>Ga0307507_10008044_pt1 | contig 14847 bp, 11 predicted proteins | sample 7_EM_MG_FD_207223 | JGI IMG/M metagenome (GOLD analysis project Ga0307507, IMG submission 207223) | Populus trichocarpa ectomycorrhiza microbial communities from riparian zone in the Pacific Northwest, United States - 7_EM | ecosystem: Host-associated > Plants > Roots > Unclassified | place... | reverse complement strand
GAGTGCGAAACCCCTAGTGAGAGAATTAGTGATCGTGATTGGACCAGGCACTAGGCACCGTCATCGACGTATTGAGCCCGAACCGGACTATTTCACTGAATTTCAGTCAGGCAAAAGTTGGAAAAACAACACCTACTTCAGGTAATCGTAGAATTGACCATTCCCCGACCGCCGTCGGACTTATACCTGATTTTCTTTTTTACTGAGCTTCACGTGCGCTGTATTTCTTTTTCGGAAAGTCAGTGTGGGGGAGAGCTGGGTCAGCTTTGAAATTTCTGGGCCTAGTGCGGTATGGACCTCACTGGGCATACTGAGCCGCGCAAGCAGACTGCAGTGAAGAGCAAGGGCGGTAGCACGTAAAAAGTTTTCGGCTTCATTTTCAATGGTGTGCTCTCTTCTCTTTTCCAAACGAAATTGTCTTAGTAAAGGACGTTGGTAAAGTCTCCCAAGTTCAACCTCATCTCCGACATGACGGCCAGCGTTCCATTTGCCGACTCGAGTCCCTTGCTTCAGAACGCGCCGAAGGCACCCCGCCTTTATCACGGAAGGTGGCCATGGACAGCCCAACTACGAGTTATTCTTCAGCCGAAATTATGTAACCCAGCTCAGCTGGTGAAGACCCCCGAGCATATCTCCCGGCGGCGCCATGTTCACGGGCTAAGAGCCTCTATGCACCATACTTTCGACGGGACACTAGACACTCCATCCAAACCTAGCTCCCATCGCGCCTTCCTCTCTAGCGAGAACATGCAAATTACTGATCTCTGATGATCTCAACGCAACTCTAGCCTCTCCTCCACAAGTTTTCGAGATGCCGTCAAAGGTCAGAGCGCCTGATTCCCCCCTTTTATAGGATCGTCCGGAGCGAAGAGTTCTCGCGTCCAATACAGGCTTTGATTAACAGCCTTTTCCTGAACCAAACTCCCCTTGCATTTATGCTTCAGATCCCTTCGACAAACGAGCTCGCAGTGGCTCTCCGGTCTCCCCTCGCCTACTGCCGCTTGCCAGTTTCCTCGAGTCCAGTTCGTTTGTCACCCCGCCTGAAAGAGGGTCGAAATTATTTTTTAAATTGATATGAGTGGCACACCCCCAAGGGTTTTGTAGAATTTTGTACGACTAGCCAAAAAAGGTATCCTAATCATAGAAATGGTCCCAGTGGTTCCTGACATATCATGTAGTTGTTGTAAACGGCATAGGAAATTTTTTCAATCGGTGGCAAGTTGCGCAATTGTGTACAACCTCCATTGGTCTCCGGAAGTGCTAAAATCAGTAGGCAATAAATATACCCTTTTTCTTTCTTTCCCCCCTTTGAATTTGCACCGTACCCTGCTACCCTGGCACTTTCTCTGTCGGAATACTTTCGTTCACTCTGTGGGGGTGGACCATTCTGCACAGGTTGGGCGTAGCAGAGTCACAAATACAACTTCAGGTCTTCTAACTGAGTTGACCTTAACCTGTGATCAAGGCCCGGTGTCGTCAGTATCAACCATGCCAAAGCCACAAAAGAAATGAGTGACGGCAAGGCATAAAATAACGTGAACCGTGAGGCGCTCCCCATCCTCGAGAACCGAACTGTAGCAATGCCCTCCACGGTGGTCGTATTCGAATTGAGTCGGCTCAACACTAGTCCTGAAGTTAATCCCAACACATCCTCAAGCCCTGACTTAGACCCCGGAAATGCAAATGGTGGATTTCTTGGAACTCCCGTTATGTTCAAATCCATGACAGAGTCAAGGGCCTTCTCAGATATCGCTTCAAAGTAGCCAGTGAATCCATAGTTCTGATAGATCGCCTGATAGCTTGCCATGGCGGAAACGCCAATGTATACATCGCTGATGACATTGGGCGAAGGCGGTGAGGGGCAAGGCCCCACAGACGTCAAGGCTCGTGCGAAGTTTCCATCGTTTCGTCCCTGCATCGATAACTTAACGGCGCGATACTGAATCACACTGCGAGTATCAACTTCACAGGTCACAGCATAACTGATATTTTCGTTATGTGTGTCATTTTGGAGTGTCCGATCTCCAATGCTGTACGCGAGTTCGATAGCGTAACTGCCGATTCCTCCTAGAACGATGGTGGCTTGACCGATTTCATCGTGGATGCATATGCCCATAGACATTACACACCCAGGCAGAAGCACCTGGGTTGGGTTAGTCTGAGAGCAATTTTGACTGCTCACGTAGATTTCTGGGGTTGATTGGGTTGAGATGACCCTGACAGATCCGCCGGTTCGACATGAGACAGGGTTCGAAGTCATCACCGGGACACACTGAGTGATCTCGAGGAGATCTTCTCCATGCTTTGCAAGTGCGAGAGATAGGTTGGGCGATATCGTGGGGTCAGACGAATAAATGGTGTAAGGGGCACCTATGGCCGAGCGATCAACGGCGACTCCCTGGTCTGCGTATGCGAACTCGTCAGGGTTTTGGGTGTTGATATTATTCATCAACGCTACTGCGTATCTGGGTGGGCATGCGCCCGCATCTTGCCAGACCCGAAAATATTTACCAGTAGGAGTTTGCCAAAGATATTGGGCATCCATAGGATAACCACCTGCATCCGTGTTATTCAAGTCCGTAATGTACTTCGCACAGTCGTAAACCAAACCATCTGGAATGGAGGAGGAGTAGGCGATGGATTTCGTTGCGATCGACAGAGCAAGTCCCGCGTTGATTGAAGTAGATATTAAACCGCCTGCGATGAATACTGACGTGACAGCATAATGTTTTTTAAGCTTTTCGCCTATTGTTGATACGCCTAGAACGGCCCTCCACCTAGAATTGAGCCTATCGATGGGTTTCCAACGCTCGGAGAGTGCGGCGTCCAATCGAATTAGGAATAAGTGCCGGATTTGGGATGAAATCCATATCGTGATTGTAGATGCAACGATAGCGATGAAGGGGGTGTAGACAAGTTTGAATGTGTGACTTGAAGGTACAGTAATGGCAACAAAAACTAGCGTCACGAGTAGAGCAGTGATTGCGAGGGCAATGGCAGCGGCGATACATGGCGTCACATGCTTTATCCATCCAGTATTGTGAATGTAGCCACCCTCCGATGTAATAGATGGCAGAGTGTCCTTGAGGATCTCTCGCTCCCGGGCCCCGAGGTCATCTATGGCATGCACATACGGATCGTACTCGCACTGCGAAACCTGACAAAGCATATCAGTATCCTTGTCATTAACTATTGGAAAACTGAAACCTCAACTCACTAACGCCTGTGCTCTCAAAAGGTTTGCGGGATCATCAGTTGGTGGCGCAGAGTATTGCATAGAAGCGATTGCATGGTGATGTGATTCCTGACTACTAGGCCATGTCTGGGAAAGAAATCAGTGAGATAGAATGGGAACGAATAGTCGACCGACCTCTAACCCGGGAGGGATACCCCGATATAATGGCTGCGGGGGCCCACTGGAGGTAAGTTCCCAATAGTGCGTCATGGGGTTTGCTGATGTGTTGGGAGCTTCCCGTTGCCCGTGAATGAGACTGACACCGTTGGAGGGGTATTTTCGGTGTCACGTAATAAGCACACTGGATCTGAAGGATGGTTGAGCGATGTCGTGGATGACAAGAGCAGCCGCGAGCAAAATCACTGAAGTCTTGCTTATAAGTTAAGCCACTGTGAAGCAAAGGCATATTCCGAGTCTGCGAGTTAACATATCAGATGGCATGACCATCCAATAACCAACATTCAATACTCAGCTGACCAGAGGTCATCAACGGCTGCCATCTTCAATTGTGCAAAGGGTCTGCCGTTATCGTAGGGGGGTATTTTAACTTTTCAGCGTTTAGATAGAAACCAGTCATGTGACGCAAGAGGTAGCAGATCGGTCGATCACGGACGTCAGATCTGGCCAAGCTTCTGCAAATAAAGGATGTTTCCGAGCCTCGTCTTCTCTTGGCCATCAGCTGATTCAGCTCGCGATTGAGTAAATATTGAAACTACGACCAGTGTTCTCCAGTGTTCCGATAATCCTGACTGCCTATGCCAATATCACCGATATGGCACACTATATACAGAGTTAAGCTGCCATGATGTGAAGGATATGTCGAGAGATACACATTCACTCCAAAGACGCGATTAGGAGGTGATAGTTCTGTGATAAGACCCTGTTTGTGCCATGAGCATATGCTGTTCGGTAGGCCTATCCCTATTTGGACATGTCCTACCTCATGTCTGTGAGAACGATGTCTGTGATCGACCGATCTGCTACCTCTTGATGTGACATCGGTGAGAGTATACTATACTAATTCAATCAATTCGTCGGTCACGCGTCACAAGGGATCCAAAATCAACGAAATCTGGCAAAGTCACAGGTCACAGGAGCTTGCAATGAAATCCTCAGAGAGGTCGGGAAAATGCGAAATTGTGCCTTTTAAATTTTAATGTCTATTTTTTTGTGTCTTCCATCATTTACTGTACCATTTCGATTGATTCGGCCGTCACGCGTCACAAGGCGAGTGGTTTTGGCCGAATTCCATCACCTGTCCCGTGTCACAGATCGTCTGGCCGGGTACATTTAGTGGATCTTTTGGCCGTCAAAAAATTAGATCACATTTTCGCTCGAGTTTGAGGTTCTTCAGGCAGGCTTGCGAAAGCGACATGGCCGAATTTTTTTCAACGTCACAGATCCTCCGCAATCTGGCCATATGCAAAATTTCGTCCACGGCGTCACAGGTCACACCCCAGGCCGAATCAATCGAAATGGTACAGTATAACAGCTTTTAGTTGTAAATCTCTCTGGTAGGATAGATTTACACTGAAGACAGACCAACAGAAATCAACCAAGTGTATAATTCTGGAGGTCTGAGGGGAGGTATGGGTACAGGGAAGCAGTATGGGTAGGAGAAGGTGGTGGTAGAAGTCCAAGCGCGCAAAGTGTGTATGTACGAAATATGTAGGTCCAGCAACAAGTCCAAACATGAGCAAAGAGTCCAAACAGTAGTAAGCCGGTCAGGATTACACCCTCCCATGCTTTAAAAAAAAGAAAGAGAGAGAAAGAAAAAAAGGTTAGTAGAGAAATATAAGTAAAATCCAAGCGCCAGGTGCATCAAAACCCAATGGGGAAAAGCTACTGGCTGGCAAGGAGGAAATAAAAATCTACCTAAATCAAGGTGATCCATTCTGCAAGGCCAGCCAGATATCAAGAGCTTCACAATCTTCTAGTTTGGAACCAGGCAACCATTCGTCGTGTTCCTGGCCAAAGCCATGCCACCTGACCAGGTATTGATAACCCTGTCCACGTCAGCGTGCATCCAAGATTTTATCAATATATTGTTCCTCATTCCCATCTTCAGTTATGATGGGGTCCGGCTCTTTGAAATGGTGCAAGGGGAATTTATCTGTGTCAGATTCTATGTAGGGTATGACTTGTGATGTATGAAAGGTGGGGAATATATTTGTGGAATGTGGGAGGTTGAGAGTAACAGTTGAATGTTCCTCGTCAGTTTCAATAATCATGTATGGACCATCATAGCGCGGCATGAATTTTGCCACGAGCTTTTCGCCCTTGGCCTTGTATTCCTTTCATCTGTGAAGTGTTGAAAGTCTTATGTGGGAGCCAACAGCGAACAGGAAGGTTAACGTGCAATGTTTATTGGTGTTGACTGCTTGAGACAGTTTGGCCTTGAAGAGATTGTCCTGCACCTCGAAAACATCTGTTTCCAGTTTCCTGATAACATGCCACACATCAACATCAGTAACTGTAGCTGATGATTTCGCTGGTACTAGCGGCAGGATAATGCAAGGTGAGTGCCCCATGCATAATTGAAAGGGAGTAAATCCTGTTGATTTGTTAACTGTGTTCATCAGGTCAAATCTTATCCTAGACAGCACACGAGCCCAACCAAGTTGGTTCCATTCGACGTGATACCTTAGGGCCTGATTGATTGTTTTGTTTGTTTGTTCACTGGCACCATCCGTTTCAGGATGATAAGCAGTAGACAGTTTTAATTTTACGCTGGTCAATTTATGTAGGGCCTTCCAGGACCTGGAAACAAAAAGTTTGTCTCTGTCGGATACAATTTCAGATGGTAAGCTGTTCTTGCAGTACCATCGATCAAAGAAAAGATAGGCCAATTCTTCTGCAGAAATGTCTGTCTGAGAAGCTACCAATTGAATGTCACTGCCAAGGCAGTCTGTGAAAGTTATGATAGAGTTTTTGTTGTTGTCTTCCGGAAGGGGTCCAATAAAGTCTATGTGCCTCGTTGGTCAGGTATTGGCAATGGATGCAAGGGACCATAAGGTTTTATGGTTGAAGATTTATTTCGCTGGCAGTCAGGACAAGATGCAGCATATCCCAGTTCCAGATCACGTCACATGTTCAGCCAGTAGTAAGCATTCCTGAGGGAACTGTAAGTTTTATTAAAACTGAAATGGCCCAATACGTTGTGTGCCAAAATAAACAGTGTTTTGCGGAGTTTGCCAGTCCTGGGGATGATGAGCCTTTCCCTGATGTACCATAATCCATCATGGAATTGCAGCTCAGGCCAGCTTACTGAAGTGGCAGACAATGTCTTACACCAAGCATCATCTGCATAACCCTGCCTGATGGATTGTAAAAATGTTTTATCCACTGTTATTTTAAGTGTGGTGCAAATGTATGGGCCAAAGGAGACCTGTGAAGAAAGGGACATTGCTGTTTCCCGAGGACCACACAGAGAAGGCATTATGATGGATGATACAGAGGCAGAGTGGTTGTCATCTTCACAAAATCTGTAAGGATGTCGTGCACTCTTTTCGGCCTCTGCGAAGGTTTTCACAGATGGGAATCTAGAGAGTGCATCAGCCACAGTGTTGTCATTGCCTTTAATATATACAATTTTTGTGTTGAATTGAGACATAAATTCCATCCATCAGGCCTGATGGCACAATAGATCTTTTTGTACATTGAAATTTTCGAGTGTCTTATGGTCTGTGTAAATGAAAAATGGTGAGCCCAGTAAATCGACATGCCATTTTTTGAGTGCGCGGATCATGGCCAACATTTCCTTCTTGTGTACCAGGTAGTTCAGTTCAGCATTTTTGAACATCATTGAATCAAATGCTACAGGACATGCTGACTCCCATGAAGATCCAAAGGAGAGAACAGCACCGGAACATTTATCACTTGTGTCTGTAGTGACAAAAATTTTATAGTCCAGCATTTTGGTGAAGTTGATTGTTGTAAGGCAATCACGGCTTGTGACTATTCCCTTAATGGAATCAAATGCAGTTTGATATTTACATGTCCACAGTGGAAAATTCCTTTCAGATTCTTTTGTTGTAAGCTCAGTAAGTATGTAAGCTCAGTAAGTATGCCTGTGTGATCAGCAAGTGATGGCAAAAAGGCAGCTATGTAATGCACTAATCCCAAAAATCCCCTCACTTCAGAGGTAGATTTTGGTTGCAGCCAATTTAATATCCTGTCGACTTTTTTGTTGTCAGCTTCAATACCGCATGTGCTAATGTGGTGACCCAAAAAGTCAATTTCGGTACAGAACAGGGAGGTCTTGTCTGGATTCACATATAGTTTCGCTGCATGCAATGCATTAAGGACAGTGTGTACATTCTTTTCATGTTCCTCCAAAGAGTTTGACCATATCACTATGTCATTGAGGTAGATATGACAGAACTTTCCGATCAGTTCCCTTAGTGCAGCAGTCACCCATCACTGGTGAATAGCAGGGGCATTCTTGAGACCCATTGGCATTACAAGCCATTCATACAGTCCGAGTGGCGTGTTGACCACTGTCAAATGTACATGATCAGGATGCATGTGCATTTAAAAAAAGCTGTTAGTCATATCAATTGTTCCCCAGATTTTGCCTTTAGCACAATCATTTAAAATGTCATTGATGTGTGGCAAGGGGTGACTGTCTGTAACAGTATTTTCATTGAGTTGTCAGTAATCATTTACCCATCAAGGCAAGACGTTAGGGTTTGCTTTTGGTACAATAAATGCAGGGGGAGCACATGGTGAAGAAGATGGGTGAATGCGACTGGCATCCAGATGTTGTTTTATCAAGATCTGCCACGCTTCTTTGTATTTTCGTGGTGATGGGTATGACCTTGATTTAATTGTTTTTTCTGCATCTTTAATGTGTATTTCAGCCACGACATCACAGGGAAGTTCATTCGCATGTGGAATCAGTTCAAAGATTTCCTTGTATTCATTTTTCAATTTCTTTTCTCATGCCTTCAGTTGTTCCTGCGCCACTAATATTTCCAGACAATCACAGATTGCACCAGCTACATTAAACTCTTTGACTTCCTCTGGTTTCAACTTGGTGTTCCTCAGTCTGTCATGACATACCACCATTAGTTCAGTGAGCACAAGTTTCTTATCCACCTTTGTTGCTTTAATTTGTTCACGCATACGAGGTTTAGGTGGAGGGGGAGGTACAATCACTGGTGGGTTCAATAAGTCATATGAGTTCCGTTTGTCTATACACGTTTGAGCGGCATGATCTGTAACAATAAAGTTCTTTTCTAACCATGGCAGTCCAAGTATAACAGGCAAACACAGTCCAGGGGTAACGATAGCTTTCATGGCATGAGAAGTCCATGTACAATCTAAGGACGAGAGAGACAGTTTAACATAAAAATATAGTTCAGTTTTATTTTTTTCTTTGCTGAAGGTGACATTGATGACTTCTGGTACATGCAATCGATATTGTTTCAAGCCAAGGCGGTCCACGAGGTCAGGTTGGATGAGGACAAGATGTGCGCCATTATCAAGGAGCGCACGCATCTTGACTGGAAAATCATCTGTCTGACTGTGAATTTGACAGTTCCAGATTAGATGTTTGCTACAAAGTGGTGTGTGACTCACCTCACAGCGTGAAACATCCCAATCTTCATCAGAGTCAGACGTATATTTGCCAGGGGAGTCAGGAAGAATAGCTGCAGTGGCAGAGATGTCTTCATTGGAATCAACAGCCTCTATGGTTGCAGAAGAAGTGGCAGTGACAGGTTTAGTGGTCGTGGATTTAGAAGGCTTAGCGGTTGCTTTAGCTTTCTTAGCAGTTAAGGCGTCTGTCAAGGTAACCGTCTTGTATGTTTTGCCAGAAGGGAAACTGTCAGGGCAGTTCTGAGATCGATGGTCTACATAGAAACGGCAACATTTGGTACAACTGTCATGTTCATTCAGGAGAGTCTGCTCAGCATCCAACAAAGGAGGAAGTTTGACATATGAGGTTGAGGAAGACGACCCAGTAGTCTGAGTATTATTTCCATGGTGTGATGGACCATGTAAGGTGTCATTCTTCGTGTTTTGGCATTTTGCCTGACAGTTGAGAGTCTCCTTGATCAGTTCATGGTGTCATTTAGTTTCGACTGCATGCGCCTTGTTGATTAAACAGATGGAGTTGATCCAAGTCTTCAAGACTTTGTCCTTACACACCTTGTTGTGTTTGAGACGGGCACAGAGTTCCTCATCGAGGTGTGCCTCAAGGTGATTATGGAGCATGGCGTCGTTGAAAACAGAGGGAGTGCCATGTAGAAGACAGTTCAATTCAAGTAACTGTTGAGACCAGTTCCAGAATGAAACTTTTGAAGACAAGAGCGTGGAGGTAAGGATTTAATTGCAAATTTGGTCTTCCCAGTCTTGGTGAAGATAGTTCACCTGCATCTCCTTCATAAAATCGGAGAAAGGAAGTTCAACCAAACGTGCGCAATCTGCGGAAATCCAATCATGAATATGAAGGTCCTTGATACCAGGAATTATCATGGTAACCTGCTTGTCTACAGGAACTGATTTGGAAACAAAGAAATCGAGGGCGGCGTTCTCAAAATCCATCATAACAGTGGGGGAAATGTCCCCTTCAGTCAGGACAGGCGCTTTCATGCTGGTGGGTTCAACAGTTGCAAGCACTGACATAGTAGAACAATGATTTAAGTGGATATATGCACCTTTTTCAGAGTCTGAGGAGTTGGATGAGGGTGAAAACGATGATGGAAGTGTGGATGTTGTCAAAGGTGAAGACAGTTGCTGTCAAGAAGAAGGATGATTGTTTCTAACACGTGTGCTAGAGGGTAAACCGTCAAGGATGGGGAGTTGTTGGGAGAGGGTGGTGGTACAGGTGAAGCAGATGTGTTCCAGTGTTACGGTAAATGTGAGTGCATTCCAAGAAGAAGGTCATGAATGGCAACGGCGTAGTGGTACAGGCAAGCGACCCTCCACTAATCAGATAGTCAGCTAGGTCTATATGTGCATCACAAGTGACAGTGTGCAACAATAGACGTACAGAGATGATGCAAAGATGCACCAATCAAATGCCTAGTGGAAAATCCAAATAGGCATGTCTATATGTACGAATTTTCATGTCAGAATCTATAGCGTCGGCGAGATTTCAAAAAAAGTGTAAATCTGTCTGGTAGGATAGATTTACACTGAAGACAGACTGACAGAAATCAACCAAGTGTATAATTCTGGAGGTCTGAGGGGAGGTATGGGTACAGGGAAGCAGTATGGGTAGGAGAAGGTGGTGGTAGAAGTCCAAGCGCGCGAAGCACGTATGTACAAAATATGTAGGTCCAGGAACAAGTCCAAACATGAGCAAAGAGTCCAAACAGTAGTAAGCCGGTCAGGATTACATTAGTTCTGTAAAAAAAAAAATTACAAAAAACAGGCCAACTTGCCTGCAGCTTGATGAAAATTTCTAGCAGTCACACCTTCCCCAGCGATGCAACAAAACCAAAATTTTGTCTCATCAGTCACAGGTCACAGGGTGAGACAAATTGACTGAATTAGTACAGTAAGCACTTGTTTTCTAATTGCTCTGGCAATAGAATGCCAGACCTATACCTGGTTAGTTAGTCTGGCCAACAGTCCAAAAAAAAAAATTGAGGTCTCAAAAACTTAAGCTCAGGACTCTAGAACCTCATGTATATTGACTTGTAACAAGTGTAATTATGTTATGTACTACCATCCAGCATGCATAGGAGGTCTGAGGAGCTGGCTGGAGCTTGGGCTGATTTGCTTATGTAGCAAAGTAATCATGTTACTCAAATTAAAAAATATCAAACCAGCCATATTACAGATCCTCAACATGAATGTACTATGGAGCTTGTCATACTAGCTAATGTGGGTGAAAGAGTGTAAATAAACCATAAAGTGTTTACCAGCTGCCAACACAGAGTGGATCAGCAGAAGTGGATCAAGTTCTTGATGATGACAGATGTGCCATATGTCCAGAATGCCAAACATGCATCTGTTGCATGGTTGGTCTCAAGAGGAAGCAGATTGGTCAATCACAGACATCAGATCTGGCCAAGCTTTTGCAAATAAAGGATGTTTCCAAGCCTCTGCTTCTCCTGGCCATCAGCTGATTCAGCTTGTGGTTGGGTAAATATTGAAACTATGACCAGTGTTCCAATAATCCTGACTCCCTATGCCAATATCACCCACTATGTTCAATAGAATGAATATTAGACAAGTATGGATACAATGAAAAGTTGAGCTGAAAAGAGTGAATTTAAGGGATTAACTGAATCATGAAGCAATGTTGGCAAAGGAAAGGTGTGTAGGAGCCTGAGGCTTGAGCCTGCAATCTATGAGGTGACAAACCACGATTCTGAATAGTTGGGAGGTTCTGCATGTGCATATGGTGCAAGCCATAGGATGCTGTGGATGCTGATATACACATTTTCTTTGTTGGAAGCAGAAATAGGTACAGATGAAGGAGTGGGAGTGAAAGACTGATATGGCACACTATGTACAGAGTTAAGCTGCCATGATGTGAAGGATATGTCAAGAGATATGCATCTCACTCCAAAGACATGATGGGGAGGTGATAGTTCTGTGATAAGACCATGTTTGTGCTGTGAGCATATGCTGTTTGGCAGGCCTATCCCTACCTCTTGGTTGGTCTCCAGAAGTGAAGCTGCAGATGATGTCATATTACCATATATGGATATGTGCCTGATTATGTAGTTAGTTAGTCCACCCAAAGTCAATGAAAAAAATCGGCCCTAGGTCTCTTTTTTTTTGGTCCTGAAACCCCCTTGATCTTACTTAGGAAAAGGACTTTACCCCAGTTACTCCCTAAAATTAGCCCTACATATGAATAACTCTTCCTTGGCACTTTCCCTCTTCCAAATGCATGTGGGCTTCATATGTCAGTCCCAGCCACAAAGCACCCTTGCCAAGCTGGCTAGCTGTCACTCAAATAGTCTGGGCAATCAGTGCCAATCATGCATCCTTGTCTGAGAGCTAGCAAGGTAAGAGAGATAAGAATTGAATATGCCTTGCTACATGTGCCAAAGGCAGAGTCCCTTAACCCTTGCCCCCAGTGTAAGCAGGTCTTGGCTGGTCCAGAAGCAGATATGGAAGAGATGTCAGATCCACTGATCTTGACTGTTAATTACATCTGTTGGGCTTGAATTTGGCATCATTGCAGAATCTTTCATCCTGCACACATTCACTTTCATTGCTGCCATCATGGACATGTTCTAATTTGTGAATGTGCCTCCCAAACTCACTAAATTTCCTTCCAATCATGGCCAATTAATGCTGTACATAGCGTACTGAACTCCCAATCACCTTCCTTCCCTTTTGACCATACTCTTTTAAATCCAACTACCACTCCTACTGGCTACACCTCCCTTAATTTCTGTATGTCTTTCTCAAGTTTTCTTGTCAGATATGATAAATTCTGTGTACATGGTGCAACAAATACATCAACCACAGGTGTGGACAGGTCACAATGAGATCAAGTGTCCCAGAAGATATGTGGGGCTTGCATCACATTAGCCAAAGTCTTGGCCTTTGGAAGGCAAAGGCAAGGGGCTGGCAATCCCTCTTGAACCTATGCAACTACCAACACTTTCAAACCTCTGCCCATTATCTGCTCAGCATAATCTTGTTGTCTTTCTAAGAATTACAAAACCTCCCTAAAAGGAAGGTTAAAAGAAAGAAATTAATAATCTCTATTGAAGAAATATCTGACAAAGATGCAACCCCAAAATTTGAAAGGTTGACAGATGATGAAGAAGCCATTCTCATTGCTGTGAATGAACTTCCTGATCAATATGAAGATATGCTGGCATTAATACCAGATAATGAGGATGATGATGAAGAATTGACAGAAGGAGACCTCCTCATTGCATATCTCCAAGGAGAATCAATGAAACCTGAACCAGAAGAGGAAAAAGAACACCTTAATCAACCTATTCAAGTTGATAACACTGAAATTTTGATCAGAGCCAAGACCTCTATATCTCAGAATCTAGCACATGAAGCAGAAACAAACAGGAAGAAATCTTTTGAGGATCTAGTCCCAAAAGAATATCATGAATATTGATCAGTTTTTGAGAAAACTGCATCAGAACGATTTCCTGAAAGACAACCATGGGATCATAGAATTGATCTCAAACCAGAATTTGTACCAAAGAAATCAAAGATCTACCCACTAAATCAGAAAGAAGAAGAAGAGATGAACAAGTTCATTAATGATAACCTGAAAAGGGGATTCATATGTGAATCTACTTCACCACAAGCATCCCCATTCTTTTTCATATCCAAGAAAGACAGCCAAGCACTCAGACCCTGTCAAGACTACAGATATCTGAATGAATCTATGATCAAGAATGCATATCCCCTTCCTTCCATCAACAATTTACTCCATAAATTACATGGAGCAGAGATCTTTATGAAACTTGATATTCAATGGGGATATAACAACATCCGAATCAAAGAAGATGATGAATGGAAAGGTGCCTTGATCACTAAAAGAGGACTATTCAAACCAACAGTGATGTTCTTTGGAATGACCAATTCACCTGCCACATTCCAATGAGGTCTTAGTGATGCCCCTCAGATTCCTGCTGGATTCTGGTCATTCCTGTGGATTCCAGAGGAATTAATTTTGGCAGAGACATCAGCCAAAATTACAATTCCAGGGGTCACAAATTCCAGCAGAATACATTCATTCCGGAATTGACACCAGAATGTTCCCCAGAATGCACAGGAATGGAATGAACAGGAATCTGGTCTCTGGAATATTTATTAATATTAATTATTCATTTAGTTGTGTGGATGCCAGCTTTGTCAATGTCAGCAAACACCAACACTCAATTTGGATGACATCAACAATCCCCAACACTCTTCCTCACACCACCATCATCATCCATGACACCCACCTAGCACTGCCCATCACCACTGTCACCAATCGCCACCACCAAGTGCAACCGCCGTTGATGACCCATGACCACCACAGCACATCATAACACAACACGAACAACCTCGCAACGCCACATCACCAGCCCCAGCAAGTGAATGAGTGGCCAACAGGTGCCACATCACTGTCTGCGATGTGGCAATCAAATGACGAATGACGAATGATTTGTTGTTCATCATTGTTGACACCTCAGCAACAATAAAACCTGGGCAACAATGCAAGCGACAACACGACACCACCAACAGATGACAATAATGGCCGACAACGGCACATCAACAACACCATGAACGACAATGCCAACAACGTGATGGTGAGGGCCCATCACCACCACCTACCAACCGCGACAAGCACAACCACCACCATCCACGAGGGCTGACAACTTCCATCAACAAACCACAAGCAGAACCCACCACCACCAAACAGTGACAAGGACCCACCACCAATGGCGACAACCGCCCAACACCACCACCAACAGTGACGACTGCCCCCCACCCACCAATGGTGATGATGTCCACACCTCCCTGTCCCTCCCTCCTCTCTGTCCCTCCCTCCTCTCTGTCCCTCCCTCCTCTCTGTCCCTCCCTCCTCTCTGTCCCTCCCTCCTCTCTGTCCCTCCCTCCTCTCTGTCCCTCCCTCCTCTCTGTCCCTCCCTCCTCTCTGTCCCTCCCTCCTCTCTGTCCCT
>Ga0307507_10008043_pt1 | contig 14847 bp, 21 predicted proteins | sample 7_EM_MG_FD_207223 | JGI IMG/M metagenome (GOLD analysis project Ga0307507, IMG submission 207223) | Populus trichocarpa ectomycorrhiza microbial communities from riparian zone in the Pacific Northwest, United States - 7_EM | ecosystem: Host-associated > Plants > Roots > Unclassified | place... | reverse complement strand
TAACCTCTGCATGGCTTAGCTCCCAATGGGGGGTTGATGCAGCGACCGCGGGGTACAGTTTGGTATAACAACAGGTGCCGATCTATGATTCTTGGTAAGATCATCACAGAGTTTTCGCGTTCGCAGTGTGAAAAATCGCATTATTGTGCTGTAGAATGGCTACTAATGACATAGTTGAGGATGGGTGAATAAAATGAGCAATTTGAGAGGGGATGTCCGTCAACGATTCACTTATGTTATTGAATTCACGGAGCAAACACATGAGTAGCCTGATTGAGGAGATAGCAAATACGAGTAAGGATACTGAAACGATGTCTCCAGCTCTATTCTACGCGATTGGCATTGTGGGGTGAGAGATCAATGGAAGTGGCAGGAAAAGGAGGGAGGATGGAGGACCAAAGACTCGGTGGAAAGGATGGAGAAAGAACCAAACACGACGATCTCGAGGATTTGCTAATAGTCAATCGTGAGCTGATCGAATTCGAAAAGGAGAGCAGCAATACGAACCACAGTCTATACACTCCCACTCCCCAGAAGCGCCAGTTGCGCCTCCAATTCGTGTATCTTCGTATCCTTCCTCTGGATTTCGTGGTCCATACGTTGTCGCGTGATGGAGGCAACCCGTATCATGTCACTCTGGCTTTGGATAATTCTCGTAATTTTTTGGCGATAATTCTCGTCAAGAGTTTCTGCGTGAGCGATCTTGGCTCTCAAGTCGTCCAGGACGCTTTCTGTGAAAACCAATCAGAATAAAAATGAAAATGGGATAAGGGAAGCAGCTAACTATCATCGTGATCAATCAGTATCGCGATGGTCACATCATCCCTCGACAGGAGGTCATTGGTCACCGCCGCGCTCTTCGGCACTGATTGAAACGATCAGAGCAATCAGATCTTTGCATTTGCGACTCACCAAATGCAATCTGCAAATTGCGTCGTTCAAACCTGGTCCTTAGGAGCTCCAGAGTTGTACTTAAGTCCGTTGCATTGGTAGGGAACACAGTTTCGGATTTGTGGACGAAAAAGAGTGGGATATCCCCAGTCTGCGACATTGGGACAGCGACAAAGAGATGTTCAATGGGCATGTTTTATATTTACATCCTGTCATCTGACCCAATTTCGGAATGATCCATCAGCCGTTGCTTTGCCGATGTCAGCCGTGATCGCAAGGGGGAACGCTTTCTATGGAACGGCCGCACCTCGCCTCCGTCATCAATAAAAGAGAGACGCGCTGGTGCGCGTTTCTGGCCAGTTGGCCAGACATTAAAAATTAGAATCAATAAAGTATGTTACTGGCGCTACAGAGTGTACAGCGGCAACGGTCACACAGACCTATGTAATCATGATTCATGAGTCGCGAAAACCACTCAGCGTACAATTAAGACACACCTCTTCAACAATCCGCTGCTTGCGAGCATGGCACCTCATTGCAGACTCGGAGAACCTCATATCCGGCCAAACTCCAAACTTCGTCGGGATGGCCGATGGCATTTGGCCTGGACCCTGGTTCGACTTCACAGAACTCCGCTTCTTCTCGAAGGACACACTGATCATGACAATCTGGACCGTCACTAAGTTTGTCGACAAGGGAAATATAAGAGTGGAGTCTCGCGGGCTCACCGCGCAGTTAAGCTAATTATGAACACTCAGAATATATTTCATGTGAAAGTTGTCAACCGATAAGATAAAGAAATGTACCCGATATGCATATGGTTTATGGCTGCGATATGGAAAGGACCCCGAGTACGTATTAATATTAATAAACCAACTAGGGAATGCAAGGCCAAACATGAATAAATATGCTGGTGATCAACTCAAGATCAACTCATTTATCTTTCGACCCCTGGTTCCGCAACACCTCCTGCACTCCCTTATTTTTCTACCACAATGACATGGGACCACAAGCGCATTATAATCTATTTTCAAAAGAAGCCCATCAGGGACTTTCAGATCCCTTCTTCGCCGAAGTTAAGCAGGAGCGTTCCAATCGTGCATGGTGTGCATGATCACCCACTTCCCATCTCTTTCTGTGAGATTTCTCCACATTTTCCTTACTTTTTGTAACAAATATGAGTCAGTGAATGACGAGCGATTGCTGCTTGTCGCCGAGGCTGGTGGGTCACAATTCATATCGTTTCTGAGGCACCCATCTCATCCGCGTCAGGGAAAATGGATGCGGAATGGACGAATGCGCATGTCGTGTTACGAAAGGAGTTACTAAAGGGTGTGCAGAGGCCTCCCGACCAGGGTTACCAGGAACTCATGAAGCGAACCGATGATCGGATCAAGCGGTTAGAAAAAGACATTCAGCTCCAACAATGTGCCATCGAGCAGCTGGGTACAAGTCAAGACGATCACATCGGGGAGCTCCAGGCAATGGAGCAGGAGGATCTGCATCGCCTTGATGAACGGTACCAGTTGCTACAGCAGCAGCTGACAGTGGCTCAGAAGGAGCTCCAGTCCCTAGAGGAAAAGGGACGCGAGGAATAGCTGCGGTTTGTAACTTCCAAAATACTTTCCCATTCGAATCCTCATCAAATGACAGATCCTGAAGCTCAGTCATACCCTGGTTATGCGTGTCTTTCTTGTACATTAGCTACATTAGCTTCTTTATTTCTCAAATTTGTGACTGAATTTGTGAATTGTCTAAACTGAATTTGTGATTCGTAAAATTTTGCGAGCCACAGCAGCCGATATCCACCCGTTACCGACATCCGTTATTGATACGAAATCACTAGGTTTCGTCCAAAGAGAATGTACAATCACGCAGCAAACCGCTACATGCGTCACTCCAGCCCTCCCGCAGCTGCAAGTAGTGCCATCTATGCTACCTCAAGGAGCAGTCACGTGCCCTGTGCGTTTCCTTTTTACTTCAACTCGATGTCTGACTGTGTTCGTAGTCAAAGGTGATCAATTCCAAATAGTCTTCCGTGCATAGCAAAAGGTAAACCGTAATCGTCGTATGGGTACCTAACAACCTAAATCCGCTTGCCTTGCTTGGCTATCTGTGCATTTAGGTACGATTTGAAGGTTAATCTGCCACTCACTTTTGCCGACCATGCGTAGATCTGTTGCACTTTTCAATCCACGATGGCTCCACATTCTTGCTGAGAGACAACATATACCGAGCATCGCCGATGACGCGAATGTCCTCCAACACCCTTATCTGCCTCCATACCAGGTGGGACCTGGACAGCGTGGTAAACGAGCACCAAACCCGGACTCTGTCTGAACTAGACGGCGAGGACGCTGTGTCAACCCATACGAATACATCCCCTTCGGATAGCTGCGCATCGCTTGGGGAAAACGGAGGGTGGCTGATTGGGCCTTGTCCAAAAGAGGTGGCCCATTTGAATTTTCCTCTCTTATAGATGGGTTTTTCCTGGAAAAATGGAAGAGGGATGTCCTTCCGGAATTTCAGATAAAATATATAGAAATGCATAGAGAAACGCGCACCAAAACTGGGAGCCCAGCTTTTGAATTCAAGTTCTCCCTAAGCAATAGTAGGTCAAAGTTTGACCCTCAAGCCATACACAACGTACCTTTCAGCTACTGCCTGCGACATCCCTTCCTTGGCGGCTTTTACGCTGCCAATTCAACAAAATTCAATTCACCCCGATTCAGCCCGCATGGCAAACGGGAACCTACCTAGAATTTGCAACATCTTCCCAAGAATTTTTTGGAGGTGCTGGAAAATCCGAGGGGGGGTTTGCTTGGTAACAAGGCAGGGTGAGCGTGGACGGTGGGGTTGAGGTTGAAAGATTGAAGATCATTTGGAAGGGATAGACTGTCACATTAAAGGGATGGCTCGTGAGTTATAGGGTGGGTAGGCATGGGAAGTATAGTTGCCTGTCACTTGGAGCACGCCTATAACTACCAATAAATGCTTTTTATCCCGTTTTGATGCACAAAGGACAAGGGACTTCTTTGACCTTTCAGCATATAACGGCAACGTTGGGAATCGCCAAGGCTCGATCTTGAAGCAAATATTACTAGAACGGCTTGGAAGCTGATTGTTATGCGCAACCAGGCCAGCGGTCTCAAATTACAAGAACTAGCAGTTTAACCGGCTAGAGGGTTCTACCCGCGCCACATACTTGAACTTGAAGGAAACGAAGCGAACTGTTGGGACGTACGTTGGTCATCGCGTGTGTCTTTCTTCGCAGCGATATATTCGACTTTGCTAGGCTGAATGAATAGCGTTGAGCATATTCGGAGTAGAGACCCGAGCGTCCCCTACCTGCTTATTGGAGAATTATTGTCGATACTCCCGTAAGACGTTCTGGATGTTCTGAATTTTTTCAGCAACATTGGGACTGCAGGAAACGGCCGCAGTAAGATGGGACATCAACTTTCGCTTCCGAGTTTCTTTGCTTTGTTCAAGGGCACTACCAAATCAGTTAATACAGGACGTTCACCACCAAACTGAATAACCCGGCCACTGAATGTCCGGAATACCTGCGCTACTCGATCTTCACGACGGAAGTGCCTTTGACAGGGAAGTTGGACAGCAAAGGGACTTTGAATTATCATTGCCATGGAGGGCAATATGCTTCCAGTGCGACCCATTCGAACGATACGCTCTCAAACTTGGGAGAAAACTTTTGAATTGCGATAAAATGCTGGTGCGAGTCTTTGTCCCTGCAATTTGCGGGTATAGTTGTAATGGCTTGGTTTGTGGCGATGAAGTCGTTTTCAAAATCTTTATGCCGGTGATCCCAATCCTCAGATTCAATAGGACTAAGGAAAGACGGAAATGGAAACGCACGGGCAAGTTGACGAGCACGCGGGACAGAGTAGCGACCGCGTTTGGGGGTGCTGAACCATCGTCGTCCATAGAGTTCACTTTGACCACATAAGTCCGAGGACTAGCTTTTCACTACGTATCAAAATCGCAAAGGGGACGGACGTACATGCACAGCGTCAGACAACAGCAACGAGACCTGTCAATATACATCTTCCTCTTATGATTTGCATTTCCTCTCGATGACTGCGGAGGTGGTAGAATACAGCCTAGGTAGAGGTTAGCAAAGCGGTGTCTCCTCGAGGTCAAGCTCGCCTGAGGATAAAGTCGGCGTGATTCAGGAGAATACTGATGAACGTGGCTGGGTTGAATGGTATCCAAAACCAAAAGGCTGCATCGCCCTTGTCGTAGGGCCTGGAGGATGGCAAAGGGGACGCAAACCTCGCCTTGTCGAGCACGCCGCAAACAGGGGGGTCACTACCCTTCTCATATCGAAACGCGGCAAAGAGGACCACGTCAAAACTGAAGGCCGCAAAGCGGGACGAACGGGGTGTTCAACCCTTCTCATCGTGTTGAAATCAAGGGACAAGCTGCAAAATAACCCCTTGCCATCTCGTGGATATACTGGGGAGCAAACAGCAAAACGGGCGGAAGCATCAAACACACTGCAACTCGACGATATCAAAGGGTGGCAGAGAAGGGATAAGGGATATCGATAAGGCCCAAGGGGACCACTCTCCTCATCTCATTAATATTGAGATCAATTGTTGAAATCGAGTGGCAGCCTCAGCGGCCTGGCCACAGGTCTCGGATCCGGCGGTCAAGGCGGTCAAGAAGGCAATCCAATAAATGCAGTCACGTGGTTCGCACGTCGGCGAAGCCCGTGATTTTTAAGTACATTTAAATTTTACAATCAACGTTCAATATTCAATATAATTTCAATCCACCATTATGGAAAAGACAGTATTATTTAATGCTGCAAATGAAGACCAAAATACCGCTCTACACGAAAAGGCCGCTCTCTATCACTCTGCATTTGCAAAATCTGTTTCTCACCGAGTTGACCAGCTGGAGGAAATGGTCGCTCATGTGCAAAATATAGTGGAGGAGGATCAGTCGTCGAACCACGTTAAGCTTGACCAGCTTGCACGAAAACAGAGCCGTCAAGTTGTTTGGATTTTGGCTTGCATTTTGAACTTTCTGACTAGTCCTTGGGTTCGTAGTGCAAAAGGCTCGACCAACAGGTGTGTTCTCATTGCCCCATAACAAGCTTCCTGATTACTGAAGTAAAACCGAAAAGGAGGAACAACTGATGGCAACAATTAACGAGGTGTCAGAATCTTGCAAGGCCGGACGTTTGGACAAGCGTACCCTCATTCTCGAAGTCCGAGATGCTATCGGCAAGTGTGGCACAGACATTGTTCAACAAATCAGCAATAGCCTTCACCTTACTCAGAGCTCTTGCGAGAAACGGCACCAGCAGACACAAGAAGGAATGAAATCGACGCGGTTGAAGATCAGAGGTTTCGAGGCTTTCCAAGGCGAGGTTGTAACGCAGATGAATCAACTAGAGAGCAGAGTGAACTTGACGGACGACGACCTTTACTGTGTTCAAAGCGATGTCAAAGGTCAGCATTCTGGAGACCCTGAACTTCTAGACTCGGCTGATATCCAACAGCTTTGTTTGACAAATTCCAGGTTACTGAGGAACGTGGCACTTCTGTCAGGCAGGGCTCGTATCCAGTTCTATCCGATGAGGTGCAAATCCCAAACCCGGACACACCCCACATACAGGCAAGTCGCCAACTTTCGTGGGAGGGAACTTGCGAATTTGAAGAACCTACGCCAACCAACTTCATCAACAAGTCCTTCTCCAGTTTATCAATCGATTCACGCTGTCGAACACTTACAGGTGCCATCCAAAAATTTCAAGCAGCCTTTGGTTGGTTGTGCCAGGGAATTCCGATTCGCCCGACTTTGGCTTCCGTTACAGGTGCCATCCTCAAATTTCAAGCAGCCTTTGGTTGGTTGTGCCAAGGAATTCTGATTCGCCCGACTTTGGCTTCTGGTTTTCTCATTCTTTTGCTTCTGTTTTTCTTAAATTCAATCCACACAGCACGTTCCGAAGACCATCTTGAACCACATATACTACCTAGAAACCTTCGACGCAGATACTTGAGTCACTATCACTAGACACTTGATCACGAGAATGGAGTCTCATCGCATTCTTACGTTCCGACTTAACGAGGAGGGATCTCCCTCCTCGCCATGTAATACCCAGTGCAACCATAACGTCATCTATTGCTCTGTCGTCTCTGGGCCAATGGCCTCCCCATCCCATTCGTTGGCCTACACACTCCCGAAGGTTATACCGCGTATGATCAGCAACTCTTTCCTCACCTAGGCGAGAGGCATCCTGGCCGGTTTAGCCATCCTAGAACCCCTTCCCATACAGCCGGTCGTGAGGTTGTCTTAGTAGCACCACTTCCGGCGAAGTCTCCCTCCACAGCCCACCGCAACTCTAAGCACAATCTCCAACACCATCACCAAATCCGTTACATCAAAGCCATTTGCACCGTCCGAACACTCTTGTTCAGCCGTACCAGTTACAGAAGTTGTCTACAGTTACTAACGTTCTAATTTGTTTCAACACTCGACCATCAACTGGCACTACCCCGCGGCTTTGATTTGCACGAGGGCACGGAGTTCCACACGATTGCGCTCATATCCTTCGATTCTCTTCTCGATGGTTACTGAAGGTTCTAAACTGTTTGAGAAGTCCATTGTCGACCACCAGCAAGTAAACGCACAATAACAGACGTCGTCGCGGAACTGCAACGGTTGCGCGACGGCCGTGCGTGACAACTACTAAATAATAAATTATACAATCAACCAGTCACAAATTCTCCCTCCGTCCATTCAGAGGGCACACCTTTTTGTTATCCTTCGCACAGATGAAAGGTTGCGAAAGAGAAGAGAAAACGCGATGCTATTCGAAACGACGAACTCCAATCGAGATCGACTTCCCACATCATGTTTGACATGGAGGATCTGGCCGAGTGCGTATGTGAGCCTAGAAAACTTTGAAGTAAGAACGTGTAGGTGTGTGACCCAGCGTTATTACACGAGTTAACAAAGGTTGCCATTTGTAATCTTTATTGTATGAAAGGTCGACGTGCGAAATGAGCCTAGCATTCTTCAACGTAGCTCACTCGGGATTGGGAAAATAACCCTCGCAAACGCGTGAGGATTCAAAATTACATCTGAATATACACAAAAAGGAATGCGCAGACCACGGAAGGCACGAAGGCAGCAAAAATAAGGAGGAGACCGAGAAGGGACAGCCTAAAGAGGCTGGACAAGAATGTGACATGGCGCCACGTCGCCGTGTTGTTTTAGTACGCTTGATTACCTCTGCATTTCCAACATTGGACCTCCCTTGATCCCTCCAAGCCGTGGTTCGCCTCTCTTAGCGTTGCCAAGACCGTCGTTACACGTCCGGAGGCCTGTTTTTGATGTGCTGCAAGGTCCTTCAGCAGTGCCAGATCCAGGTCATACCTCCGCAATTCCTTCCTATTAGCCCCTAATTTCGTCCAAACATCCCGCAGTAGACCGGATCTAGCCGAGGATACAGAGGAACTTTCGCAAGCGATAAGTTCTTGTACTGAGGTTAAGCATGCGTCGAGCCTAAGCAACTTTCCATTGCTAAGCACAATTTCAGAAATCAGGCGCTTGATGACTTGTCGCAGAAGACGATCCAGTGAGACACGGCTTGAGTTCAAAAAGGGCCTGCCGCGATACACTGGGATAAGCCGCGAAAGTAGTTTATGCACTTGTGTGTCTTCCTGTTTTGTTGAAGTATAGGACTGGACCGCCGTAATACTGAGAAAGGCATTGGCAAAGGCAAGAACAATTTGTTTGCGCATACCTGTCAACCGCTCCGCCAATCTTCGACGTCAACCTTTGCAACCCTCGGGTAGCGTTCTTCGCCTCGAAGATGCATTCTCGCACAGGCGGCACCATCAAGTTCCTTGCTTTGAGATTGCTGAACTGGACCAACAACCGCATATCTGTCAAGAGAGATTCCACGACCGCCACTTCTAATAGTGCGCCTGAGCCAGCCTTGACTGCGTCAGCCAGTTCCTTGAAATTGGCGCCCTCCACGGTATTTCCGGCGCAGCTCAAACGACCGGTGGGCTGCGTAACTTGTGTTACAATGGAAAGTTCTCGGAAGACAACCTGCAAGAGGGCCAGTAAAACAGAAATGATCACAACTGAATAAACTCCAAGCCTGCGTCGGGAGAGTTAGTCGAGGTTACGACAATGCAAAACGATCAACACTTGCGTTAATATTCTTGGTCGCGATCGAATCCGAGCATCCGCATCTAGAGGGCTCTGAGTTTTCTCAGACCCTTCACCAGGTACCTTAGCTACGACTCGCAGGGCCAAGCCATCGTGACCTCGGGAGACCGCGGCTCGTTCATCCTCATCTCGCTCCCTTTCAAGCGCTAGCCACTGGTCCCGGTCAGATGTTTCTTTCTTTTCCATCTTAACGCGAGTTGATAAGGAGCGGCACGCGTTTCTGTGTGAAGAAGCAAACGATCAGAGAGACCACAGAATGTATACCAGCAAATAGGAATACCACAACCACACCTCCAGAAAGGAGTCAACACTTCTCAACGCTTGGAGACTTGTCACCGCCTAAGAAGAGGACGAGGAAAAGAATTTCAACAGACTATCAACCTCCGCGAACGGACGAGGATCTGGCAAGGCGTTTCAAAGAGGTTTGTACCCCATAGGGTCCAACTTGAATTCCATTCCCTACATGGTTTAACACTTGTCATAGAATCTGCAAGAACAAGAGCAACGTTGGGCTCAGGGCTCTTTGCTAGCGATGCTACTCTTTGATGTGATGAATTGGGATTGGAAGTGAGTTTGCGGAGGATTCGGCAAGGACTATGGAGCGAGGGAATTCGAGACTCTTACGGACCGCTCGTCTGCTGGATTTTTCTCGATGTCTGTGTCGAAAAGGGTTGAGACCAAGTCCTGTTGTTGTATCTTCTTGGGTTTCCGAGTTGGAGGTGGATTCGCAATTCGTGACCTTAACGTCGTGAAATAAGTAACGTACGTAATCAATAACAAATAAACTTATGTATAAAGCTGGCTGCCCTTTGGCTTTTCTTCCCCAGCGCGTCCCCCTGGATAGGTGTGATAGTGCCCCTTCCTTTGAGGTTGGAGGCCGTCGCTTTGACCCCTTATCACTCTAGTTTCCATTCCTGTGACGAGAATGATGCTAAGATCCTTCGAGGCCGCCCTGCGAGTAATCCGATAACACGACCTGCGCGGTCTATGACGAGCATCGTTGTGCTAGCAGAATATCTACACAGTATTATACAGGTGACTTGAAAATCCAACTATTCAACAGTCATTCTATAAATGCTGAGTACGTCTCACCAACGACGTAAACATTGAGACTGGGATCGTTCCGGGGAAGAGGTGCTGTTCCACGGCATTCAATATGGCGGAAGCGAGCAGCAATCCTGTCATCACATTAGATGGCATCGGTGAAGTACTTCAAGACAGACCTCATGATTCGAGCAGGAAACGAAAGGACAACCTTTGGTTGAACATTCAAGTCATCCACCTCCTCTGGAGTTAAACTTTCAACGTATTCTGACTTGTATAGGTTGGAGGGGAGTCCAGGTGGTGCAGGGCCCGTGTATAGTCGGTTGGAAGCAGTTCTCAGGTGGCTGAACCGCCCAGGGCGAGGTCGATCATCCACTGTGAAGTGACTGGCCATGTGTAGAGCGTCCAGAATTTCACAAAGGTTTTCGCCATCAGAGCTACGCCAATCGGGTTTGACAACAAGATAGTGTTCCTTTCCCTCGACCACCTCCCTTTCATCTTCGCTAACCACTTCCATAGGGAACTTTGAGACAGTAGCGCGTATGGTCTTCATCTCAGAAATGGTTTGATAAGGGAGTAGAGCAGTTTTAAAGCGACGTTCTCTTAGCTACAACATAGTGAGTGCAAGGTGGTTAACGCCGCGACAGAAAAATTACCTCTTTTCGACGCGCATATTTTGCCTTCTCTTTTGCACGTCGGGCAGCGTCAACCTTTCCACCTATGTCGAGGCTCTGTTTGAGGTAGACTTTCCGAAGGTAGTCGACGTGCTTAAGAAAGGTGGCCTCAATGAGATCTTCGTCTTTGCAGTCTGATAGATCCAGTGAAAGGAATTCTCCTCTGAATGTTTTAGCGGCCTTCTTATTCCAATCGCTTGGCCCCTTCGAGGCGAGATCGAGCACCAATGGATTAAGACTAGGGCCTTGAGCAGATGGACCCTTTTCTTTATATTGCTTGAGCTGAGCGGGAGCAGGCACTGTTAAATCTTTCTCGGGATATTCAAGGAATTCATGCATTAGGCGGCGGACGTCGGCCTTGAGAAGAGGTATGTGTCAAGGAAGCAAAAAAAATTCTGCTTTAAATCACCTTCAGGTTTACCAGAAAAGGAGGTTGACGTTTTTTGTCTCGGTTTTGAGCTGTGATTGGCGTCTGCGTTGTTGACCCATAACCTCTCCTATTACTCCTACGCTGAGACTCAGCTGGCACAGCTGACTCTGTGACTGAGGTTTCGGGTTCCGTCGAACGGCGCAAAGACTCCACGGTAGACTTCAGGTCAACTAATAATTCACACATAAGAGCCATCGGAGCGTTTGTGCAAGGCAAGTCCTAAGAGCAAATGAGAATGTAACAGAGCTGAACAAAGAAGAGGTATACTGGGTACCGGACAAGACGATCATATACTTCCCCCTAAATTGCAATTAGCAAATCGAATAGACACAACAACCACCCTACCGAATTCAATGACAAACCGAGATGAGGACCAGATGTCTTCCCTTCATCGTCATCAATGCACATCCCGGAAGAGCCACTTTCATCAACACCATCGTCTGATTCGCATTGAAGTCTCTCTTCAACTTCTTTGCTGTCCAAGCTGCCACCTATTTGGAACTCTTCACGCCTCTCCTTTTCAGATATGTCCAGGTTATATGCGCTAGTCTCTGATTGTCGAACGCCCCCGTGCTCCTCAGGTTCCGTGGGTCGGAGTAACAAAACGGCAGGATCTGGATGCAACTCAACGACGACTCCTCTCTCAGCAATACCTGGCGGGCGCTGTTTCTCCGCAGTGCCTTCAGCGCAAATCTCTGATGGACCCTGACTCCGGTTGATCAAACCTAGGTCGTGGCGTCAGTAGGTGACGTACGCAACCCATTGCGCATACCTGTGCATTCCTGTATATTCTTGTTCCCGGGCTCGTATTTCTCGGATCCATTAGGACTCCCTTCCAGTGACTCAATCTGGCCGATGGGTTCCGGTAAATCCTCAAGGGTAGCAAACTCCGTCGACTCGGTCGCTTGGTGAGAAGGCAGCTCGTCTACTTGAATTGTAGCAGACTGGATTGATTCAACTTGGACCAGCTCACTGCCTTTGGCTTCGAGCAGACCTCGAGATTTGTCCAGGTCGCTAATTCCAAGATTTCCCTTGTCATATGGGTTTGATATTGCGACAACCCTTCTATCGTGCGATCGAGCAACGTCTAAGATTATTTCAGTCTCGTGGGTGTAGATTAAACTGCCGGAAAACAACTTACCCTGAGGACTGTGGGCCAGGATGGTGTCCAATTTAGACCGAGAGCTACCTGACCAACTCTGCAATGGAATTGTGTCAACCTGCAGACCCTCCAGCTGACCTCGACTGTAAATTCGGGGCACGGCCCCGGGAATCCCCTTCTCGAAAGACGGCAAGTCCGAGTGGGTACTATCGGGGGTTGGATAAGCTGCAAAAAGGCATCAGGCGCTCTGAGAATTTCAAAAATGTCGAGAAACTGACCTTGCTGGACTCGAGCGACTGCGGCAGCCGTCTCTTGTTCTTGTAATATGACCTTGGCCTTACCACCTTCGAACCCAGGGTTCGGCAGCCACGAAGAAACAAAAGCTGTCTTCGGCACTGTTGTCACTTTCCTCTGCCTGTGCAACAATTGAAGGAGGCGTTGTTTAGTCGCAGAGGGCGTCAGTTGAGTTCCGCTGGCCATCAATTTTGGTTTTTTTCTTGCGGATCGAGGGACCATGACTTTTCCCTCACAGTCGGGGCTTTGAGAACGACGTCTCTTCAAAGGTGCGCGAGGTGGACTTGCAGGATGGCAGCCCAAGTCGAATACGTCGCCGATTTGGTGTTGCAAATCGGAGGAAGGTGTAGTAGACTGCGAGCTTTCATGAATTACGCCGCTATTTTGAAACTCCACAGGCAAATTGTCGATGGAAGGCGTGGCTGGCTTCAAGGTCTTATTGGCATCAGGGAGCACAGCAAGCCCACTGAAGCCTGTGTCGACGGTGTACATCTCTGATTGTGGACCAAGGTTGACTGCATCTAGAAGTCGGTGATGAACGCACGAATCATCGGCCTCGCACTCTTCAGAGGATATATCGCCGATCGCTGGTTCTTTGAGGTGTACTTGACGAATTGATGCGAGTGTGTCCACAGGCATGGCAGATTCCATTGGCTTAGACCCCATCAGCTCGGTCTCTCGCAAACGTACCGTTCGTCCAGAAGACAACTTTCGTCCTTGGACAAGCGCCTTGCTTTTGAATTTATTCTTGAATGGAACCTGAAAATTTTTGACTTCTCTTTTGTGACGTGGATATGGGTGCCAATATTGCTTGTCCAATTTAGTCAGTCTTGCCCTGGTGACGACCAACTTATCATGATCATGAAATCGAACGTCTGAGAAATGCTATGAATGTAGGCTAACGATTAAGAACGACAACACGACAACTTACCCCCCAGGGTCTCAGGGGGGTTGCCCCCAAGGTTTCCAGGGAGAGGCAAAGGAGCATCCCATTTGGACGAAGAATTGATCGAGGAGCTCGGCATTGGAACTGGTCCAGACTTCTCTAGCTGACCGGGGTTGGCAATTCGTGTGGTCACTGGAATGTTGGTGTCAAATGATGGCAAGGTGAGATTGGCATTAGCAACAGTGGGACTTTGGCAACCTGCAACATGGTGACGTCGGAATCTTGTTGGTATGTCATGAATACCTACCTTGTTGGGTCTCGGCGGCCGCTAGTTGGACCTCAGTAGCCGAAGATGTTTCTTGGAGAGGTGGAACGACATTCAAAACTTGTTTTCTAAAAGCATTTCCTGGATGACAAGGTCAGCAATGGAAACCAAATGAAGTGTCCATTTACTCAATGGGGCTGCCAACACTTTTTTCTGCCTGTGGAACAACTGAAGGCGGTGCTGTTGGTTTGCAGATAGTCTCCCGCTCGCCAACAATTTGACTTTCTTTTTTTCACGTCGCGCAAAGGGAGGTTTCGCTGCGTCGTCAGGGCTTGGAGAACGGCCCCTCTTCAAGGAACAAGGTGAGCCCGACGGCTTCCGGGAGAGCAATGGTGCACTGGTAGGGGAACGAGTGGCCGAGTCCATGACCAACTTGAAAGGGCATTTGCATATTATATATTGTCTTCACAGATCTAGGAATAGACGATGGCAACGTTAACAAGAAAGTATCGACCAGAATCTTTGATTGCAAAGTTGGACGACACAACGAGTAGCCAACAACAACACAATTGTGGCTTTGACAGTATGACAAGCAAGCTCTAAAATGCAATTCCAATAAGGACTTGGATACCAGACAAAAGCAAGAAGGTCTCACAAAAAGGACACGCCAATCGTGGCACATGAAACCGCATCGTTATTTGAGCTGGCGATGGCGAGACCCGATATAGACCTGCCCGTACAGTTACTCGGCAGTCGCACATTTGCAGATCTAATAGTAGAGAGAGATGGAGAGTACGGAATTCCGGCCCGTTCAGTCAATTCTTGCTACCTTATAATTAGGTAGTGGGTTTGACCTGGTTTGACTGAGTAGTGTTGTTCGATTGTACATGGAGATCAAACGGAGATTTCGGATGTAAATGAGTACAAATATTTGTGGAACGGGCCGGTCCGACTTGCCCACTTCGTGCTTTCTTGCGCACGACATCAGGCTGTAATCCCAGTAACTGTACGGGATTTCAGTTTGGCATCCTAACATTCTACATAAAC
>Ga0307507_10008042_pt1 | contig 14848 bp, 7 predicted proteins | sample 7_EM_MG_FD_207223 | JGI IMG/M metagenome (GOLD analysis project Ga0307507, IMG submission 207223) | Populus trichocarpa ectomycorrhiza microbial communities from riparian zone in the Pacific Northwest, United States - 7_EM | ecosystem: Host-associated > Plants > Roots > Unclassified | place... | reverse complement strand
AACACAAACGTGCAGTCAGGCTACACAAACGTGCATGGCCCATCAGCATCAACCCTTCCCCACGCGGAGTCAACTCAGGCGCGGTCGACCTCTTCCTACTCGCAGCCAGGCAACACAAACGTGCAGTCAGGCTACACAAACATGCATGGCCCATCAACATCAACCCTTCCCCACGCGGAGTCAACTCAGGCGCGGTCGACCTCTTCCTACTCGCAGCCAGGCAACACAAACGTGCAGTCAGGCTACACAAACGTGCATGGCCCATCAGCATCAACCCTTCCCCATGCGGAGTCAACTCAGGCGCAGTCGACCTCTTCCTACTCGCAGCCAGGCTACACAAACGTGCAGCCGGGCTACGCGTACGAGCAGCCAGGCCACACATACGAGCAGCCAAGCTACACATACATGCAGTCAACTCAGGAGCCAAGATATTCCTACCCGCAACAGCGGCCAACCTATTCATACGCGCAGCCAACCCAGGCGCAGCCAACTGGCATGCAGCCAGCAAATAAAGAGACTCTTAACCAGCCAACATCATCCAATAATACTGTTAAATAATCTGCCGCCCATATTAATTCTCCTTAGGGCTAAAGATAGTTTATCTTGCCGCTGTCGCTCTAAAACAATGTTTTAAAAGTTTAGTTCTTTTATTCTATTCTAGTGACCCAAGGTCTTTTGATTAGTTTTATATAATATAATTTCCCAGAAGTTAGTCTATATCGTTCTACTATAAGTTCTAATTTAAACTCCTACAACACCTGTCCTATATCTACCTCTTTACTACTAAACCTACTACTAACCTTCTACACTACTAGTGTGGGAGGGTACGACCACTCAGACAGGAAGTCATGGTGTAGTCTGTTAGTCAGTTAATCGGTCAGTCATAATCAGCCAGTAGAAAGCGGTCAGTAAGAAGAGAAGAAAAGAGTGTATTGAAGGAAAAGTGTGTGTCTATCGGTGCCGTCCGAGTTGTTTAAGACTCTGGGGCTCCAGACCGATCTATATAAACATGTGGAAAGCCTAGACTCTCTCGAAGCCATGCCTAATCTAGATGTTGAATCCAGGAGGCCAAATTACACCACCACACTAGTGTAATAAAGTCTTATAGGAAATACTACGGTGGACTTACTAATGGGCTAGGTGTGTAGGTAAACAAAAAGTCAACAACATAAACACAACTAGTAGAGTAGGTTGCCTAACAGATTAACTCTAATTATATTCTAAGATTTACTACCAAGAAAGGAACTATCTAGGTAGGGACTGTAGTCCTTTAAATACACGACCTAACTCCTATAAAATGTGCTAAGTACGTCAGTACGTCAATACGTCAGTACGTCTTACGTACTCATATACTCGCATACTTACGTCCTAAGTTATAGCACATAATCCCTTATATAACTTAGTTACCCCTCGTCCCATAGTTTAATCGGTTCCAGCACTACCCGCGCTTCTACCACTAGTCCATTTATATTCTTTCTTAGTAGTTATACTACTGCCAATATAAAGTCCGTAACACCATCCCCCTCCTCTTCATCTTTATCCTTAAAGATATCTCACATCTCCAAGTTATCTATTAGAGGTATAGCATTCCCGTTTTCAATTTAATATCCTTTCTAATTTATAATGCCTTTTATTAAATCCTCTCTATCTAATTATTATAATTAGCTTGTAGTTACTATCCTTTTTTTAGGTAAAGTAATACCGTCCTATTCTCATTATGTAGAGAAAAAGTTAGTATATATCGCAATCGCGGCTCCGTCTAGTCGCCAACCTTCTTCTTATACTAAGTGTATAAAATCAAATATATAGTTATCCTATAACATTTAATCTATCTCTAACGCTAAGTATACGCCTAGTATTTTATTTAATCTACTATAGGGTCTTATATTTAATTTAAGGCCTTTTATCTTAAGGGCAAATTTGCTTTAGCCCTAGCTAATATATAGAGACTCTATAATAACGGGGAGCGTATTTATACTAAAAAATGGTAAGTATTTAACGCTTAACTAGCTGCTTACCCCCGGTTACTCTATCTTAAGAAGGTTTATAAAAAGGTCCGCTTAAAGAAGTAAAAGCTTATAGAATAGTATTGAACGGACAATTAGGTATGAGAACTTTGTTTATTAAAGAGAGCTCTAGAAGTTCTCTCTATATATAAAATAGGTAACAAATAGAATAACGACGTAGTCGTTATTTAATTAGTAGAAATAGGTTATAAGATATTTAATAAGACATTTAATAAGATATACGAGGTAATTAGCGGGGTAGTAAGACATAGGGTTCTAGTCCTAAAGATAGTAGTAAGATAGTAGTAAGAAACTCCAATTTAGATTAGTACACCCCTTTAGCTATATAGAGCCTTCTGGGCTACTATAGAGTACCAAAAAGTTACGATAGAAATTTGGTGTTAAGTTAAAGAAATCCTCTACATAGTTACCTTGCCTAAATATTATCCAAATTAAATTAAATTAGATCCTTAATATCAACGGGGTTTAATTACTAAATAAACGTCTCGTGCTTTTGACGAGGCAGAGCCTTTATTAAGCCGTTATTTAATATTAATCCTTTTTTTACAAACCTCCTTAGCTCTCCCTTAAGGGCCTTAAGCTTCTTCTTGCGCGATGTCTGCCATCTAAGGCGTCTATTTAGTGGCTTTTTTAATGTAATCTTATAAGCCTTGCTAACCCCACAAGTTATAGCTTTAACCGTTGTTGGTTCTTTTAAAATCTATTCTATTACTAATTACAGAAGGTACTTAATCGCCTCCTCTCCTATATCTGCTAGTCTACTTCCATCTAGAATATATTTAAATTGTAGTCTTTAATTAGTTAAAGAACTTAAGAACTTAGTAGTTATAATATTTAATTAAGGTTCTAGCATTAAAATTGGGGTAGCAAGATTATTATTTAAGGCTTACGTATAATAAAGCCTTATAGGAAATACCACGGTAGACTCGCTAATAGGCTAGGGGTATAGGTAAACAGGAAGTTAATAATATAACAAGTATAAATAACAACTAGTGGAGTGGTTACCTAATAGACTAACTCTAATTGTATTCTAAGATTTACTATAACGTATTCCACGGGCGAATTACCAACACAAGCGAGTTACCGAAACCAATTCCTCACCAAAATCTATAAAATTTATAATGAAATATCTTAACAACGACTAAATAAAAAACTCTAAATTTTTAAAATTAAGCTTTTATATATACTCTAAAGCCTATAACGTAGTTTACCAGGCAGTGGCGGCCACTAGGTAGTGGCGGCCACCATCAAAATCTCGCAACACGTAACGCTATTTTCAACTAATAATGCATGTATGTGCCCTAAACAGCAGGCAATTAGCTAGTAGATAGCTACACTAAATACAACTATTCGTGGTTGAGCAATTCGTATTTTTGTAGTCGCGAGTTTTGGTGGGGCTGCCACTACCTGGTGGCCGCCACTACCTGGTGAACTACGTTATTAAAAATTAAAACTAATAAAACTAACAATTATTAAGATATAATAATTTATTTAAATTCAAAGACTAAAGCTTAATATTTTAATAATTATAAGGTTTTATCCTATAAAAATTTAATAATAACTTTTTCTAACTAATGTTTATAATTTATTAAATTTTTAGAGTTTTTTATTCAGTCATTATTAAGATATTTCGTTGTGAATTTTATAGATTTTGGTGAGGAATTGGTTTCGGTAACTCGCTTGTGTTGGTAATTTGCTTGTGGAATACGTTAAAGAAAGGAACTATCTAGGTAGGGACTGTGGGTCCTTAAATACACAACTATATGCCTAAGAAAGTCCTTGCTCCGCCTGCTCTGTCTACTTTATTTGCTCTATTATAGATCTTATAGATTATTGTATAATTACAGCACCTATCATACCAACCGCGTGCCTACGCGTTCGGTACGCCAGGTACGCGTTTACGCGTTCAGTGCACCAACCACTCGCTTACGCATCTGGTGCACTTATGAAGCACTAACTAATTAGGGGGAGGACGCATCAGTATATAGACCACGTAGTCTGCTTCATACAATTAACAGTCACCACCATCCCAAAGAGCATATAATACTATACGTATTTCGTGCCCCGGGATATAACTCACTCGTGCTATTAAGTTAGTACGAACACTGATTAGTAAGCGCGCACAGATTAGCAATCACTTAACACCTCCCACCGAGCGATATATACAACAGCGACCACCTGTTTAAACTCCTAGTACGACCTACTAAAAGGTCGGAAGTCAGGGATTACGGACTATCACTAACTCTATATACTTATTTAAGTCTTAGTACAGTTTACCAGAAGTTATAGATACGAATACAGACCTTTACGGAACCCCCTATCCTCAACCCTCTTTAAACCTTAAACCCCTATTCCTACTATACCCTCCCTTAATACCCCCAACCTCTTTTCAGACCCCTTATAGAGACCCCTACCCTTCTACAAACCGTTATAGACCTGTTAATCACCTTTACAGACCACTATAAGACCCCTCAAACTGTTACGGACCCGCTAATTAATTTTATGGACCGTTATAAGACCTCCCCCACCCACTATAAGCTACTATGACCTGCCACAGCTTATATAGATATACAACACTACACAATATAGTAGATATAAGCAAGCAAATTAGCAAAGGTTAAAAGAAGTGGAGCTAAGGAGTCAACCTCACGTCTATAGACAACGTTAACAACTACATTAATTTCAAAATCCTTAAATATAGACACTATAAGCTTCTAAACAACGACCTATGGGAGTAATATAAGGAAGACTTTGCGGACTTTACGGAAGCTATTCTTAAGGCTTATAACCCTACTACTATCCGTAACCTATAAACCCTTTTATATTACCAAGGTGTATAGGTTAAAAAGGATAAACAAGTTACTATTGCACGGTCCTTATACAACATAATATAGGAGGAGGACTAAACGGAATAGACTAAAGAGAAAATCCTAGACCAGGTTAAAGCCACAAATAATCTCTCTGCTTCTCCCAAACTTAATAGCATCGCTAGCCTTATACCTAACCTACTTAACCAAATTCGTCCTATAAACCTAAGCAATTTCGGAATTAATCTTACGGGCCAAAGCATACCCAGTACCCAAGTTACGGACCGTAATACCCCCATAAACCAAAATACAGACTAAAACCCTTCCGTCAACAAAGCTATAGATCCGCAACCTGCCCAAGTCACAGATCTGCAAGCTATATATCCACAAACTATATATCCGCAAGCCACATATCCACAAGCCACAGATCCGTAAGTTATAGATCCATAACGCACCTAAGCAAAGACCTACAGCAAGGAGCTAGCCAACCTAGCTAAGCTCTACACCAACGAATCCAAGTATAGCGGTGAAAACAATAACTTTAACTTTAAACTAACCATCTTTACGGACCTCTGTTAGAAGGCTAATATTCCTAAACAGGAGTTCAGCCAAGCCTACTCTACTATGCTGCGCGGCCTAGCACTTAACCACTACTACACCAACCTTAAGAGTAACCCCCTTAGTGTTCCCTTTAACAAGCTATACAAAGCTACCTATAACTACTTTAAAGGACCAGAATATAAGCGTGATATCCTTACCCAATAGAATGCAACCAAGCTACGGACCATAATTAACAAAAACACTGAAAAATTAACTATAGAGTGCCTGCAAATTCTTATTAAAGACCTCCGGCACCTATAGCACGGCCTTAACGCTAAGCTTTAAACAGACGACTTCCTACACAATAAACTTATTACGGCCTACTAGGAAGTAGAGCCCTACAAATACGCCTACTACAAGCCTACAGATACCTTAACTGGCCTTATTAATGATCTACGCTCCTCTATTATAATATATAAAGTCTTAAACCCACCAGGCAGCACGCAAGCCTTTGTTACAGATATTTAATATCCACAAACAGACTCAGATGTCTACTTTACGGACCGCCGCTACTGCTAGCAGCACCCATACTAACCAAGTCCTACCCGTAACCCCCGCAGCAACCCCTATACAAAAATATATCCCCACAGACAAACCAGCCAGAAGTGCTTTGTGTGCGGTAAGAAAGGATGTTGGTCTATAAGGCATACCTAGGAAGAACATAACAAGTCCAGAAAGAGACTTAATAGCCATATTAGCCAGTTCATTTTGGAATATAAAGGAGAGGAAGTAAAAGAGCCCCCTAATAAGTTAATAGAAGCCCTTATAATTAACTTTAACTTAGACGCTTAGGAATAAGAGACCTTAGAGATATTCCTAACCACTTTTAGACCTTTTACAGACAGCCAAGCCTTTAATATCATAACCGTATTAGCCAACCGTTCCTTTATACACTCAGTTGCGCCCAAAAACCATTCTATAAGCACCCCCGTTACGGACATTATAGATCACAAGCAGGACCTATTTATATATATTACCACAGAATGCTATACCCCCAAGGAATTCTATGGTATTATAATTAACATAGGCGCCTCTAAGAAGTCTACTACAGGTTATGGATAATACCTTGCATATAGGACCACCATAAATAATAATATGGATATTAACACTATGTAAACTGGGGCCATAAACGTCCAATTTGGCATTGGCTTAACTGCATTAATTAGATCAGTTGCAGTTAAGACCCTAATTGGCCTAGTTAACTTCCATATAGTAAAAGCAGACACCCCTTTCTTACTTTGCCTTGCGGATATAGATAGGTTATAGGTTTACTACAACAATATTACGGACACCTTAATTAGCCCCGTAACTGCCCTAGGAAGCAAGCATATTACCCTACCAATTATATAACAATTTGGACACCCGTTCCTTATATAGGGAGAGACTTTACAGACCTACATTTAGGAATCTTTTAACTATAACCCGTGCTACCTTACCAGTACAGAGATCCACTATTTATATCGTCGTTTTGGCCACCTATTAGCCGAAAAGCTATATAGAGTCCTTAAACGCTCTGGACACAACAACGTTAATAGGAAGGCAGTTAATCACCTAACTAAATACTGCTCCTACTGCCAGAAATACAGACGTTCCCCAGGCCAATTTAAGTTCACCCTTTATAAGGATCTTAACTTCAACCATTTAATATACATAGACATTATATACATTAACGGCAGCCTAGTATTACACATAATTAACAAGGCAACCCGCTATTAAGCCGCCTATTAGTTGCAAAATATATCCGCAAAGCACACTTGGGATATTTTACAGACCTACTAGATTAACACGTACGTTAGACCTCCTAAGTATATCACCTATAACACTAGTAGGAACTTTATTAGCAAGGAATTCCAGCAGTATGCTATGGCCATAGCTATATTAACAAAAGCCGTTCCAGTTAAGGCGTATTGGTCTATTAGGCTTATTAAGCGAGCTTACCCAGCCCTATAGAGAGCTTACCAGATTATTACAGACAAGTGCAAGGACATCTAAAAGGAACTAGCTCTATAGATGGCTGTAAAAGCCGTTAATAACACTACTGGCCCGGATGGACTAGTACCTACCCTCTTAGTCTACGGAGCCTACCTAAGGATAAGTAACCTAAATCCTCCTACCCCGTCTATTACGGAACGAGCAGCTGTAATATAGAAGGTAATAGCCAAGATAGTTAAGCTACGGGCTAAACAAGCTGTTAATAACGCCCTATACTACCGCAATGGACCCAACACAACCCTAGTACATAACCTCCCGCTTAACTCTAAAGTCCTTGTATGGCGTAAAAGCAGCAAGTAAACCGGACCCTACCGTTTACTAGCTGTAAAAAACAAGACGTGCTATATACAACTTCCTAGCGGCCTGACCAGCTTTAGGAGCACATCCATAAAACCCTACTTTTAGCCTAAAGACACCCATAACGTTAAGCTAGACGAACTAGAAGCAACTGCCAAGCCAGATAAACCGGAGGTAACCACCAAACAAGACAAACTAGAAGCGACTGCTAAACCAGACAAGCTAGAAGCACCCTTGCCTACCCTAGAAGTCCTCCAGAAACCCACTAAACCCACTATACCTACCATAAAGCGCGGTTAAGGACGCCCCCAAAAGCACCCTATAACTAAGAATACTATAACAGAGACTTACCTAACCTCCGCAGGAATATCCGCAAGGCAATCTCCGCCTATAGATATATCAGTTCTAGTACAGGAAACCCCCTTTACGGACTTATAATATAAAGAGATTAACGGACTACTTAAAAAGGGCGTCTTTGCGGTTATAACGGAGAAAGATGTTCCACAAGGCGTCCATATATTCAACTCACGCTTTGTTAATAAAATTAAGCACCCAGGTACTGATAAAGCTTTTAAAAAATCAAGGCTTGTTATACAAGCCTATAACAACTAAGGGAAGGGCTTAGTCCTTACGCAATTGCCTATAATTTAACAAGTCAGTTAACGGATTATACTTACACTTACGCCTAGACTACAGCAAAGCAAACCTGTAGCTCTTTACCTATAGGACATCTCGCAAGCCTATATACAGTCTAATACCTACCTAAGTAGGGATATTTTTATACGGCCACCCTTTAAGCTTAACCTATAACCAGGAACAATCCTACAGGTTATAAAACCTCTATATAGAGTACCAGAAGCTAGAAACTATTAGTTTAAGATATACCACTAGCACCATATTAGTAAACTTAAAATGGAATAGTTAACCTATAACCCCTACCTCCTATACAGCCTATTAAACGGCCTTAGTATTATTGGACTCTAAATAGATAATACCCTATTCCTAGCAGACCAGACCTTTATAGACGCTAAAGAAACTAAACTATAAAAGGCTAAGTTCTTAGTAAAGCCATAAGAACAGCTAACTAAGTAGAATCCAATTAAGTTTAATGGAGGCCTAATTATATAAAAGGGCAACCTAATTAAGCTAACTTAGGAACGCCAAGCCTAAAACCTAAAGCCCGTTATAGTAAAGCCTACGGACCTTACTAGTTCCCGCGGAGAGACCTATAAGACTATAAATATAAAGGACTAATATGCTGCACAGCGTGCAAGAGGCGCCTATATAGCCACAGTCTGCTAACCTAAATCTGCCTACGACTTGTCCTTTATAGCCCAGGCAGTAGATCTATAAGAAGAAAATATTAAGCAGCTTAATAAGCGCATTTAATGGCAAATTAACAACGCAACAAGAGAACTTACTTTTGTACCACTGGACCTAAATTCCCTTAGTATAATGGCATTTACGGATGCCTCCTTTGCTAATAACAAAAACCTATCATCACAAATCGGCTTTATAATTGTACTTACGGACCGCAATTAGGACGCAAATATACTGCACTGGTCTTTAATTAAGTGCAAACAAGTAACCCGCAGTATACTAGCTTTTAAGCTATATGCACTAGCCCATAGCTTTAATATAGCAGCCGCAATCAAATCAATAGTCTAGAAGATTCTATAACTGGAGCAGTTACCCCTAGTTCTATGCACCAATTTAAAGTCCCTCTACAACTACCTAGTCAAACTAGGTACAACACAAGAGAAAAGGCTTATAGTTAACCTTATATGCTTATATCAGGCCTATAAACGGCGCGAGATTACAGAGGTTAAATAGATTAGCAGTGGAGATAACCCAGCAGACGCTATAACTAAGGCAAAGCCGTGTTAAGCTTTTAAAACCCTAATTAATACAAATAAGCTTAACCTAGAAGTTATAAAATGGGTAAAATAGGACTAACGGAGCACCTACAGTACATCTACGGCCCGTTGGAAGGCCGTATGGCTTATTATATAGTACAGGTGGAAAACAGTGGAAAGCTACAGTAGAACTTGGTGGACTCACGTAACCCGCCAAATTTTGTAGGGTAGTTAAATTAACCAATCACGATTTTCCATCCCCGGGATGGAAAATCGCCATTAGCTCGCTTAGCACTAGCGCCTTAACGGCCCTTATAATCCAACTTATAGCTCGTCTACTGCCCATTAAAAGGCCGTATGGTTTATTCTACGGACCGTAAGCAGAACTTACGGCCAGCTTAGGGCACTGTTTGGAAGGCAGCTTAGATGGCACCTTAGGGGAGATTTCCTATGTATTTTCTTTTGTGTTTTATAGTTCTATTAAAGCAATTACAGAGGCTATATATAAGTGGTTTCATTTTTTAAGTACCGCCAGTGTATAATTATAGCACCTATTATACTAACCGCGTGCCTACGCGTTCGGTACGCCAGGTACGCGTTTACGCGTTCGGTGCACCAACCACTCGCTTACGCGTCTGGTGCACTTATAAAGCACTAACTAATTAGGGGGAGGACGCATTAGTATATAGACCATATAGTCTGCTTTATACAATCGACAGTCACCACCATCCTAAAGAGCATACAATACTATACGTATTTCGTGCCCCGGGATACAACTCACTCGTGCTATTAAGTTAGTACAAACAATTATATAGATTATATAGATTATATTACATAACCTTAGTTACTATTCCTCGTTATATGGTTCCACTAAATCTATCCTAAACCGTGTCCTTATTAACTGACTAGCTTTCTTTAACTCTTCTCTAAGTAGTTATAGCATTATACTTAAAGCGTCTATAATACTATCTCCCTCCTCTTTATTTTTGTCCTTAAAGATTCCTAATATCTTTAAGTTGTCTACTAGAGGTGTAATATCCGCTTAATTAATTTAGTTAATATTTTTACTTATTATACCTAAGGCTCTTTCTTCTTCTTCTATAGCTTACTAGTCTTATAACATTACTACTATACTATCTTTTGGTAAGATAATGCCATTTCTATATTCTTATTGTGTAAAAGAGGGGTTAGTTTATGTTATACTAGTAAGTCCTTTATCTGAGCAACCCTCTTTATATTTAAAGTGCACTAAAGTAAATATTTAGTTGTCCTATAACATTTGCTTAATTTTTAACGCTAAGTATACGCGTCCTATTACTCTTAATAGCCTTTAAGTACCCTTATTAATTGCTGCTAGGGTTCTAGGTTTAATCTGCTGCTATAAAGCTTAATAATAAGCTGTCTATAGCGTTGGCTAAACTTTATTATTCTTATAACGCTAAATAAGAAGCTGCCGCTGCTTAATAATATGCCCTTAACTCTTATCTTGCTACATCCGCTTAGTTAATCCGTCTTAAGAAGGTGTGTAAGAAAGTGCATTTTAAGGAGTAGAAACTTATAGAATAAGGCCTTTAGGAACTTGGTAAAAAAAAAACGGATTCTCTTTTAATAGAGAGGGAAATAACTCTAAGTACCTCGGTAGCTGCTCCTCTTAGGTCCCCCTTAGGTGACTTATTCTTTAGTAATCCTTCTTTATTAATACTGCCTAACCCTTTCTCTTCTAATACTTCTATACCTTTCTTATAGCATTCTTTAAATTATTTAGTAGTTCCTAGGTAGTCTTATTATAGCCTATCCACTTTACTTTATATTATATTTTATTATTAATGTCCTTATAACTAATAATCTTTAAAACTTCCTATTTGTCTTTTTCTTGACCTCTATATATATCTGCCTTATAGACTAGTAGCTTAATATTTCCGTATACTAGCTCTAGTATTGCGATATACTATATAGAGTAGGTCTTTATTTTCTCTAGTAAGTTAAGTCTATATATAACTTCTAAAATCTTTACCTTAATTATAAATGGTCCTAGTCTAATATAGTCTAACTTTTTGCTTAGTTGTTAACTCTTGAAATTTTTATATAGTAGCTATACTTTATCCCCCTCCTTAAGATCTAGTCCCTTAGATCTCTTAGCATTATAGTACTTTTTTATCCTTATCTATACTAGTTTAGCTAGTTCCTTAAGGTAACTATAAAGGTTTATTAAGTTCTCTATTCTTTTTTTTAGCTATACTACTTATTTTCTTTACTTATTATGGCAATAATAATATTCTTGGCTTGTATTTATAATTTGCCTTAAAAGGTAATATGCCTATCCCTTTCTATAGTGTTATGTTATATATAAACTGTATAACTAGTAATAATAATACCTAATTATTTTATGTATAATTAATATATTATCTTAGATATTGCTCTAACGTCTAGTTTAGTCTTTCTATTTAACTATCTGTTTATAGGTAATATGCTATTAATGTTACTGCTTAAACACCTTATTCTGCTAAAAATACCTCCTAAAAGGCTGCTATAAATCTTAGATCTCTATCTAATAGAATCTTTATTAATGCTCCATATCTTATAAATACTTTTTTAATATAGATTCTAGCTATATTTTCTGCTAATATTTCTTCTATATATGCTATAAAGTAGCCCTACTTAGTTAGCTTGTCCACTATTACTAGGATTATGTTATAATCCTATCCTATAATAGGGTCCTTTAATCTTAGTAACTTTATAATAAAGTTCTATAATATAACTTCCTATAGTCTCTCTAGTACTTTAATAGATTATAGCCCTCTATACGGCTTATGCCTTATTAGTTTGTTTCTTTAGCAATCTAAATATTCCTTTATAACTTATCTTGCTAGTCCCCAAATTTCTTAAATAATGTATTCCTCTTAAAGTCTTAATACTAAGCCTGTAGCTCCGTTGTATCCCTAAGTTATTCCCTTATAAAAGTCTTTGTCGGAATATATGGACAGAAGTTACGTGGTTATGTGTTATTGTTCGTGTCTCTGATTAGTCATCCTTATGATGACTCATCAGCCCCTTACTTAGGCACTGCGATCTTTATGATCCTCTGCTTTCTCTACCTATTAGACAAGAACAAATCCATTAGTTAATAGGCCAATTAAGTACACTTAGGTGTTACCGACATTGATTAATGGTCAACCTTACCAGTTGGCTATAGAGCAATAAGGTTCACTGCCGCCCTAGCAGCTTTAATTAAAAGCAGCATTCCAGTACCTAGCAGTAAAACCAGCACCTAGCAGTTCCGGCAGCACCTAACCCCAGCAGCTTAGAATATACGATAAATACGCAACGCACAAGACATTCTACAGCAGCAAATTAACCCCTAGTATGACCTCTTCACGGAGCGCCGTACCCCTAGCTCAATAGCATTAACCCCTAGTACGACCTCTTTACTAAGTGCCGTACCCCTAGCTCAACAGCAATAAACATCCAACAGCCCTTGGGTAGTACCCCAGTAGCTACCTCAGTAGCTACCTCAGCAGTACTACGGCAGCGCTCTAGCCGTATACAGTATACCAGCTTTGACAGCACCCAACATCCAATTACCCAGCAGCTTTATACAGTACCCTAGCGTAGCAACGCGCCTCGGCATGTAGCGACGCAATTTAGCAGCAAACCAATACCTAGTACGCGTCTTAGCATATAAACCAATACCCAATAGCCTTGTGTAGTAATCCAGCGTCACAGCAACCTAGCAGCGTTAGCAGTACCCAGTACCCAAATACCTAGCAGCTCTAGCAGCAACCTAGTAACCTAGCAGCATTAGCAGCATCTAAATACCCAGCTTCCTACTGGGCAAGCAATTAGCTCCAGAAGAGCACCCTATATAAGCTCGACACCCTACTATGTCGAAATCACGTTAATAACGCGCTCTCCAGCCCCCTTGCTCCTCCGTTAGCATTCGCAGCAGTTACTAGCGCGCCCTTATCTTACGACAATTTCAGCTCTGCCAGACTCTTAAAGTTCTGCTAGCACGCTATTCCTATAAGCTTGATACTCTGCCACGATCCTAGCAGCTCTGCCACGTTAAAAATTACGTTAATAGCACGCCCTAAACGCCAGCGTGCCCCTTTCTCTTCTACGGCCCTTTATAAGTCACGGAATTAAGACCTACTAGTACGCGTCTACAACGCTAGTACGCGTCTATAACGCTAATACGCGCCTATAACGCTAGCGCGCTCCCTATCCTCTTCCCTCTCAAATCTGCCGGCGCCTATGGCAGCTATAAACCCTTAATGGCACTACCTTAACTTCCTGAAGGATACAAAAGCGGGAGCTATATAACTACCGGGCGGCCTTGTTATATTAATATCTATAATAATAAAGCCTAATGGGAGTTTCCAACTACAACCGCTTATTAGACACAAATTCAGGATATATAAAATACGGTTAAGCGACAACAAGATGAGATTCGTTAAGTACGGAGTAGAGACTTAGAGATGCGAACTAGGTAATAAAAAGAGATCTAAGAGCTATAAACTAAGCAAGCTCCGTTAGCGCAAGCTCTGCCAGCTTTACCCTCTTCGTCAACTAAAGCTAAGGAGCCACGGCAGCCAAGCTTGTATAAACCTCCGCAATCTTGAACCTGCGAAAAGTGCTTTACTACATTCCCTTTAGGTCAAGCGCTTTTTAGATATTTGCCAGATTGTTAACCCTTTAAGTGTACTAAGTGCGGATCTATATTCCCCTTGAATACTACTCTCTATAAGCACGTTTGGGGATGTCGTCGTCTAAAAGATATAAACGGGAATTCGGGTATTAAGCTTTGTTAGGATAGAGGTCTACCAACTAAATAATTGTGCTGTTACGCCTGCAATCCATCTAACGCTGGCACTGTACTGCTATATACTATCGACAAACTGATAGCGCCGCTATGCCTACTATTATGATACTGATCGCGCCGTTACGCCTGCGATCCACCGACTAAACGATAGCGCCGATATGCCTGCTATTACGTACTACTACGACAACGATTGCGCCGTTATACCTGCGATCTAACGACCAGCTGATAGACCGAGCTCCGAACGTTTGACCTACTATTACCACTTGACGCTTGCACCGTACTGCTATCTACTGCTCTGCCTGTAGTAACCCAATCGACCTTCTGCTGCTTTGCCCGCAGCATTACTACCAACTTCTGCTGCCTTGCTTGCGGCACTACGACAGACCTTTGCTGCTCTGCCTGCAGCACCGCTACCAACTTCGACTGCTCAGCCTGCAGCTAACCAATACC
>Ga0307507_10008041_pt1 | contig 14849 bp, 11 predicted proteins | sample 7_EM_MG_FD_207223 | JGI IMG/M metagenome (GOLD analysis project Ga0307507, IMG submission 207223) | Populus trichocarpa ectomycorrhiza microbial communities from riparian zone in the Pacific Northwest, United States - 7_EM | ecosystem: Host-associated > Plants > Roots > Unclassified | place... | reverse complement strand
TTTAGTGCTTTTCCTCGAATTTAGGTGTATGCAATAGCAGTCTTTTTTAAAAACGCTTCGACATCGCGAGTATGTGGCAATGCGCTGTAATACCTTTTGATTTTGATCAGGCTCTTCATGATAGGAATGAGTAAGGGGGTTCCACGTTCCACCCGTATGAATTATGTCGCCATAATATCATACAGTTCGCTCCAGCGCCTCTTTCCAGGGGCCCATGCCACCAGCAGCTGCGGTAAAAACCCTGGTGAATCACTGCCTCGGTCGCTACTTTAATCTCCGGGTATAGAAGAGAGAGGCCTTGGTGGGAGGTTAGCGCTTTCCTGTCGTAGTGCACAGAACATCAGTCTTCAGGAGGTATTGAACCTCATTAATCCTGGTATACGGTAGGCAATTCTGTCGACTTGTTAAACTAGACCTGTCCTGAACTGACGAAGATATCACTGATTTCGAAAAGGTTGTGGGTTGTTGTCTGTGCATACTTTCTCAATTTCCTTTTTCACCCCTACACCAAGGGCGATCTATAATGCAATTTGTACGCACTGAGTCCAATTTCTTCTGGGCGGGGTTTCCAATCCTTTATTTTCTTTTGCTCCTGCTTGCTAAATGGTAGCTGAGCTAAAGGGCCCTACTGCTAGTCGACTTGAGACCATCCCTGCTTTTATTTTTAATTTCCATTCTTATCCAAAGAGGGAGAGTTCTTGAGCAATTCCTTGTGCAAAGCCAAATATGCAGTAGCATACTTCAAGAAATTCAATCATTAAAAAAAGTAAAATACATAGACAAAAAACAATCAAATATTCATTCTAATACGTGGTTCAATTTAAACCCAATCATTATCAAAAGGACATAATGAACCCTCACTTTCTCCCTTAGGCATTGGGTATGAAATATTGAGTCTCCCCCAGTCGCAATAGCTAGAAATGAAGGAAAATAGCGGATTGGGAACTTGGCTCTCAGAAGAAATTGAACTTAGGCATGCACAGATTTCATATTAGAGATCGCTATTGGCATATGGGTGAGAAATAGAAAATTGAGAAGGGACGCACGGAAAACCACCGACGACCTTTTCGCAATCGATAATAGCCTATCACAAGATTTTTTCCTGTGCTAGAACATGCTCGGCGCAGGCGCCATGTTCCCGAAAGCAGGGATTTGTTAAGTAGGTGATAAAAAACCCGTGTCTCTCTAGGTGCCTGTGCAAACTCATCATCACTACCCTTCTGTACCCCCCGTCCCCTGCCGGAATTTAACCCAGCGCGGCCTCCACCCTTTGCTGTACTATAACTCTCGGGTGACCCGTTCCATCACTCGCATTCTTTCACCTCTTTTCTCCAACTCGAACGCAGAATCTGAGTACCAGTCCCCCCAAGTGTAACGAGTTTGTCTAGCACCTATTGCTTTTTATCAGGTCGGAATTCGTCACGACCTAGCGAAATTTAGAGGATAAGAAGTAAGATAGCTATATGCATATTCGGTAGCGACCCTGGTAGAGCTTGGCTAACAGACTGGCAACGGGGAAACGATAGGTATTTTTTAAGAAATCCCGGATACCTGTATATCTCTGCTCATAGCGTCTTGCCAGCGTCAAAGGTCTTGCTACTTCGGTAATCGGGTGCCCTGAGTATCCTCTTCACACCTCCTGGAGATTCCCGATCCCCCTGTCATAGATAGCACGAGGCTCACAGCTCCTTCACACTGCACCGCTCCCCCATCGATCTTCGGGGGTCCGTCTAGCATTACCTGCTGCAACAACAGCAGGGCGGAAATCTGGGATTATGGAAGTATTCACAGATGTCGACTCGGGAAGTTTCCGTACCGGCCCGCCCAAGTTCCGACGCCCGACTGGAACTGAGAGGCACTTTGAATGGTGTATAGCCGTGCCGAGCAAATGGGGTCCTGTCCTGACTGGGGTCTATTCGGTAATGGTTACCCTTCTCTTCGCTCTTTGCTGGGAGATTGTCAGCATTGCTGTGATATCCTTGTCAGACTCTCTCGACAGGGGGTCTGCCTCCAATGATGAAATATTACGCGGAATGTCCCTGGTTGGTTTTTGGAACGCCCGCGAGCCACTGGGGGCGACTCGCTTCATGTTGGGCTACTTGTACCGGCTATGGCGTGAGGGATGCAGGATCCACAGATCAACGAGATGGCTACTGGGATTGGCGTTAGTGTGGTTCCTAGGGACTTATGCAGCAGGTATCTGGGTGGCTGCAGCACTGATTTCAGGAAAGGTTGCCCCGGCAAACCCCAACCAAGTTTATGTACCACCACCTCCGGGGACCGATCCGGCTGATATCATGCGCTTGCAGGCCCTGCGAGCACCGGCTACGCTGCGTTCTCTGGGAAGTGCCGAGGCTGCAAGCACTCAGCATACCATCAGGAAGCGTTTCTCGTTTGACCCCTATCCTCCAACTGGACATTTACAGTACTTTACCTACAATTACAACGTGACTGCCCATGACATGGGTCTCCAGATGTGGTATGACCTGAAGCAGGAGGTGGGCGGGCGGTGCGATCTTAACAGTAGCTGGCTCTCAAATAATGCACCGAATGAGGATCTTGACGTGTATCGTCCTTGGGGCCTGGAAAACGCAACCGCCACGGTTGTTTCTGATGGCGAGCGAAAAACTGCTCCCAGCGCAACGGCCCTTTCCTTCCCTTACAAGGAACCTAATTTCTTGACTGACCAGGCTGCCAACCACCGGTACGGAATTATCGTGCACTCTAGCCATCGAGCCAGCTACCGTGTAGGAACAGATCCATGGTACAAGACGGAATCATTCACCAGGAGCGAGAACGACACAGATGCACGGCTCAAATCCCCGCCCGGAAACCGTGTCATGAGAGGCAGGCCCGCGCTGTCATGTACGCAGACAGACGTCTGGTCTTACAACGGAAAGCAGTTCAAGAATATTTACGAGCTGACTAGTGAGGCGAATATCAAGTTCCCCGACGGATGGGCAACTCAACTGCAACTGGACTTTGCGGGCCCGCGTATTGTTGACGTAATAAATTCGGCTGGACCGTCGTCGCTAGTAAGCTCTTCAACCTTCGCTGGTGCGATGTTTGATGCAGAAACCTCAACTATTGAGAAGGACATGACCCGGCTGTTTACCGCTACATGGATCTCGACAGCACACACCTTCCGCAACATGCTCATGGTCGGGGACGATCGACAAAACTTTCGCAATGCGGCGGAGACAGGGACCGGACAGCCTCAGCGAGGAGTCGAACTCTTCGTGGTTTCCACACCAAAGGTCGCGACGCTCCGGTTGTCGGTTCTGGTTATTATCCCCACTCTCTTAGCGTTTTTCACTCTTCTACTGGGGTATCTAGAGTTTTGGTTACGCCAGAAGGGCTGGCACAAAAAGATACATTTTGCCGAGGGCGCCTACCTGTTTGCGCGCACGCAAGACTCAGTGGTATTCAAGGAGGCGGAGGGATTGGGAAAGGATGTTGTGAAGTGCAATGCAAGAAGGAATCCAAGTGGTTCTAGTTCGGGAGCTATTCCGCAGGCGAACGGGGGTTCTACTGCTATCGGAGGGCGACCCGCTATGCAAGAGAACCCTCATCATTAGCTTAGCCAATGTTCCAAACCCCCTCCTATAACTTTCTAGTCCTATTTCTCTCTTTTTTTAAAATTCGCTAATCATACGTTTTTTTGGTGTTGTTCCATACCCACTATGTATTGGAAGGAGAATAGAGGTTCTGGAGTTGTGGAGCAGAGGTTTTTTATCAACTTTCGCAAGGGACAGGGGAGTAGAGTGTGCGGTGGTACTGTAATACACGTTTTCCCTTTTTTAGCAGCCTCTCTTAAGTGTTTCTGTTTTTTAATCCAGCGTTGCCGTAGCAATAAGCTATTATCTTAGTCATCAGGGCTTTGTATTCGCGCGGGCGAGCGCAAAGTAAATCACGAGATCACCTGTTCCGAGCTGCCTGCAATGTCCTACCGTAAGAGCTGAAATAATTGAGAATGGCGCTAGGGTGTTCAGAATTTCTCCTTTTAGATTAGGAGGAGGGAGCACAGCGAGAAGATACTCCTCCAACACTCACTCGAGACAAGCAAAAAGAGGGGATACCACAGACCTTACTAAGAGAGGCAACTCCAATGTCTTAGCTAGATTCTCAATTATTTCGGCTCCAGGGTAGATAAAACTATCGGCCATCCAATTGTGGGGGGGGGGGTAAGCAGTTCAACTCAGCGCTAACTCTAGGAAATACGAGACGGTAGGGGAAATGAATATCAATAATCATAGCGAGCGTAGCAAATAGATTATAGATTTCCCTTGATAGCAGAGCCCAGGAGACTAGAAGAAATTGTTGGCCAATCGGAATTGAGAGTCACATGGTTTGCTTGTAACTCGGCAGTATGAGTACCGTAGAAACTCATAGTTTAACCATAGGCTAGGAGGTTGTGGTTACCTCTTCTAGTGCTCTAATGTTTTTTTTCTTTTCATTTTTATTTGCCTTGGAGAGCAGGTTTCTTTAGACTACATAGCATGATTCAATTATTCGGATTCTTACAGTGCTCTGCTCCTTATTTTCTCTTCACCCCTCGAACTATCGACCTCCTTTTTGTACATATCGTATTAATTCTGTATAAATAGCCTATACAATATATTTTTCCTAACGGAGTTCCCCTGATGGGCGTTGGAATTTAATACAATATTCTGTGCAGAAAAGTGGTATCCGAGGTCAGTATGTAGTTTAGAGCGAGGTGGGGTTCCGTTGTTGTTTTCATTTGTCGTTTCGGTGAATAGGCGTGTTCAGCAATATATGGTTCTCGATGTTCATTACAGTCTATAAGGTCGTGAAGAATATCAGGGGGGGGACGAACCGGGATCAGTCGCAGGTATTTTTTGTTACCCTACCGGTACTTTGCCAGATTCGATTTTTTGTTGCCAAGTACAGTACACTCGTGTCCATAAAGTCCTCATACCCCTACGGCGCAATTGCACAACCACCCCAACCCTTCATAGAAACAAAAAAAAAAAAAAAGTAGACAACTCAATTAAGAAAACTATAAAAGTAGAACTAGTAAAGTTTAAGAAAACATTATTACCACTTGGTATGACTTCCATTTGCATCTAGTACAGCCTGCAGTCTCTCAGGCATCCTCTCAATCCACCCATCCACCTTCTCTTGGGGAATTAAATCCCATTCCTCCTTTGCTGCCTGAAATAATTCAGCAGCACTGTGAGGCCTTCTTTCCAACCTGGAGAATCGCTTTCTAAGGGCTCTTTTGAGTAGTGCCTAGGTGTTCTCAATAGGATTGAGATCTGGTAAGTTGGGTGGCCAAGGAAGTTTTTGATAACCACAATCTGCTTGCAAATTTCGATTTTCCACACCAGCATGCCAGGGTGCATCGTCTGCAGCAAGGTAGATGTCATTAGAAGGTCTATCTAGACCTTCTATGAAAGGGATAAGGTAGGGCTGGTGGATCTCAGTTGCATATTGGTGGGAATTGAGGCCAAGTCTGTCTCTTGGGCCTGTCCTTTCCTCCTCCCCCCTCTTCCTCACAAGAATTAACTCAGTCCTTCCTCTCTTTACTATTCCAGCATATACCTCAATGCTAGTCCTCCTAGACTTAAAGCTAGGCTTTAAGTTTTTTTCTTCCAGTTCTTCTCCAGGTCTAACTCTGACCTTTTTGCCAGCAGGATTTGGATCATAGATGATGGTAGCTTCATCTACAAATACAACCCAATTCCATGCCCTCCTCCAGTTCCTCCTTCTTCTAGCAAACTCCTTTCTCTTCTCCTTTTGTCCATTCCTCCAAAAGGGCTTTTTTCTGGGCATCAAAAGCTTAAAACTAGCTTTAGAGATGATCTTATCAACAGTGCTATTCCAAAGACCAATATTGGCCTTTTGGGTAACGTCTCTTAGTGCTAAATGAGGCTCAGCATTGATAATATCCCCCACTATCAGTCTTTTTTGGTCGGTAATGGTTGTTGGTCTGGAATATCTGGTGGCATCATGAGTGTTTCCATCTCTTTCTTCAGCCCTTTTGACTACTGATTGAACAGTTGCTTTTCAGATACCCAGAACCTTAGAAATTTTATTATACCCCATATCTGTGTGTTTATATAAGGTATAAATTTCTTTATTCCTGTCTTTTCTGGCTCTTTTTGTATGTGGTGGAGGCATGGTGGAGGAGGGTTATTGTCATTAAGTGGAGTAATGGCGTTATGCCACAGGGGTATGAGGACTTTATGGACACGAGTGTACTGCACCTCCACCTAAAAAAGCAACCCCCTGGGGGGCAAAGTTACTTCTACTTTCAACCCAGGCTACCATGCCTCATATTATAACACCTACCATTTATTACCTGTAACCTATGAATGTCGGTTGCCAGTGGATCAGTAGTCAGACAATGATAGCACTGGTGTGGGTAATCGCCGCTGGTGGGAAATATGTGATCTAGGGAATTTTTTATATTTTTTTTATATTATATGCATTTTATTTATGGCTAAAACGCATGCGTAGAGCGCGAGCTATGGCATACAAAAACCTTAATTCCAAACGTCCTTCTACCCCTGAAAAAAAGCCAACCCTCCAAGTCCCTCTGGTATGGGACTAACTGCACATCTCAAGCCACTCAGATTATCCTCTATCCTAAAACAAAAAAACAACTCAAACAACTTAAGCAGGAAGAATCAAGAAAACTCATGGCACAATCTCAAAACAAAAATCAAACAAAGCAGGTAAATAACCACAAGTAGTAGTGCCTTCACAAGCGGTTGCGAAAAATTTATCACTAAGGCTTTATATTAAGATTGCCGTCCAGTAGGTAGCCCACCCCAAACAGAGAAAGAAGACAGTGCAATACCATCCTTCTAAGGGGGAGCAAGAGTAGGCTGTGGTCAAGCCCTTGGAAGTGTAGTACAGTAAGGTGCTAGCTGGAGTAGAAGTAGTACAATGCCAGAGGATCCGACCGTAGAGAAGTAGAGTAAAGAGGGGTCGACCTCATCCCATCATAGTGACTATTGGTAACCGTGTTCGAGTCTAACAAGGCAGTTTCAAACAAGAGAAAATGGAGAAATCTACCGTGGCCTGTTAAAAAGTTTTCTCCTACTGCTAACCGTGTTCCCAGCCATCTGAAGCATGGACGAAGAAGGAGTGCATCAGCAAAATGTAAAAACCAGTCCTGGTCCACCAAGGGGGGTTATGGTCCCCCTGGTCCTCGTGGTCCACCATGATCCACCCTGGTCCACATTTTCAGTCAAATTTCAAAAAGTGTGGATCAGAATGGATCGTAGTGGACCAGGTGGACCCCGGGTACCACAACACCCCTTGGTGGACCAGCAGCGTTCAGGACCACCTTGGACCACGCTCTGACATTTTCCTGATGCTGTTGCCTACCGTGCAAGAGCTAAGCGAGGCAAAGCAAAAGCTGGGTAAGGTAAAGAATTATCAACAAAAAGGAGAATCATCAATAACCCAGAGTAGAGGAGCCCAGAAAATAAAATAAAAATATTTCCCTAGAGAGAAGAGGCGGAGAAGGGAGGAACCCCCTAGGGCAAGCCCATCATAGAGGGTGAGGTGGAAGTGACGATGATTTCTTGGTGTTGAGATTTCAATCGCCGGGTGTGTAGAGGAGATGGAGGATGATGCGATATAGGGAATACCGTAATGATACTTGTACCGTAAAAATTCCTGAAACGCTAAATCCGGGCCAGGGCCTCTTAGTCTAATCAGTCCGCCCAGTGCTGTGCCCAAGAAAGCTGGTTGAGAAAATACCAAATCCGGCCAAGAAAATCACGGGATCTAGAATGTATCTTTCCTTAGCTGGAGATAAATTAGTAAGGGTTTCCAACTGAAACTTGTTCAACCGGTTTTCTTGGGCGCAACTTTCGGCCACAGGATAGTGGCGAACCGACCCCCCGACAACAACCAAGCTCTCGGAAAAACTGTCTGTAAAACTACTTGAAATTGACTCCCATTGGTTCTATTAATTCAATTTTTCCGCCAAGTGGGCAGTTCTGGTGTCCTTCTGTCAGCTGCTGGGTGCCGGCCTGGTTCTTCGCTGGAGAGATGAGAGGTAAAAGGGCCTGGTTTCTGGTTGGTGCATATCCCTGATGTACCGGTACTCGTAGATGATGTGAAAGAAGGGAAAGATTGGGTGGGGGTGGGGATCCTATTCTCGTTTTTCCCGGAAATTCTCGCCTCTGACATTACCCCCAAGAAACTTCGCTTATTCATCAAAAGGTTACCGATAATGGTGTTAATATTCAGACCGAATGGAGCTGGTGGGATGGAAAAGGGCCCTGTCTTATGGTTGGTGCATATCCCTGATACAGTTGGTGTCAAGTCTTTGACCTATCAGATTGGCGAGAAGGGGGGGGAGATTATGTGTGTGTGTGTGAGTGGTGGTGAGACAAAATACTGGAACGGTCAGCGATGAGGCCTCGAGGATGTGAGGGGGGAGTTTCTTTTTTCTTGAGGTGCCCGATCTCGTTGTGATTTCTCTTTTCTTTTCTTTTTTCTTGGCCCACCGCTTCCCTTTCTGTTCCTGCATGCCCTATCCAGACGCGCCCTCCCTCCCCCACGTCCAGCTGCGCCGCCTGCCGTACTTTGTGTTCCCGAAACCCCCCAGAAAAAAAGGATGTCTCACAAAAGGATGTCTCACAGAAGACCGTTGTCGTCGCACGAAGGGGGGCAGCACGGGATGGGTGGAACAGCTAAGATCGGATGGGAAGTGAGCGACTGGGAAAAGAGTACTCGTACCGGGAGACGGACATGCAGAGTGCTGGGTCTCTCTTCGGGAGATTTGGGATACAACCGAAGGAAGTGCGATACCGGTACGGGCACCTGGTGTTTGCTCTCAGTCTCTTTTCCTTTTTTTCTCCCCTTCCTTTTTTCTTTCCTTTCACTTTTTCAATTTCACTTTTTTTCTTCCCCTCTGACTTTCTCGCTTGGCTTGTTCTATGACCCGGATCAGTTCCTCTTCACCCACCTCCTCCACCAAACTTCCAACCATCAAGGACCGTTCGTCCGCATATAATACGCCGACGATGTGCAGCCATGTCTCCTCCAAAAACCAAAAACATAACTCCTTGCTTCAACCAGAACAAGGTAGTACGGACGAACGTTGCCAGCATTTGGCTCCATCAGCTACCTACTATTTCGCCACTCAACCTCCCAACTACGACGACGGCGGCTGATCCGACAATAGTGTACAGAGTCCTACGTCTACAGAGTCCTACGTCTATAGAGCTCTACATCTATAGAATCCTACGTCTATAGAGTCTTACGTTTATCAAACTCCACTGGCATGTGTTTTACCCTTCAATAACAGTCCACCGGCTCCCATCACGCTTCTAATTATAAAATCCTTAGTTCTAACGAGACGCGCAGACAGGTCATCCCCAAACGATCGAACTAATTAGAAACCTCTTCTTCTACCACTGCTTGTTACTTTCCATACACTCAAAGTGTAATATCGCTGAATCTTGCACCATATTGAGCTGTCATGTCGGCCATCTCACGGTTTCCCATCAAAAATATACTTTCACAGCTCAACAAACGCGAACAAAAGGACGACCAAGGAGGAGATCACAGTGATGATAGAAGCCCGGTAGTGATAGTGGGACTCGTTATAGCTGCCCTTACTTTACTTCTCGCGATTATGTCTTACCGGCGCTCACGATTTAGCCGTTCGCAGGCGGTACCCTCTTTATTACCTTCACACTTCGTCAATGCGTGCCCCCCCCCCTCTTTATTGTTAAACGTATTAATATCTTCTTAGTCTCGCAATTCATTACACGAAGTTCCCAGAACTCCCCTCCCAAACCTCTCAACCACCACCCCATCCAATCCAGTCTTTATCTATAACGACTATTCCAATGCCCGGTTTGGCGGTCCCCATTTAAGCACCTTTTCATACCGGAACAACACCGTCTCCAGTGGGGATATGATGGTAACGTGAGCTGGAGCATTGGGGGCCGTGGGACCAGAGCCCGAAGTGGTTTGGTAATCTGTAAGTAGAAGCTTATGCAACACTCCCTTCGGATCTATTGATGCGAATACGCGATACCGGTGTTTATAGTTGCATGATCCTAGCTAATATTTTTAGCTAAAAAGTTGTATTAAGCAGGCTCATCTAGCTAGTTCATTATAGGGAGAGGGAATGCCATTAGGAGTTGATCGCTTCCTCTATTCCAATAATACACCAGCACTAAGCAAATATGAAGTATCAGGACGTGTCAACTTGGTCAGTGCCTATCTTGGAACAAAGTGTCCAAATACTTTATAAATTTCCTAGGACCCTGCAGATTTAAGGTGCATGTAAACTTCTTTATGCTAATTTCATGGTCTCATTTACTTAACGTCGAGTTGACGCATATACTGTGAGCTCCATGATTCTCTTTTTTATTATGCAGCACTATTATAATGTGAGATATGAGTCCCGAGGGCAAATTAAGGCCCTATTTATCGAACGGGGCCTAAGTATTCCGAATGGGTAGGCGACAACCATCATCCGACATCCACCGATACCTCGCCAGCACCACCACTGCCGCACTATCCCCCTTTTTGTCTCGTTTTTTCCTTCTTCACTTCTTTGGCCTAGAGATTATCTTTCAGAATAAATATCTTTATCTTTCTTGCTAGAAGTTACGCTACATTCCACTTGTTGATGCTTGGTGTTAACAATGGGCGGCTCTTGTCACTAGCATTTGGACGGTTAGGGTAAGACGGGATCTAGGCTCACTTCCAGAAGGAGACTTGTCCATGGTATGTAGACTAGACGAGATTAGGAAATTGGAGCGATATATCATGGGTAGTGTTTAGTGTTGGCAAAAAGTCGGGTCCACTTCAGAAAGGAAGTGATCTACGAGTGATATTCTATGATTTCGTGAGAATAGAGGTCTATACTAGTACAGTCACTAGGCATAAGTCTTAGCGATTACAGAATAGCCAACTGGCCACTAATGAAGTAGTTTTGCATATGCTCGGCTAAAGCCACGATAATACTGTGAGAAATAGAAATGGCGGGAATATGGACAGTGAGCACTGGTCTCACCTCTTCTCACACCCAAGCAACTCGGCGAATCCCGTCAATTTCATATCGGGGTGGCAATGCAGAAGGAGGCATAACCCCACACTTCTGAATTTGAATTAAGCCTTTCAGGCTTGCTGTAGTTGCTACCATTTCTTACTTCAACGCTTGGTATGGGAGGTAATCTGGTGGGTTTTTGTTCTTTTTCTTCTTCCCCGCTCTCTATTTGGAATCATTTACGATTATTTCCCTATAGGGCCAGACTCTTTCTAACTAACTGTACTAAATCAGTGTTCCCAACAGTCCGGCAGTTTCGGTAGCAAGACGGGATGGCCTATGGGCCATAGTCCGTCGTTTGTTGGGTGGGGGATCCCCCGGTCGTCCTTTATATCATGCGACTAAAACGTACCTCTTATGGCGGTGCACAACTTTATTTACCCATCGCTCGTGAACCCAACCAACTTGGCACATCGATTAGTACCTCGCCATTCTAGAGAGTGGGAGATAGTGCTACCGCCCGACAATGCTCCCTTGGATTGTGGAACACGCCAAAACACGTCTTTAACAGAAGCAGCAGATAAAGCCCCAAGACTTACTCCTCATAAGAAGGTATATCAGCGAATTAGACTCTGAGATCCCTACTTAGGACATTCATTCCCTTTGTTTGACTAGATTTCGGAGTAGAGATGCGCAGCTAGGAATCATGAATCATCACTCGTCCAGTCACCACAGTAGGCTTCAAAAAGTCACGAAAAACGGCAACGGCAACGGCTGGCCACAAAACTTTCACACTGCAATATAGCACAACAAAACAAGAGTTTACCAAACCAGGAATATATAGAGATACAAGGAGGGCTCCAGTCTTCTAGCAACGGGTAGGGCCACCTCCTCGGACAAGACAATTAGCTACATGCCTTGGCATACTATCAATGAAACCATAAATTCTCTCCCATGGCAATGTCTCCCATACCTTCTGTGCTAATCCAATCAGCTCCTTCTCACTACAGGGTATTCTCCTCCTCTCCCAAACTGATTTCCTATAGTTGGTTCCGAATAAAAGCGAAACATTCTCGACTGGGTTGAAATCAGGTGAGTAGGAAGGCCAGTCCATCCTTTCTATAGCAAGGTGCTTGCAATATTTCTCCGTATAAATAGAAGTATGATAGCTGGTGCCATCTTCTATAGTTTGAACACCAGCTTCGGCTCCACCAGCCCTCTTATGCAGTGGTCGAAGATGTGGAATGAGGATTTCATGGACATACTGGTGTAATTGAAGCCTAGTTGATCTCTATCACTCTTTCGCTTATCTTCAGTCCGTTTTCACATAGGAACAAGGGGTGTGTGAAAACTATAGCTAAAGCCAGCCCAGAAGCCAACCGTAAAACTCTCTCCAACAAAGGTTGGTTGCAGGTTCTGCAAATCATAGGCGGCATTGGGTCTGGGAAGTCGTCGCACTTTTCGTCTATAGCCTGTTTGAGTAGCAATTTGACCATATACCTCATCTGTATAACAATGCTTTCGCCAAACTGAAATCTCCCACTTGTGCCCTAATCTACACTATCTCTTTCTTTGTCTCCTATTGTGAGGTCCTATGCATGGCTTGCGTCGAGCAAGAAAAACCCGCCCTTGCAGGCTGCGCAGGTAGTAGCCTAGAGTTGAAACCCCAACATCAAGTCTGGATTCATGTAAAAGCTGTCTAGCTGTCACACGAGGATGCGCATCAGATAACCGGGCAAGGTATCTTTTATCACAGTGATTGAGCTTTGGGGGCCTTCCAGTGCGACCTGTTTGACGATGAATGTTGCCATATATTTTCCAGCACCGGTAGATTCTGTAGGCTTGGGCTTGAGAGACACCTGTTTCTGCCTCAATTTGAGGGAAACTCATGCCCCAAGAACGAAGTTCCATTATTTGGACCCTCTCATTTAAGGTCGTTTCACGTCGATTTCCGGCTCCTTTATTCCATGGCATTGTTCTCGGGAGTTGTTGCGCGGAGTTGCAATCGTGTTGTTGCGAAGCGTCCAGCTTCTCGTGACTTTTTGAAGCTTACTGACCAGCGGTCCTTCATCTCCCCAGGCCATTCCTTCTAGCAGCGCAACCGTATCCTATAACCCAACAGCAAGCTAGTACTCTAGGCCACAAAGCTCCCCAGATGAAACCCACAACAGTAGTAGGGAAGCAGAACCCAGATCAGTCAGGGGCTATTCAAGGTTTGGAATTTGGTTTTTCATAAAACTTGAATCGCTCTGGGAGGGGATTGGCGTGCCTTGTAGCGAATTTTACTATTTCAAGGGTTCCACGGAGTACTCGGTGGGTTATAAACATGCCGATATACAGTTCGCGGTGGGGCGAATACCGGAGGGCGACCAACTGGGGCACTTGGCAAGCAAATAGTGAATTCGTTAAAACCCCGGGAAATCCCATGAAATCTACAGCCTCTCTCAGTCCTATAACATCAGGATTCAAAGAGAAGAGCCTCTGAGGAGTATTGCCGTTTTCCTAGCACGGTTCAAGATCCGGCCTTACGAGGTGTTGGATCTTAATAACTAGTGTCCTAAGCTAACTAGCTAGTGATCTAACAGTAGATTTCAGGAGATTTTACCAAAAATACTATGGTAGTACGAAGTGCTCGCTAGAATGGTTCTTTAGAGGGCTTATAGAAATGAAGAGGTTGAACCGCATACTGATACTCGAAGATAAACACCAACTCCTTCAATCCAAATTTCAGGTGTCCGCCACGCCTAGAATTTTCCAGGCGATGCAAACTATCTTGAACTACCCCACATGATCTTGCTGATCCTTTTTTCCGTCCGCTGCCCGCCCAATTTCGCCACTTCCTCGGCGGTAACTGTACCGAGGGGTAGCAATACAAATTATTTGCGGTAAAACGTTACCGGTCCCTATAAAATGGTAGGCGGATAGGGTCCGGGATGTCATGGTTAACTAAAGGCCGCCCCCCTAGCACTTCCCCCGTGCGTAGTTGCGGCACTAAGAATCTACCCATCATTGAATTAAAGCCAAGGCCCAAGGCCTCGAGCGAAAATTCGGTTACACAGCTAACCAAAAACACCTCCCCTCGTTGGTATTGTACTATTGTAATGCCACGAGAGACCACCGAATCATCACTTTTGCTTTGCGCTGAAGAATACCCTTTCACACGCCGCGCCTCTCCTTCTTGCCTTTACCGTAGTTCTACATTCCCCCTTCCAATGCCCGAGCCCGGTACAAGCCACCGCTTTCCCCCGCTGGGCCCAGGCCTCCCTCCCTCCACTGCCATCCCCACCCCATCCATCGCGCCTGCATTGAAATTTCTACGGTACAGATTCGTTTCTACCAACTCCACAGAGTAGACATTTAACTCAATCACCCAATCAATCACCCCCACCCTTCCTATTTCTTTTTGCACAATTGTTGAGGGAGATGAAGCAAGTTCTCGCCCACACAGTATCACACCAGGCAGATAGATAAGTGCCGGGCACCTAAACCCGACCCTCCTATTCACTTTGTCGTGGGTTTGAGCAGGGATTTTTCTGCAATAAAAAGTAGATTCCTTAGCATGTTTTGTGTCTGTCACACCGAATTCAGATGGACAATCTTGGCATCCGGCATGGAATATCACTCAAATGGGTATATACCTGGCTGTTCACTCCTTCTCCTCTCATACAAAAACTCCCACTTTACCACTACCTCCTACCCTCTCCTGGAACCTAATTAATAAAATAAATTCATAGTTCTATACTCACTCACTTTCTCTTTATTTCTATGCTCTTATTTTCTTCATTGCTGTGATCTGGTGTTGTGGTTCGTGGCTTTACCTTGTATTTTGTTGTTTCCATCGGGTCGGTTTTCGCGC
>Ga0307507_10008039_pt1 | contig 14850 bp, 3 predicted proteins | sample 7_EM_MG_FD_207223 | JGI IMG/M metagenome (GOLD analysis project Ga0307507, IMG submission 207223) | Populus trichocarpa ectomycorrhiza microbial communities from riparian zone in the Pacific Northwest, United States - 7_EM | ecosystem: Host-associated > Plants > Roots > Unclassified | place... | reverse complement strand
CTAGCAAACTATAGAGGAACTAAAGGCAATAAAGTAGTACCTAATTAATAACCTCTATAAAGGGTTTATTAAGCTAAGCTAGGCTCCCTTTACTTCCCCTATTTTATTTATAAAGAAACCTAATAAAAGCCTTTATTTCTATATCAAATATTAAAAGCTAAACGCTATTACTTAAAAGAATCGGTACCCTTTCCTTTTAATTAATAAAACCCTTGCATATTTAAGCTGGGCTAAAATCTTTACCAAGCTTAATATCCACTAAGCTTTTTACCAAATTAGGATAGACCCTGTATTAGAAAACCTAATAATATTCTACACCCGTTACAGGTCTTATAAATATAAAGTCCTTCCTTTTAGACTAATAAATAGGCCAGCCACTTATTAATAGTATATAAATAATATTCTTTTTAATTACCTTAACGAATTCTATATGGTATACCTAGATAATATTCTTATATACTTAGATAACAAACTAGAGCACCAAGTTTATATTAAGAAGGTCCTAGAGAGACTATAAAATACAGGCCTGTAAGTTAATATTAAAAAATGCAAATTTAGAGTAAAACGTATAAAGTACCTTAGGTTTATTGTTAGTATAGAAGGAATTAAAGTTAACCCAAAAAAGGTTAAGGCAATCCGTAACTGGAAACCCCTTTATACTATAAAAGGAATCCAGTCCTTCTTTAGCTTTTATAATTTCTACTATTAGTTTATCCGTAACTATGGAGTTATAGCTAAGCCTCTTATACAACTAACTAAGAACAACACATTCTTTATCTTTAATGATAACTATATAAAAGCCTTTAAGAAGTTAAAGGACCGACTTATCTCCTCCCTAATCCTTTATTACTACAACCTAGACCTTAAATTAATGCTAGAAACGGACGCCTCTAATAGGGTAGTAGCGGAAGTCCTTTTATAGCTATACCTAGACGGCGAATAGTACCCTATTACGTTCTTCTTAAAAATAATGGCCCTAGCTAAGTGCAACTACGAAGTGCACAATAAGGAAATGTTGGCTATTGTATAATTATTATCCTAGTAGCGCGCAGAGCTTAAAAGCACAGATTCTTAAATTAAGGTTTATACTAATTATCAAGCCCTTAAGTATTTTATAATAATAAAATAACTTACTAGTTAATAGGCCTAGTAGGCTAAAATACTCTCCTAATTCTTCTTTATAATTATATACCGCCCTAGCAGGCAAAATGCTAAAGCTAACGCCCTAACCCGGAGAGAATAGGACGTGGGGCCACAAGACAAGTTAAAGGCTTAACACTAGACACGCGCCCTTCTCTATACTAAACAGCTCGACTTATATATCCTTAAGGAACTAAGCTCTAAATAGAATAAGGTAACACCTATAGAAGGAAAAACCCTAGATAAACTAATAGAACTAATTAATTATATTTTAACTATAAACCGCATAGCTAAATCCCTAAAAGCCCTCCATAATTAAGCTATAGGGGGTAACCCTAATTTAGAAATAGAAGACGGACTACTTTTATATTAAGAACGGCTTATAGTTCTAGATATTAATAACCTATAAATAAAGCTAATCCGTAAAGCCCACTATTAAGTCTCTATAGCGTACTCTAGTTAAGATAAAACCCACTAACTACTATTACCTTGTTACTATTAGTAAGGACTCCTATCCAATATAGAACAATTTATTAGAAATTGTTATACTTATAAATACGCAAATACCCCCAGGGACCAAACTCCTAAATAGCTGCAACTACTACCAGTCCCTAAACACCCTTAGTAATATATTATAATGGACTTTAAATTATTCCTAAAGGACAAACACGGCTATAATATGGCCTTTATAGTAGTTAACTAACTAAATAAGCAAGCCGTTTCCCTCCCTTACTTCAAGACTATAACCGTAAAGGACATGGCCTGTATATACGTTAACAACATCTACTAGATCTATAGCGCTCCTAAGTTAATTATCTCTAACTATAGACCCTAGTTTATATTAGACTTCTAGAACAAATTCTACCGTATCCTTAGAATTAAAATTAAGCTCTCTACTATATTCCACCCTTAGACTAACGGCCAAACCGAGATTATAAACTAATACCTTAACTAGCGACTTCGCCCCTTTATTAACTACTACTAGGACAACTGGTTGGAACTACTACCTATAATAGACTACGTACAGCTCACGCTCCCTTATAATAGTATAGGAATATCGCTATTTAAGTTACTCTATAGATACAGGCCACGAACATCCTTTAATTAGGATAGACCTATAGGACCTATAACGGCCCGCAAACGCCTTAGCTATAAAGAGGCCCAGATATTCGCCAAGAGAATATATAGGGCCTAGGAGACTGCCCAAGCAATTATAAAAAGGGCATAAGAGAAGAAAGAGGCTAACATAAACTAATACTACCGCGAGGTAGACTTCCATATAGGAGATAAGGTATAGGTGTTAACAAAGAACTAGAAAACCTAAAGGCTAATCTATAAGCTAGACCACCAAATAGCTGGCCCCTATAAAATCCCTAAGAAGGTAGGGCACTCTTTTAAGGTTAAGCTACTAGAGTTAATAAAGATCCACCCTATCTTCTCTCTAGACTGACTATAGAAGGCCGCGGACAACCTATTGCCTAAACAGTACAACAACCCCCCGCCGCTAATTCAGATTGCAGAGGACTGTCACAGGACTCACTCGTTCTCACGTCTCTGCGCGTCTTTGACGTTCTTGACCCGTGCTCACATTCGTCCTGAGACACCTACGCACGTTCCCCTACAACCTCTATTTATACCTTGTACCTGGTATACGAAGACTCTTCTTTATCCAATGTCTTTGTATCAACCACGCATAGTTACGTGTACGTAGCCTTCTCAATTACTACCTCGTTTAGTGCATTGTATCCCGGCTCGTGCCTACTCCGTGACAAGGACGAAGAATGGGAAATTAAAGAGATCTTAGCAGTAAAGAAGGACTATAGTACCTTAAAATACCATGCGAGCTAGGTAGGTTATAATAAAGATCCAGAATGGTACCCCATATCTGATTTTAAGTACTCTCCCTATAAGCTACAAGATTTCTACCTAGCCTACCCAGACCTCCCTGGACCACCACGCAAGTTAGATAGCTGGGTTAAATGCTAGAAAAAGGGGTTAGATAACTATAATAATTTAAATAACAACAAAGAACTTGGACAAAGCCTAAGGGCAGGCTTTTTTAGGAAGAGGGGGTAATGTAACGGTGCTAGAGCGCGTCACCTGCTATATTCAACCAATTAGGATTTTCCATGCCTGGTATGCAAAATCGCTATTGGCTCGCTTACCACTAGCGCCTTGGTGGCCCTCGCGATATATCTACCTACTGCCCCTAAACAACTCTTCTTCTTCTTCTTCTCCTTAGCTTAGTATTCTTGTATAGTAGCAATCTACAAGCTTTGGTTCAGAAGCATTTATACGAGCCCATTACACTATTAAGGCAAAGGCATTTACTCTAGAGTTAGCTAAAGCAGAGGTTAAAACTTAATATCTATTACGGAATAAAGTATAAGGGATAGTATAGCTTCTTCCACCAACTAGCCGACCCAGATTAATATATAACATATCAATTCCTTTTAACCCTAGAGAGGAGTCTTTCTCTAGGGTTTCTCTTTTTCTAGCTCTATACCATCCTCCTAAATTAATAAAACCTTACCTATTTTTGCCTTTGTCTAGTAATCCTTTATAAAGTAGTCTTTCTGGCCGCATAAAAAGCAAGCTCCTTAATTACTAAGGGCCTGTTTATAGGGGTTGTTATATATAGGCTAAGTGTGCGCCGGACCCACAGCAGGACTAGCTGCATGGCTAGCTGCTAAATTAACGGCGGGCTATATAGCTGGTGCCGTAGGAGTTGCAGATCATGCCAGAGTGTTATAGGCTGTTTGTATAGTGCTTATAGTTTAGTTTAAAGAGTTTCTAGCTTTATACCGCTTAGCTCGTGCCTTAATCTAATAGAGGCCTTGGTTAATAAATAGGCAGTAGTCTATAAGTACCTTTAGCGTCTATATAGTAGTAAAAACTGGCAGTATGGCGCGCTGTAGGTCTAGGGTAAGCTTATTAAAGAGGTCTGGCATTAGGTCTTTATAGGGAATTTAGGCTTAGCTGGCTAGGTACAAAAAGCAGGTATCACGGAACGCCGCCGTAGAAGCCTCTATAGGAGACTCCCTAGCGGAACCCCGTGCCCTCATATACGCTTCGCGTACAGCTTACGTCAGCCACGCGTAGTATATCACCTTCCTACGCCCTCGATCCTTACAATCGATCGCGCAACGTCTTTTAGACTCCTCAAATATATACGTTTAGCAGCCACTGTTCCGCGCCCTGTGACATTACATTGCGCCTTTTTTTTTTTTACCACTGACACCTAGCCTATGACCAATTCTACGTCTCTACAATACTGCAGGCGCTGCCGGAAGCAGCGTGTCTACGAGCAACCTTCGCACTATAATAGTAAGATGATATTCCTTACTAGCCACTATGTTAAGCCTAAAGAGCAATCTAATACCCCAACTTAACCTACAACGCTAATTAATCCTAGGAGAATTTAATTTATTAACCCTAGCATTAACCCCTAAGGGCAAGCCTAGCGGCTTAGAAGAGTTATAACCATAAGTACCCCTAAGCACCCAGTACTACCTTAAAGATGATAAGAGTTAACCAGCCTAGCAGGATGGGTATACCCCTATTGGTATAAGTGGCCACAGCGACGACCTTGACAAGATAGACACCGGCGATGTCTTATCCTTTATTGATTACATAGCTATAGAAAAGCAACTAGAAGGGCAGTTACCTATTAAGATTAAAATATAAGACGCCGAGATATTTGTATAAATGGTAGCATAAGAACCTGACAAATACTACTACCTTCTATAGAACTACCACCTAAAGCTTATATGAGCTAAACTGCGTGCTGCCTAAGATTATAATATTATCCAAGACTTATAAGCTAGTAAGGTACTTGCTAATAATATACGCTAAGAGACTAAAGATGACCTCCGTATATCTAAGCGCGACGTTTAACGATTAAAAAAAGCTAAGATTGTACTTATTACCCAGGTTACTGAGAAGGAAGGTATAATTAAATACCTATAGTCTTAGCTTAATAAGCACATCCGTAATGATGCTAAGTATCTCCCTACTATACACTATACTACCTAAGTCTCTATACCTCTAGCAACCTTACCCACCTAATACTTAGCCGAAAGTTAGTGTTAAGCAGCTTTACCTAATAGGGATAACCCCTATAACAGCAACCGAACTTAAGCCGTAATTGTGGGGTCTAATATGTGATGCCCTAATTCCCTAGTCTTCTAGGGAGACCGCAAGGAATACAGCCACTAAAAGATGCAAATCCGCAAGAAACTAACCTAGAGCGCCTGCCTTTTTCCTAGGGAGGATACCAAGATTAGTTACATTATTGGGCGTATAAAGGGTACCCTATTTAACAGACTCTTTGCCTAATAGGAGACCAATGGCCCCTAGAAGTAGTAGTCCCACTATAAGGTCTTTAACGATCTTAACCTAATATATCGCGACTATAACCTAGTGGCCACTATTTGAGCCAAATTACGCGCCCTAAAGATGAGTTCTATTGAGTTATTTAATAAGTTCTATGTCAAGTTCTAGGAATACACTAGAGTCCTCTTTTAAGACGACGCTGAAGACCAGGAAGACCTCCTTAAAAAGGTTACCTATTGTCTTAGTTACGCTGCCGCTAGTCATAATTATAATAACATTTACAGCATGATGGCAGCCCTATGGAAGATTGAACGACGGCTGAATTAGATCTCTACTGCTAACCCTGACCTAAAGGCTTCCATATAAAAGCCCTCCGGGCTAACTATACCTATATATACTAGGTTACTAACGCCTACTACTAATACTATTACCGGAGCTAATATTAACCTCTCTATACCAACCTTCCTATGTAAACTCCTAGACGGAGAGCGTAAGCTACTTTAGAAGCTAGGGCGCTACTATAGATGCCGTTAAGAAGGCTGTTATTATAAAAACCTAAACTACCTAATAGCTAGGTTTGGTAATTACCGCCTAATATCTAACTTTATATCTTAAATACCGAATACCTCACTACGCACCGTTACCGTACAAGATGAAGAAGTAGCAGCAGCGGAAGTAGCGGGAAATGCTCAGTCCTAGCCCTAAGTCACGAGCTGGGACACCCTAACAATGGAGGGATCTACATATTGGCTTACTTAATAGATAACTTAGTAAGAATAGACGGACGGAAATAGATAGTTTTACCTATAATAGGAACAACTGCTAAAAAATAATATAAAGACCGTTCTATGATTAACTACGGAGCTACTAATAAATTTGTAGATACCTAATTTATGTATAAATATAACCTACCAACCTTACCCCTTACTAAAGCCCGCGTGTAACCGACTACGGTACCCTGCCAAACCACCACTGTTTTATCTGCGTATTGCCTACGTATCGCCTACGTATCACTTACGTATCACGCTGTTTTGCTTACGTATTCGTCTCCCCTTCCATTTATTTCCATATCTTCCTCGTGTATATATGGACACTTTAGATCTCCATTTACAATTAAGTCGCTCACTCAATTCTCCCATACTTGCACTGTTACACCGCGCCCTACAACTCGCTAACAGTAGTTGTACTGTATAAAAGATTACTTATATAGCATAACTTTACCTAGATATAAATGGACACTAAGAAGAGCTTTAGGCCTATATTACACCACTTGCTAATTACCCTATTATCCTTAAAATGAACTGGCTTGAGTAGCATAACCCCATTATTAACTAGAAGAAAAAAGAAGTGACCTTTAACTCTGACTACTGTAGAGAGACCTGCCTAGGGTATAGTCTAGCCGCCTCTACCTACTCCCTAGGATATTAACCCAAAGAACCTCTAATTACACCACCCACGACTAACTGTTACCACGTTAGTGCCGCAGCCTTCTATCACATAGCACGAAGGAAGAGCTAGGTTGTTATAGCAGCCTCCCGCTTATAGCTATATGAATTTAATAAAGAACAGGATTATGTCCTCTATAGCAATAGGATAGACCTAGTGGACCTCCTAGAGGACGACACTCCCGTAAAACTCAATAAACTCTTAACCTTGGACTTTAAGAAGTTTATAAAGCTTAAAAAGGGACTTACTAATAAGGAACTCCGCAAGCTCCTCCCTAAAAGGTACCACAACTTTATTAATATATGCTTATAAAAGGGTGTAAATATACTCCCCCTATATTAACCTAATAACCATGCCATTAATATTAAATAAGGAAAAATACTACCTTATAAGAGACTCTACCTAATGTTAAAAGACGAACTTCTAGTTGTAAAAAAGTATATTAACAAGCACCTTAACAAAGGGTTTATTTGTCCTAGTATATTACTAATAGCCGCCCCTATTCTTCTTGTTAAGAAGCTAGGAGGAGGTATCTAATTCTGTATTAACTATAGAGGACTTAACGCTATTATGATTAAGAACTAATACCTAGTACCGCTTATACGGGAGACCCTTAAGTGGCTTAGTTAAGCCAAAATCTATATTAAGCTTAATATTATTGCCGCCTTTAACTATCTCTGAATACAGGAAGGTAATAAATAGAAAACCGCATTTACATCGCGCTTTGGCTAATTTAAATATACCATTATGCCCTTTAGCGTATGCAACGGCCCAGGCACCTTCTAAAGCTATATTAATAACGCCTTATAGGACTACCTTAACGACTTCTGCTTGGCGTACCTAGACGATATACTTATTTACAGCGACAACCCTTCTAAGTATACTAAGCACGTTTAAAAGGTCCTATAGCGCCTTAGGGAAGTAGGACTTTATATTAATTTAAAGAAGTGCGAATTCTTAGTTATAGAAGTAAAATACCTTAGACTAATTGTTACTACCAAGGGTGTCTATATGGACCCTAAGAAGGTACGCATAATTACTAAATAGCAAGCCCTTAACTGCATTAAGGACATATAAGCCTTCCTTAGTTTCGCTAACTTTTATTGGAAATTTATATATAACTTCTTAGGCGTAGTAGCACTACTTACAGTAATAATGCAAATAAAGGGCCTTTTTGCGAAAGGAAGAAAAACGTACCTATACTTTACCTAGACGCCTAACTGCGAGAAGGCGTTCCAAGACCTTAAAAATGCCTTTACCAAAGCACCTATCCTAGCTTACTTTACACTAGGACGATAACTTTATTTTAAAACTAACTCCTTAGACCACATTAACGCAGGCATTCTCTTTTAGATAGGTAACAACAGTCTTCTCTACCTAGTTGCATTTTACTTGTCTAAGCTTACACTATAAGAGCGTAACTATAAGATCTATAACAAAGAACTCCTTGCGATTATATAAGCGTTTAAAGAATTCCAATTAGAACTCTCCTTAGCAGAACCTAACCAGCTAACTAAAGTTTTTATGGATTATTACAACCTTAAATACTTTATAACCATAAAGTAGCTAAACTAACGCTAAGTATATTAGAACGAGTTCCTCTCTAGTTTTAACTTTAAAATTATATATAGGCCGGGAGTATAAGGCACAAAACCTAATAGCCTAATACGCCGCTTATAAGATCTTCCTTAGTTAGAGGACGACCCCTATAATTAGTTCTAATAGTAGATAATCCTAAAAGCAAGGAACCTGGCCCCTAGTATACTACTTATAATAGAACCATCCGCACCTTAGCTTTACGCTACGGACTTAAAGCCGCCCCCTAAAATTAATAAGCTTATTGCTGCAGCATATAATATCTCTATTGACCCGTTATTACACTAACTTATTGCTATAAAAACTGCTAGCGTCCGCAAGCTACCCACTAGCCTCTAAAACTTAGGCTAAATTGATATAGTAGCATTAAAAGTAAAGGAGAATAGACTCTACTATAGAGGCCGTCTATTCGTCCCTAATTTAGAAGACCTATAACGGCAACTGATCTAGATGGCCCACGACCTCCGGTTAAGCGGTTACCTAGGTAGAAGAGGAACTTATAAACTCCTTAGCCGATACTACTTCTGGCCTAAGATAATAGACTTAGTTAAACGCTTTATAAGCACCTGCCACGGCTGTAAGCGTGCTAAGGACTACTATACCCGCTACCAATCCCTATACGACGGTGGGCAGATGTAGCTATAGACTTTATTACTAACCTACCACCCTATAAACGGCACGGTTGTACCTACAAGAACATCCTAATAATAATATGCCAACTTATAAAGAAACGTCACTACGTCCTAACCGAAGGCATAGCCGTTAACAACGTCGTAGATGCTTTTCTTCACGAAGTCTACTAACTATATGGGATACCTAACTCCATTACGTCTAACCAGGGCATGTAATTTAACTCCGACCTATGGAGACGGATCTATTAACGTCTTAATATCTCCGTTAAGATGTCTATATCCTTCTACTACGAGACTATAGGATAGCCAGAAAACGCTAATGCCAGTATAAAGGCGTACTTACGATAGGTCGTTGCCTACGGCTAGGACAACTGGGTAGATTACCTCTCACTAGGTAAGTTTATAGCCAATAATTATATCTTAGCCACTATAGGACTTACTCCGTTTTTTGTAAATAAGGGTTATTACCCCTAATCTGGTATAGAGCCACCAGAACCTATTAATAAGAAACTGCTATATAGAAAACGCCTTAAGATGCTACTTGCTAACTAGTATGTAAACCGCATAAAAAATCTACTTGACTATTGTAGGGGAGAAATGGCCTAGGCTTAAGCAAAGTAGGCCTACTTTGCCGACTGTTATAGAACGCCACCACTGGAGATGCGTATTGGTGACTGGGTATAGCTAAATGCACGTAATATCTCTACGCAGAGGCCTATAAAGTTACTCAATTATAAGAATCTCGGCCCCTATTAGATTAAACGAGTTATTAATAGGGGAGCTATATATAAGCTAGAGCTCCCGCCTGCCCTAGCCACCCGTGGGATATGGCCTATATTTTACCTATAGCTACTATACCTTTACCAGCCTAACCCCTTACTGGGATAGATATAGCCTAAACCCCTACTAGTACTAATCCGAGATAAGAACGAAGATGAGAACTATAAGGAGTGGACCGTTAAACGAATTATTAACTCTAAATACTTTAGCAAAGGCAGAGGACGGTGGCTCTACTACAGAGCTATCTATATAGGATTTAACATAGATTAGCCAGAATAGCAACTATAGGAAGACTTTAAAAATGCAAAGGACCTAATTAGCGACTTTTACTAAGCGAACCTATAGAAACCGGGTTTAAGCAGAGATTTTATGCCTAATCCTCTATAGGAGCCCTTATAGAGTTTAACCGTTGTACACTACCATATAAGGGCAGATTGCCGTTAAATTGCCATAGACTGCCATTATATAACTAAAAAATTATTAAGATATCCAGGAACTTTAACCGCCGGTTAAAGTTGTCTAATTAGTAGAATTCTTAGGTGCTAAGCCTTATTACGTAATGTCGCTACAGACTATAAAGATGTTAGTTTAGCTTACCGCCTTCTACTAAGCTAATAGCGATTTTCTATCCCAAGGATGGAAAATCCTGATTAGTCCATTTAATGATTAGAGCCGGCAGAACCCCACACCGCTAACCCCTTTAGCGTTATTTCTTTTTCTTCTCTATGCCTTAAGCGTTCCTTCTACATGTATATAGTAACCACAGCGTCGCCGGAGCTCCGCCTCTATAAGAGGGGGGGTAGTGTCACGGAACGCCGCCGTAGGAGCCTCTATAGGAGACTCCCTAGCGGAACTCCGTGCCCTCGTATACGCTTCGCGTACAGCTTACGTCAGCCACGCGTAGTATATCACCTTCCTACGCCCTCGATCCTTACGATCGATCGCGCAACGTCTTGTAGACTCCTCGAATACATACGTTCAGCAGCCATTGTTCCGCGCCCCGTGACAGCGGGTCTAGAAGGCTAAAAAGGTCTCCGTCATCTTTATATTAAGAGCTTTATAATTAAGGCGGGCGTTCTATACCTTAAAGGGGTCCTTATAAATGGAAGATAAGTGGTTAATTATCTCGTCTCCAGAGAGGAAGGGATCTACCAAGTCCTGGGCGTATTGCGGACGTAGGTGCGTCTGTATATCTCTACCAGTACGGCCAAAGACGTAGGCCATCTTAGCTTAAGTAGTGGGGAAGTGGTCCGTATTAACTTTAAGCTTATCCTATAATTAAAGCTTCCAGTTATTAAATATAGGGTTAGTTCCGTCTATAAGTAACAGGGGGTCTATAACCTTTACAGACCGCGATAATACTAATGCTATGTATTATACTAGGGCCTTAAGGACTATAGCAAGTCTCTAGGTGTCTAATAACTCCTTACTAGGTATAGGGGTGTCTCTAGTTTTAAGCAGCTCTTAAAGCCATTTAATTTCGGCATTGGCTGCTGTGAGCTCTTCCTAGGGGGTCAAGACAGCCACTATTTCGCTATTGGAGGTATTTACAGGTCCTGCAGCGGCTTTGCCAGCTGCTGTATTTCTTGGCATAGTAGTAAGGGTTTTAGGTAATTTCCAGTGTTTATTTATTTTCTAGGGGTTCTGGTCCATACGTGTCCTATTCTTAGGTTTCGCGTTCCGTTTATGTTCTTTTAGTTCTTAGGTCTGTCCTATCCTTATAGTCCTAGTAATGTTCTTAAGGTCCTATTCTATGTCCTTATCCTATTCGTGGTCTTATAGATAGATATATTTAAGTTCCTTCTTAGGAAGAAAGAGTAGCAAGGAGCTTTGGATAATGTTAGCGACTTAGTTAATTAAGGCACGAGCACGGCAAGAGGGACGCGCAAGCCTGTACAATTGGTAGTCTATAAACGAGGATCCAAAGCTAGAGAAAGGAAAGGGGAAGAACAGAAGCACCGCTCAAAGTTATGTACAATTCTCTGGTCACATGACGGCAATTTACGGCAATCTGCGGCAATGTGCCAGCGCCGTAATAGGTACTTGCTGCCAGTAATAATAGGTCCTCTATTATATTCACAACTGGCATAAAAAAGGAGTCTTCTAGCTATAGCAAATAGACTATTTTGTCAGCCTTAATATCTGCTAAAAGTATATTAAGGGTGACTATCTAGAGGCGCCTAGGGTCTAAAGTACCCTAGATAAATTATTTAGAACAAAAGCTAATTAATAGATCTGCTTCTATGAGCCAATCCTATCCAAGAACTATATTATAACTATTAAATAAGCTACCCTAAAAGGTCTAGGGGCCAATAGTGCAAGGGGTACCCTAGGAGTCGCTAGTAGTAATAGTTAGATTATAAACGTCCCAAATTATCATCTGGTTGCTATTAAGGAAACGTGCAATAGGTTTACGTAAACATAGTGTGTAGCTTATAGGCAGGTTAAACCTACAGACAATATCTTAGTTAATAAGGTTAATTTAGCACCCATTATTATATAAGTAACATAGGTGGACTTCACCCTAGGGTATATCCATCGCAATATATACCACAATGCGTTTCTTCTCTCCCTCTATATTAGGCCCTAGTTGTAGTTAAAAGAGATATGTTACTAGGGCTTTAGGTTTTTCAAAAGCTGGCCTAACTTATCTTTACTAGCTTGCTTCTAGTGTTCTTTACAGTAGTTACCTACAGGTCTCTTTTAACTTATATATATACCACCAGCATCTAAGGGGTCCTCTAAGCTATCTAGCTTTTAAGTAGTCTCCTTAGGGATTTGCTTAAAACATTACCCTTTTTAGGTTCTATTCCCTAAACCTAACTCTACAGAGCCTATGCTACGACCGCGCTTTAAGCGCAAGGATTTACCACTATTAGCTACGCGATCTTTTGCAAGCTTTATAGTATCAAGCAATTACTCTATATAGCAGATTTTGGCGAAGAGGTCCTCTGCGGTTCTTACCTATTTAACAAAGTTTTGGCGGAAGAGCTTTGCCTATAGGTACGCTAAGAGGTATAAAAACCAAAAGTCTACCTATTACTTAGGATTAATAAAAGGGGTATATAAGAAGCGGTCCTCTAAGCTGCGTATATAGACTAAGAAGACATTAAACCTCTAGTTCTCCTTTATAATGGCCATATAATACGCAGTAGCATTATTAAAGTGTCTTACTATAGGGTTCCTAATCTAGTTTTAGACTATAGTCTTAAACTTATCCTATAGTAAAGGACCTTTATCTTTAGTGCCTAACTAGCAATAAACTAGTTAGGTAATTATCTTCTCTTTTATAAAACCTTCAATAGCCCAGCGTGTGCGTCACTTATAGTTATAGTTAGCGCTGTTAACCTCAAATCAGTTCTTAACTGCGGCGATCCAGCGGTTAAAATGCTATTAAGTAGTACCGCCAATATTAGGTAGTAACTTCTTAACTAGGGCGTCAAGATTTATTCAGCGTATGCATTTGCCACGTAACTTATACTCTTTACTAGAGAAGCAATGGGAGGGCTTTATTAAATTAATAATACTCTATAAGTTAGCTATTTTCTTAGCCAGCTTATCTAGCTCCTTTATGTCCGCAGTATTTAGAGGGACGTTAGTAATCTTTCTAAGCTCCTATTAAGCCTAGGTATATAAGTCAAATTAGTCTCCAGCATTTGCAGGTAGCTAATGTTACGGACAGCTTAAGTACGATGTTATGACTACTTAGAGAAGAGTCGGCGGAAGCTAGTTGGTTAATACAGGCATGGTCTAGGATGGAGCCGGTGGAACCATGTAACGAGGAATGGTAAGCGAGTCACATAATATTATACGCGGTGTACGCAGTGTACGCAGTATACGTCTACGTATAATACGTATAACACGTACCTTATGTACAAGAGAGGATTTCTTAGGCGTATGGTTGTGTATTTAAAGGACCTTAGTCCCTACCGTAGATAGTTCTCTCCTTGTAGTAAATCTTAGAATATAATTGGAGTTAATCTATTAGGCAACCACTCTACTAGTTATTATTATGTTGTTGACCTGTTTATATCTATATACCCGGCCTAATAATAGGACCCACCGTAGTTCTTGCTACAAGGTTCTGTTATATATTCACTACTAAGGTTATGGTATTAAATAAAGTCGAACAATATGCCACCTAAAGCACCAGTTATAATGCCATTAACGGCAACAACTACCTTAGGATCAGGAGACACCAGTATGGCAGATATGGACTTATAAGTGGTTACAAGAGGTCAGTTATAGGAAATGGTTGATCGCTTATTAGATAATAGTAGGATATTTAAGAAATATATTAATAGAATTGGCGCAGTAAAAGTTAAGTTACTGTTAATTAAACGATTCTTAGAAGAAAGGTTAAAACTTAAAGGATTCCTTATATAAATGCACTTTAAGGTTATATAGGAAGGAGTAAAGTTGGTAATACCTATAGATTAAGTAGTGTATATAGGATTGTTCTTAATAGGAAGAGCACTAAAATGGTTTAAACCTTACCTTATAGAAATATAAGTTAGCGGTATAACAACTACTAACTAAGATGTATAATTTATATTTACTAGTTAGAACGGGTTTGCGGAAAGACTAATATAGATATTTGGAGACCTAGAAGCATTAACTATAGCAGAACGGAAGCTTTAAAACTTGGTATAACGTTCTTTAGTAATTAAGTATATGATATAGTTTTAGACACTTATAACGCAGGTTAAGTGGAATAATAAGACGCTTATAGCATAGTATAAATAGGGACTTAAGGCTAAAGTCTAGAACGTAATTATCCTAATGGAAGATGCGGAAAGTCTATAAGACTTAATAGATTAGTTAATAAAGATTAATAATAGGATCTATTAAAGAGAACAAGCTAAGAAAGGGTAAAATAGAGTTCTATAGTTATATAAGGCGCAGAGTATACATCAGCAAA
>Ga0307507_10008038_pt1 | contig 14851 bp, 6 predicted proteins | sample 7_EM_MG_FD_207223 | JGI IMG/M metagenome (GOLD analysis project Ga0307507, IMG submission 207223) | Populus trichocarpa ectomycorrhiza microbial communities from riparian zone in the Pacific Northwest, United States - 7_EM | ecosystem: Host-associated > Plants > Roots > Unclassified | place... | reverse complement strand
CAAGTTTATTAAAATAATGAGGAACAAATCTTACAAATTAAAAAGTTGAATGAGAATGAAATTGAAAAAAAATATAATTTCATAAATTATCTCAAATAAAATAAATAATAATCAAAATAATAGAGATTAAATCTAAAAAATTAAAAGATGAAGAAATTAAAATAATAATAATTAACATTTCATAAATTATTTCAAATAAAACAAGTAACAATCAAAAGAATGAGGATCAAATTTGATAAATAAAAAATTTCAATTAAAAAATGATAAGGAAAAAACAAATAACAATTATAAAAATGAGGACCAAATTTAATATAAAAATTAAATTCTAAGGGATGAAATTGAAAAATAAATATTCAAAACAAAATATATATAACAATCAAAAGTTTGATGACCAAATTTGATATAAGCAGCAAATAATATGATATTTCTAATTTTTTCACAACTTCTAGAAAGTGTTTTCTGCCCAAAATAAAAGAAAAACACTTTCCTGGAAACCAAGCCAAATTTTTCTTTGACTGAAAAGTGTTTTTTGTTGACCAACTTTTCTAATAGCAAACAAACACAGGAAAGTTTGGAAAGTAGTTTCTCAAAAATCACTTTCCAGAAAACAAACACCCCCTTAAAGAAAAGTAAGATCGATGCAGGCATGCTGGGCCATGTTTTTTTAATGTCCAAGCCTATATGGGTGGGCTTCTTCTTTTTTTTTTATCTATTTTATTTTTTATTTTAAAAAAATTGATAAAACAAATGAAATTAATTGAGTTTATAATTCACGTAACAGGTTTGATAGGCTAATTCGACATTAGACTATTATTTATTTTTATTATTTTGTTTAATACTTTTTGTCTCTTAATTTTTTTTTTAAAAAAATATATAATTTTACCATTTATTATCGATTATCTATTTCTTTTTATTTTACTCAATCCTAAAAAAATGCAATTTCATATCTTATTGTCAATTATCTAACTTTTCTATTTTAGTTTCACGTGACTATCACGGTTTTTTTACTTAAAAAAACATATTTCATACAAAAAAATTTCATGCGATGAATTATTGTATAATTAAATGAGAAATAGTCTTTGGGATAAAAATTTTATTAAATCCTATGAAGTGCATAACTTTTATCGCGAGTTTGCTTAGTTGACTCGAATTCACTTGGTTTTTTTGATCAAATGTTTTTTTTCACCAATTTCATTTTTAACATTAAGTTAATTTGAGATTAAACTTTTCAATTTGTTATTTTTTTCAAAATTATACCCACGAGCTTTAAAAGTCAGCTCAAGTTAATTCAAGTGGATAAAAAATGTTTTTCCATCCTAGTATTAGATTGAAATACCGCTTAATTCATAGTTAAAATATTTTTTTTTAGAAAGACACATTGCGGGAAAATGAGGTAGCTTATTTATTATGGAGAGTAGAAGAGAGAATATGAAATTCTAATGGAACTATCAGATTGCAATTTAAAAGCTTGTATGGATTAAATAAACTTTCTAATTTAAACTTAAATGGATATTATTCCTATGGAATTGGAGTTCTCTTTCCATGTGAATAATAAAACAAAGTGTTTTTTTTAGAAATCATTAATTTTATAAATTTTATATTTATTGGAGGCTTACATGATTATGAACTTCAGGACTTATGAGATTAGTTGAGGTATCTGCAAATTAATCCAAGAAAACTACATTAATTAAAAGAAAAAAAAACAAAGTTCCTGAGAGAATCTAGTGCATTTACACCTTGTACAGTGTCATGTTGCTTTCTAGTCTCCTAATTACTAATTAGTTTAATTCATTAACGTTTGATCCAAATTGTTCAGAAACTGCCGTCCATATGACAGAAGTTCATTTTCTTATAAAAAGAGCTTGAGCTGTTCGTGCTTCACAGTGAAAAATGTCGACCATACCCTTCAATGGTTAATTCTTAATTGTTTTAGAACATGCACCGCGTTTCTAAAAAGATTAATTTTTTTTTTTTGCTAAAATTTAATAAGATTTATACGTTCTGGATCGTTTTGATGTACTGGTGTTAAAAATAATTTTAAAAAAATAAAAAAATATCATTAACATGCATTTAAACACAAAAAGTTATTTAAAAAGCAACCGCTATCACACTGTCAAGCATCCTCCTAACAAGGAATCCGTTGTGTTCACACTGTCGTTTGTTTCTTATACATATATTATATATGCTAATTAATTGTTTAATCCATTAATTAGTATCTGGGAGTTCATGTCATCGATCGTCACTAGTTGCGAGCTGGGGTTGAAGCTTGGCAAGAAAGAAATTAACTCGTTCAGAAATTTAGCTAGCTTGAGTGTGCATGTGTACCCACGATATGATATATCGGAAGGATTTTAAGTTACTTTTTAATATATAAAAAATAAGTTGTTTAAGTTATGAATGTGTTTTTCGATATATTTTTAAATTAGTGAATGAAAAAAATAATGTTTATGCTTAATAGAATAGATAAAAAATATACAAATTAATAAATTAATAATAAAAAGAGTTATTTAAAAGGTTAATCTTCTTTGTAAAAAACAAAAAATAAATGTACATATATATATTTATAGGCTTTCATTTATTTATCCTAGAGATTAAATTTAGTTGCCAAGTAGATGTGATTTTTATTCATATAAATAGAACTTGTTTATCCAAAACTTAATAAATAAAAATTAAAAATAAATTATAATAATTAATCTCTTCAAAGTATTATAAAAGCATATAAACGATACAAAAGAGTATTTACTATATATATCAAAAAAGTTTAACTAAACATTAAAAAACAATGAGAGAAAAGGTATTAATTAAAAATTAAATTAAAAAAACAAAATTTATTAAAAAAACAAATGAAAAGCGTGCACCCATGCATGCCCAAGCTTGGAAGGTCAGGTTTGCTCGCCCGATTTTGTTATTTTTTGTTTAAAACAAAAAAGCTTATAACATGCATGTCATCTGTTTAATTTTATAAAAAAAATTAAAGGATGATGTGTTATTTGCTAAAATATTTTCTAGTCATCTCTAGTAATCGAAATGATCGAAAAAATAAGATCGGAGTTTTTAGAGCTCAAAAATCAAAATTCTCAACTCATTTTCATCTAAAAACATTATAAAAACCTCAATGAACTCATTTTTTAATTCTTAAAACACTATCTAATTAGTTTAAAAGCTCAAAATCAAATCAAATAAAAAAATCTCAAATCTCGATCTACTTTTTCTAGTATGTTTGAAGAGCAAAACTATTTTTATTGAACTCCTTTTTCTAAGACGAACTCATTCATACCAAGATTAGACTTTTTTATGGCCATTCAAATCTTTTTTATGATTCTTTGACATGATATCATATCTTTAATGATCAAGTGGTCACGAGTTCGAATCTCACATCCTTATTTATTTGATAAAAATTAACACAAGATAGTCTAGACATGTGTAAGTTTCAAGTACAAAAATTTTTTACTTGAGGGGATCATGTATTAGAGAATAATATAAATTATATCTTAATATATCACCTAACAACTTCAAATTATTAGGTTGAATTGATTCTTTAACAAAAACTTACATGATTTAGTATATTACTAGCTATATCATTCATGCTTAGATTGAATTTTTTTTTTTTTTGAATTGGATCAACGATACATGCAACTTTATCTACCAACATAAACGCACTGGACACATGAATTGGAGCAATGCTTGCTACAAGGATCTCCAAAGAAAGAAGCAGCAGCAGAAAAATTAATAAAAATATAGTTTTTAGCCCCACTTTTTAAAGGTGTAATTACCAACACCAGTGACATGACTTAGTTAGGCCTTAATTAATACGAGGTATGTCAATATTTGCTTAGAACGCCAAGGTGTTTTTGAAGAGGTGACAAGCTGGTAATCCATCACATATTAATTAATAATTTCCATAAATAAATATCAAAACAAATTTGTTTTTCTCATAAAAAAACAACACATTTATTCTTCTACAAATTAATATGCGACATAACTAAACTATAGCTTTCTTGAAACTGATTTGAATGGTAATTAAGAAGAACACACATACAATCTAAGGTTTCTATTTTAATCTTGTTTTCCAGTTTACTAATGTGGTAATCCTTTATTTATGTACGATTGATCTCATTCACAAATATATATATATATATATATATATATATATTCCTTCCATAACGTATCCGGACAGCCATTCTCATACAATTCAATACATGTTATGTGTGGAGTTGTGGATAAAAATGCCGACTGCTGGTTTTAGTTCACATAATGCGATTAGATTACTATTTGTCGGCCATGATTAGCTTAAGCAGCTTGCGTCAAAAGACCCCATGAAGAGAGATTTGCTTATCACCCAGCGTGCTTTATGACACCATAACTACGTACCAGTGAACAGCTTGCTTTCCAAAATAGAATAGAATAAAAGGCTAGTAAGTAGTAAGTACCCTGCAACTAGTTAAAGAGTAATAATTATGGATGAAATAAATAAGTAGAAATCCAACAATTGGTCTACAATGTCAAATGAATCCACGGTGTTCTTTAAGCCGTTTCAATGTCAAAATCCAGTGATCTTGAAAGCATATTTTTATTAAATATCCCAATGGCCTGCATCCTTTTTTCTGTCTGAGCATTTTTTCTAAGGTTACAAAAATTGTCGTGAGGTTTAAGTCCTGTGTGTCTCTAGCTATTTCTTATTTTCCAAGACAGGAATTAAACTCAAATGATCAATACTAATGTTTTAATTTGTAACTCTCTTAGAGTTTAAAAGGGAAACATTTTGTAGGAAAGTTAAATATTACAATAAAACCCTTCAATAGAAAAAAAATTAGGAAATGAAAGAAAATTAAAAATTCTGAAATCTCATAAAAGTGTTTTTTGTTTTCCAATTAAAAAAACTTCGCATGATGTGTTTTATGTTTTCCAATTACATATCTCACAGTGGATCATAGCTAGGTAAAATGAGACACACACACACACACACACACACACACACACACAAAAATAGTTATGACAATAACCAGTATTTTCTGCATGACTTTCTAGAATGGAAATATTCCATTTCCAGGGAGAGAGACAACGAAGGTCACTCCAGAGAGTGGTCTGGTTATTCTATATAGGAGGTCCCACCGGAGCATCAAAAGGATGCTGCTACCTTCTCAAATCCACCCTCCTACAGTATAATAGGATTGATTGTATCATTCCATATTTATTTATCTTCTTTTAACCTAATCCCTAGCTCTACTAATTTTTTTCTCTATAATTCGTTAAGTGTTCCATTATCGTCAAAGAGCGTTGTTCCTCGGATAGTAGCAGTGTTATTTTTCCATTAATTTGGAATATGTTTTATAAAAATAAAGGTCTTGTGGCGTTGGCTGTGTTTTGCCGAAAATTTTATAGACCAACTTGATAGAAAAAAAAAATTAAAAAGACATATTGAAAGCGTGAATGTGCATGCTCATGACTTTTAATTCGATTCAAGTATATATCCATGTTGCTGAGAGAGAATTGAGGGGAGAACATATACCAGACAAACCACCGTACAGAGGAGGTGGAAACCGGAGTAAGGGCAGAACGCAGGAAGTGCAGGGTGGCAAGGTGTCATTTAGAGAGATAAAGTCATAGGACCAAAAAGTCCCCCATGCCCGAGAGAAAAGATGGACATGCTAGGGCAAGAACTGGTACGTATTGAGTACGAAAATGGAAATCGTCTGTTGCCGAAGGTTTTTCCTGATGATAATACCTTTAACAAGTTATGTTACCCTTGGGGAGACTCGTTAAATAATCGTTAAAATTTTAGGCAAGAATATTGGATACGTCCGATTGATATCCCTCTGAAAACTTCATGGTGGATTTAATATATACTGCTGATTTGGATGATTATGTTTCTTGGAGTAACTCGACGTCGAATGTTTATAATTCCAAGCCAGCTTACTCGTGGCTTCTGTCTTAATCAGGACTCTAGCTAGCCTATGAGGGTAAATGGAAATGGTTGATGAACTTACAAACAAAAGAGAATATTAAATCACTGATCTGGTTGGCTTTCCACGATCGGCTTCCTACTAAGACACTCATTTACCATCGAGAGCTCTCTACAAGTGCCATTTGTAATAGATGTAACTTGCAAGAGGAATATTTTTTCCATTCTTTGAGAGATTATACGCTGGCTCAAAAAATCTGGAATGAAGTTTGGTTTTACTCAAGCAGAAGGGTTTAATTGTGAGACGTTGAAGGATTGGATCATGTTTATAGCTTCCTCTGACAAAGCTTGCTTGTTTCTGGCCTCGTTATGATGGATATGATCATGCCAACATAACATTATGGCTTTTGGTGGTAATCAGGTATTTTGTTAGGTCTCCCAATACTCAAAATAACGCTTATCATCCTAATTTAACTCAGCAATAAATATTGGAATTACTGCAAAACACCCACATAACTACAAAATAATATATTTATCAGAAGGTTTGTTTTCACACTAAAAGAGATTTATTCATGTGTTCTAATACAATATACGCATTTCATTTTTAAGTCCTTACAGTTGAAATCTTCATAGTTATATCTTCTTTGGTTTCGACATGCATGTACATATTTTGATTAAACTGACTATATAAATTTGTTTTTGATTTGTAAGAATCGATGCAGACAACATGGATTATTCTCGATGCACGCACGAATGTCAGCAAAATAATTACTAGCTGTAATTACGAGAAGGAAATTAAAATGATTTTCACATGCACTCATCATGAAGAATCTCAAGCATGAAATGGATCGGAAAGAAAGAAAAGATTTATTCAGCCAACCCAAATTGCAAGTTTCAAACACAACTAGGACTTTATTGAAAATATGATAGCTTAAGTTGAAAATCAGCTCCTCCTGCGGCCCTTGCACCACAACTGGTACAGGGAAATTATAGTTTTTTTGTGACGCAAAGGGCCCACATCAGCATACTCATATTAAAACATTGACAAATCATGATACGATAGAACTGACGATTGGGATTAGATATGCAGAGGCAAGATTATATTAATTTGAAATAGTAAATAGGATAAGCTGACAGATAACTCAAAGGTCAAATACAATGTCACCATCAATGTCTTAAAGAATACTTGAATCTATTACTTCAACCCTTAAAGAAGTTGTTAGTCTTTCAAAACTTTCACTCACAAACAACGGCCACTGAGACGAAACTCTAAAAGCTTCCATTTCTCTGTTACGATTCTCTAGTTGCAAGTGCAAGCTTAGACATTGAAGAAACCCTTTTGTTGCCTAAGACCTAGTTGTGAAAGAAGAGCCAAGAATCATCTTAAAAAATGAAAAGGACCAGAGAAATAGAGAAGGGATCAGAGATCAAGTCTGCAATTGAAGAACTTTCGATGCTGATCAAACTCAAGCCTACAGGTGACAATCACGATAGGACTACTGTTCATATACCCACAAGGCCTTTTATGTATGTCTGCAACCTTGTTATTCAGGTTCTTGGTAATTAGTTTCTCTTAATTCTATCTCTATCTACTTGTTCATTCAAGACGTGCAATCACCTTGACTTTCTCTCTGTGTCGTTCTGTTCTTGTCTCTATGAAGATAAGATAGGCCCAACAATGACAGTTTTGAGACAAGATATTGATCAGAATATTCAGGTAAAGAAAGAAGATTGCAGCCCAGTTTAAGTGTTTTATTTTCAATTACTCTTGTGACAAAACACCCCTGATCTTGACATTTCAACAAACGTGCTCTCCGAGGCTTCATTGTTTAACCAGACTAGGTTATTACTGTCCATGTTCAACATTTGTCATTTTCCTTTCCGAATGCTAACAGAACAGTGGTTCTCTATTCTCTGTATTTTTTTCCCTTTGTTTCATTTGTAGAGATTGAAGATGCTATGTGATTCTGATCCTTCAATGTACTCCAATTTGGTTGAGATTTTAAAGAAAGAGGCCGATGAAGGCGGTGCAAGAAAGGGTGCCAGCTGCAGTAAAGCCTCTGTTTGGCTTGCCAGGTATAGACAATTATCAGTTATAAAGTGATGCAAATCTAATCCCTGCCGCGGACGATTTGTTTATTTTTAAATCAGAGGCACGCATTAGTTATATACTTATTCAATCAACAATAACAGCTTGCAACTTAGTGGATTGTGTCAGTAACACTGATATCAACAGTATAATTAATTAGTTCAACTTGGCAGCTCTTGAACATTATTCTCAGTAATTATCTAGCCTAATGGCCGACAAATCGAAATCGAGAAACCCTTTTAATTGCCGGTTCACTACAATGTTAATTTGTTTGTTTCTGCAAAATGCAGACACATGCTGCTACACTTCTTTTTTGTTAACTTTAGACCTTCCAAAACTGAAAACTACTCGACACAGCTTAGCACCTACCCTGCCATAATCTGGATTGGCATGCTTGATTCCATCCATGCTGTGATGGAGTGTTAATTTAGGGTCAAATTAGAAAGTTCTGATCCAGGTTCTGTTCAATTACATTTATAAACCTGGTAGTTGGACGTCTAACATCATGGCTTAGGCATATTTCATCAGATGCATCCTCAGTATTAATTTAGATCACAATGAAACTCATTTTCCTCCCCAGATCCTTGGATTTTACGGTTGCTTTGTTAGAAAGGTTAGTGGCGGATCCTGGTCAGGAAATGGAGAAACTCGTGGAAGAATCTTACAACATCACTTTAAAGCCATGGCATGGTTGGATTTCATCAGCCGCTTATAAAGTACTTATATGAGCCTTGTTACTTACATTCTTTGTTTCACAGAACTTAAACACTGCTGCTGTAACATATGGGATACACGTGTCATATTAACTACTGAAACCAATCTTGAACTGACAAATTAATAATGTTTTGCAGGTAGCTCTTAAATTAGTACCTGATAATAAAACCTTGATTGATCTGCTCATGCCAAAAGACGAAACCTACGACACCCTTAAAGAGGATGTGCAAACATTGATCTCACTACTTGTGCCTTTTTTAGAAGAGATCCACTCTGTTCTGGTAAGCCACCAAATTGATGTGTCCTGACCTTTATATAAAGTGTCTCTGCTATGTTTCTGGTTACTTAGATCATTTCTTTTCTTCCATGTCGGAGATATTGTACGGGTTGGATAGGTTGAAGTCCACTTAAGGTGAAAACACACGAAGATGGGCGAAAAAACACACGAAGAAAGCAAAGCAAATTTACAGAGTTTGTCTTTTACATAACTTCTAGTTTTCTTCTTAGTTTCTTTCGTGTAACTATGAGTTTTGTGAATAGCTGATCGAGTTATGTGGGAAATATGCTGTAACACTAACTTACTGTAATGTCCACAAACTGTATCTTGAAAAAATGTCCATATCTGGCCGGAAAGGCATTTTGTTTAGATTTCTCCGACCTGATCATCATAGGATCGGATCTTTTGGATGAGCATCCGACGGTTATTTTTATTCTCAAAAGTTGAAGCTAGAAAAATCATGTAAGTAGTTACCCTGGCCTCTTCCTCCCTCGTTAGCCCTTCAGGGGCTTGTTGTCAGAGTTTGTGTTGAGCTCCTAGCAACATTCCAAGAAAATATGTCTTCAAGCGAAGGTATCTTTGGTATGAGAGCTAGTGAATTTTTCCATTGCTGCGTCCTTCCACCTGATCATAGCCAGCAGTGGACTTCGTACCCTATGCAATTAGATTGACAAATTGATTACGTACGTGATGTTGCATGGACAGATTAGTTTGTGATGCTCTCCTGGTAAACACAGCCTTTATAGTCCGAAGGTGCTGTAAATCCATAAGCAACGGAAGCTCTTCTGAAGAAAATTCCTTGACTCACCATCCACGGTATGAAATATAGACAAATTCAACAAACCATTTGGAACGTTAAGCAGAAAAATTTTCACCACCTTCCTTCCTCTTATTACTTGGAAACAAGTCTAGTTATGTGATTGCGAAGTGAAGAAAAATGAATTTATCCTCGAGTACGTTTCTTCCAACTCTCAGCTACCATGACTTTTCCTTTTTCTTCTTTGTTGCCTTCATTCTTATACGAAAGTTAGTGACCAACTGTAATACATTCAGCTGGTGGCACAAATTGAATACTTTCAAAGATACCAGCAGATCAATTCCCAAATGAGTGTCATTTGAATCAGAAGACTTGTGTGGTAGATCATGAAGCGCTATCAGTGCTACAACTAAATCCGCATTACTCGCTATGGTTGCTCGGTGAACCATGACTTTCCTTTCATCCAAAAAATTGTCCAACTTGTCTGGCCCTGCAACCATGGCCCCATAAAGAATATTTGGATTTGGCTCCTTAGAGGATAACCATCTATCTCCCTCTGGACAAGAGTAATTTTGATCATCCCAACGGATTGATGCAACCCTATGGTGTACTTGGGTTGGATATTTGTTTCCAAAGCCTACCATGTAGCTCATCTTCTTTGGATTATCTCCTAGCATGTAATATACCTGAGAAAATAAGAAATAATGAGACAATTTGAAAGGTCCGACCTGCAAAATTCAACATTCTGGCACTATAAATGCTTGCCTGAGACATGGACAATCTTCGCAACATTTCCAGAGAGTAAAACTCACTGCTGCAACTTACACCTGATCTACGCAGAAGTTTAAGGCAGTTACTGTATAATTTGCTAAGGAAAGATGCTGTAGCAGAAAACTGGAGTGGTTCACCATGATGTGGCCTTGAGGATCGACCCACCTATATCAAGAAATAGGCTAGGGATATAGTGATCAATGAGATTGTTAGGCATTTGCACATATATCCACTGAAAAGCACATATATGTTGGAAACTGTGTTTGATCATGATTTTACCTGGTGTCCTGTTGTATATTTCATTAGAAAGATAAGAACACATGAGCAGATCAATCTTATTTGAAGAAGATCCTAAAACAAATAGTCCAGCTTACGGTGAAGCACGGGTACCGAGACTAGTACGCACCAGCTGAATATATCAAATAGCCCATTAAATTTCAAAGGCCCAAGATCTCTTAAAATTAAAAGGGCCTGGAATCCAAATGCAAAATGGGATTGTGGAGCTGTGCAGTTCAAAGTAGTGCAGATTGAACGTAGATCCCATGTTCCTGCTGATTTATCAAAATTTGATATATGAAAGAATACATTGATATGAATCAACGACAAATTGATTCAGAGCAGTTGGGCCTTTGAGTTTAAATGGGCTATTTGAACTTTGAAGGAATCAAATCCAGTCTATTAATGGCCTATTTGGTTATTTGATCTTCTTCCCCTCTTACCATCTTTCTAAACATAATGTTCAAAATCTGAATCTTAGTTTAGTATCATTTAACAACACGATTAAAGAAATTTCAAGCAGAGCAGCTGTGTGTTGGATTTCCTCTACAGTAAACACCGCAAAACAATTTCACAGTCTCTCTTGGTGGGTTTTTTGCTGTCAAGATTTCTATCTGGGTAATGTTTGATTTCCAATTCCAAGGTGGAAAATCTACCTTTTGACTTCTTAAACTTAGAACTTGACTTGTTGAATTGAATCAAAATCCGTGATCCTATTGTTTAATATCGTTAAATCCTCATCTGGGTTTGCTAGATTTCGCTTTGCCTAACTTTTTTGATCAATTTATAATCTTTTCCTCTCTCTTGTTATTTTATTGTGCTTAGAAAGTTTATGATCCCATTACTTTAGCTTCATACGTCCAAATCCCCATCTGGGTATGCTTGATTTTGTAGTATCATGAACATATATGCAAATAATACTAAGGCTTTCAAATCATATCCAAGAGGTGATTTTGATTTAGAGTCAGGAACCCTTAGAAGGTCCCGAAAATCGAAAAACTCCTCCCTGCACCCTTTCAAAATGATCAAATGTTTTGCTAACCGCCTTAATTACTTTTACAAATTGCACCCATTTCTTTTATTCTTCATTTCATTGTCTTTTGGGGTCACAATCCTCATTGTTTTATTTCTATATGAGAGCCGGCACCGAACAATGAATGATTTTGGAAAACTCGATTTGGGGTTGAATGATTATCCATTTGCTAACCTTAGTAATCTTGTAATGGTTGCTGGACATTCGGTTTATACTAGTAGTTGTGGGAAAGTTGATAGGGAGGATTCTTGGTTTTTGGAGTCTTATCAGAAGCATCCCGGACAGGCTGCTACTTTTGTGGCTCATATTCAAGAGGGAGTTGAAATTGTTTCGAAGGATGATGGGGCTTTGCTTTTGTTTAGTGGTGGTGAGACTCGTAAAAATGCTGGTCCTCGTAGTGAAGCACAGAGTTATTGGGCTGTTGCTGAATCAAAAGGATGGTTCAGTGAGTTCTTCTGCTTCTCTAAGTTCATATGCTGTTTGATCGTTTTTTATTTGATTACAATGCCTCATAAACTTGGATTTAATATGTCTTTGTGTTTACTGCGATTTGCATAAAAGCGAACAATGTTTGCCTAGGGCAATCTTTGAATTTGTTGTTGTTGATGAGTCCTGAGGGAACTCCTAGGCAACTCAACTGAATAATGAAAACCAAATTTGTGTTTCGTGAATGATTTATCTGATTTGGTTTCTGACATAGATTTTACATCCTGATGGCCATGTTTTTAAAGGGATCCATGTTTGATTGCGTTAGTATCATCCTTGGAATTTGACAATTTCTTGCTACTGCCTGATGCACTCATTGTCTAAACCGATGTGTGCTAGGAATCCACAGCTCATAAATGTTGTGAATAGCACACAAGGCGTGTGCAACTATTTAAAGGTTTCAAACCATCTGATCTTGATTTTACTGTCATTAAAATGTGTGATTGTCAGGTAACGAGGAAAGTGTGAGATGGAGGGCATTGACCGAAGAACATGCCAGAGATAGCTTTGAGAATCTTCTCTTTAGTGTGTGTAGATTCCGAGAACTTACTGGAAAATATCCCCAAAACATAACTGTAAGTAAATGGTTTCCAAATGTCTTTTCTTTTGGTGCTGTGTGAATGACCCTGATTGAGAAAGCAGGATAATGAGTTCAAATCCGTTAACTAGATCGAAAATAAGAAGTAACTGAAGATTATATTAAATCTACATCCAGATCTTCCCAGCTTCTTCTTTCTATACCATCAAAAAGAAAAAAAGCAATAAGAATGTAGAAGTTTAATTCATTTTGCTTTTGATGTGGATTGTCAATTCTAATTTTTATCACATTTGTGGTCTAGGTCGTTAGTTATGATTTCAAAGAGGAAAGATTTGCAAACTTGCATCGCTCTGCAATTAGTTTTCCAGAGTCCAGGTTCTTTTATTCAGGCACCCCAGCCTCATCAACTTCCAAAGAGGCTGCTTTGAAAGGCGAATCATTGGTGAGATCTCAATTTCAAGAAGATCCTTATGGCTGTAAAGGTTCTCTCTGGCGTAAAAAACTAGGGCGTGATCCCTTCCACCGGTCGATTCCTTATCCAAATGGTTGTCCTGAAATTAAAGATCTATTCAGATACTGTGGAGAAGCTCCTTATCCAGGTTACCTCCCTTGGGCGTAGAAAATATTAATCATTTCAACCATAATATGCTGTCTTAGTCCATAATATATGATACACCAGCAGAACAATCACAGAACAGATGCTTGACTTGGCAGTATACCTTCTTCGTGTTAATTTTATTTGCTAGAAATTATAGAAAGACAAGGAGACAGAAACTTTTTGCTGCTTTCAAATTTTGTTATCACATTGGCCATGGGCAAGTGGCCCAATAAGATATCCTACCATGCATTTCATGTTGTTCTTGGGTGACAAAATCAACTAGAGCTTGTACAATTTGCATATATCGGATGAGCAGCCTTTTGCTTTGTCCTTTCTGGGTGTAGGATAAACAACTTACAGAACCAAGTTCGAAATATACTTTACTTCGACAAAGCATTCAATTAACCATCCTATTTGTTTCCTCTTTGCATCAGCCTTGAATTCCATGCATAAGCAGCTCCTTGCATGTAATTAAAGAAGATTAGTTCAAGAAAACCATAGTAGCTTCGTGCTTGAATAAACCCTACTTACCTTGTTTGCCAGCTTGGATAGGAAACTAGTGATATGGTTAGAGATCTTAGGTCTGCAGTGACCTCAACCCAGGGGTATGTCTTTTGGTTACGAGGGCATCAAAATCTTATGGCTATTCCTTGATGCAGCATCGAAAATCTATTATCCGTAATGCCATCACTACAGCTTGGATTAAAAATTTCTAGAATGTAAACTGTTCATATATTTTTTTTATCATTTGGAATATATTTTAACTGTTTATATATGAACAGTAAAACAGGTTAAATTCGTGGTTTAGATTAAGTGATTAATGTGCAAGGCAAAGATCAGGCTAGGGGAGGCTCGTTCCATTTTCTTGGCAACAAGTACAAATGGCATGCTGTTTGTGTTTTTTTTATAAAAAAAAATAAACATGGACAACCCACAACTTGCTGGCCAGGTGTTGGGCCTGGCACTTTCATTGTTTTTTTTTCTTTATTGATGATTTTTTTTGCCTCTTGAGAAAAATACTTAATTCTAGATAACTCACCAAATTCGTGAATTAAGTTTTGGAATCCATTAAATTATTTAATTTTATTATATTATATAATAAAAATATAAATAACAAATCACAATAAACTCAATAATAAGTGACAAAATTTCATAAAAATATTAACGAATAAATTTGAAAAAAAAAAAACCCAAGGACTCCTGGGCGTAAGGTAAACCTGCCCGCTCGGGCTTTTATTTTTATTTTTAAAGAACAGTCATATTCACAATGTGAGTGCTGAAACTAGGAACACGTGTGAACAAATAATTAAAATAAAGTCGGGTTCGCTATTTATACAGGTACTTAAAACCGAACCCAATTTTTTAATTGTATTGATAATAACCCGTGGAGAATCAATCCCCTCTGGTTGC
>Ga0307507_10008037_pt1 | contig 14851 bp, 6 predicted proteins | sample 7_EM_MG_FD_207223 | JGI IMG/M metagenome (GOLD analysis project Ga0307507, IMG submission 207223) | Populus trichocarpa ectomycorrhiza microbial communities from riparian zone in the Pacific Northwest, United States - 7_EM | ecosystem: Host-associated > Plants > Roots > Unclassified | place... | reverse complement strand
GACCTTAGTCCTAATATTCTTTTAGAATATCTTTATAATAATTAAGGTAATCCTCTAGTTCCTATATAGAGTCCTTAGCGGGCCAGCCTAGCCATTTAACTTTATATTAAAGCTTATTCTTAACAGACTTATAGTATAGTATAGCTTTAACCTTATACCACTCGCCTACTACTTTAGGGTATTTAATTGGGCCTAGATAGAAGTTCTTTTTTAGCAGTAGTCTGTGCCATAGCTCTAGTAGATTTATATAAAATACTAGATGCACATAGGCCATAGATAGGGGTAGCTGGAGATAGTAGGCTAGCTTGCCAATTTATTCCTTAATTTAGAAGGGACCTAGATATCTTGCATTAAGCTTCTTTAATAGTCAATGGGTCTTAATATTTATTAAACGTAATAAAACCTCATCGCCTATACCAAAATACTTGTCTTAGTATTTGCAGTTATACCAAAGTCTCTACTGCTCTTATGCATCTTGTAGGCTCTGCTTTATATACTTCCATTACTCCTCCCATTCCTTAAGATATCCTTATACTCTCCAGTAGATATCCTTATACTCTCCAGTAGATATCCTTAGACTTTCTAGTAGGATCCTATAATTAATCATACGGCCTTAGCTAGTAATTATTAGGTATACCATCAAATCCTAATAGTTAGACGCTATAGGCAATCTGGATTAGTACAAATTAATATAATGTATATTGTTTTAAGTTATAAGCGTACTCCGCGTATGGAAGTAGCTCGCACTAATTGTCTTACTAGTAGTTTAAATATATTTGCAGATATAACTCTAGTTCCTAGTTCTGGCGTTCCGTTTACCTATCTATCTATAGATGGAAAGCCATACTATAACAGTGGTCTATCTTTAAATGAAAGCATAGATCTAACTAGTACTGGCTTATAAAGACGCTGCCCCTATTAGTAATAATAGAGTGTGGTTAATCTACTTTAAAAAAGCATTTCTCCTTAATTAGGTTTGTAAGTGTCACGAAGTTCAAATAGATAAGTTCATTAATGAAATGGGTTAATAGATTGATAATCTGGTATTATGTCTTAAGTGACGTGTCTTGGGGGCCCTAGAGCTTCGAGCTACAAAGAGATTTTATAATGCACGTGCTCCGTGCATGTGACTCATGCACGTGACCCACGCCTTTAGAGAATATAGATTATCTAACATACCCCCTTAGCTTTAAGCTCTTTGAGGTTAAAGCTAGCTACCTTCTTATATCCGTTAATAAGTTAATTAAACCGTAATCTTATCTAAATCCTTCCGTCTTGCTTTAATACTGTCCCTTAGGTCCTCTAGTTGCTTCTTCTTATCCAGCTGCTCCTTAATATCTACCATCCCAATTATATTAACAAAGCTTTAAAACCTCTGCTTGGGCAGGGCCTTTATAAGTCCATCGGCAATCATCTTCTTCGTTGCTGTCTATTGAAATCGTACTTGTCTCTTTGCGTATTCCTAACGTAGCCAGTGTTAATAGATGTCAACGTGTTAAAGCTTTATAATTAGCTTTACCATGTCTTCCGTAATTAGTTAGAGCGTCTATGTATTATTATATTTAATAATTAAGGGCTCGTTTAGGCGTAACGTTATTACTTTAAATAGCCTACTAATAAAGATAGCTTCCTTTACTGTTTGTAATAGGGCTAATAACTCGGCTTCTATACTTAACGTCATCACTATACCCTACTTATTTGCTCTCCAGGCGATCGGCCCCCTAAATAGCTTTATAATATATCCTTATAAGCTCTTTCTGTTAATAGAGTTGTCCGCGAATAATGCATTGCTGGTATAGATAAATAATTGCGCTTTACCTTTACCGTCTCTTTTATTATCTTGTCCTTTGTTATATATTCCTTTATCTCTCCCTCTATTGTTTATTTCTTCCTTGTCTCCTCTATAGTAGATTACTCTACTCCTCGTGCTATATAGGTACTGGATTACTCTATCTGCCGCTTAATAGTACTCTTAGCTTGGGTTCTAATTAAACCTTGCTAGCTATAATACTGCAAAAGCAATATCCGGACGCGTTATAGTGGCTGCATAAAGTATTAAACCCATTTTTCTCTAATATAGCATTGTAGAAGCTGCTTCTCTTAGTAGGGACATAGGACGGACTAGTAGGTCTATATTAGGGGACAGAAGCATTAGACGGATTAATTAGTAATTAGTAGAGAGGAGTTCTAATTCTACTATAGAAGTATCTGGAAAACGCCCTCTAAGATCTATTTTATACTAGTTAGCTATCTTCTTAATATAGGCTTCCTAGGATAGCCATAGGAGCCTCTAGCTATAATTGCGTAGCACATGGATTCCTAGGAACTATTTTAGCTTGCTAAGGATACTTATCTGGTATTCCTTATATAGCTCCTTAATTGCTTCTTAAGCTTTCTTCTTATCTGTCTTTTAGTAGCAGAAGACAATATTGTCGATATAGAAGAAGATAACTATTTCACCTTTTAGCATAACACACGGCTCCTAAGGTACCTCTTTAAAGCCCAATTTATTTAACGAGCTTGTGAGATTCTTCTGCTATAATAGTAGTAATTATTGTAGTCTGTATAAGGCTTTTTTTAAGCGTAGTACTTTATCTGTCTTTCCTTTGTTAAACCCTAGTAGTAGCTTTATATAGACGACCTTGTTAAGATCGCAATGGATAAACGCATTAACTGCATCTATCTGTGTCGTCTCTAGGTCGAATTTTGCGGTGATTGCTATAAGGGTTCAGAAGGTCGTACTAGCTAATATAGTAGCTCTTATGGGTAGGTCTCCTAAGGCCTATTAATTTCCGTATACTACTAAGCATGCCTTGTATTTCTAGAGAAATCCGTACTTGTCCGTCTTATAGATAAATACCTATATTAAGCTAAGGACCTGCTGTCCCTTTATATACTTCTTATCTGTTTCTTAAAACGACCTTATTTAATAATGGGATTAGAGGTGGGCTTATTAAGCTTCTTGGAACTAATCTTAAAGAGGATGCGTATTAAGGTCGCGGATTAACTAAGGTGGCGGAGGTAAGTTCTTCCTATATAATCTAACATTATGTGTTCTACCTGATTTTAGCTTGCTGTCGTTAAGTTAACTATTAAGGTTAAACTTCCTTCCTGCTAAGAAGGCGCCTTAATAGGCTAATATAATCCTTTTAGTAACAAAGTCTTTAAACCTATTATTATAGGCTTCCTTAAATAAGTCTTTAACCAAGTTATTAAATACCCCCTAAGTGTAAAACCCGTCTCCTACTCGGCTAATAATATCCTAATTAGTACCTTATATATCTAACTTTGTAGGATACTTAACGTAAAAGGTATATAGAGATTCTTTATCTTCTTCTATTAGAGGTGGTATATAATACATATCTTCGAGAGCTCTTACAAGGTTAAGATCTACTAACTTATTAAAGGCTTAAACTGGCTTATTATCAACGTCTTCCTCTTAAATTAACAGTTTAAACACTTTATTATTGTCTTCCAGGAGAACCTTGTTCTTGGTTAAGGTATTAGGGAGTTAAATCTTCTTAATTAGCGTATCTAATTCGGCGTATAGATCCTTTAAGATATCCGTTCACTTTCTATTAAAGAACGTCTTCTTATTAAAAATGACATCCCTAATAGAGATAATAATACCTTTATATAGGATCCAGATCCTGTAGATATTAGTAGAGTTGTAGCTAATAAGGTAGCTAATATAGGCTTACAGATCTAGCTTACTTAGCCTTTTCTTCTTTAGCTAGGCATCCGATGTTATCACGTACGCCCTATAGTCGTAGGCTTTTAGGTGCGCTAATTGTGGTTTTCTTAATCTCCTATTTGCTAGGTAGGTATAGAACCTCTTATATAGTAATTTCCATCTATTAATTTCTTGTGGTGTTTGATCTTAAAGGTAGACTATATAGTTAACAATCTTGTTCTATAGATTATGCGGTAGCTTGGCAGTAATTCTTATTACTTATACTCTCCTAATAATTACACTCCCTAAGCGTTTAGCGGTACCGTTCTAAGCTTAAGTATATAGTACTAAAGGCTTAAATATAATCCCTTAAGTTTATAGCTATTTAAGAGTTCTTTTTCTCCCTAGCTCGTTGTCTAATCTAATAGTGTTAACTTTAAGGTTATACCTTAGATAAATCTATTAAATAAAATCTTTAAGCACTTATAGTGTCTCCTTCTCCTTACTATGCGTTATTATAAAATACGGGAAGGTTCTTCCTAAGAAGGTGTTATAGATAAATATAACTTATACAAATCCAGCATGCGCTTCCTTAAGGTCAGTTTAGTTAATATAGAGGTTAAAATAAGGTTTATTAATATTTTATTTTAAGAACCTTCTTAAGACCTAACGCTTAATTTTAGCAAGACTGCAATATTAATATTCTATTATCTTTAGGCCTTAAAGCTTAACTTCTAAGGTATTAAGACCTAGATAATAAAGGCTTATAGGTCCTAGATAACCTAGACGCAGGTGCCATAGATATATATTACCTTTTAAGTCTAAACAAACGTCTCTTGACGATGCTCTGCGCTTCCATTAGCGGCGTAGCAGTCGGCTTATATTAAACGCTAATAGACTTCCTAGTCGGATATATTTAATAGTCTATTATCTATAACATTCTTCCATTTAATATAGAATTGTATCGTCCTTCCAAACTAGAAGATTGTTGTTTCCTTTATTATCCTAATAGTACCCTTACTTTTAAAGTAGATGGAATAACACTAGATTCGTATTAAAGTCCATATAAAAGGCAACGTCCTTAAGACATAAAATTCCCTTACTCTTATTTAGTTTTATAACCTAGATAGTAATATCGCCATAACCTAGTATAGGCACTTCTAAGCTGCCGGTAATAATATATTTATATCTTAGAGCTTTCCTAAGATTATAAAAACAAGAGAGGTTATTAAAGATATAGAGAGTGATTCCTAAGTCAAGAATAGTTAATAGCTTTAGTGGATAGAGTTAACCGGTGTAATATAATTTTAGGAATATTGTATTAGCTTTTCCCTTAATCTTAACTATCTCCTAGCTCTCATCCTATTATTATTAAGCCTTATCTTCTTATTCTTTAAGTCTAATTTTTATAACTTAGTTAATAAGATCCTTATTCTTTTCTACCTTCTTTAGCACCCTTTTGATATAAGCATCTCCAATTATAACTCCTTTAGGTCTCTTATCTTTAAATAAATACTAATAGTCTTAAAGGGAATGTCCTTGTTTCTCACACACCAAGCATATAGGTATTAGCTTCTTGTGGGACGTCTCCTTATCTACTAGTAACCTGGCTCTCTTTAAGCGTCTAGTATATACTAAGGTTTCTTTCCCTGGACCTTTAGTAGTATTAGAGTAATCTATTATAGCTTGCTCTGCGAAGTCTATATTAAAGGTACTCCCTCTTATAGTAGTATTGGCTTTCTTTAAGGGTATTCTAAGTCCTTCTTGCAGCTCCTTTACTACTCTATAATATTTGGAAGATCTTAACTTCTAAGGGTCATTCGACTTGGTAGTGTATTTTATATAGTAGGCGTCGCTAAATGGTTAAATAACTTCTGCTAAATCTTAAAGCCAGATTCTATTGGATATTTAAGGGGTCTTATACTTCTCTTCTAGTACTATTATATATTCCCATTAATCTAACCACTAATTTAATTTTAATAAGTGTTTAAACCCCTTAAGGGCTTCTATATACTGGTGTTATACCTTCTTCCTAATAAATGACGAGGTAGGTTCTGTGTTCTCCTTTAATTAAGATAGCCATTCTTTAACGGTTAAGGAAGGGTTAAGCAGTAGCTTCTTCTAAATTAATACTATAGACATAATCTAGGTGTAGATCTGTTAAAGATAATCTTCCTATCTTAGGAAATACTTTATATCCTAGTTATAGTATCGTCTGCTGTTCTTATACGCTTTCTGTTGATTTGTTAAGAGCTATATATATAAGGTTGCATTCTCGTTAAAATCTATAACCCTTAGATAAGGTGGTTTTTTAAGTAGACCTTCTTAAGGTGCTTCTATAGTTGGGTTAACGTGGGCCCAAATTTACTAATCTATAAGGGCTTGTAGTTGCTAGATCTATTGCTCCTAGTCTTCTGGTTTATTAAGAATGATCGTGGTTAACGAACTTAACGTTAGTGGAGTCATTTTAACTAATAGGCAAAGGAGGATTTAAGATGGTATTTTTGTCATTAGGATTGTCCTTGTCATTAGGATTATCCTTTGACGATTAAGGTATTAGAGTCTTGTAGAATCTCATGGAGTCTCGTGTTAGAATCGTCCTGTGACACTTAAGGTAGGATTTCTGTTAGAGTCTATGTCCTTGACGATAAGGTGTCAGAGTCTAATAATAAGGTAGAATTTCTTTAAATAAGTAAGTAATAGCTGAATAGCTTCTTGAGTCGGCGGACCGGGCTTATAACTGTCACGAAGTTCAAATAGATGAGTTCATTGATGAAATGGGTTGATAGATTGATGATCTGGTATCGTGTCTTGAGTGACGTGTTTTGGGGGCCCTAGAGCTTCGAGCTACGAAGAGATTTTACAATGCACGTGCTCCGTGCACGTGACTCGTGCACGTGACCCACGCCTTTAGAGAATACTGATTATCTGACAGTAAGCGCTTATATATTAATTATCTTGTTAATAGGAAGGTATTAGACGTACTTTAAAAACCTATTAATAAGTACTAGGACCGAATTGTATATTTGTCCTTACCCATCTTTTAAGGGTGGGAGATCTATAATAAAGTCCATAGCATAATATTGCTATGGCTTACTAGTGGGGGGAACTGATTTAAGTAAACCCTATAGCTTATACCTTTAGATTTTGTATACTTAACACTTCTTATAGTGGCTAATATACTCCTTTACTTCCTGCTTAAGCTTTAGCCAGTAGTATTTGCGTTAAAGTAATTCTACTATCTTAACTTAACCATAGTGGCCGCCTAGAGGATTATTATAATTCCTTATAAGGATCTTCCATTATAGATTTGCTTCTTATAGCACCTAAACCTTGCCATTTCTACGCAGTAGGCCCATTAGGTCCAGTTCCCAATTTTAGTGCCTTTTAGCTTTCTTTCCATTACGTTTCCGGTCTACTTCCGCATTAAAGATAGTATAGAAGGCGTCCCTTTATTACACCTTACGGATAAGATCTATTAACCTTTCAGATAGTTCCTGGGTAAAAGCTGTTTCGCCTTATACTACTCCAAGTATAAGACTAGATAGTACCATAGATCTTATAACTTCTTAGTACGCGTGCGTTAGAAAGGCCGCTACAAGGTTAAAGTCCTTTAGTTATTATAGGGCTCTGGGTTCTAATTACTCTATAGCTTTGCCTTTAGTTTAAGGGGATAGCTTAGTAATTAAGGGTGGTATATTACTAGGTTCTAAACTTATATTAGGGACGTCTTATCTAGGTATTTTTAGACCCTTATTAGTAACGGACCGGGTACTAGCCAGAACGTTAGTGGAGACTAATAGGGTTTGCACCACCTAAGACTTAGTATATGGAGCTGTGGGTGCTTAAATATCCTATACCCAGAGCTTGTTCTGCAATATAGGGAGTAAGATATCTATTATCTATTTTCCTTCTCCCGTTTTAAAGCCTTTGGCATAGTCTGGCCGTCGTAATGGTCCGTTAGCAGGGTTGTTTTCCCCTAGCTTATATTTAATCTTAAAGTTAAATTACGCAAGCTCCTCTGCCTATTTAGCTTATTAAGATATAAGCTCCTTTATAGTTATAAAGTAGCGTAGATTATAATAATCTAAGAGTACACAAGTGGTATGGCTCGCGTGCTTAAGGTAGTATTGCCACTGTTTAAAGCAGTTGACTATGGCAAGCAGTTCCTTATTATAGGTATAATACCTAACTTAAGGTCCCTAGAATTTTCTGCTATAGAATGCTACCAGTCTCTAATAGAGCTGGGTAGCGTCCGGATGTCTATTAGGTTGTAGTAGGATACCAGTAAGGGCAAAATTTGATACATTAGTAACCATTATTAGTGGCTAATTTAGGTTAAAATACCGTAATAGTGGAGCTTTTATAAACTTTGCGTATAGTTCCTAAAAGGCTTCCTAGACCTTTCTGGGCTATGTCCATGGTTTATACTATTTAGTTAGTCCCTTTTTGGTTTTCTTCCTTCCCGCCTTTAAGCTTTTTACTCCTTAGGCCAGGTCTTAGAAAGCTTTAGCAACGTAGTTAAATAGGTATTGGGCGACGTCTAAGTAGTTATAGATAAAGTGTCTATAGAAATTGGCAAAGCCTAGAAACACTTAAACATCCTAATAGCTCTCTGGCTCTGGCCACTTTTAGATTATCTACACTTATACTAGGTCCATAACTATACCTATAGGCGTTATAATATAACCTAGGAACTTAACCTGCTTAGTATTAAAGACACACTTTAACGCCTTGGCGTAGAGGCCCTAATTATCTAAGCGTTCCAGCACTTTGCGGATATATTGCTTATGCTAATCCTTATCTTCTAAGTAGATTAGAATGTTATTTAGGTAGATAATATATATAGTTAACTAGTCCCCCTAAGGCTCTATAAATATATAATTAAAATATTATAGGCGCATTGGCCAGCCCAAAAGGCATTACTATATACTTAAAGTAGCCGTATTAGGTTTTATAAGCGGTCTTCTACTTATCCCCTTCTTTAATACGGAGCCTATAATAGGCGTCTTATAGGTCTAGCTTTATAAAGATTTTCGCCCTAGATAGTTAATCTAGCATTTTACTAACCAGTAGTAGTAGGTAACGGTTCTTAATTATAATCTTATTAAGACCGCAATAGTCTATATATAGCCTTATGGTCCTATCTGGTTTTAGGACAAAGAGGATTAGTGCACCTACCGGTGACTTACTAGGCTATATCTATCCCTTTTCCAGTAAGCCGTTAAGGTACTCCTATAGGATCTTAAGCTCTTTGCAAAAGAGGTTATAAATAGGAAGGTTTAGCAGTTGTTTACCTTCTTCTAGATTAATTATATAATTATATTCTAAGTTCCGCTAAAGAACTTTTGCTTACCTACCCGAAAATACCCTTAGTAAGTCCCTTAGGCCTACTAGGATATTTAACAAATTAGGGCCGTGTTTGTCCTCTATATTATCGTTAGGTAGGTCCCAGAGGTCCCTTAGAACGCTTGTGGGCAGCGTTGCGCGCTATAGTAGCTGTTTGTATATAGTTGCCACTATACGTTAGACAGTTTTATACAGTAGCTAGTAGAGGGTAGGAAACTCTTTAATATAGCGTTTAAGGTATTATAGCATACTCTCTATATATTGCTTAAGCCAGAGTAACCTATGGCGGTGGAAGTATCTTATAGGATCTTTAAGATCGTCGCCTCCCTATAGTATCTCCGCGACCTATCCAGTAGCTCCCCGTAGGGTATCTATTATAGAAGGGTTATCGCTTATACTAGGCTCTATACCCATCTTGCTATAGAATAGGGGTTAGATCTAATATTCCTTTAGGTATAGGGCGTATACTATTTCTCCTAGAGCTATATCTTCTAGGATATCTTTTAAGCTTATTAGTAAAATACGCCCTTCCAATTCTTTATTATTCCACTATTTAAAGGCTCCTATCTTAAAGCGTATCTTAGGATCTGCTTCTATAAGCTAAGGATATCTAAGAATAAGGTTATAGTCTACAAAGTTAGCCGCCCAGAAGGGTTGCGGGCCAACCACCTTAGTACAGTTATATATATCGGCCACTAACACTATAAGCTTATAGGCACTATATAGTTTAATCCAATGCTTATCTAAGAACCCTATAATAGGTTTCCGCTACTTTAGCAACAGGATAAGCTTATGCTCTTTTACCAAATTATATTATATAAGATTGATTTTGGCGCCGCTATTATATAGTACTTAGAACTAACGTACCTCGCCTATAGGGAGTACTATTTCCAGCTTAATAGTAATACGGAGAGTCTTTCCTTCTATATCTTGCCCTAGTTGCAGCTAAGAGAGGTCTACAACTAGGGCTTTTCTTTTTTTAGATTATTAGTACGGTTATCGCCCTGCTTATTTTTCCAATTAGGTTTACCTCTAAAGAAGTTTTCTCTTAACTTTTTAGAGTGTTCCTATAAGGGTGCTAGACGGGTATTAGGTTGGCCCTAAGAGTTTTTCCTATTACTTAAGGTCCCTAACTTTAACCCTTCTAGATTTCTCTTTAAGAACGGCTTCTTTAAAGTTTAGGTCTGCCCTGCGTTGCTGCCAGAGTGCCTATATTTCTAGTTACCCCCTAGCTTCTTGCCGGAAGAGGTCTGGTTCCTTACTATATCTTTAGCATTTAGAACCGCTTATTTAAAATCCGTATATATGGTAATCCAAAATAGGGCTCCTACGCGCTTTATTTTGTTACGAATTACTAGCTTAATTCTAGCCTAGATAAATCCGATTTTCTCCTTCTTGTAGATACTACCGTCCTTGTTTTTAAAGGGCTCTAGATCTATTAGTTAAGCATAAGTTTCTATAAAGTTTATAAACTGGCGGAAATTGTGGTAGTTAAGCTATATCCTATTCCAGAATAGTTCTGCATAATTATATTATATAATATACGGATCTTAAGTCCACTTCTTTAGGAAGGTTTGCAGCTGCGGCTATATAGTAATTTGCTCTTTATTAAGCTAATTTAGTATAATCTAGTTTAGGGATTAATCTTTAATCTTACTAATAATCTAATAGGTACGCTCTTTAGTATTATCTTATATTATTAGCATCTTAAAGAAGTTATCTATTTTATAAACCCAATTATCCAACCGTTAGGCGTTGGGTCTCTAGCGGAGTTTTAGACTACCAGAGGCCTTAGCCAGTTTGTCTATATCCTTTTTCCATTTGCTATATAGATACCTCTCTATATCTTCTATACCTCCTTAGGTAGGTACTAGGTATCCCCTAGGAGGCCCTTAGCCTTAGCTAGGTTATAAAAGATTTTGTCTAGCTTAGATTAAGCTCTACTAGATCTAGACCTACCCCTAAAGGTTTCTAATATATTTATTAGTGGCTCCTTCCTATATAGCTTCTAAGAGCCTTACAGCAGCTTCCCAATATCCTCCTTAAAGAAAATTGGTATAGGGCTCTTAACTTTCCAATCTTGGGCCTAGGGAAGCTGTAACCAACTACCGGTACTATGCTGTTGTCGACCCAAGAACGGACTTGCTTACTACCATCTCACTACCTCAGCTGCTTACCCCTGCATATCTCACCATTTCAGCTGCTTACCCTTGTAATTCTTGCCACCTATCTCTATTCCCTGCATCTTCCTTATGTATATATAGAGACTCTAGAGCTACATTCAAAATCAAGTCGCTCACTCAATTCTCCCACACCTGCACTGTTACAGTTATGAGTCCGGATTGCACTACCTACTAAAACCAATCAATCTACTACCTTATTTACGAAGTCACTACTTCTACCACCTTTGCAAGTGTCTTAAGCTTCTTCACCTACCAAACGAACGGACGGTCGCACCTGGCCAACGAACGTACCCAACAGACAAACGAACTGACGAATCAAAAAACGTCAAAATAAGGTTTCGCCAAGACGCTAACCTAGGACCCTGTCTGACCTTTCAAATTTCTAAAAATGACGACCACAAGCGAATCAAAAATTAACGTTATCCTCAGCTAGCTATCTGATTGGCTTTAATGGTTCTTTATTATTCAAAACACTGCTAAAACAAACAACGTATAGCAGTACATTGACCCATTAAAGAAGAAAGATAAGCTTCCAAAGCTGCAGTTACCCAGTCAACCTACACCAAGAGACGTGCTTCCTACTGCTACATCAATAGCCAAGCTAGATCCAAACCAACTCATTGCCTATAATCAACTATACGCGGAATACAAGGACGACCTCCGCGTGCACCAGAAGCAAGAGCAAGCCATAAACAATATCAGCAATTATATCATCCGCACGACGTTAGTAGCCTACCTCCCTCTTATTAAAGACCTCGGAACGGTATACGAACGCCTTCAAGAGTTAAAGACTGTACTCGCCCCTACAACCTCAGGTCAAAAGCGCGACGTCCTAAACCAATACACGGCTCTTAAAGCCTACAACAAAAAGCAGAGTATCGAAAAATGGCTAAATAACTAGAGGAGCGTCTACAAGCTAGCAGAGGAATTGGAGCTTCCAGACGTACAGGGATTCAGGCCCCACTACGACTTCGTATAAGCAATTAAACCCATCTCTTCTAGCTTCGCAGGAGCACTAGAAGTAAATCTCATTCAAAAAGAACAGAAGGACAAAGAGGCCCCATCCATTATCGACCTTATTGAGGAATTCAAGGAGCACTACCGCATGCAGCAAGCATCATCTACCTCGACTGCCAATAACTCTGCATTTGCAACCCTTTAAAACAGTTCCAATTTAGACTCTAACGGCAATTCTAATTCCAACAGCAATTTAAATTCAAATTCGAGATGGAACAAGGAATGCATATACGGCATCATACATTGGTTTAATAACTGCTATTACATTGCTAAGCATAAACGCCCTTAAGGATAGAGACCAAAAGCAGACGTCCAGAAGAAAGTAGACAAAGCTATCTTATCTACACCTTGGATTAAACGCATCGTCAACCAAATTCAAAAAAGAGAACAGGAAGCAAAGGAGAACAATTAGAACACAGAATCTATAATTGATTTTGATTCTAAAACCCTACCTTCTACCAAACCGACTAGCCATGCTACCGTGTTTAGTACTGGTCAAACTCCTTTCGAACTCCAGAACACCTGGATACTCAACCCTAGCGCAGATACCCACGTCTGCAATAATAAAGAAGACTTTACCTTCTTATACCCAGCAGCAGAAGACAACTACCTGATTGCTGGCGGAAATTTCGAAAAAATACAAGCCTACGGAATAGTAACCATTACTGTTAATACACCTACTGGGAAGTTAAAAATGAAGCTATCCTATATAGCGCTAGTGCCTACTATGTTTATAAATATCGTAGCGCTATCAAGAGCCACTGAGAACGACATCCATTTCAACTTAGGGCGAAATTTGCTCTACCGTCTAGCAACTGGCGAAACAGTCTACTATACGAAACGACTAGGGGGCCACTGGGCACTGATGCATAGAGAGCCTACAAGTACCCTAGATTTAACTTAATTAATATTCTTAACCTCTAAAAGGTACCAGCCAAGCCACATAGCCCGCAAACCAATCGGAGCTATAGCTACAAGATGGCACAAAATTCTCGGCCATGCAGGACCTAATGCTATTGCGCAGCTTCCTAAGCATATTATTGGCGCAGAGCTGACCAAATTTGAAACCAACGAACGAGCACCGCTTAAAATCGAATGTGAAGTTTGCTTACTAGCAAAGCACACGCAGCAGATCTCTTGAAGACGAGAACACGAATTTCCAGCCACTCGACCATTTAAACGGCTAGCATTTAATATTATCTACCTCGGAGTACCAGGGTACAACGGCAATAGATATATCATGCATTTCTATTGCACGTATTCTAAATTTAACTTTATATTTACCTCCAAGAACAGGGACAAAGCTACTATCCTACCTACCATTCGCAAGACTCACCGCTTAATTAAGACACAATTCTACTAAGACGTCGTCTTCTTCTGGAGTAATAACGAACAAGTATTTAGACAAACAGAAGATACCCTAGACACATAGTATGCAGACGAAGGTATTACCTTTAAATGCCAAGCACCATATACCGAAGAACAGAATGGTGGAGCAGAACGATCTGGAAGAACCCTTATGGAACAATTAAGGTCTATGCAGCTAGAAGCATCCTTACCCCCATCTCTAGGACCAGAGGCTTTCCTTGCTGCTAGCTATACACTTAATCGAACACCAAATGAGCAACTAGGGTGGAAAACTCCGTATAAGGTCGCCTACGGCAAGCCGCCAACACTTACCTATATGCACGAATACGGTTGCAAGACCTATACGCTGAACAAACAAGTCAGAAAGGGAGACAAGCTAGCTCCTTGTGCATTAATTGGACATCTAGTCGGCTACAATTTAACTAATATCTACCGAATCTGGATTCCAAGCCTTTACAAAGTCATTTAAACTAGAGACGTCACATTTAACGAGACCTCGTTCTATAACCCCAAGGGTTAAAACATCGATTACCTACTTAGGGAAGCATTAGAAGACACTATCTAGGCAATCAGTCTACCAGAACCTCTCTATGAGGACAAATCTGAGGATGAATCTATCTTATATAGACCTACCTTAAATGCAAATCAAACGACTACATTAAACGATTCAGTAGAGCTTCCTACAAAGGACACTGAACAGCTACCGACACCTAGTAGAACGGTATCTCCGGATCTGCTAGAAACAAACACCACACCAGGAGGACTTCAAGACAATATCCTGGATACAATTGAAACAATTCCCACCCAGCCAGGTTCGCCAGAACCGTTAAATACAGCTCCACGAGCTAACGAGGTCTCGGCCAATCCTTCTGCCGACCTTATCCTACCAGAAGGTTCCAAACGAATTCAACGTCAAGCGTACGCAGTAGCACTAGCCAATATACCTACCCTATTTGGTTACTACGCTGGCTTTGCTATAGGACTAGTAAAGGATATTAACCGAACTAGATCCTCCCTGCATTAAGATAATCTTCTACCTGAACCAAGGAACCTCAAAGAGCTAAGAAAGCACCCTTTAACTACCGGCTTTCAAAAGGCTATAGAAAAAGAATACAATGACCTAAAACGCCGAGGGACATTTGAGACTATACCAAAAGAAGAAGCACATAACGAGCAGATCCTTCCACTGAAATGGGTCTTTAAATACAAGTTCGACAGCGACGGCTACCTATAAAAGCTAAAAGCTTGACTATGCGTCCGC
>Ga0307507_10008036_pt1 | contig 14854 bp, 14 predicted proteins | sample 7_EM_MG_FD_207223 | JGI IMG/M metagenome (GOLD analysis project Ga0307507, IMG submission 207223) | Populus trichocarpa ectomycorrhiza microbial communities from riparian zone in the Pacific Northwest, United States - 7_EM | ecosystem: Host-associated > Plants > Roots > Unclassified | place... | reverse complement strand
GTCTAAGTCTCTTGGCTGACCCCACTCTTGTCTGACCAGCTATACCGTTCCACCCAATGAGAGGTACAAGTTCAATGGCAATCGAATACCCTTTCGAAGCTTCTGAGAAACGTCCCCGCCTGTGCTCGAAGCGAGCCCAGCGCAAGGCAGCTTCGACCCGAAGGCTGAGATCATCAACACCCTTCAGTTTGCCAGTAGCGAGCTCTTGGAGCAAGCTGATACCCATATCTATATTGCTTATGCCAGCGCGAATGTCTGCAAGTGGACCAATCGATTTGGGGGGTGTATACATGAGGACCTTTGCGAGATTCAACCGAAAAAATTCTGAATTGGTCATGGGTCGCGGGGAGTCGATATCAGCGGCATTCATCAAGTTCTGGGCTGCATCTTTCCAATAGACCTCCCAATTAGCCACATCTCCCTGAGAGCATGCATGTTGTAAACGCTTGAAAGAGGTCGATCCTAGTCGATCCTTGATCTTTGCAATGAACTGAACCAGTTTCGGATCTACGAACTTCAATGCTTCCAAATAACACTGGATTGCCTTATCTAAATCATCTGCGACGGCGAGCCCAGGCGCCTCGAAGCGTAGTCCGTACAAACGCCCGAGGCCCGTCAAGTAGACACCGGTCTTCTGATGATTCGAACGTTTGGCGTCAGTCACTGTAACTTGTCCGACATCGATGGCGCAATTGATATCTTCCACAGTTTTGTGGACTAGATATCGGGCAGCCAAAGCATCCGCTAAGGAGCTGTGCCCCTCGCATGAATCCAACTCTTTTTTCAATACCGAGACCTCAAATATCTTGATAGCAAGCGAGAGATGTGCTAGCTGCCCTGTGACTTCGAAACGCCAGGCAAGCAGCTTCCCGATGTCAAACAAAGTCCGAGGGCGCTCTTCTTTTGGAAGGGCATCAGACACTAGAGCCTTGCTAAAAACCAGAATAGCAGCGCTAATGTGGGAAAGAAATTCGTGCTTATCGTAGATGGCTGCAAAAATATAGCCATTGTCCGCTGCCTCTGGAAGAGGATCAGGCATGCGAGTCATACAATCCTCGTGGAACCATATAGCTCGGCGCATTTCGTCCATTGTCCAATCATCTAATGTCGCTTGCCATTCACCGCTGGCTAATGCAGAGATCTGGGCGGTCATTTATCCCTCAGTTACCAAAACGAACGTTAATCATGAGGACGTACGGCAGACTCCATCGCCTCTTCTCGCTCCCGGAGGCTCTTGGATGCATCGTCTATTTCACTCCTTCCTGTCGTGGGTTGATCACCGACGTTTGGTGAGGGCATCTAACAAATAGGTTGGTCTCCTGCACCACGCCGGATGCAAGACTGAGGGACGTACAGTGAACACAGTATCTGACCAGCTATAGGTTGTGACACATTTGTGCGTGTGGTGTGACATTCACACGAAGGTGAGAAATGCTAGCACCAGATTAATTCTGGGATTTGGGCAGTCAGTCATGGAACTCCTTAAACGACAAAAAAATTACTGACCTCTTGAGATTGGCACGATCGATGTCTGCAGCGTCAGCGAGAATGCAGAGTGACATGCGTGCACAAGGAACATTGGGGAGCCTGTGGCCACGGTCAGTACACAAAAAAAAGAGAATGCATATTACAACGCACTTGACGGTTCCGGGGAAACGTCTGTCCCTCTGGGGATCGTAGTTCTTGCGACCGATCTGCAATTCGACGGTCTCTACAAAGTTTTCGCCATTGCATGAGCGGGCAGCTCCTTTATCGAGTCCTGCACGCTTGAATTTCAAGCGAGAGGGTGACACTGAGAGTTTGCTGGAACCGCGGCGCACTCTCAGTGGCTGCTTGTCATCGGGTATTGTGAGCTCACCTCACGCTTCTGTATTGGTCAGGAGTGATAGAGGCAAAGTTTTGAGGAGTCACATATGTGGGATTCATGGAATCGTTCCGAAAAAAAAACATCATCTACTGGCAACTTTGGCAACACCTTGAAACCTAATGCTTGGCCGCTGAGCCGCAATCCGAACAGACTGAGAAAACCATAACTTAGATCTCTATTGGTTTGAATAATCACTCTGCAATGAGGTTATGAGGGAGCCCATGGCTGAAGACAAAGGCATGGACGGAAGGCACAAGAGGTGAAGTGCGAAACGATGGATCTGAGTTTGTAGATCTCGGCGCTAGCAAGCGTTACCAAACATAGCTACATAGCAGTGTGTTCGCCTTACTCGCATATTCTCCCTGAATCGGATCGCCTTACGATCCTCGCCGATTCTTTGGGTTCTCAAATTTAACAGAATTTAAAGGGGTCACTTCAATTTGGGTGAATAACCTGACTTGTTTGCATCAGGCGTCAGCGACCGATCGAGAAGTATTGACCACTGCGCCGGTTGTTTTATTGACGCACGACTATGCCCGCAAACCCGAATTCGAAGCTTCAAGCATCATCGAGGGCGGCGATGGGACACCCTTCCAACACGTTTCATCGCAATCGCAATTATCTAATTGTTTCGCAAAAATGGTCAAGTTATATACCACACAAAAATCAAAAGAACCAGAGAAACCTACATACTTGAATATAATACACGATACACTAGGTAGTCATTAACGGGGGATATTTACAGTACAGGTAAACGGGGAGGGTATTTGTGTTACAGAGAGAAAAGAAAAAAAGTACATCCTGGGGAAAGGGTACGCGTTTTTGAAAAAGTACATCAGAGAGACACCAGGGACCACGGCCGTATAGGCAACACGGCGTACCATCGCCGTGAAGAGGTTCACTGGCCATCACGCCATCCCACCCATCAGCTAGTCTACTGAAGCTGACACCGCGGCGAACGAGGCGGCGGCGTCCCGCTCACGAAAGACTCCCAAGATGTGGATGCCGTGAGGCGGCCTGCCGCGCTTAGCGAGTTTGATGAGGATGAGCAGGGTGATGGGGGAGAGGGTGACGGGGAGGGGGAGTGTGACGATGATAATGAAGAGGAGGTAGAGGGTGAAGCCAGCGACGGACGAGACCACTGTCCATGCTGTTGCTCCCTACCCTGATACTGATGAATCCTCGAACCACAGGGCCTAGAATCGCTCGGCGTAGTAGGGGCAGAGCTGTACCCCGACCGTGAGGTGCTCGAACCCATGGTGGAGTTGTACCCTGAGGGGGAGTCGCACCCTGAACCCGAGGCGAAGGAGTTGTATCCCGACGGCGATTTGCACCCCACGCCAGCAGGGGAACCCAAACCCGTGTTCAGCATGTTCGAAGTGTTCACACCCAACAACGGCAAAGGCGCCATCTGAAGTGGGGGTATCGTCTGCGCGCGCGTCCTCACGATTGCAGTGCCGTTCCTTATGAGTTCGCTTAGTCGGGCGTGTTTGCGGGCTTGACTGAAGAAGATGCCTGTTCCTAGGACGGCTGGGGTTGCATGTGCATTATTTGCCGTCCCATAGGCACCCCCTTGCACCCCATATATAGTCCCATGGGTGCCACTACCAGTAGAATCCGCCAACACAATACGCTCCAAAACGGGATTGGCAGAAACGCACAGGATGGCTTCGTTCCATAAACTCGGGAGGTGCGTTGAGAACGTATGTAAGCGCGGGAGTGTGCTCAGTGTCTTTGTCAGGAGGGTTATGGGCCCCGGACCAAATGTACGGTGGTTATCATCTGAGATGCGGAATGCTAGCTCGACGTGTTCCTATTATCCATCCAATCAGTTCAAAGTTCAAAATCGTCAAGGCCCAAGCAAACGTACCAAACTCTCGTTCTCCTCCAACGCCTCAGCAAGGTGCCCAAGAATATACCTCGGCCTCTGCTGCGTCAAATACACATTCGCAGACTTTCGTAAGACGAAGTGGGAGATGCCCACTCTAGATTCTTCAGATCTCCCGGTTCGAATGACGCTGCACAGATGACGGGTGAACTCTTCAGCGTCCAGGTCCCTGTACCCACCACCCGATACCCCCAAATTCGAAGGACACGCATCGAGGGACATCTCGAGGTATCGCAGTGCCGTACATAGGGTTAGCAGCTCCCCTGCCTCTGTGGATATCGTGCCGGGCGCTAGGATCAGCTCGCGGGTGTGCGTTATCAGTGAAGGGTTCGCTCGTAATAGGCGCTGGAGTTGAGAGATGGAGGAGAGGTGGAGGGTGTGGTAGAATAGGGGTGTACAGATTCTGAGGAAGGTTTTACACACTAGTAGAGGGGCGAGCCGGGTGCGTGTGGGTGAGGAAGAGGAAGAGGAAGAGGGGGAGAGGGAGGAGCGGTGCCATTGTGGGCGGAGTGTGGGTGTGGTGGGTGAGAGGGGTAAGAGGACGCATGGGGCGAGGATGCGTTCGAGGAGTTCTTCAGGGAAGGATGAGAGTGTGTTCATGGTGTGATGAGAGGATGGAGGTGCCCGACCAGCAAGCAAGCGAGGGAAGAGGAGGAAGAGGGCGAGGAAGGGCAGGTGGTCGTTTCAGATTTATAAAGTGTAAATATCCTTTTTATTACGCTGTGCTTCGTAGCAACGATGACTGGGTCGATCGAGGGCGATAACGGCAAGCTTATCCTTTGCGTCTCCAAGTAGCGGCTATTCTTCACCGTTTCCTCTAAACAACACTTTTATGTACTGACAGCTCGCAGGCGCAACAAACACTCCTCCGCTTCGGACTCTTTCATTCAATCTATTATCTAGGCACATCCTCCATTACTGACACTTGGTCCCAAAACATCGGAGAGTTCAGTCACAAGACAACACCCCAAGGGTGAGAAATTACCCAAAGCTCTTGTTGTTTCCCTCTTTTGTGGGGTACAGGGATCAACTTTAGGATGGACTCATGGAGATAACGCGCGACTCGGACAGAAAAGTAGAAGCCCAGTTGCAAGATCAGCCGAGGGATTCGAATTCTGATCATAAGATCAATCACAGTGACCTCGGTCTCTTTCATTTTTCATTTTTTCAAGTCATTTTTTCTTTCTGATCATGACGTGCAGGCTCTAAATTCCTAAACATACCAAAAATCAAGTATACAGAGCGGCCAGTAGCCCAAATTTGTTTAGGCTTCATCAATGGGCGCAGAAAGACCGCCAGGCTACTTTTGTATCAGAAGATCACATCACCAGAAAAAAGGCCGCAATCCCTCACGCTGGGCGTAACCTAAGCGTCTGTTCTTCTGGGTCTGAGAGGCTATCCGGACGAAATTTTGGCAACATTTTTCCACCTTACGAGTAGAGGATGTTGATCAAGCGCCAACATGCATATGTATTGGTCTCCACCGCACTTGCACTTGTGCAGCCAGCTTGCATGTAACTATCCTTCAAGCTAAAATCAGACCACTTCAAATTTACGACCGTCTTCCGATCACGCAATCGACTCGAGTCTCGGAGTCTTCACCCGTGGCAGGGTACATAATTGATCATGATCAGTGCAGCGCCGTGTACTTACTTACACAGGAGTGGCACGTAACGTTTCGACTGAGATCAAGTAACGTTTCGACGGTCCGCAGGCCCACAAAATAACGCTTCAGACACTACTGCCATGGGAATATACGCACAAGCATCGCTTCGTCGGGTTCTCCGGTACATTATCGGCGTCGGTCTTCAATCTAGACTGTACAGGACTGTCAGCACGGTACGGTACACCATTGTCCAAGCACGACGATATCGAACATCCGCCCGTCACACCCAACAAACCCTCCATTAATATCAATGTTCATCCGTTGAATTGGATCGAATCTCCTGCGTGTCTACGAGCGCCTCCGACTTTGGTACCCCGGATAAGGAAGACGTCAAGTTTTTGGTGCTGGACAATGGCTGCTGCATCTCGACGTTCTTTCTCAGTTGCCGCGTGGTTCTCAAGTCGCTATCCAAATTAGCTGGCTTCCTGAGCCCGCCGTGCTGTCATTTATGCTCGATCCAAAGTGCTTCAAGTCGTTGGCGACACAATCACAACCCCGGACTCGGTGCAACACATGCTGATGATGTGCCGCCACTGCATTGAGCCTATCCAAAGTGCTCCGAGTCAGGGGGGTATTGGAAACTTGGTCAAAGACGCATTCTTGAACCCACTGTCATATTGTCTGACAGGCGGGCTGGCCATAGTTTCGATGAACCTCAAAGTTTATGTGTCGGTGATTCGCGAGTTACCAGCTGCAGTCATCGATTTAATATTACTGTACTTACTCGCTGATTAGACCTACGCGCGGAATCCTCCAACTTCAACCACGAACTTCTCGCAAGCTCCGAATTCTCTCTGCCACAAATAAAGTTCGAGCATATCTAAGAAATGACGCTTGCGCCTACTAGACCTGTCACCCTCTGCGATTGACGGTCACTGCAATGATTTCAGTGGCCTGGAATGATTGGATTTACTATGAATGCCTGCGGACGAACAATCCATACCCCGGTCCCCGAGAGAAAATTTAACGCTGGAACAATTGCAGTAACTGGTGGCCCTGGCGCTTTCGCGTGTCACAAAAAGGCTCAATTGCACCGCCTGGCGACCCGACTATCTCATCTCCTTCCTTGCTCAGTATCCAAAAACGATGACGGGCGGACGGAAGCTTTTTCATTTCAACTGCGAACCTCCTGGCCTTGCAGGGAAAGCTTATCATGATCCTTGAAGGACTGAACTGCAACCCGGTTGAACGCAACGATTTGAAACTTGAACATGTCGCTCAACCTCACTTTCCGCTCTGACTCCATTCAAAAAAAAAAAAAAAAAAAAAGCAAAAAAATCTGTCATCCTCTGCGATTGACGGTCACGGCAATGATTCCAGTGGCCTGGGATTGGATTCACTACGAGTTTCCGGACGGACAATTCATACCCCGAGAGAAATTTTAACGCTGGAGTACTGGTCTGCCTGGCGCTTTCGCATGTCACAAGAAGGCTCAATTGCACCGCCTGGTGACCCGACTATCTCGTCTCCTTGCTTGCTCAGTGACCAAAAGAGCTTGAAAACGATGATGGGCAGACGGAAGCCTTTTCATTTCAACTGCGACTTCCTGGCCGTTCCAAACCTTGCAGGGAAAGCCTGTCATGATCAAGGACTGAACTAAAACCCGGAACGCAACGATTATATTTGAAACTTGAACATGCCGCTTAACAAAAAGAAAAAAATTACTTTCTGTTCTGACTCCATTCAAAGAAAAGCAAAAAAAAAAGGCTTTTTGTGTCAATGGAGTTACATATTGTGAGTCTCGCACATGGAAATGTTGAAACAGATAATTTATCATTATTGATTGCTCAATGCTTAGGGTGACAGATGTATGGAAGCAACTCTTTGTGAAAACCTGAAGCGACTTGTGGAATTATCATTGCTCATAATATTCCTGCTTGCGATCTCGATCTTGAAACAAGTAGCACCTCAGTCCCGGTGCCCAAAGGAACTTGAACCTTTTACTGATCATGATCAAGGACACAACTATAGCTACAACTCGACCCGCATTCAAACGTTTGTCTAGGCCGCTTAAAATTCACAAGCGCTAGCTTTCCGCACCGACATCCGGAGCGCCTTTTTATTAAACCTGGCAGGTCGAGTTATTGTGAGTACGTCTCGCACACGAAAATGTCGGACAGGGAGGCACCGCAATGAGGGGGTACGTACGTACGGCGCTCCTACGCTGTAACTCCGTTCATTAACCTTCATTTACAGCGCCGTCGCATCCGGACGTCTGAGGGCGCTTGCTCATAGTGTCCAGGCCTGCATTGTGTTCCGAAACTAACAATTGGAAAAAGGGTGCGTGTTTGAAGAGGGAATAATGCTTTGACACTTGGCTTTAGCCTACTTCCACGTTCCTACATGTGTGTGCTTTTTAGGCCTGACCAAGTCCGGACGGGTGGAATTATAGAACGGCTTGGCTGAAACACTACCAAGGTGTAGAACTATAACACAATGCTCAAAATATGTACTTGCCTTGACGTAACTGTAACATCCACAAGAAAATTTGAATGTATATATACTTCTCTAGTATGACCTGTAGAGAGGCTGAGCCGCCTCGGCGTACGTGACCGGCCGTCTCCCAAAGCCCCTCCGCCTATCCACTCGAGTCCAACCATCGTCCAAGACATCCGCTTGAGAGGCTGGATTTGGTTGTAAGTCTGAGCGTGGAATGAAACCCTGTATCCTGACTTGGGAATTGGTAAAGGATTGTGTCGGTTGGATTGCAGAGACTGGTTTTGATTTCTTCTTCGGCGGAGAAGCTTTCGCTTTTAAAAGGGAGAATCTGTTTTGGTCTTGTCCCCAATCTCTCGGCACTCCTTGCTGATAATTAGGAACAATCAGTGGAGGGAAATTGCTGGAGCTAAATCGACCAGGAGTCGGTTGGACCTCTGGATAATAATAGTGCGGTCGTTTTGGGGCCACAGACGAGAAACTTGGAGCTGCGCTCCATAAGGAGAGACGGCTCCAGTCTGTTTGCGAAGCCTCAGCGACTACAGCGTACGTTGATTTGATAGGGGTCTCAATAGGGACAGAGCGATTGTTGCAGGGAGGAGGACACCGCCGAAATAGTGAGCTGACATCGAAGCCACCGGTAGGTCCCTTATATGAAGGCGGAACATGAACCCTTGAAGATGCATTACTATACCCATTCACAGGTGGAGCCGCATATGCATATTGCTGTGCACGTGGTTTAGGTCTTGGGGAGCCTGGTAAATTTGCCGTGCCGTCAGCGACAAACTTCCAGTCTACCCAGACATCAGTTTGCCCTCCGTGATCTTGCTGCCAGTGTCGAGCAAGATCTCCTAGCAGTGTGTGCACTCCGCCTCTAGTTTTGATAAACGCCTTACTGGTCACAACCACGAGTCCAGCTCGGCAGCGGGTGAGCATGACGTTCATCCGGTTTATGGAGGATAGAAATCCTGATTTGTCGGACCTGACCACGGAGACGAGAACGTAGTCCGCCTCATTTCCTATTGAATAGTGGGTGTCAGTCGGGAGTCCAATCTAGCCATGCATCAATGAAGTTGACAAACCTTGGAAACTATCAACGTTAAATACGCGATCCCAGGGAAGATTCTCGTCTTTCAAGACTTTCTCTATTGCTGCCCGTTGCGCATCATAGGGAGTTATAATGCAAAAGTTCTTGTGACGGTAGTAGTTCTTGACCAGATGCGTGATCGTCCTGATTTCGCCCATATTCTAATTGCACAATCGTCAGCTCGATGTACCGAAGAAATCAGGAAATTAGACAGGTTGCGCAGGGCCACAGAGCGACACCGATGGCTGTTGTGTCACTATGTGTTCTGAGCTCGAGTAGAGTCAGCATCTCGCATTCGTCTCAGAATTTTCACAACACAACTAAGTCACCAGGTAGCTCTGTGGCGCCTGAACAACCTGTCTAATATCTACCTTCCAACTAAACCCAGATTTGATTTCTTCTCCGTGAGGAGGGCACACGTCAACGAAGGCAACACATGACGGGTCGGTGATTTTGTGAGACGACGATAAACGGGAGCGATAAACTTTGTCCGAGATAAATTTGCCGATGGGTTGCGGCATTCGGTCTATCGTGGGATAAGAGAGTAGAAGCCCCAGCCAAGAATGACGACATACATTGGGTATCAAGAAAGAACGTGGATTCCTTCTGCTGAAATTGGGGAAGATCAAAAATAGTTTTCATAGAAGGGACCCTATCTTGACCAAAAGGGGGCACTGTTGATCTTGCTTCAAGAAACGATACAATGCAGGCTGAAAGTTTGACCTACGTTGTTTTGGATCGCCAAAGAAACAAACCTTCTCCAAGTCTTGAAATTTTTCGAAGATGTTCTAGTGTAAGGTATCAGATTAGTTTGGCGGGCAACAGGTTATTGGACTAGGCTCACTATGAACTCGAAGATCTTGATCTGTGAGGCCTCATCGATCACCAGACGCTCCACCGGTACCAGATCGAAAGTTCCGTTTGTTTCCAGAGCCGGATTGGAGAGCATACTCAAAGTCGACAGGACGATACAGGAATCCCCGAGAGCCCTCCCCATTCCCGCTACGTTATCGGGCAATTCGTCGGAACGCATGAGCTTTTCTTGAATTTGCGCGTAAAGGTGTTCATGCCTTGTAAACGATACAGCCTCAGTCAGATCCATGTCGGTGAAATGAAGTAAGGTGGTACCATTCGACATAGAATTCTTTCGATACCAATATCTTAAAGTCTACATTGCGTTTGAATAGAGTCTCGGCAATATTTTTGACCGCAACATTTGAGTGTGCAATGATCCAAACGGGGCAGTCATGCATATCCCATATCCTAGTGGCCGCAGCTATGGTCGTAGTTTTGCCGGTGCCAGGAGGGCCTGTGCACATAAAGTTAACGAAGGGAAGCCAAAAGAAGTTATCATATTCACCGTGTGCGATGACGATGGGAGGCCCAGAAACCATCGCAACTCCGACTTCTTGTTGAGAGGGGTTCAAACCCATCTGTTGTGTCAGGGCCCAAGCTTCTGCTTGAGAAACGTCGGCAGATCCATCCATATTCTTGAGTTTTTTCCAACGAAGAAACCATATGGAGCGAATGAATGGAGAATTACGCAAAGTCTTTCGACCTTGAAGCAAGAGAAGGATAAGCTCGTCTCGCGCTTTCTCTGAGTTTGTCAGTTCTTGTCGTCCGATAACCTTTACACTTTGCAGACTTGCGGTCATTTTCCCCCCTTTGCACTGGATGTTTGTCGTCCTGCCTTTAACTCCCTTCGCGCTCCCAACGTACTCCCGACCATTAGAGTCCGTCATAATGATAGTCTACATTGAATGACACCCATAAGTAGTTGCCAATGGAGGAGGAGAGAAAAACCGACCTGTTGATGGCTGCGCCTCACCCTGCTCCTGAACCTCGAGTTCACGAGATCCACCCCACCATCGCGTCTCGCTTTCGCGCTGTCAAAGTCGCTCATTATCTCGCGTGGTTTTGCGTTCTCGAGCACTTCCGACTCAACGATCAATTCTGCAAGACAGGAAAGTTCCTAAGTCAATTAGAGTCAGCAGCCTGGTAAAAAAACATAGGAAACAGTTCCACATCTTTGTTTAAATGACCGGTTTTGATCTTAAGGCTGTTTGTCACTTCAGAATGGGACCAAGCGCCAACGCTACGTCTTTATCTTCACATATAAACCGTGAGAAGAGAAAAACTACGCACCAAGCTGATAGCCAGGCCCTACAACAGACCTGCTCCATCCCATCCTCCCCATTCCAAAGTCCATTTATCCTTCCGGGTTCTACTTTGAGTGAGCTTCTGTGGGCAACAACTTTTGCTGGATGCCATGATTGCCTAGCGTCTGGAGAAAACGAAGTTGACAGGTCAACGCCTTGGACGTAGAAACTTGTTGCATTGTGAACGTGGACAGCCATGTGCGCCATTCCAAAACCAACTAGGTGAAGGTCGAAATCCTGGCATGAATTTTTAAACAAGTCTTCAAAAGGCTTGTCCATCGGGAAGTCGCCACGCTCGTCAAAAAATATTACAAAAGCGGTCAAAGTCGTCGCAAGAACGGCGGCCTCCACAGACCCTGTAGAAGATTGCTGGAGAGCGATGCCAATGGGGAGATAATGCCCATCGGGAAGATCAGTGAGTCGGAGTAAAAGGCGAACGGCCTCTCCAGCATGTCGTCGGGAAAATTTACGCATCTGGATTTGCTTGGTCTGATGACCAGGTAACAGGTTTTGCTGGATGAAGCTCATTCCGCCACAACGTCGTGGGTAGTAGATGGAGAGGATGGGGTGGGAAAGAGGAATCATTCCTGTACTGCCATTTTATAAGCAACGGACTGCCTCGAGGTGAGAGAACGAAGATAAGCGCTGCGCCCACTGATGATTGGGAGTCTTGCTTGCCAATCATCGATCGGAAATCTGCATTACAATAACGTCGGAAAACCCCAACAATCTAATAGTGGATGCCCATTAGTTATTTAGACTCAAGAGAGGCGGATTCGCCTCATAGTGCGATAGAAATTTGGCATCAAGCTTGAGGTACAGGACTTGCTGGCAGATGAATGCTTGCATTGGTCCACGAAACCAGGGTGACAACGCTTTCCTCTTCACACGGTCACCGCAGCTTCGTCATTTAAAAGAGTAATTCAGAGTACTCTGGTAACAAGCAAAGTTGAGCTTAAAAGACGTAGCGGAGTCTTCAGGAAGTTAAAAACTCACCAACTAAAAGCTTATATTTGACCATGGAATTCCCTACGTGGTAGTCACAGTCCTGGTCGCTGAAAATTGTAAATGAGGCCCGGTCCACGAGTCGTCCACGGGTGCGGGTATCTCTTGATCGCTCACCTAAGTCGTCTTCTCTTGCTGCGACCTTCGTTAAAGAATGCAAGGTGCGGGATGAATTTTCCGTGGTTTTTCTGCGCTTCATAGCTCTTTTAGGAGCCTTAGGCCTTTCTTTTCCGTTCCGATTGCACGTGGTAAGTAGTACGCCTCCGCCGTCTCTCATCAGTCTCGCCTAATTGCCATCCTACTTGTGTCGAATTTAATTAATAGGCGATCGATCTAGGTCTTGTGAACCCTCTCCCGAGGAAGTTTTTTTTCTTTTCTTATACAGCACGTAGTTGATTCTGAGCAGCCAACTTGCAATTGTCATGTTTGTAGATGAAATGACGACTTACTTATATCGGGTGTTCAATTTGCAATTGCAGCGTTGTGCCAACGTTGTGGTAAAAAGTGAAGGTTTTGAAGGTGCCAAGACCCTGAACCATATGAGTCAACTTCGACGGTCATTAATCATTGTTGATACGGTCGAGCGCCACTGGTATCTTCTCGTTCTCCTCGAACATGCGACCTCCACGAAAACAATACCAAAAGCTTCATTGTCTTATGATCGCCACACGAGGATGCAGGGAAACAAGCCATTGTCATGTCAAAATTCTGGGCAGCTTATAAGCAACTATCAATCTTTGGCGTCAACCTTCCAATTCAACCGAACACCCATTACGACTTCGTGGAGCCGCGCTCCCTTTTTTTTTTCTACTTGACTTCTTGGCCTAGTGCCCCTCTTCTAGTTCCTTTTACTTTTCTTCGTCCACGACGCCAGTCATCATGGTCAATTTCACCATCCTGGCAGGAGGTTTCTCCACGTTCATTGCCACCTACATTTTTGACTCGGACGCCAATTCTTTGACGTTATCGAAACAGACGACGACAGGGAACAACCCATCCTGGATTGCGTCGCATCCTCAGAACTCTAGCATTCTTTAGTGAGTGGTAGTATACCTCGTTTTAACAACGTTGGCTGACGAGTGGCACAGCGCCGTTAATGAAATCCAACCTGTGGGAAACCTTCAGTCGTTCATTGTTGGCTCCGACGGTGGGCTGACATTAGTTGATACGGTTTCGACTGGAGGGAATGGACCGACTTTCACGAATCCACTGAGTACTGGTGAAGTGACAGGCATGAACGTGAGTTCCTTTCGACACCTTTCTTGGAGTGGCACTGAAAGAAGGCAACAAGTTTGGATCTCCTGACTGCGCCCTGGTCGCTACCGTCCCTGGAGACCCACTTCGTTTCCAAAAAAACTCGCCTGTCGTCGAGTTCCCTGTGAACGGTGGCCTGTCTAATCCTCATATGTCACTCGAGTTCAACGGAGAGGTCTTCGTCCCCGATCTCGTGAGCAACTTTGATCTTCTGAACCCAGTCTTTATGCTTAGAGACTTTATAGGGAGCCGACAAAATCTGGCGACTCGTCAAGGATGGCGCACCAGGCAATTTCAAGGTTCAGGGACAAATTGATGTTACTCCTGGTAATGGACCAAGACACATCGCCATTCGAGGTTCGTAATGTCTATCTTTCTCAATGCTACAAACCAACAATCTCTTTAGATAACATCCTCTTCACCATCAACGAAAAGACCTCCACCCTAACGGCCCAGCAAATCCCAGAAGCGCCTAATGGAACCACCTTGCCCCTCATCGCTAACGTCTCCATCATCCCCACCGACATCAACCTCAATAGCACCTTCGCCGGCGCCGAACTCATCATCTCCGAACCCACCGAGCAATTCCCTGACTCCCTCATCTACGTGAGCAATCGGAACCTTGGGCCGGAGTTCGACCCGCGCGGCGACTCTATTGCCATCTTCCAGTTCAGTAACGATTCCTCTACCTCCCCCACGATCCCAGTGACGAAATGTTCCAAGCACAAGCGGATGGTCAAGGTCCACGCGAGGCAGATCCCGGTGCATCAGGCCAGACAAACCCAAGGCACTGTGTCTGGAAACCTGACCCTCGTAAACCAGGTGTTCACGGGCCTGAAGCAGATCAGGAGCATGGCCATTGGGCCCGTGTCGATTGCAGGTGCGGAGGAATTCTTGATCGCAGGCGCGAATGTGGATGGTGGTGTTGTCATGTACAAGAGGACGAATGGGGGGAGGAACTTGACGGAGCTGGTGAGGGATACGGATGTTCAGAATCGAACGAGTTTCGTGTTCATTTGAGGTGCTAGTTTAGCGCATTTTCTTGGTTACACTCCTTTGTATTATGCGTACATATATTCTGTCGATTGGAATAGAAAAAAGAATTCGAGCAAAGGTCAGCATTGAATAGCTGACACAGCTCTCCCCCACACTGACTTTCCCGAAAAAGAAATAAAGCGCACGTGCAGCCTCCTGTGCCCCTTCTATTGTATTGATCGTATATGTTCACATCGGCCAGGTGCTCTAATGGTTAGTATAGCCGTCCAGTTGGACGCCGTTCTCACGAGTTGTCATGATCTTCGTGTTCGATTCTTGTTGTATGTACTATTTTTGTGCGGCTCTAACCTCTGTTTTCACTGCTTTTCAATGTGTTTTTGCTTCCTATTGGTATTTTATTTTGCCTTATGTTCTTCTTTTATTTTTACTTGACATTAAGCCTTTTGGATGATTAAAAATAGCATTAATTAGTCATTAAATTCAGAAAAAAACAGTA
>Ga0307507_10008035_pt1 | contig 14855 bp, 13 predicted proteins | sample 7_EM_MG_FD_207223 | JGI IMG/M metagenome (GOLD analysis project Ga0307507, IMG submission 207223) | Populus trichocarpa ectomycorrhiza microbial communities from riparian zone in the Pacific Northwest, United States - 7_EM | ecosystem: Host-associated > Plants > Roots > Unclassified | place... | reverse complement strand
AACTCATTTTCGGCGGGGAGGACAATAACGATGCGGAGCGGGATGACGAAGATGTGGGTATGGGTGCCGGGCTTACACCCGCCGATGGCGTGAACGCATATGTCCAGGCGATTACTGGCAAGGATGCCTTCGTGCGTGGGCAGCGGGGACGTGTGAAGTACTAGTATACTAATAAGAGGGGGAGACACGATGACCATGATGCTAGTGATAGTAATAATGGGGATAAAGGAATGGAGGTCGATACCTAGGATAGGAGAGGGAAGGGTGTCTATCCTTTAAGCGGTGGGGGCAGAGGGAAGAAGAAGGCAGGGAAGGAGATGAGCGGGCGAAAAGGACTTAGTGGGAAAAGCGCCCGTGAAGGGAGGGTCGGGAAAAGTCCCAAGAGGAAGGGGAGGAGATAGGCTGGGGTAGGATTGGAAACGTGTTCATAGTGGCATTCTGTGCTGGTTTTTTTCCCGTATCGAACACTTCTTCCTTGTCGAGTGATAACTTGGGATTATTGTTGAGCACTTTGACTCAGAATGGAGGGGCAGGCGGGGGTAGGAAAAAGGAGGGGTATGATATTAAACTCATTTCATGAACACTTGGACATTTCTTGGAATATAGTCGTATTATAGCTAAGGTAAAGTACAGTTTGGCCAGCGATGAGATGGAAGAAGAAGCAATAAGAATAGTAAAATAGAATCCCAACCAACTTAGTCTAAAAGTAGAATAAAGCAAAAACAAAAGGAAAAGACTCAAAGAGCTCCAATCAGAATAATGCCACTAATTTTGGTAAGACTGGGGTAGACTTTTACCTTATGCTTTGATAAGAAGATAAGGGAAAAGATATTCTATTGCTATTAATTTACCTTAAGACTCGAAGCAGACTATACGAGCTTCTAGACCTATGTTTTTGTCAAAATCACTTTTCAACTAGACAATTAGTTAGTTACAGGGTGAAGTAGGTCACTCTTGGGTTATCATAGCCCTGTATCAGGGGAATATGGATGCTCGATCCCTCTCTAATGCACAAACTCTTTGTCTAATCACCTTAGTACTCTGTATAAGTTCAGAGACTTGGAGTTGGTATTCATAGCTTACTTCCAGGTTGTAACTTTCAGAATGCTGGGATGCAATATGGATATAATTGCCACTGGTGGTTTTTGGGGTTAGCATTATAGTCCCCATATTAAACATGCAGTGGATAAGGATGTTTAACATCACTATCTTTCAGGTGGTCTTGATCTACTAGGCAATCTGGTTGTACAGCTAGTTAGTATAGTTGGTACTGTTAGGCGTACCAAGAGTGCCAACCTATAAAGCTCACACACAGACCCCTGCGAACCAATTAGTCGAAGTACAACTACTCAAAAAGAAAATACACCTCGGTCTAGCTTAAGATGATAGTCAGGTACCTCTGACTATAAGGTCACGTGGTTGATTCACAGCCGCGTCATAGTTATTATTATTAGTTAAAAAATAATTATGCGACAAGTCATAAATGACAGCGATAATAGTGCAAAGACGTCTGAGAGATTTAAGTGTGTGTTCCAGTTTTAGGATGCCCATAGGGTAGGAATGAGAGTTTTCTAAGATGACGGATGGAATCAGAATAAAGACTTAAGTAAAAATTATCGTATGAAGATACCAGAAGACACATAGCGGAGACCTCTGGGACCACTCAGAACCACTCAATACGAACATAAGATAAGTGCACGCAAATTGCTATTCGAGCGATCTCTGCCACAAGCAAGTTCGGAAACCCGATGCGCAGACAGTGACAGACTCTCGCGCATTGAATGGTCTGATGCCTTTGAAGTTGGCCGCTTCATATACGGTCCGGTGAAGAGATATTATCACGTTGGCATTAGTCGGTTATGTGTACTCTAGACAAGCCTATTATCCGCGGGACTAACACACTCTCACGATAATATGGTAGTCTACATCTTCATAATGTCAGCATGGAGTCGAACAGTTGTCAGGGTCAGAGGGTGTTTGCACTTACCAGTTCAGAGAACGATGTTCGTTCAATACTTAGTTAGTATGGTTAGAACATGTAGCCCGCGAACACTCAGACACAGAATATAAATATTGAAGTACCTCCCTTGCTTAAACAGAATTATCAAGTACCCGAGAAGAGATCTTATCAATATATCAAGTTATAAACCTTTATTATCTCATAACTTTTATTCGCCCCTCAACGAGTAACTTAGTTACAGTTTATTACGAGCCTTTCTAGACAAGATTCTCCGGTTACAAACACATTTGAGCACAAGGCCTTGTCCGATATTACAGTTACCATATTGGCTACCCCTTAACAAGTACTCCCAAAAAATTCCAGCATGTGCCAGAAGTCAATCTGGCAGCATGCAGCTTGATTGGCTAATGCAAATGTGATTATATGAGCAATTTCTATAGGGAAGCCTTCCCAACTACTACATCCCATAATAATATATACAGATTGGTCCCCTTTGTGGTATAGTTCAATGGCATTTGGATCACTACATATAGCTTGTACTGTTCCATAGTGAGCTCGAATTCCCATCTCTCATATGACACCAGCTGCAGAACCTGCCAGTTCTGGAGCTGGTGTTCGAGATCTTGTCTTAACTTTTAGAAAATTCTTTAGTACTGATTCTATTATATTTAACCTCTTAGTCCATTGGACTACAGCAATTTCACAGAGATGTGGATTGGATGGAGCAGGATTATCCAACATTTATTGGAGTTTGAGGATAAGACAGCCACAGCCAACTCTAAAAAAAGCTTGGCCAGCTGGGCTGGCTCTTGCATAGACATTATCAAAAAAGGTATTGATAGGTTCACCGTAAGTCATGGTTTCTTATTGCAATTTTCTTTTCAGGAAATGAGGGTTGAATTATTAGAAGGAGAAGGGAGAAGCAAGGAAGAAGGGAGAAGCAAGGAAGAAGGGAGAAGTAAGGAAGAAGGGAGAAGGAAGAAGGAAGAAGGAAGAAGGAAGAAGGAAGAAGGAAGGGAGAAGGAAGGGAGAAGGAAGGGAGAAGGAAGGGAGAGGGAAGGGAGAGGGAAGGGAGAGGGAAGGGAGAGGGATGGGAGGAGAAAGGGAGAAAGAAAGAAGGAAGAAGGAAGGGAGAAGGAAAGAAGAAAAAAAAGTGAGAAACTACGTAGAGAAGGAAACACTGGGAAATCGTCGGGCTGTATGAATGCATACGAGTACTGCTACTAGCTCTAACAGCCAGCTTTGAATTTACTACAGTCCCACCACTGATGGAGCCTAAGGAAAGCACGAAAGAAGGAACGAACAAAAGTGCAATTGCAATGGACTCGAGGAGGAAAGACGGAAGATAGAGGGACGGTGCTCTGGTTTGCTCTACTCTCTCTAGCTAAGGACAGGCTAGGAGATATATCCCTCCGTCTAACTAACAACAACCAAACACTCCAGGGACTCAACAAACTCTAAGAGCCTGTTTGGTTGGAACGGTTCCGTTCCGTTCCCCCATACAAAGTAACCATTTCTGACCGTTTCAAAACGGAAGGACAACCATTTTTATATGCGTAACTGTTGCGAAACGGAACAGTTGACCCGCCTTCCGTTCCCGCCAAACAGGCCCTAAGGAAAACATATGCAGCTGACATAAAGCCCCAACTCCCTTTGTCCCCCGTAACCACCCAACAAAGTTTTATCCTAATACTGTGAGCAGAAGTCTTTAATCCGAAATCAGACAGAACTAACCGATTTGCGTGGACATCTCTTTGATAAACTGCACGATTTTGCGGAGCCTGTCTTGGCCCTCCTGGGTCAGGAGGTCTAAGTTCCACCAATCAACGGGTGCCGTGTCGGTAACTAATTCCGGGTTATTGGGAATGGCGAAGGGGAATATCCTCCTGCTCGCTATATGAAGCCTGTATATGCAAATTTTCGTCCCCATAGCGCAGGCTCCGTAAAGCCACCCAATTTCAACAATTCCGAATAATATAGGCTAAACTTCTCCCACATTTGCAAATCGGCTTCCTGACGGCTGGAGATATGACTGAGGTCTTCGGAGGATTTGACCTGGAGGAAAAACAGCACATCATAATGCTTTTTGTGTTTAACAGGGTAAATATTCCTGAAATCAACCGAAAACCTCGACTGTATTTGTACTTTATATTGTGGGAATACTATGTACCCCTCCTCAGGTGGGAAAAGGTAGTTTAGGAGAACGTAGTAAGGCCGGTAAAGTTGGGACGCCTGGATTTCTCGCATATCGTTCGCGAACTTGAACACCTCGTAAATGGGTTCTGGCGGCGGCATGGCTGGCTTGAGTCTGAAACTCACCGTAGATGATAATAGTATCGAGAGTGTTGTATAGTGCCGGACAACCAAAACCTGCCCTCCACCCAAAGTTCTCAGAAAATCCGGGCGTGCTGAATTATCGGCAGCCACGAAAAAACTTTAAAAATAATTCCTCTAGTAATTCTATAGATAATCCCTTTTCCAAACCTCTAGTTGGGTTTATTTTATTCTCATTTCTTTGGTGAATCCAAAATTGTTGATTGAAATCCTGTTGCAGAGGGCTGTTTGATAAAGTTGGGCAACATCTTCAATTCTAACTCTAACCACAACAATGACTTCCTATATGACTTTATGTGAAATCCAAAACCATGAACTAGTTCTAATTCATTGTTTAAACAATTCTACCAGAGGAAATTTCATTATACCCTCTCAAGAAGAAACTATTCCCAATTTAGAAATTTTGGATCAACTTGGCCGCGAGGGCAGGTTTTGGTTGTCCGGCACCATACTAGTAATCGTGCACGTTGTTGTGGACTAGGTTCTGGTGGGGTATGCAGGGTTAAGCTACCGTGCTAGTTAGTCATCGCTGTGTTGGGGACACTTGCTAATTCGAGCAGTACCGTATTGCTACCGGTAGTGCATGCATTAGAACACAACACCTAACAGGGTTGGCTAACTTTGCTTCCTTCCTTTCCAGTCCCCGCCAAAATCAGCGCTTGGAAAAAAAATCCCCTCCCACAAAAAAGCAAACCGCAATCATGAGCACCGATAACAGCCCCATTGTTACTGCGGTGCAGATTCTTGGAAAGGATACTATTAAAGTTGGCTACGGCCTCACAGACACTATCACTGCGGACATTTTACAGAACTTAACTTCGTCAACGTATGTCCTAATAACCGACACAAATCTCGCACCCCTCTACCTCCCCGCTTTCGAATCCTCTTTCAATAGAAATGCGCCCAAGTACTCCCCTGAAGCCCGCTTCCTCTCATACATCATCCCGCCGGGTGAATACTCAAAGACTCGTTCAACGAAAGCTGAAGTGGAAGACTGGATGCTCTTGAAGAAATGCACCCGTGACACAGTAGTCATTGCACTTGGAGGTGGCGTCATTGGGGATATGATTGGGTATGTGGCTGCAACATTCATGCGTGGGGTTAGATTCATTCAGGTGCCGACTACACTGTTGGCTATGGTGGATTCTTCCATTGGCGGGAAGACGGCGATTGATTCGCCGCATGGGAAGAATTTGATTGGGGCTTTTTGGCAGCCCGAGAGGATTTTCATTGATATGAAGTTTTTGGAGACTCTGCCAGAAAGGGAGTTCATTAATGGGATGGCGGAGGTTGTTAAGGTGAGTTTGGATTGGAATGGATGGGGATGAATAGAGAGGGTGGTAGCTAATAGGGTGGTGATAGACGGCTGCTATCTGGGATGAGGCCGAGTTTGCTAGATTGGAACAGAATGCCGAGTTGATACTTGAGACGGTCAAAACCAAGAGCGCGGAGAGTGGTACGCTGCCTTTCGACCGCGGCTTCGGTTGACTTCGCTAACGGTTACTAGGCAGAGCTCAGATCGTAAATGTTCAGAATGTGTTCAAAGATGTCATCCTGGGCTCCGTGCGTGTCAAGGCGCATGTGGTATCAGCTGATGAACGTGAGGGAGGGTTACGAAACTTACTCAACTTCGGCCACTCAATTGGGCATGCTATTGAAGCTATTCTATTCCCACAAATGCTTCACGGAGAGTGTGTAGCAATTGGGATGATTAAAGAGGCTGAGCTCGCCCGGCACTTGGGCGTTTGCAAACCTGGCGCTGTCGCAAGACTATCTAAGTGCTTGACTAGTTATGGCCTCCCGACCTCTCTCGAAGACAAGCGTGTCAAGAAGCTTACTGCCGGAAAGCACTGCGAGGTTGAGAGAATGCTCTCAATTATGGGTGTTGACAAGAAGAACGACGGACGTAAGAAGAAAGTAGTCCTGCTTGCCGCAATTGGTAGAACGTACGAGAAGAAGGCATCTGTCGTTAATGACGATGCAATTCGGGTTATTCTCTCGCCAAGTATTATCGTTCATTCGCAGAGATCTGGTGTTCCGGAACTGGAAGTCACTCCCCCGGGATCGAAATCTATCTCCAATCGCGCCCTTGTTCTGGCGGCGTTGGGATCCGGAACTTGCCGTGTCAAGAACCTTCTCCACTCTGATGATACTGAGCACATGCTTACTGCTCTTCACAAGTTGGGTGGGATTCAGTATTCCTGGGAGGAGGACGGTGACGTTCTCGTTTTGAATGGGAACGGCGGCAAGCTTCGTGCTTGTGGCGACGAGCTATATCTCGGCAATGCTGGAACAGCTGCGCGTTTCCTAACCTCCGTCGCTACTCTAGTGTCTCCCTCGGGTGAGTACAGTTCTACTATTCTCACAGGGAACGCCCGTATGAAGCAGCGGCCAATTGGGTCTCTTGTTGACGCTCTTCGCTCTAACGGAAGTGCTGTCGAATATCTCGAGAGCCAAGGCAGTCTTCCAGTTCGTGTTCCTTCAACATCGGGACTTACTGGAGGGAGAATTGAACTCGAAGCGAAGGTATCCTCTCAGTATGTGTCATCGGTCTTGATGTGCGCACCATATGCTCGTGAGTCGGTTACTTTGTCGCTTGTCGGTGGAAAACCAATTTCTCAGCTCTATATCGATATGACTATCGCCATGATGTCTTCTTTTGGGATTGAAGTCACAAAGTCGGCTACTGAGGAGTATACTTATCACATCCCTCAAGGATCTTACAAGAACCCGGCAGAGTATGTCGTTGAGAGTGACGCTAGTTCTGCCACTTATCCTCTTGCTATCGCGGCTATCACTGGGAATACCGTTACTGTGCCAAATATTGGTAAGAAATCTCTTCAGGGGGATGCCCGTTTTGCCGTGGATGTTCTTGGACCGATGGGATGCACTGTTGAGCAGTCGGATTATTCAACCACCGTTCAAGGTCCACCAAGGGGCCAATTGAAGCCGCTACCACATGTTGACATGGAGCCTATGACTGATGCTTTCCTGACTGCATCGGTTCTCGCAGCTGTCGCTAGCGGCCCGAAGAGGACCTCTATCACTGGTATTGCTAATCAACGTGTGAAAGAATGTAACCGGATCGCCGCCATGGTTCACGAACTTGGGAAATTTGGTGTCACCGCCGGCGAGCTGGAAGATGGTATCTGGATCCAGGGAATGGACTACAACGCGCTAGAAATACCTGAAGGCGGAGTTCACTGTTATGATGACCATCGGGTCGCTATGAGTTTTTCAATTCTTGCTCTCATTGCCCCGAATCCGGTCATTCTTCAAGAAAGGAAATGCGTCGAGAAGACATGGCCTGGTTGGTGGGATGTACTGTCTACCTCTTTCAGCGTCCATCTGAGCGGTGCCGAGCTTTTAGAAAAATCGCAAGTTAGGGAGGCGTCAGTGAAGAAAGGCTCTTATCGCACGATCGTCATGATCGGCATGAGAGGTGTTGGTAAGACAACAATGAGCATCCGGGCTGCTAAGATTTTGAACCGCCCGCTCTTGGATTTGGATACTGTGCTTGAGGCGGAGCAGAAGACCACAATACCAGAAATCATCAAAGAACATGGCTGGGATGGATTTCGGAAGCTGGAATTGGAGCTTCTGCAGAGACACCTTAAGGCTCACCCTAACAATTATATTTTTGCCTGCGGAGGAGGTATAGTAGAAACGCCCGGGGCAAGGGACCTCCTGAAGCAGTACTGTTCTACCGGGGGAATTGTCATTCACATGCATCGCAATATCGAAAGAGTTATGGCGCTCCTTGCCACCGATAAGACTAGACCTGCGTACGTGGAAGATGTGCTTAGCGTTTGGAATCGTCGCAAACCTTGGTATACTGGATGCAGTAATTATCAATACTACAGCCCAATTGTACACGAGAGTGATCTGGCTATTGCACAAGCAGACTTTTCCAGATTCCTCGCAATCGTTATCGGCAACTCAGATTACCACGAGAAGCTTCTTAAGAAGACGAGAACCTTCTTTGTCTCACTGACTTATCCTAACTTGGAAGAGGCGGCGGATGCCATCAATGCTGTCACTATCGGCTCGGATGCGGTTGAGGTGAGGATAGACTTGCTAATTGATCCTACGGATCCGAATGGGGTTGCAACCCCTACATTTATATCAGAGCAGCTTGCTGTCCTAAGGGGCAAAACTAAACTCCCGGTTGTTTTTACGATCAGGACTAAGAGCCAAGGCGGAAAGTTCCCCGACGAAGACCACGCGCGGGCTTTGGAGCTCTACCTGACTGCGCTCAGAATGGGATTGGAGTATATCGATCTTGAGGTTACTTGGCCTGTTGCACTACTTGAGAAGGTTACTTCAAGCAAGGGGTATAGTAAGATTATCGCCTCTCATCACGATCTTAGTGGAAATCTCCGATGGAGTAACGCGTCTTGGATTTCCAAATTCAACACTACTCTCAAATATGGTGATGTGATCAAGCTCATCGGCCAGGCAAAGAGCATACAGGACAACTATGACCTGGAGAACTTTAGGAAATATGCCGCTACTCACGAAACCCGCATGATAGCGCTAAATATGGGTGAAAAGGGCAAGCTCAGTAGAATCCTGAACACATTCTTGACTCCGGTCACCCACCCGGCGCTCCCGTTCAAGGCGGCACCAGGCCAATTATCAATAGCGGAGATACACCAAGCTCTCTCCTTAATGGGTATACTCGAAGCAAAGAAGTTTTACATTTTCGGCACGCCAATCTCCCACTCCCGCAGCCCAGCGCTACACAACACCCTATTTCAGTCCCTTGGTCTACCACATACCTACCACCTCTTCGAATCCACTGACGTCTCCGCCACTAAGAAGATCTTGAACAGCGAGGACTTTGGAGGGGCATCCGTCACAATCCCGCATAAAGTCTCTATAATCACCCTTCTGTCCTTCATCTCCACCCATGCTCAGGTAATCGGCGCAGTAAACACCGTCATCCCAGTCATCGCAGAAGATGGAACGCGCAGGCTTACGGGGGACAACTTTGACTGGTGCGGTATCCAAAGCTCCCTTCGTATCGGTGGCGTCACCAAACCAGAGAGCCCATCCGCAGCAGCGGCATTGGTAATTGGTGCTGGCGGAACCTCCCGCGCAGCGGTCTACGCGCTGCACATGATGGGCTATGGCAAGATATACGTCATCAACCGTACTCCTGAAAATCTCAAATCTCTAGTACAGGCGTTCCCGAAAGGATACAACCTGGTGGCTATAAATTCCCTCGCCGAGGCTAAGAGCGTGGAAGTCAAGCCAACTACCGCGGTTTCTACGGTCCCAGCGGATAAACCCGTTGATGATGCCCTCAAGGCTATACTCCAGGAGCTCCTTGCTGGAGGGCCGGGCACGAAGGTTCTGACAGAGATGGCCTACAAACCGAGGGTCACTGAGGTTATGACCCTGGCGGAGGAAGCGGGGTGGAAGGTTGTTCCTGGGTTAGAGGCGTTGGTTGGACAAGGGGTTGGGCAGTTCGAGGTTTCTGTTCCCTTCCTGGCTGGTTTGGGTTGTGGCTAATAATCGGTAGGTTTTCACTGGAGGGATTGTGCCGGATTATGGAGTTGCGAGAGCGGCAGTTCTTGGGGAGTAAGTGACGTTGATTCCGAAAATGTGGGCTGGTATCCCATTTCTGGGTACGGACTTCGATGGGACACTCGTTATGTATGGAAATTGGGATGTGGAGATGATCGCGAGATCGTGCGTGTGGTAAATTGGGGTGATATGAAAATTTGTTCGCGCCGCGAAGGCAATGTACTAGGTTTCAGAGAGCATTCACAAGCAGATTCTAACAACCATGGCTACAAACACCTGTAAGCACACTTCCCGAAACACCATAATCAATTTAACAGTAGCCCTCCTGCTACAAAGAAGTTGAACCCATCCCTTCACCCCCACTCCACTATCCCCACCTCCAATGTTCCACACCTACCAAGCCTCCTCATCCACCTCATCTCATCGCCTTCCCCTACCACCTACTTCGCATGTTGGGCCATATAAATATGTCCCCACCCCACTTGCACAGTACCCACACCCAAGAATTCTCCGCCTTACAGAATCCTCGAGTGCCAAGCACTTATTAGACGAGTGAGAACTTGTGACTATCACAACCCTCCCCTAGGATAAGCTGCCCTTCCTCGGGCAACCAAGGTAAAGAGGGGCTTCCAGGGTGGCCTCGCCTTATAGAATTTGTCCTCCCATCCCTACTCGCGGCCGGTATTGTTCGCCTCGTTTATTTTGGTGCGTTGGCACTCGGAAGTAACTGACCCTCCCCCCACACGGGCCCCTGCCTCTCTATCCGCGCGTGTTACGAGTTATACCGATATGGTGGTAGATTAAACTACAACTAGTGTAGAATATATTCTAGGGGAATGATCGGGGGTAGGGAATCGATAGAGGGGAAAAGCTCTGAGGATGCCGGGCCCTTCTGCTCCATATGGTGGTCATGGTGCCTGCTCCCCCCACCTGTCCTTGCATCCTCTATTGAGGATGTGGGTGGGTGTCTGAGTATTAGGTATAGTACACCCTGAAAGCGCTGGCTATTACTTGTAAGACCTAACCTAGGAGTATTTCCCGTAGTGGCGCTGAGTTATGACACTTTGTGGATTCAGAGGGAAGAGGAAGGGGGCGGATGGATGGACGGATGAGGCCCCCCCTGCTACCATATAACCTTTCTATGATATAGTGCAAGAACGGATAAGTGTAAACCAGATTAAGAGGTGTTTTCAAACGAGGATGCCGCACCCAATACTTGTGCAAAAGAAATAAAAAAGCCGTAGAAATATAGGCAAAGTAAAGTAGAATAAAAGTACGGTTTTTTATTCCTTAAAAGGAGTCTAAGGAAGTGGCATCTTGCTTTAAAAGTGTGTAGTTTAGGTGGAGATCATAGGTCTTGGCAGAAAAATGCAACACAAAATAGCCTGACTAAGCAATAAATTAGGAGTATTATAGAGATGCAACAAATAATACATCACAAGTGCAATAGTGGAAAACAATCAATCAGCTTACCAGATACAACATGACCGGAATCAACAAGCGAAAACGTCAGAGCTGTGCTGCTGGCAGAATGGGGGGAAGGCCCAAAAAGGACATGGCATATGCAGAGTGCTCTGTTGACGCTAGATCAATGATTGAGGATCTTGAAAGCGATTTAGATATATCGAATCATGGTAAGCTTCCATCTTTGTCAATTAAGATCCAATTAATATCAGCTAATTGTCTACTTTTGTAAATACTAGAGGTGAATCATGATGGCCAAATCCCAGGACCAGGGGTGAAGGTGCCATGTCGGCAGATGATTTGGAGGAGTAAAAAGTGAGCAGAGCAACAAGAGAGATTGCAGGCAGTAAATTCTACAAGGGTGGAAGGTAAGTAGTTCACTTGGAAGAAAGAAAGATGATTAGGGGAGTCAAGTTGTAATAAGAAGTGAGTAGATGAAGAGGATGTCATCGAGGCAGAGAGAGGAGAGTCGCAGGATCCTGAGATGGAGGAGGGTGAGCATTTGGCTGAAGCTTTGCAAAGCTGGCCACGGTTATCAACGTATCAAGCAACACGCTTCAAGTATCGCATCCTGTCTGCTGGTGAATGAATCTTATCCTTACTGGTTTTGGTGATGATATAAAGAATATAGCTGACAAATGCATTAGCTATTCATAATATGCGGAAGTTGCTCCACTCCAGGAGAAGAAAGCCTAAGGGTCAGGACCAGGTTTATCATATCCAGGTCCTGGAGTTTCTTCGCTTTCAGCGGTATGGACTTGATAACCCCTTTTGGAAGAAAACACGGATGGAGGTGGCCTCAATGATCGCAGCGACCAGACGAAGAGGCCAGCGCGTCAGAAACCAAATTTTGGACCCTGAAAAGTCTTGGATTAAGGGTCGGAAGTTGCCTGTTTCTCAGCAAGGGAAATCTCCAATGCTGTATTGTCTGATCAATGATGAAGGAACAAGACTGGCATTACGCGAATATCTGGCTGGTGCAGGGGAGAGGGTTACTGGCCAGCATCTTGCATTTGCAATTTCCACGTATTGGCAGTCAGGGACTCTCCATGTTGAGGAACAGCCAGAGTTGAAAGATCCACCGAAGCCATATACAGCTGAGACTCAAGCTGAACTAGTACAGCTTGCCGAACAATGAAGTCAGATTCAAGCGACTCTCAGCTCTCGAACAGCAGCAAAATGGCTACATGAAATGGGGTATAAATATAAGGATGTGAGGCAAGGGGTATACAAGGATGGTCACGAGCAAGAGGATGTTATTCAATATCGGCAAGAGGTCTTTTTACCAACACTGAGAGCATTGGAGAATCGAATGGTGCGCTGGGAGCTGGTTGAGACCCCAAACGGTGAAACTCTGCAGAAAATATATCCAGCAAATCTGCCTGCTGGTGTACGTCCTATTGTTCCAATTGTCCATGATGAAACCACATTCAATGCCAATGATGGTCGCAATAAGGTTTGGATAAAGGAGGATCATACATTGTTGAAGAAGAAGTCCCGTGGTAAAGGAATCATGGTCTCTGACTTTCTGTTTCCTGGAGGAAGAGTGGAAGTCCCTTCTGGTACCATTATCCCCTCACTCCTTCAGTATGAGGCTTCTGACAATTGTCTCCACCGTCTTGATACCCAATTTGCTACCTGTTCAATCGAATATGGTGGTGAGAAGTGGTGGGATGGTGATAAACTTGTTGAACAAGTGTTGAAAATTGCTATCCCCATATTTGAAACAGCTGTTGCTGGCTGTGAAGCCTTGTTTCTTTTCGATAATGCAACTAGCCACTCTGCCTATGCTTCAAATGTATTGAGAGCTTCTGCAATGAATTTACGTCGTGGTGGTGAGCAGGTTGCCTTTCGAGCAGGTCAAAATTCTCTAACCAATGAAATTTAGGAGATGGTAATGGCAGATGGTACACCAAAAGGACTTCGAATGATATTGGAAGAGAGAGGATTATGGAGAGCTAGATTACGACTTCAGTGCCGTAAAGAGAATGGCAACCTGAAAAAACAATGCCTATCTGGAGGCCCTTGTTGTGCAAGGGCCTTGATGGCCAAGGAACCTGACTTTAAAGCTCAACAGAGCAGGTTAGAGGAAGAGGTGGAGTTGGTAGGACATCAGATACACTTTTTCCCAAAGTACCACTACGAGCTCAATTTCATTGAATACTATTGGGGGGCTGCCAAGCAATATCCGCGTAAAAGGTGTGGGTATACCATCAAGGGATTAAGGAAGATGGTTCCTGAATCTTGAACCTCTGTAGATGTTACAATCCTCTTCTCTCCGGGTGATACTTGCAGCAGGTAACCGATAGTCTCCTAACGATCACTTCTTCCTTGCCCAATAGATGTTGCGATAGCTAAGTCCGTTGACTCCTATCTAGCAACGTCGATCGCTAGGCTCATATAAGACAGTCGTGTCTTGGTTCCCATAAGCGTGGTAGGTAAAGGTCTTTTGTATTGAAAGTATAGTATATGAAAGAACTTATATGGTTGCGTGAAGAACCCAAATCCTCTGCGCCGAGGGTGCCCTTATATAGGGGTTCTTCCCTCAACCCCAACCCTGCGTGACTTGTACCCTCGCGTCACGCGACTCATGACTTGTACCCTCGCGTCACGCGACTCATTCCTCATAGTGAGTCATGGTGTGAAATCCATCAGCTGACTCGTCCGAGTCAGCTGCGCTCTGTCTCGTAACCAATCAAAACTCATAAAACAAGTAATGTGCCCTAACGGGGTCACATGCGTGAAACCCATGACTCATAACTATGAGCCATGTGCGAAATACATAAACCACATGACCACAATCGTGCGTCATGTCAAATACCAACCAATAACAATAACCCAATGACACGCTATTGGGTCGTCATGTGAAAACCTATGAGTCAACTGATCTCATAGTGTGGAAGATAACAAACCGATGACTAATAACTATTAGTCATGTGAGATTCTGCCTTGCTTAGTTACCGTTTGTGACATTAGCTCCCTTCCCCCTCTTACATCGGTCCCACGATGCTAAACTCCTTCCTTCCACAGCATACCCCCAATTTGGCGCATCCTCTGTTTGCATCGGTTGTAGGCCTGTTGGAGTTTCTCCTTTTCCTTATCAAGCCGTTCGAGGTCGTTATCCTTTGCCACAATGATTTGGGCAGCACGATCGAGCAGGCTTCGGAGGTCCGAGATTTTTCCTTCCAGCGCTTCCACGTCCGGAATGGTTTTTTTGCTCCCTTCTTCCCCCAGCCGTGTCCTCACAGCTCTTCTCTTTTTGTGTTCCCTTCTGTCATTCTTTGACAGTTCTCTTTTTTCTCCTACTTGGCGGGGGTAGTAGCCGGCGTCCACCTTTTCCCATCGGTGTTCGTTGCAATTGTCGTTGAAACAATGTGTTACAATGCTCTCCTCTCCGGGTGATACTTGCAGCAGGTAACCGATAGTCTTCTAACGATCACTCCTCTTGGCCCAATATCTGTTGCGATAGCTAAGTCCGTTGACTCCTATCTAGCACCGTCGATCGCTAGGCTCCTATAAGACAGTCGTGTCTTGATTCCCCAAAGCGTGATAGATAAAGATTTTT
>Ga0307507_10008034_pt1 | contig 14856 bp, 9 predicted proteins | sample 7_EM_MG_FD_207223 | JGI IMG/M metagenome (GOLD analysis project Ga0307507, IMG submission 207223) | Populus trichocarpa ectomycorrhiza microbial communities from riparian zone in the Pacific Northwest, United States - 7_EM | ecosystem: Host-associated > Plants > Roots > Unclassified | place... | reverse complement strand
AGAAAAACATATTAGAAATAAAAAAAATAAAGATCAAATTGAAAAATATAATATTTGATAAATTGGGATTGAAGGACGAAATTTAAAACAAATAAAACTTCTACAAAATGACCAAGAACAAAAATTAGAAATAAAATAATTAAGAACTAAAATTGAAATACCAACAATAAAGAGGGTCAAATTATAATTTTCAAGGGAGAACAAAGAAAAGAAAATGAAATAAGAAAGAGAGGCCCACCAACAACAAACAGTTCCATCAACATTGACACGTGCTGCTCCACAGGGAAGAGGACAATGCAACGCATTTAACGAAACGACAAAAAAGTATTTCTTGAAGTTGAGAGTTGCCACACTCACCACAAAAAATGAGTAGGTGCCTCTCACGCATTTTCTGGTATCATACACGCTTCTGTCTTTTGTTTATTTATATATATATATATTCAAATATTAAATTGTTTCTGATCTGATATGGTAATAATAAAAAAATTATTGTGAAAAGAAAAAAACCCCTTGAAATTAATTTAAAGTTTTTTTATTTTTAATGAAATTTTAATTATTTTACTATATTTTTTAATTTTTATATTTGATTAAATATCAAATTATCTATCGGCTCTATATTATAATAATAAGAAAGCTACTATGCAAATATAAAAATAGCCTTTGACGTTCATTTTAATTTTTTTTCTTTTAATGATATTCTCGTTATTTTATTGTATAATTTAAATAGAAAAGGTTTTATTTATTTTTAATTAAATAAATAATAATAATTAATAAGCCCCGTAAAGAGGCTACCATGCTCTTAAGAACCCTGGACAGAGAAATAGCGGTGAATAATATTAGATTTATTTAGCTTCTTTTAATACGCTTTGGATGTTTTAACGTTGAAACACCTTTTCGTTTTTCCAACAACTTCCCTGATAAGCTAGATCCACGTCAGACTAGATGACGCACAGTCACCCTCCCCTCACTCTCCTTCCTCGCAAACACCAGACTACTACACAACTCCAATCAACGCCGTTCAATTAACACCAGTATATCGTGATCCCATCAAATCAATCCGATTCAATGGATTTGCTTTTATACGTACAAGCATATAAACCCAATCCTCACCAACCATAACAGCACAACTCAATCGATTCTAGCGAGCGTGAGGAAAAAAAATAAAATAAAAATCACCTTCTGTCTTCCACTCTTTTCAGTGTAGAAACCTTCTAGTCTACGACTACAATACAATGTCCGGTGGCGGCGGTGATGCTCCACTTATCCCGCCCGCGAATAATGGCGGCGAATTTCTACTCTCTTTACTCCGAAGACCTAACCACCACCCAACACCATCGCAGCAACAGCAGCAGCAATCTCAGTCTCTTTTTATGACCCCGCAATTACAAAATCACAATCAAAATCAACATAATCCTCAGCCTCAGCCTCTCGGTTTTGATCCTGCAGTTGCAGCTGTTGGCCCCAGTCTACCTGTACCGTCTCGTCAAGTGTTGCATCCCAACGGCCGTGATCTTCTCTCTAATTCGCCTCCTCTTTGGCCCCATAATCTCGGCTTTCCGCAGAAAAACAATGCTTTTCCTCACCCCCGTGGAAATCAATGTTTAGCAGAGGATTTGCAAAGATTAGGGTTTTCAAATGTGGAGACTAGAGCTAATAATAATAATAATGACGATTCGATCCAGCATCTACTTCAACAGAAGCAACAGTTCGAGCAAAAGCTACAGTTCGGCTCGTTTTCGAGTGAGATTCAAAGCCCTGCTGAGGTTTTAGTGAATGCGAATTTGGTGCGAGAAGTAGGACCAGGGGGCAGAAGCTTCAATGGATTGGAAAGGAATAGGCATCTCGAGAAGCAAGCAAACTCGAATTCGAGGAGGAATTCTGAAGTGCGACAGCCAGGAGGCAGCAGTGGAGGATGGGGAAACCAGCACCGAAACCAACACCTGCACCAGGAACAGCACCGGAATTATAGGTCTCCGCCTCCCGGGTTCTCCAATAAGCCTAGAGGTGGAGGAGGTGGAGGGAATTGGGATTACGGAAGTAGGAGGAGAGAATTAGAGCTTAATATTACCAGGGAAAACGGAGATTATAGTGAAATGAATAATGAGAAAGTGAGGAGAAGTGAGGGGTCAGTTGAGCTGGGGCTTACGAGACAGCTTGATCGTCCAGGTCCACCTGCCGGTAGTAATCTGCATTCCGTTTTGGGTTCGGAGATTGGGGAATCCTTGATCAATTTGGATGGTGAAAATGGTGAAGATGGAAAGGATGATGGAGGGGAATTGGATGATCTTGGTGAAGAGCTGGTGGATTCTTTGTTGCTTAATGGTCAATCTGAAGGCAAGAAAGACAAGAAGCAAAGTAACAAGGTCTGTTGTTTTCTTTTCTATCTGGGCATTGAGTTTTAAAGTCAGTTACTTTATGTGAATCTTTTAATTGTATTTGATGTTCTAGGAGTTGAAATTTGAAGTAACTAGGAGTTCAATATAAATATGAGGGCGCTACTGTAACTATATGAATCTTCCATTAGTTAACTAAATTATATACCTTGATGGACATTCTCAGTAGACGTTCTTAATGAAAACGGAATTGAGGTTAGTGTAAGAAAATATAATTATTGCTTAGTAGCTGTTTCTAATTCCTTCTCTAATCGTGAATCTGTTGGATTTTCTTGCGGTTTTGATAATCAGGAGTCTAGATCAGATAACAGGGGGAAAAAGATACTTAGTCAGAGGATGAGAATGCTTAAAAAGCAAACGCAATGTTGTTTAGATATCGACAGACTAAATGCTGCTTTTCTTGCAATTTATGAGTCATTGATACCGCCAGAGGAAGAAAAAATGAAGCAGGAGCTATTTTTGATGTCATTGGAGAAACTAGTCAACAAGGAATGGCCTGAAGCTCGATTATACCTATATGGTTCAGGTGCAAATTCATTTGGAGTTTCAAAGAGTGATATAGATGTTTGCCTCGCAATTGAGGATGCTGAGATTAACAAGTCTGAGGTCTTGTTAAAGTTGGCTGATATATTGCAGTCAGGCAACCTCCAGAATGTGCAGGTAAATGAGATTGCTGTCCTTTTAGAGGATTAATGAATTCAGAGATAATGCAATAAATGCCATTTAACTGTTTTGGTTTTCTTCAAACTCCTAGAATGTTTACTGGGTAAAAGAAAATGACTTCTGCTAGAGCTCCCCAATTGAGTAGCCTGGCGTGTTTTTTAGAATATTATATGCAGACGTTTAAAATTAGCTTCCAGGCATTCTGATGAAGTTCTATCATTCTCAAGGGTAGACCCTGTTTTTTTCTTTTATAATTTAATTTTATACACGTTAATTCTTTTAGCTGAATGTTAGGATTTAGTTTCTTAGCATGTTTACCTTCTATTAACTAGTCTTCTAAATGCAGTGCCCTAATTAATGAATTACCATTGATAGTTTCTAAGGTAGAATCACTCTGGAAGATAAGAATATGATTTTTCCTACCTGATAATGAGTTCAAATATCATTTTCCCCAAATCCTGTGGACAATAAAACACATGCATGCACATACAACCTAGTCTTCTTAACTATATTGCCATATTGAAGTTGTAAATTGCAGAGCATGCAGATTAAATATGCTAAATGCTGCAGATGCTTGGGGTTACACCTGTTGTGTTTGTGGATTATGTTTGATACGATAAACAGATTTCCAATGTCCACCCTTAGGATTGAATGTTAACGAGTAATTTTAGTTAAAGAAAACTTTATTGATGAAGGAAATGGATTGTACAAATAGAGAAAAAGACATCTTTCAAATGAAAAACCCACACACTAGGACAATTGGAATTTGAGAGCCCTGAGCCATCTCATCACTTTGAAATTTGAGTGTCCAGCAAAGAAACCCCCGGAGAGGCCCCCATAGTGGAACAGCGTAGGGGTGGCAGTTCCCACAAGAATTGTTTTTGAAATGCTCCATTCTCAAAAAAATTATAGTTCTACTCCATCAACAACTATCAAAAAGGAAAAAAAGCTGCAAAGAAAGCTTACTACCATAATGTCTTGATGTCTTTCCATTTGTCCAAACCCGTCAAATAGATCAATAACAACTCCTCCTCACTTGTAACATCCCCCGTCATATTAGGGATATGTAATACGGATAATTAAAAGATATTTAACACAGATGATTATTTTTAAACTATCTTGAATTGCGTAGTTTGGTCACTGGCCGCCATTTTTGGGTTTGACGAGCTGTTTGCATTGTATTTATGCCTTTAAAATGAAAGAGTTGTCTGGTGTTGCATTTTGTTGCATGTGATGTGATAACATAAATAGATTACCATGGCAACTCCATGATGAAAGGCTAACTAATTCTGCTAAAGATCATGTTGCTGCTTACAATACTCTGCAACTAGCCAATTTAGGTGATCTATGAACTATAAGCTGATATGATGCCTACCTTAAAGTGCTTGAGAAGTAAACCTTAGTAATAAATATAACATGTTACCAATTATTTTGATATTTTTCATTTTATTGTTTGGTTGCCTATTCTATTAGACATCTTCAGAGGATTTTTCTCTTGTTGCAATTAGGTAATGAAATGAAAATCATTTGATAAGATGGTAACAGCCGTGATCTACAAATTGCTGCTTTGGTAAATTTGTTTTAGAACCATGTTATTACTACAGTTGTGTGTGCACAGACACATTCACACATGTGGGCCAATTAACGTCCTTATTCCTGTTACTCACACATTCAGGATGCGTCTTCATTTTGTGTGTATTTGGCATGTCAATTCGGTGAACGGATTAACCTGGGCAATTTATTTTCTCAGTGTTTTGTGTTCTCCATGCTTTTTTTTTTTCCTAGTCCCATTTGGGTCCTTATTTTTCAGTATTCTGTTGGGAGTGAATATGTGTTTTTCCTCTCATTTTAGTAACACTATTGTCAAGGTATTAATGAGTAATTATTTTGTAAGCCTAGTGATATGAGGTCATGGAACTACTATGTGCCATTACATCTTCATGGTGAGTTCATGTTTCTGCAATTTTTATATTAAATTTTGTTTGCAAGCGTTTGGACGACTCTAAGATGATCAATGCAATTTCTATTGACTTGTGCAGTTCATTCGCTTAGCCATCTTTTTTCAGCTATGTATAATCTAGAGGTTTCTCAAAGAAATAATTATCTTGTTTGGATAATCAATCAGGTTAAAAGTAAGAACGTGCTCTGAAAAAATAAGGTAGAATCCTTTGTGAGATATAAAGTGAGAGCATGCTCTCAGAAAATAACTTAGAGATATGTAAGACAACATTGGATCCTTATATACCTTGTCAATCCAGTTATAACTTAATCACTATCCATTTCTTTCTTAATATGATGTCTTATTTTCCACACTAATTGATCCTGGTTTATTCTCCTTAAAAATTGCTGTACTGTTAGGATGTCTTGTGACTCTTGTTTGATTTATTTTCGAGTCCATAATCCCATTACTTTGCAGGCATTGACTCGGGCCAGGGTTCCCATAGTAAAGCTTATGGATCCCGCGACTGGCATCTCCTGTGACATATGCATAAACAATGTTTTGGCTGTTGTGAATACAAAGCTTCTTCGGGATTATGCACAAATAGATGTCAGATTACGGCAATTAGCTTTTATAGTGAAACACTGGGCCAAGTCAAGAGGAGTCAATGCAACTTACCAAGGGACCCTATCTAGTTATGCGTGAGTCATCATTAAGAATTATCATATTTTGCTGAACTTGTCATGGGCCTATATGATCTAAAGACATCTATGTTCGCTTATTGAGTTTTTGTTGCCTGATATTTCTTTCTTTTCAGGTATGTTTTAATGTGCATTCATTTTTTACAGCAGCGTAGACCTGCTATCCTTCCATGCTTACAGGTCTGCATTTCTATTCTGCTTGTTTATTTAGGAATTCTAGATTGGGTCTTTTTTAGCATTTCAGTTATTTTGACATATCAGTATGTGGTCATATCATTCTTTAATGTGATTATTCCCGAAGGTTAAGGGAATTGGATGTTCTTTTGATTTCTTTCACCCTTATTATATTTTACTTCAGTTGAATAGATGAATGACCCAAAATTAATAGCGTGGGAAATCTGAACCTTTTGCTGGTTATGTGCTCAGGATTTCAATTTTAGTTAGTGATTACTTCATAGGATGGTGTTCTCTGTCGTGGTGCCAAAATGTTGTCTTTTCAGCCTTATATGGTACTTGGCATTATTTTGGAGGGAGCATCCAAGAGGATATTGAGTATCATCCTCTGCTTTGGTTTATGAAGTGAACTCTTGCCATATTCTTGTATCTGATTACGCTTCGAAAAGTAATGTATTCTTCCTGAAATAAGTACACTGAATCAGTTTGCTGATGAACATTAAGTGGTTATAATTTTCTGGTAAACTCATTTTGGGGCACAAATATTTTGGACAATAGCATTATTCAGCTTCAAAATCTTCTACCTGAACAAAGCATTTCCAAGTGAAATTTGTTGCTTGTTTTCTTAGTCTTTGCTGTAAATGTCTTTATTGTGAGGTGCTCTCTTTCAGGAGATGAGAACGACATACTCCGTCACTGTAGATGACATTCAATGTGCTTACTTTGATCAAGTTGAAAAACTCCGTGGTTTTGGATCTCGAAACAAGGAAACAATTGCTCGATTAGTATGGGCATTTTTCAATTATTGGGCATATGGTCATGATTATGCAAATGCTGTTATATCTGTTCGTACAGGAAGCATACTCAGGTGATATGTGCTTTCCAGTGTCTTTTCATAAGATTTTTATCTGCCTAATTACGAGACTTGATTGACAAATATATGCCTTATGATTATTTTTCAGACATTATCACAAACTTTATTTTTATTTAAATTGTTTTCGAGAGTTCAAAAGGTTTTCTTTCTGCTTATACTTTATAGTCAGCTTGAGATGTTACGTTTGACTGACTGTAATACTGTGATTATCTTTCTACAGCAAACACGAAAAGGAATGGACAAGGAGGATTGGGAATGATCGCCATTTGATATGCATAGAGGACCCCTTTGAGATATCTCATGACCTTGGTAGAGTCGTGGATAAATTCAGCATAAAAGTTCTGAGAGAAGAATTTGAACGTGCTGCAGATATCTTGCAATATGATCCAAATCCCTGTGCAACGCTCTTTGAACCCTATATTCCCAGTTGACTGACTGGTCTGTGCTTGGAAAAGCATGATAGATGTATTTATGGACAAGTTATACCTGTCGTGTAAAGTCGCTTTCCTAACGTCCTCCTCATTTCCATCTATGCCTTTTGTTTTCGTATTATGGGTTTTTTTTTTTTTTTTGATTCTTGTCTCTGGCACAGAACTCTTAGTTTTCAGAATTCTAAAAATCCCAAGTTCAGGTTTTGACAGCCGACCGGAAAGTTGGAATTGGAGTAAGTAACATAACTTTAGGAGAGTATCTTCCATTGTTTCGTAGGCTTCTTCCTCCCAGGTTGGTTTATGTGAAGCTTTTTCACTGTTGGGGGCATTTACAGAGTATGAGTATTCCAGGAATGCAAGGATCTTTAGAATTAACGATGATTTTTTCTGTTTAAAATATTTTTTTTTAATGATAATTCTTTATTCTTTTATCATACGTTCATGTGATTGAATCAGGAAAACTAATGAAGAGTTTTGACACTCAAATTATTGGATATTAAAGTATCAGACAGTGACTGCAAAAAGATCAAGAGGGTGTTTGATTATGTGGCTATTTTGTTTTTAAAGCAATTTATAGAAAAAAACTGTTTGGTAAACTATAAAATGAAATTTATTATTTGTGGGATTTAGTTTAATTTGCGTTTACAATGCAGCTTAATTGAAAGTAGCTTCAATGCTTCTCTTTTTTATGTAGAGCTTGTTTGGCAGTGTGGTTGCGGGTGTTTTTTAAATAACTTTTCGTGTCAAAATGCATGTCAATGATATTTTTTTATTTTTTAAAAATTATTTTTGACATCAGCATATCAAAATAATCCAAAACGTACAAACCATATTAAATTTTAACAAAAAAAAATTTAAATTTTTTGGAAACGCAGGTTGAACCGTGTTCCCAAACGTTCTGTAATATGAGAGTGAATTGTTATTCACTCTATGCTATTTACTTTACAATTAATTCATTTCTTTTAGTTTATTTTATAAAAGTGAACAGTGAAGAATGACAAGACTGGATCAGATCCAAATCTAAATGTATTAGATTAGGTCCGACCCAGTAAAAAAGATCTAATTTTTTATTTTATTTTTAATTGTGTTTTATTTAAAAAATTAGTGTTTAACATTATTCAATGACACTACATAAATTAGAAAGAGATCGCATGATGTAACATTTGCAAAATTTGATTGTAATCTTAATTTTATTCCTGATGATATTTTACTTGATTTTGTTGTACGCTTAAAAAACCAAGAAAATTGTAGTTCTTATTGGATGAATTTCATACTAGATGAAATTGTAGATAGTTTAATGGAACAATAAAAAATATTTTATATAAAGTATTATTTATTTCATGATATAATAATAGTAGTTAAATATACAACATTTAAATTAAAAATCATCAATATTAATATATATCTTTTTTAGTTATTTTATAATCTCAATTTGAAAAGTATTCTTAACCAAACACATTAAATTATTTTTTATTTAACTTCAAATTCAACCAATCAAATATATATAAATATTAAACCAATTTTAATTAAAAATATTTTTTATAAAATAAATTTTTTTAAATTATAATTATAAAAATTATTACAATATTAAACACAAAGAGTACAGAGGAGAGAACCAGACAGTACTTCCAAGTTCCAAGTCTTACCCGGTAAGCCGGTAAGGAAGTGCCAAAAAGCAGAGCAGCCATAAAAGTATAGTATAGTGCCTTATCTGAAACAGACCCCTCCTTCCTAGCTTCTGTTGTCGTTCCCAAACTAACACTAAAAAATGGGAGTCAATGATACAGACTCTGACAAAACCCAAGAAGAAGAGCAACAAGATCTCCCAAAAGTAGTGCTCTTCAGACCACCCCCAGCCTTTTCACTCATTGGCGAAGAATCCTTTGCATCCAACAAATTTCAATTTTTGAAAACCTACGACTCCCAACTCCCTCTAGACCAGTTCTTGTCCACTCATTCTCATTCCATAAAAGCTATCCTTTCCTCCGGTGGTGCACCCGTCAACGCTGACATCCTCCAGCTGCTTCCAGAGGTTGGTGTGGTTGTCACCACTAGTGCTGGTCTTAACCAGATTGACATCCCTGAGTGTCGCCGCCGTGGTATCAAAATTGCTAATGCAGGCTACGTGTATTCTGCTGATGTGGCTGATATGGCTGTTGGTTTGTTGATTGATGTTCTGAGAAAGGTTTCGGCTAGTGATCGTTATGTGAGGCAAGGGCTTTGGGCTGCTAAAGGGAACTATCCTCTTGGTTCTAAGGTTTTGATCCGTGAATCTTCTCTTTATATGGGTCACTGTTAGTTCTTAATGACTTAAAAGAATGATAATTGGAAGCAACACTAGATTTTAAGTTAGTACCTTTTGGTTTATTTAATTAATTATGTCTAATTCTTGAAATGAAAAGGCTCTGAAAACATTTGTTGATTTGGTTTACTGCATCGCCATTCCATTTCTTGCCAATGAAACAAAACACCACCAGCAGCAGCAGATCCTCAATATCAAACTAGCTGCGGTCGGCTATCTTGATCTTTTGCGCCTTTCCGCATAACGAAACAAAATGGTGATAAAAATGGACCCCTAAAAAGGTTCAACATCAGCAAGTTATCGTTTGATTGAACTAACTAATTGTGTCTGATTATATGTATTCTTTGTGTTTGGTAATTTCAGCTCAGTGGTAAGCGAGCTGGAATTGTTGGATTGGGAAATATTGGATATGAAGTTGCTAAAAGGCTCGAGGCCTTTGGTTGTTTTGTTTCGTACAACTCCAGGAAGAAAAAACCGAATGTTTCGTATCCGTTCTACCACGATGTCTGTGAGCTTGCAGCTAATTGTGATGCTCTCATCATTTGCTGTGGATTAAGTGACGAAACCCGCCACATGATCAATAAACAAGTGTTGTCAGCACTGGGGAAGGAAGGAGTCATTGTAAACATTGGACGTGGGGCAATCATCGATGAGAAGGAAATGGTGAGGTGTCTGATGCAAGGGGAGATTGCAGGTGCTGGCTTGGATGTGTTCGAGACTGAGCCTAGTGTTCCTAAAGAGTTTTTCGCAATGGATAATGTTGTGTTGTCACCGCATAGGGCTGTTTTTACACCTGAATCTTTGAAGGATTTAAGCCAACTTGTGGTGGGGAATTTGGAAGCTTTCTTGTCAAATAAGCCTTTACTCTCCGAATATGTGGACAGCGAATAATTCAACTCGTCGGTTTGCAGGTCAGTTTGTTAATCATCTCTTGTATGATATCTGTTAATCAGTAAACAAATTTCTGAACAAAGCTTCTTTACAAGCAATCTCTTTTGCCATCAGAAAGAAGTCAATCTCTTGCATGGTTATTATTCTGATGTTGGATAATCAAACCTATCTCCGATTTGGTAAATCCTGTTTGATTCCTTCCAGTGATTGTTTCACATTCTTCTGCATGCATGCCGATCATAACAGTATGATATGACTGCAAAGCGAGTGAGAAGATAAAAGATGAAGAAGTCTTATCATCATGGTTTTAAGAGGGGGAGGCCGTGCGGAATTACCTTCTTATCAGAATTATCTGGATGCTGGTTGCATCCTAAAATCCTAGCCATGGCTTCTCAATTGTTCTTAATGGCTGCAAACTTGATGAAGGAGCAATTAACCTAGTGTAGATGAGGGAGCCAAAAGAAGAAGAAGAAGATATATACCATTTAATCAAAGACTTCTTAAATATATTTGGAGTCCCTTAGGCTAAAAGGGAACGCCAAGATATTCAGACATTGAAAAAATTTTCCTCGAACAGTCTCAAAACATGAACGATTGCGAGAGCCGCGGTGCTAACAACGTTCAACTAATTGTGCTAATTTCATACAATCAACATTCATCTAGTCAACGTGGCATGAATCTGATGCTCCGAACGACCATGAGAGCCACTCCTGACCTTTGATTCTGGAACATAGCCCCAAAACAAAAACATAAATTTCAAGTATCTTGAGTTGAGGACTCCGTGCCTAAAACAGCCAAAGAGAAGGAAATGGTGCAGTGTTTGGTGAAAGGAGAGATCATTTTATTCATGTAGATTCCTTTTACAAAATTAAAAGAAATGTAATATAAAATTAGAAAACAAATAAAAAGAAAAATTAAATAAAAGACAATGAGAAGCCAAAAGAATTCACCAAAATATTGAAATGATGTCCATTTAAATTTAAAACATACACGAGTAATAAAATTTCAATTTCAACTCACTAAAAGAAATCAAAAATAAATTTTAAAAATAAAACAAATATTATTTTGATTTATTTTCAAATAAAAAATACTTTTAAAAATAATTATTATCACAATATCAAACGAGCTTTTAAATATAAACGACTGTCTATTTATTAAGAATTGGTTTTTGAATTTTTTTTTTATAAAGTTATCTCAATCTTATACTCATGGTCATGGAGTTTACAAATTAACCCAATTTAATTAGGTTTTTTTATTGCTATTTTAAAAAATTATTTTTTAGCCTCTTCCTTTTATTGGGTTTTTTGATACCCTATGTGACCTTACATCAAGTTTTATTTTTCATTGTTATTTTTTTTTGTTAAAAATAATAATTTAAAATATATTTGTGAGTTTAAATAATATTTTTTTATTATGAAGTTTGCAAGTTAACTCAAAAATATTTTTTATTTAAATATTTTTTTTAAAAAAATTATTTTTGATATATATATATATATATATATATATATATATATATCAAAATAATAAAAAATATAACAATTTTTTTTTAAAAAAAAATTAAAAGTTTTAGAAACACAAGGTCAGCACGTTCCCAAACGCTTCTATAATCTCTTTTATTGTATAAACCCTGTCGCTGTTTTATGTGTGGAATATTAATTATCCTTTTCTTTGGTAATCTCCTCCAAACATTGAAAATGGATTGTAATGGTTATCATCAAGAAAATCATGATCAAAACCTTTTCCCAAAGCCAAAAGTCTTAGTTCTTGAACCACCACCAGTCTTCAAATATCACGAAGACAAACTCTCCCAAAAATTCCATTTCTTGAAAGCATGGGACTCACCACTTCCTTTAGACCAGTTTTTGACTACTCATGCACACTCAGTCCAAGCTATTCTCTCCCATGGAACCTGTCCAGTCACCACCAGCACTATAAGGCTGTTGCCATCTCTGGGGCTTATTGTCACCACAAGTTCTGGACTCAACCAAATCGACTTGCAAGAGTGTCGTCGGAGAGGGGTATCTGTGGCTTATGCTGGAAGCCTTTTTTCTGCGGATGTTGCTGATATAGCAGTAGGGCTGTTGATTGATGCGCTGAGAAAGATATCGGCTGGCAATCGTTACGTCACCCAAGGATTGTGGGCTAACAACGGAGATTTTTCTCTTGGCTCTAAGGTGAGGGGTCTTGCAGAAAATCTTGTTAGGCACCTGAAAAAAAAATTTGTTGATTCTCAACGAGACAAGTCAATTAGGTGTTGAAATTAATGGGAAAAAGGCATATTGTTAGGAAACTCCTGGAATTTGGAATATCTTTTTGAATCATTTTTAATTTGATTGAAAGCTTGAGAATGTTTCGAGTCTTGTTTGGTGATAAACCATAGAAATAATGCCTCTCAATATGTCATCTCATATAGCAAAAACTCACTGTTTTGTACTGCGATTTGGGCTCCTTTCAAAACGCGTTTTGAGTTGAAACGGCATCAAATTGATGCTTGTTTGAGTGTTTTTCCGATGTGAGCATGCCAAAACTATGGAAAACACCTAAAAATGATCAATTCGGTGCTTTTTTTCAGACAAAAAGCACTTTGAACTACATACCAAACACCCACGAATTTAAGCTTTCAGATCCTAGAAGTTGGAGTGCTTACTTCGGTTCCTCCCACCCCAAATGTCTACTCTGTTGAATCTTTATTTTTCCTTTTCTTTTCCTTTAAAAAAAAAAAAGGAATTGCCATCTTATATGCTGATAATTGAATTATAAATATCCTATTTCTGTGTATTGATGGCTGTAATTTGTTTCTCCATAAGATGTTGATGTTTGTTATTTCAGCTGGGAGGCAGGAAAGTTGGGATTGTTGGACTTGGAAGCATTGGCCTAGAAGTTGGAAAAAGGCTAGAGCCCTTTGGCTGCAATATCTTGTACAGCTCAAGGAACAAGAAGTCATCTGTATCATACCCTTATTATTCCAATGTCTGTGAACTAGCAGCAAACTGTGAGGTCCTCATAATTTGTTGTGAATTAAATGATCAAACTCGTCACATGATTAACAAGGAAGTCTTGCTAGCATTGGGGAAGAAAGGATTGATCATTAATGTCGGACGCGGGGCAATTATAGACGAGCAAGAAATGGTGAGGTGCTTGATGCAAGGAGAGATTGCAGGTGCCGGATTGGATGTGTTTGAGAACGAGCCTCATGTTCCCAGTGAGCTCATTGCATTAGACAATGTTGTCCTGTCACCGCATAGAGCTGTCCACACTGAGGAAACTTTGATGGCTTTGGTTGAACTTGTGATTGGGAACTTGGAAGCTTTCTTTTCAAATAAACCTTTGCTTTCACCTGTAATATTGGATGAATGAACAAAACAATCTTTCTGTTTGCAGCAGCTGGTTAATCTGTCATGAATTAATTCAAGTATTTAGACATGGATATTACTGTCATTAAATGTTTAATTTCATTATTGAAGCCCTTGAATGCTTCATTGTCATGGATACACCTTGCATCTTTTTGGAAATCGTAAAGTTACTGACTGGTGTTCGCTAACTCTCGAGGTCGAAGCACCAATCAACCTAGCTAGCTACTTGCTACACTAAACTTTTAGTCTCATCGCCAATTTTATTCAATCACAACGTTCACATGTTTTCTCCTTGTAATCTTACTTTTTAATGATATTTCATAACATTTATTGAAGTTGAGCAAAATTCCTATTCTAAATTGGATACGTCAAGTAAATTTTTCGAGTTGAGAACATGTTCAAATTTAACCTAGAAGTTACTACTCATACTTTTTTTTTTCCTTATTATTTTTGGAATCTTTCTCCATTTAGATTGAAACTTTTAATCTCATTAGAATTTTACTATTTAGAGTGTATTTGGTATTGCGGTAACTGTTGTGGTTGTGATTTGAATTTTTTTTTATAAAAAGTACTTTTAGTTGAGGTTGGTTTGAAAAAATAGATGTTTGGTTAAAACTGTGGTTGAAATTGAGGTTGAAGAAAAAATAGTTTAATATGTTTGGTTAATAGTACTTTTGAAATTGAGGTTATAAAATAATTTTAAAAATATATATATTAATATTGATGGTTTTTAATTTAAATAATGTGGATTTAACTATTGCTATTACATCATGAAATAAATCATACTTTATATATATAAAAAATTTATTGTTCCATTAAACTATCTACAATTCCATTACGTACAAAATTCATCCGACAAGAACTACAAAATTAGGTAAAATATTATCAGGAATAAAATTGAAATTACAGTACAAGTAAATTTAATTCACCTTAAACTAATTTTTTAAAAAAACAAAAAAAAATTATTGTTCACGTTCACGTGAACAGCGCGAGTGAAATCAATTAACTGCATTGATTAAAAAAAAAAACTGTTCAGTGAAGCACAATTCTTTTCTTGTAACGCGCAGGAAGCAGCTCCTAGCTGCTTCCTTTTTTCTTGCGTTTCAAACGCAGTATTTCATGGGATTCATGTACA
>Ga0307507_10008033_pt1 | contig 14857 bp, 8 predicted proteins | sample 7_EM_MG_FD_207223 | JGI IMG/M metagenome (GOLD analysis project Ga0307507, IMG submission 207223) | Populus trichocarpa ectomycorrhiza microbial communities from riparian zone in the Pacific Northwest, United States - 7_EM | ecosystem: Host-associated > Plants > Roots > Unclassified | place... | reverse complement strand
GGGAGGGAGTGATATATGGGGAATTGTGGCAGTGCGGTGAGGGGAGGGGGGGCGGCTACAATAACAACTCTGCGGGTAAGCTAGCATGAAGGAACCAACAGACATCTTCGCTCGGGAAGGGTCATTAATGCCGGGATTTAAAAAGAAATGTAACAGGCCGTTCACCAATTACCAGTCTCCCTTCGATTGATAATTGGAGTGGATAACTAACTTCTGTACTTGTAGAGTATCTGAAAGAACAAATACCAGTGCCCACAAGCCAATTATTAGCCCAACCTTTTTTCTCACTCTAACGACACCTCAAACCACAGATACTTACTCATCCTAGAGTCACAGCTCAACAATATTTGACAGATTAAAATGTTTCAAAAAAAAAAAAACCCATCTCCTTAACGCTTAATTCGGATCCACCTATCCCCTTTGTTCCTCAAGGGAGAAGAAAATAAAAACTCAATAAAAACTGCATATCATACAGATGAAAAAACGGACAAAAAGCTAACATGCGGGAACTAGATTCCCGTAATACCCTATGCTCTCCGGGTGCGCAGCGCTCCGAGTATCGGTCGAGCAGGTACTATACAGCCATCCCGTCCAGGGGGTCTATTATTTTGGGGTCGCCGAGGAGGCCTTGGTGCGAGGGTGAGTTTTAGGTTGTCCCCGGTGGTAAGGGGGCATGGAGTGTTGGGCACATGGCTGCTCACTCACTCTTTCTAGGCTGAGGAAGGAGATGCGAAGAGGAGAGGACAGTTCTGCTCTGTAGATTCTTGCTTCTGAGCATGATCTACTCTAGAGATTCTATAGATTTTTTTTTCTTCGACCCACTTATGTACCCCTAATTGCGAAGCGGGTGGTATCTAACTTACTATCTAGCTGTTCAAAACAAGGGAAATTTGGAGGCAGAGTTGGGCTGAGAGGTGTTCTTTCTATAAACAATATCCTAGGTATCATATCCACCACATTGCCCCCCGAGGTCTTCCTGTTATTCCTCCGCCGCTCGGACTGGTCTCGCCCTCTACTCAGTCTGGTAGTGGCACCAGGTTTTGATAGCCCGGGTTAGAGGAGATCTCCGAAATACCAGAGAATGCAAGCTCAAACTAGTGGTGTAGCGCTCGGTTACTACCATACTTACCTTAGGGGTGCTCGAATAGTAGGGTTACCGTAGTAGGGTTTTCCTAATAAACTTATTAACATCTTGGCAGTGACTTGGCGCAATAGAAAACCGGCCAGGTGATGCCTTCACTCTTCACTCCTCACAAGTGCGAAATCACGGCCCACTCTTTAAAGTTGACCCGAAACACAGGAAAATCCCTGACACCGTACCGTGCTACTAGGATTCAATAAAACTTTACTCGATAGATAATACACAAGATGCACACAGCCCCAACCACCTCTTTTGGCATATCTTACCAATGCCAAGGAACATTAGGAAAAAAAAGCGTTTGTTTAAAGTCCATCTAAGAAACCACCAAGCTGTATTCAAAGGAAACAGCAGAAAAAGTATATACAGTACTACTAGCGTGATCAAGAAACGTAAAGCCCACACTTAAAACATTTACAGTCTAAACTGAGTGTTTTTCTTATTCGGCATCAAGACACTGGCAAACATCATCCCAATCATCAGGCTTCCTTCTAGTATCTAATCCCGGGCAACTCTTAACAAGTCTCGTCTCCGAGCACTTAAAGATTATCATCCAGCTCCTCTCTAGAGTGCGGCCGAAATAGGAATTGTGTGGAAAGTCCTCCATGCCTAGCTGCCTCTCATCTTGGTGGATCCAGTGCTTTTCGTCACTCTCCAATATCTCCTTAAGGTGTTGGTAGATATGTTTACCGGTTCCCTTGATCCTTTTTGAAGAGACGATGAACTTTGAGCCGTAAGACAGAAGGATATTGGTGCTTGGACATATCTCTCCGTAAACCGCTGAGAAGATCTGAGGCACCCGGGGCCAAGTGCTGGCCGACACCCAAGGGTCATGGCATGTCTCGCAGGAACATTCTTTATGGCCAAACCCGAGAGAAAGCATACCGGTAGAAGGAAGGAAAAAATCTTCAATCCGAGCCTTTACATGATCAAAGTCCTCGATCTCTGGATGGAGGAAAAGGGTATGGTCTGCAAGATTATCCCACTGTTTCAAGATATGACTGAGATAAGCTCCAGTCTCGTGACCGATGTTGGGAATTTTCTCGACAGCATCCGCACCGGTTTCCTTCATTAAAGATACCAAGTCGGCCGTTTCATCCATGCTGTACACTATCACCTTGGTCTCCAGGTTTGAAAGCTGTGGAAGGCTAAGGATTTCCTCAACCTGATCATGAATTGTTTGTGTATCCTCCTGGAGCATACCGATAACAATATCAAGCCTGCTCCTAGAGCCACGGTTGTTGGGGATGGAGTTGGGGGGGGGGGTATAGGAGGGCTGTGCGCGCACATGTTCAGTATCTAGAGTAGGATACCGACCATGATACTGGTGCATTGTTCCCAAGACCATCACTGCGAAAAGTGTAGCAGCACCAATTCCCAACCGGCGGTTTGTCAGACTTCGTGTGCCGGGCGCCAATCCTCGTAGACGGGTACATTGCTCGTTGATCTTGTCGGCGCCAAGTTTATAATACAAGAGACCAAAAAGGGCAATGCTGTAACCAAAGAATTGAAGGACAGTAACGGGATTTCCCCAGATGATCATCGAAGCACAGACGAGTAGGATATCCTTTAAAACACCGCAAAGAGTAAGGACCAGTGAAGACGTTTTTCCGATCAAGAAAACCACGGAGACATTTAAACAAAACGCTACGAGAGCATTCAGGAGAAAGGTAAACCACCCAACCCGCAGTAGATCCGATACCCCCAAGGAACCGCTCTCAAATACCAAGAACAACGCAAAGTTCATCGCTGCGCAGATCGGTGCAAAATAGTACAGAGAGACCAGCGGATCCATCTTAAACTCTGCTGAAGAGAGCAATCTCTGGACCATGACAAGTCGGATCGCCTCGAATCCAATTCCGAAAACCTGGAAGATGAATCCGCTAGCATCGAAGAGGATCTCGCCGTAAGACGCGATCATGACCCCAATGACGATAAAGATAACCTTCTTCAGGGTACTTAGATTCGGACTCTCGACTCTCAGGCTCCAAGCGGCGATAAGCACCGCTACAGGTGTGGTCGCCTGACATGATAGTTAACGGCTCGCTCCGGAACAATGCAGGGACGGGTTGTTACCTTCAGCATCTGGATAAATGATACGCTCAAATAGAGATATGCCTTGTTGCTACATATCAAACTCAAGCTAAAGAACAGGCCAATTGGACAAATGGAGCGCAAGTAGGTTTTCCCGGTCATTTTGACTGCTTTTCGGCCGTCGAGCAAAGTACTCGTCCTCGCGAGAATCTGAGTTGCAAGGCAGGAAAATAAGAGATGCCATGTTGTTAGGAATATTGCTAAGCCCAATGTCAGTTCAATACTTATTATAACTGGCAGGGGCGTAATCGACAAGGAAGCGAGGGGCCGTACGAAAATCTGAGAGTCAAAGATCAGCAATTACCCAACACAACGGCTACTCAAAGATTTACATACGGAAGTTTGTGGTTTTAGGATCCAAAATCCACTTGTTATATAGGATGACGGCGGAACTCAGAGAAATCCAGACGCTGTAAAAGCAAAAAGAAATTAGCCATATCTCTGATGTTCCGTATAAGCAGGAGTGAGCTTACCCCACGTAGAAAGCTGGATGTATCCTATCCCTAGACTTCGCTGGGGCCGCGGGGATCTGTATTCCTGTCGTTGGTAGCATGGGTTGTGCAGTGGTCGACGGATCCCCGTGACTTTCGGAGTCTCCTTTCTCCTGAAAAGACATGGTGATAGGAGGCTTAGAGGAAGCGAGGGAAATTTAAAAACAGCGGAGAAGGAAAGAAAGATATAAGATCGATAGCAAGGGAGAAAAGGATTGAGAGCCCAAGTCGCCTCAATGTCCAAATGGTCCCCAGGGTTGAACAAGGGGGTGTCAAGCCCTTAATATCTTCACCCTGAACTACGGGGGATCCTGGTGATGATCCGCAAGGATATAGATCACTAACTAGGAGGAATTCTCTCGTTTAAAAATTCGGTAAAAGTGTCCGATACCACGGGTTCTTATGCCTTGTCCCCCATACTACAAGATTATCAGACTACCTTAAGATCATCAGATAACCAGATAAATAAGCTTTTTATCCCTGTTGGACCGGTATCATCCACTAAAAATAGATTGTAATCTTTTTAAAAACACCATATTTCTCTAACCGGTAGCTAGAGCAGGCTGACCCCAAAGAAAAGTATAACATCTCAGTCAGATAGCAGATGCTCCAGCCCTTATTCTATGTAAAAAGCAAAGCACAACCAGCCCTATAGGTTTCAGAGTGAGGAAAACAGTAATGTTGCAAATATCGCAAGACAACAAGTGAAGTACTTTTGCAACATTGCAATTTCCCTCACCTCACAATGTGTAAGCCTCTGGTTACTCTCTCCTACAAAATCAGTGAAGGAGCATCTGCTATTGGACCATAACATTTTCTTTTCTTTTAGAGTAAGCCTACTCTGACTATATTCTTAATATATGCTATTTCAAAAAATCTTACAATCATTTCATTATGCTCACTAAAGAAGGCTTATTTGTCTTAAGAAAATCTAATAATCTTTGGCACGGGAGGGATAAAACATAAAAAGCCTGTGGGCATTGGAGACCTTTACCGTTAGAAATTAGTATTATCGGAATTCCTACCCTTTTTAATTCCCCCTGAAAAAAAATGAAAAATAAACTCATCCGTGAGATCATAAAGCAAGGCCGTAAACAGTGCCAACGCTAACATACGTCGATGATGAGACAATACCGGTGAGCTTCACGCGCTAGATTGGAAAGTATCGAAAGGGGATTTAGGGATCTTCCCCCGATAACGACACGACTTGTAGGACACAATATCGTATATTAAGAACCTTACTGTGCAACAACACGGGAAAGCCGGCACCATTGATATTGATACTGTGGCAGCAGCAACGCCGGTGTGTCAGGGGGCGGATAGAAAATATTTTGGAATGGCGAAATGGTCTGCTCTTGGCCAACCCGAATACACAAATTTTAGCAACCCGAAGAAACCTACAATTACCGGTACTGTTTCCACCAAGGGAAACGGCCAAGGGGGTGTTTTGCGCACCATGATTTGAGCTATTCACTATCTCAAGTCATGATTTAAGCCTAAATCACGATTCGACATGTTCATAGTGCTTAGCTTGGTAGCGTTTTCAAATCACGATTCGGGAAAAATTCAGAGAGTGTGAATATTTAGGGATACGATATTTCTGTTTTGTACCCTTAAGCATCTCGGTGGTAGGTGCCAGTGAGTCTTGAGGCCTTCTCACAGAGTTAATTCCAAAGTCATGGTTTGAAATCACCGCTATCACAGCCAGCTAAACACCCCCTAGGTAAACGACACTTCTCAGAGCCCCTGCCACTCTAAAACTCCCAGGACCTCCTATCGTGCGTGCCCATCGAGATGATTTAGGAATACCAGCTAGAAATATTGTTTCCTAGTACATTGTTGTAAAGCTACCGCTTCTCCCACAAGACAGACACGACAACTAATGACACTGAGAATTTCCAAAAATCCACAGCCAACTCCTCCAACCCGCCCGACTAGCGACATCCAAAGCTAAATCCAAGGGGTGGAAACACCAGCATTTTCTAATACTGGGAACAAGAGGGAAGGGACATCAAGGGACCCCACTCCAAACATTCTCTTGAATAGGCGGAGCTCTACAGAGTTATCCTGCTGAGTTTTGTGCGGTCTGCAAGTATCCGCGCCAATTAAACTCCTGCTGAGTTTTCGTCTCCGGACCACCGCCCAAGCCCCCCATCCTCTCCACCACCCAGGCCGGAATCCTTTGGTTCGATCCAGCCATATGTGTCAAACCGTGTCCTTCAGGTAGATAGGTAACTCATTTTTCATAGAGCCCGAAGGATCAACCCGCTCTCGGCTACTAGGCTTTTCGTTCATCACCAAGATATCCAGACAGATAGCAATCCAAGAAAACATTTCCGAGTGAGACTTTGTGAAGATATGTCTTCCAGCTCAGAATATTCTAGAAGGCCTAAGTCAAAAACGTAATCATAGCCAAACAAAATCCGGTACAGCAAAAGCAATACAGATAGTTACAAATTACAATCCAGTCCAAGACACTCACAATCGGAAGATTCCGAGTCAGAGACCCAGGCTCACACCTACCACAACAGCTGCACTTTGTAATTCCTTCTGAATCTCGGCTCGCAAAAAAGAGATTTTCACTTTCTGCAAAAAGGCGGGAGTCAAGCGCCGCAGCTCGTATTTCTGCACCAGTGAAGTCTCCCAAACCGGGTTCGTCAAGGGTTATGTCTGGGATGATCTGCTGTCCTGTTAAATGTGTTTGTTCAAGCCACGAAGATTGTCACGGGGGAGTCCAGAGCCAGTAAGAAAAAAGAGAATATATTCGCGGAAATGGTATCATTAGTGTTGGGCTTACATGTGAGGTCTCCTAGGTGTGGTTATTGGACGCCAACATTGGTTGCTTGGTGATGTTAGCTGCGATAAGGTCCTTCCACTCCGGGAGTTTGTTGGGAGGGGTAAGGAGATTGCTCCGAGAGGTTGCTGTGTGGTTTACAAGGAAGCAAGTGTGGTTGGAGCACTATTGAGGGATCGGCTTTGGGTTCACTCCTCTCACTTTATCGCTCCCGAGTATCTTAAACCCCAAGGGCCGATCGAGGGCTTCTGGGGTTTGAAATGGTTCAACGCCTCATAGCCCGAAATATGAGATCTTGCGATGTTTTTCTAGACACTAACTCGCTAGCTGCTTGCCTATGATATCAACTGTGTGTTTTAAGAGGATTGGGGGGAAGCTCTTTGTCCCGTACCTATGGTCCGTAGAGTGGGCAAAGTGGTGGGCGGGCATGAAGCGGGTGGTTAGAACCAGTACCGTGAAATGCCTCACTTAGACGATCGAGTTTGCTATGAACAGTACCGTAGCCGTGAGGGTGTGTGACCCGATAACCTCGAGACTCGGCTCCTAAAACTTTTGCACTCTCTTCGAACAAGTCACAAATAACGTCCCATAGGTCTAGCCAACCACGCTCTGAGCAAAATTTATGTCTATTGTAGAAACAAACCCTGGACCCGGCGGCAGCGGTTGTGCCTTTATAAAACCCTGTACGAAAACAGCCACTGCGTTTCGGGGAGCATAGCATTATCAGCCAGCCATGAGTCTCAATGTTGATAATAGGACAGCAACTGCGATCTGCCGGCGCTCCATACAATCCCAGCGAGCTAAAACAATGAGGTGCTCTGTTCATTTCGGGACTCCTCACCGGACTCTGAGTTAGGCCCAGTGGCTGAAATTTTACCACCCTACCTGTATTCGAGCCCACTGTATAAACTATTGGTACGGTATAACCACTGAGCTATTTAAGTGTTGTACAAATGCTTGCCCAAATATTTAGGGGAATATGCGCCATACGTCTTGTTACCATACCCAGGTAGAGACACCATAGCTCACTGTGATTGTGGTCTCCTCTGTGAAAGAAGTGGCCGGCCCAGATACTGCACATGTTCTCAGGACTGTGGAGCCGCGATGTCTTAGGCCAGGTGACTTTTCCCCTAAAACTCACCAATCCCCAACCCTTGGCTACCAATGCTGCAGCTCGGCTGTCAAGATTCTAGCCTCGACCCCTTGGAAACCCATCCCATTATCATACCTGAATCCATGATTTTTCTAGAGCTTGTTTCGGTTTTCCCAATCTCAGTTTAATCGGTTTTTATGTTATCATAAAATCCATCCCAAGCTCTCGAAATCCCCCACAAACTGCCTATGCACTAGCCATCTACCAGGCATGGAAACATCGAATACGATCTGGCATCTCTGCTCTGCCAATCCCCAAGTGGCCCCTACTGTGCACCGGCAGTACAGTCGCACTTCACTGCCCTGGGAAACTAGGGTATTCGGATTCCTATGATCTCTGAGGACCACATACCTCTGTTCCCACAATCCTGAAGCATTTTTTCATACCTAATTTAAGGACTCTTCTTAAGGATTTCATATCCTGTCCCTTTCGGAGCAAGCCTTGCGGGTTGTTGACACAATTGCTATCAGAATTAACACTAGTATTTCTAGTTGTCCAGCTAATATTTTGGATAAATTGAATTATAAGAATAAGTGTAATGGTGATAGCCGGTACCAACATTCCTTTAATAGGATTCGAAACCATAACAAATTATAAAAGTGAACTTGGCCATTTCCCTTACAAGTGCTTGACTCAGCGCTTATTGGGTAAGCTTCCACTATTGTCTACTTCTCCTAGTGGGCTATAGTAGCTGTTCACCGTCTTCTTAGCTAATTGATTCCATCACAGCCGCTAAGAAACTCATTCCACCCAGTAAACTATACTCAATCAATTTTTCATACCTGATAACGTCAACTCAGAATCTAGCCACACTGCATAGAGAGAGTGAGGGAGAAAGAGTCGAGGACAGACATAACAGGAGGCAAAAGGGGGGTCTATTTGTTGGCAATGGGATCAAATGTTGCTATGTCTAGGTTGGCAGAAAGATAGTTCTAATGAGCAGGAGGGCAATGCTACCTGTCTCCCAACTACATAAACAACCTGAAATCTCAATACTGTCCATGACCGATTGACAAAATAGATAGATTCCCTACAGTTTTTATGATGAGAAATTATCATGGCAAATTGGGTATCTCTCCACTATTCCTAATTCCCTAAAAACCCAGACAAAAGTCCTAGATTTTAGCCGCCGGGGGTATTGAAGCGCGGCTATATAATATAACCTAAATTCTGCAAACTCCCTTACATTCTGCACCTACGCAGGTAAAATTGCGTTCCCGGCACCCTTACTGTCGACGGATACCAGCAAACATCACCTGCTTCTGAGACATCGTTGCCTGGGGACCGGCCGACACTATATCTCTCTGGCTATAAGTTACACCTTAAGAATGTTCCTTCGTTCCTTCCTTGATGGCAAATATTCCACTTAGATCTAGTGTTCCCTAAGTTATAGCATATATTCGATCAATCGAGGTCTCACGATACTCCAGGGTTGCATTACCGAAATAGCCCATCAGCCTTTGAGAACTACCTTATTCTTCTTGCCATGCTTGGAGAAATCATAAATGCTAGCTTGGTGCGACCTCATGGTCCAGCATTCTAAGTTTACAGCATTGTGCTATTGGCGTTGTTCCACGACTTGGCTATGGAGGATTGCATTAGTGTCATGCCTTCCACGCTAGATTGTCTCTAAGGTGATAACTTTATAGTTAGACCCTGTGCTTTTTCCAGAAGGATTATCCTGTGCTCGCCCGGCACCGTTTAGGCATCATTTCCCAGCAAACCAGAGCTACGAATATAGACGAGTGTTATTGTTAAGGCGAGCGCTCTTAAGCTAAGCTTTAGATAATCCTCACCTGCAGGCCAATCTCCTTCGCAATCGTGTAGAAGAAGCAAAGTACCCGGGATACTTACAGTACGCATGTTGCCTCTTCTTTTGTGGAATACATCTCCAAATCAATTGTTTACAAATAACAAGCATAAATAGTAGTATTAGGGGTGAAAGACTAATGCACGACGCAGTGAAGGGAAGGACGGGCAAGGGAATGGATGTTGCATCCCGCAGCCAAGAATAGATAAGTGTTTACCACTAGCCTTTGAAGGTATTCAATCCATTCTTATCTCCATAACAAGCGTAACAATCTAACCCACCAAACCCAGCCCAGGAAATCGTGGGCATCAGCAGGAAGACCTAGAAAAATAAGGACCCACCAATGCACAAACCCACCCAATGTTCTCAACAGTCAAGGAGCCCAACAAGGCCCGGAGGACGGACTGCTAAGAGCCCTGGGCGGGACTGGACGACGAAATATATCCCGTCCTCCTCCATAAAATCAAAAGACGGCCATTGTCACCAAGGACGACGGGCCCGGCAACCTAAGACAATAGTGTGTAGGGGGTGCCTGAACACGGGAGGTGTATAGCGGGAGAAACATAGTCGATGGCGGGAGACAGCGGCGGACCATGAGTGACAACCGGTGACTGCAGGCGACCACAGGAACAGCCTGGGATGGTGGGAGACGCCAGGGCGGGGTGGGTGACGGCTGGGGGACGGCAGGGGACAGTCGGGGGCGATGGGGGACGGTGGAGACTGCAGATGACCACCAGTAACATCAAGGAAATATAGGGGATGGTGGGGGGACTATTTGGTATGTAAGGGGACAACAGTGAGCGGTAGGGGATGGTAGGGGACTGTAAGCGAATACAGGCGACGGTAATAAAATACAGGAAACACCTGGTGCTAGTGGGTTCTAGTGAAGGACAAGAATACCAGGATTCTATAGCAACAGGAGTGGTGAATTAGATGGCTGTAGAGTCCAATCAGCGATGTGGTATACATGGCTATAGTTTTTTTTTATTTCATGAGATTTCGGATGTTTGAAAGAATATTTTCGGTTGATTGACCAGTAGGAGTATGGAGAGTCAAAGGAAATCGTGAAGGGATGAGGGCAGAACAAGGGTTTGGCATTTGGACCAAAGCCGCAGGAGAGTAGGAGTCCTTGTGAAGCATTTCTTTTGTTAAGCAATTACATGGAATGTTTATTTCTTTCGTTACCACAGTGGTTGGCAACCTGAGGCGATGGAGAACATGAGTGGAAGAAAGTAGACACGAGTCACGAATTAGGAAGACTTCATCATGTTTTCATATACACGCTTGTCCTTGCCATTAATTTATCAAGATGGAAGAAAACGGAGTTGTGCACTATCCACCATCGTTGTCGTTCGGTGCTATATTTTTATTCTGTCAAATACTCCGTTGTTTTACTGCTACTTGAAGCAAGTGTACCGAAAGGTTAACCTAAAAATTCATATCCTGGCGCAATACCGGTAAATCCAAAAGCCAAACTAAGATATTATAAGGGGTAATATCATGGTGGGGGGCTGCGGGGCCCGACGTCCTCCATCTTGAATAATCGGGCAATTCTCCTGGACGAGACGGGGCGACAAAAAGTCGTCCGTCCTCATCCAGACTCAAGACGGACGGACTGCCGCATTAGGAGCACTGAACCCGTCCCACGCGGAGCTCTCGAACACGTGGTATTCCAGTTACCCGCAGTATAATCGAGGGTGCCCGGGAGCAAGCGGCTTGGGCAGTATGAGAGGAGGGCTCCTCACTTGGAAGGCAAAGATTAAGCAAGAATGTGGTGATAAGAACGTGGAGGGGAGTCGGATTGTGCATCTATCCTATCCCCAGTAGTTATGGATAAATAGCTAAGCTCTCCTAGACTTCGATCCCCAGGAGCCCCTCTGAGAACAACACCATAGCGTAGGAGAGCCATCAGAGAATCATAATTCTTATCCAGCACTATATTGTGCTTAAAACAGGAGCCCGCTAAGATGAATATGGTGGGTTCCAGATATCTCGATCTATCGATGAAGGTCAACGTTCTGGTATTAATGCTAACGATGGAATATAGCCAGTGTTAAACGAGTCTCTGCCACTCACTGGTGGAGATCCGAGAACTTTAGACGTTAATCGGCCGTTCCAAGAAGTTGGATATCACGCCGTGTGGGTCATGGTATGGTATTTACTCCGTTGACCCTGACTCCGCCATCTCACGAGTGATATAGGCATGCACGGCACTTGTTTGGCCGATAATCCCTGGTATAGGTTTTCTTTATGGAGGTTTAGCCCGAAGGCATGCTTCACTAGGGCTCCTCTGGCAGTCGTTTTTAGTTTCGGCGGTGATATCTTTTCAATGGTCAGTGGATCTTGACAGCTTTGCCGAAGTTGCAACTGACAAGGCAGGTGGTGGATTGGGTATTCACTCGCCTACTCCAGGACGGCGGGGAAGTTCATTGGGGACTTTGAAAACATTGGATTGAGGAATGTTGTCGCTGCGCCGTCTATCGGCTCAGGTTATATCCCAGAGATTTTATTTGCTCTTTTCCAGGCAATTTGGCCTTATTCTCCCTTCTATCATGGCATGATTGCTAATACGAGGAGATTTGATACAGTGTTTTTTCTGTGTTGCCACAGTACAGATTATGATTGGCGGCGCCTTCGAGCGCGGGAGACTTTTTCCAAGTTTGCTATTTGGGTTTATCTGGGCAACTGTTGTTTATTGCCCACTCGCTTGCGTATGTATCGCTTTCACTCAGACATGTTTTAAAACCGAGTGATTAACCCTGATGCGCAGTGGACCTGGAATCCTTCGGGATGGCTCTACCAACTTCCCTCAGTAGACTATGCTGGCGGGGGTCCAGTGCACGTCGCCTCCGGTTTCTCAGCATTGGCCTATGCTCTAGTTCTTGGGAAGCGTCAGGGCTGCCGAAGAGAACAGCATAGACAAACACCTCATAATGTAGCAATGGTCTTTCTGGGAACATGCTTTATCTGGTTTGGGTGGCTATGCTTCAATGGAGGAAGCACCTTAAATGCGACAATTAGATCCATGTACGCAATGTTTAACACTAATGTAAGTCGGGAGTATCTCACCTACTCTCACTCCTTCATCTTAAGCTAGCTGACATGTGGTCCTAGATTGCGGCAAGTTGCGGTATCATTGGATGGGTTGCCACGGATTACTTTAGAAAGAAGGGAAGGCTCTCGGTTGTAGGTGCCTGTGAGGGAGCTATCGCGGGTACTTCGACCACTCTAGTTAAGGTAAATTTTTAGATTCAAGACTCACATTTTGTAGGACTTGTCGGAGTTACGCCAGCCGCTGGGAATGTTGCCATTTGGTATGCAGGTAGGCACCTGGAAACATCCCCATACATGAGGCACAAATTCAGTTTATTAACCTAATATAAAGCTTTGATCGGCTTCCTCACTGCAGTCCTCTGCTCCCTCTGCGAGGATATCAACATTTGGGTGCGTATAGACGAAGGAATGGATATATTCAAGCTCCATGGAATCGGGGGTGCAGTCGGTGCCCTCCTGACTGGGATTTTCGCAAGCGAAACAAGTAATACCCTAGCCTTCCCTTCTCCCATCTGGGAACGTTACGCTTATATATATCTGCGGGGTGTTTAAGTCAGCCTGTTGGACGGCATGACCTCAGCACCTGGCGCCATTGATGGAAACGGGGGCCAAGTAGCCAAACAGCTTGTAGCCATACTAGCAATAGCCAGCTACTCGTTCACCGTGTCGGCAGCTATCCTATTGGTGATGAAGTATATTCCCGGCCTCCAGTTACGCCTCTCCGAGGAAGCCGAGCTTCAAGGCCTTGACCAGCACGAGTTTTGCGGAGATGAAACGGGAGAACTCTGGGGATACGATAAGGACAGCCTAGTAGTCGGAGGCATCACTCCGCATACTACGCTCCAGCGCACTCCAACACTAGATAGCCAGGGCGCTGAACAACAACAGCAGCCAGAATCTAAACAGTACAAGCCTTCGTCTCTAGAGACAGCAATACCGCCCAAGAGTTCTGTAACCCCACCGGATAATTCCGACGAGGCAGTGTAAATTGGGGAGGAGTGTAGTAAGTGTGTGAAGGTTACGATTCTGATCTGAAGAATAATAATAATTCAGGAAGCAAAGGAGGGAAAGAGGGAGGGAGGTTTCTTTCGCGCATGATTTCGATATGATATTTAGAGCACAAAAGGAGTTTATCTTATTTAGGCTTTGCATAGAAAACGGTGCGGTTAAGTTGACTGCTGCAAGCCGATAGCCGTGGGCTGAACTCGTGCTACACCGCATCAGGGGTAGACAAAAATGGTGCGGCACGTGATGATGCAACTTTGCCCCCCCCGCATCCTGTAAAATCCAGAACACCTATTTCCTATCCAAAATATCAACATTCAAACAACAGTAAGACCCCAAATTCAACACAAGAATGAAGGGAACTTGCAGGAAATATCCGTAAGCGATTTTGGCCCAATAAATGCAAAAACTAGAGGCAGACCATAACGGTAAAGTGACGTTCGATCATTGATCCCTTGCATACTCGGGCGCAAATTAAATACTCGTACATATTCATGACAACGGCTGCCCCCCGTCAACAATCGTGCCCCATCAACAAATAGAAAGTGGCATAACTTCTCAGTAGAAAAAATAATAAAAATACGTACTCTGCCAGATAGCCTTGGGGCAAAAGCAATGTGGAAAAAAAAATTGAAAAGAATATGGTGTTGTCGTTATTGTGGTAGTAAGCAAGAGTGAGGTTGGAAAGGCACTAGTATGATGGATGGCGAGGGGCAATCGTTGTACGAGTATTTAATTTGCGCCCGAGTAGATAGCGCTACCATTGTGCGTTGAGGCGGTGCTGCATCATTATTATCTACCCCCTAGCCTAGCACTGTAGGTAAGACGAGCTAACTTAACCAGGAAATAATCGAGATAATCCCTCCGCGCAGTACCTCCAATAGAACCCCATTACTCCAATATAGCATAGAAGCTTAAATTTTTAATGCGGAACAAAATGCTCCATTCGGGAGGCTGAGCCTCGCTCGCTCGCCAGCGGTTAGGAAGCGCGATTAGTAGAGTATAAGTGCGAGTGATTTTTTGGTACGCATGGTATAGCAGGTAAGCAGCCAAGGCAAGGGGTTTTGTTAGCCCTACCGTTTCGTGTGCACATAATTCTTGTATTATGATATTATTAGAGATTAGAGCTTTTTAGTAGCTTTTGTAGCGTTTTCGATAGCGCTGCATGAGCATGGCAGTCGGAAAAGCCTCCCGGTACCACGCCACTCGCACTGTGCTTGGGAGGGTCCTTAAAAATCGGAAAACATAACCCTTGTCTCTATAGAGAATTGCATGAGATTAGCAGAAATAAGTTGCCGGTTTTTAGTGTTGGGGGGGG
>Ga0307507_10008032_pt1 | contig 14857 bp, 9 predicted proteins | sample 7_EM_MG_FD_207223 | JGI IMG/M metagenome (GOLD analysis project Ga0307507, IMG submission 207223) | Populus trichocarpa ectomycorrhiza microbial communities from riparian zone in the Pacific Northwest, United States - 7_EM | ecosystem: Host-associated > Plants > Roots > Unclassified | place... | reverse complement strand
AGGCGCTGCCGGGCCGGTTCGAGCTGACCCAGGAGGCCTACCGGGCGCTGGAGACCCTGCTCGCCGACGGCAAGGTGCGCGCGATCGGCGTGAGCAACTTCATGCCCGAACACCTCGACACCCTGCTGGAGAAGGCCACCGTGGTCCCCGCGGTGAACCAGGTCGAAGTGCACCCCTACTTCACCCAGCCGTCGGTGCAGGCGGCCGACGCCAAGCACGGGATCCTCACCCAGGCCTGGTCCCCGATCGGCGGCATCACCAGCTACCGCGGGACCGGCACCAGCACCTTCGACGACCCGGCTATCGCCTCGATCGCCGCCGCGCACGGCAAGAGCCCGGCACAGGTGATGCTGCGCTGGCACCTGCAGGAAGGCCGCAGCGCGATTCCGAAGTCGGTACGGGCTCGACGGATCGGCGAGAACTTCGACGTGTTCGACTTCGAACTCACCGCCGAGCAACTCACCACCCTCGACGCCCTCGACACCGGCGTACGCGGCGGCCCCGAGCCCAAGGACATCACCCTCGAGAACTTCGGGCGAGTCATCCCCGAAGCCTGACATCGTCGAACGACCACCGGGCCGGCCTTGCCGATCGAACGTGCGAGGCCGGGCCGGGTCCATGGCGCAGGCAGGTGTCAGCTCTGTCCGGCATGCCGGACGGGCGCCTCCCATCATGGCGATCTGCCGCGTCGGGCGGGACGCCGGGCGCTCCTCCTCGAACGCCCCGCCGCAGCCTGCAGATCGCGAGCGGATAGTAACTATCCATCATCTGATCGAGAAATTTTCGTTGATGTTGCCCGATTGTTGCTCGAGCAACCTAGCAATCAGCCCACCGTCGGTCAAGGACTCCTGGCAACACTCCAGCTGCGCCACGGTCTGTCGATCGGCCCGTGCACAGCCGCCTGAGCCGACTCCGGCGCGATGAATGTTGAAGCGCTTCGAAAGAAACTTCACCGCGAGAGACCCTCTTGCGTACCCGGTGATGCTCACGTAATCTCTCGGCAGCATCGAAGCGCTTCGACTGCAGCCGCCCGGCCGCGCTCCCGGCCACGTCTGCCCTCTGAGTCGACTGTCGCTCTCTTCGTGGGTCGTTGCCCGAACCCCCACTGCGTGCCGACACGGCCACCCGCAATCAGGCCGCCGCGCCCTCGGTACGCATCTCGATGACGAGAAGGGCATTCATCACCATGGGAACTGACGAAACGGGACTCAGCCGCAGAAGGCTGCTGCGCAACAGCGCGTTCGGACTGGGAGCCGCGGCCGTCGGCACGCCGCTGCTGTCGGCGTGCGGCAGCAGCGCGAGCGCCACCGGAGGCGTCAGCTCGAAAGGGCTGAAGTCGGTGCTACCCGACTACGTGCCGCTGAGCGGCGGCGTGGCAGCCGACATCCCGAGCGTCACGGGCGCGAACGGCGCCCTCACCGACCCGGGGTACCTGAGCTACCCGACCAACCTGGTCAAGACGGTAAGCCAGATGCCCGGCTCCGGCGGCGCGTACAACGCGATCACGCCGCTGTGGGGCTCGATCCCCCCGGCCGGCAACGCGTACTACCAGGCGGTCAACAAGGCGCTCGGCGCGAGCCTGGTCGTGAACCCGGCCAACGGCAACACCTACGCCAACACCATCCCCACGCTGGTCGCCGGGAACAAGCTGCCGGACTGGATCCAGCTGCCCAGCTGGTGGAACTCCACGCTCAACGTCGGCGAACTCGCCGCGAACAGGTTCGCCGACCTCACCCCCCACCTGTCGGGCAGCAACATCCGCAAGTACCCGAACCTCGCCGCGATCCCCACCGGCGGCTGGGAGGCCGGCGCCTGGGAGGGCAAGCTCTACGGCATCCCGTCCTTCGTAACGGGACAGGCGGTGGCCGGCGCCCTCTACTACCGCAAGGACGTCTTCGACGCGAAGGGCATCAACCCCGACGACGTGAAGACCGCCGACGATCTCTATCACCTGGGCGCGGAGCTGACCGCGCCGAAGGCAAACGTGTGGGCGTTCGACGTGCTGTGGCTGATGATCCAGCAGATCTACAAGGTCCCCTCCGGCGGCTACTTCCTGGAGAACGGCAAGCTGCGCAGCGCGCTCGACTCGCCGCAGATGGTCGCGGCCCTCGAATACGCGTACAAGCTGGCCAAGTCGGGCTACGTCCACCCCGACGCCCTCGCCAACGACACCAGCAACGGCACCCAGCGCCTCTACAGCGGCAAGGAACTGGTGCAGTCCGGCGGAACCGGTGGCTGGAACGTGATGGACGCGCAGCAGGGCCGCGCCGCGAACCCCGCGTACGTGCGCGGCGCGTTCAAGATCTTCTCCTCCGACGGTTCCACCCCGACGATCGCCCTCGGCCCGTCCACCAGCGAGATCAGCTATCTGAGCAAGAGCCTGTCCCCCAGCCAGGTCGAGGAGTGCCTGCGGCTGGCGAACTTCCTGGCGGCCCCGTTCGGCACTTACGAGTACACGCTGCTCAACTACGGCGTCGAGGGGGTGGACTGGACGATGGGCAAGGACGGCCCGACGTACTCGAACGCCGGGCAGAAGGATGCGAACGAGCAGACCTACCAGTTCCTATGCGCCCCGCAGCTCGCCGTGAGCAACCCCGGCTACAACTACATCACACAAGCCTACTGCGCATGGTCGGCCGACACGGTCAAGTACGCCTACAAGCCGGTGTTCTGGAACATGAACGTCACCGTCCCCTCCCGCTTCTCCAGCGTCTCCACCGCGCAGGAGGTCAACGACATCATCACCCAGGTCACCTACGGCACCAAGACGGTCGGCGACTTCCAGTCCGCCGTCAAGTCGTGGAAGTCCAGCGGCGGCGACGCGCTGATCGCCTGGTACCAGACCAACGTCCTCGACAAGTTCGGCGCCGGACAGTGACGACCACCGGTCCCCGTCCCGGGCTGCCAGGCGCTCGGGACGGGGACCGAGTGGTGGACAGGAGCAAGCGGTGACGACGATCAGCAGCGGCGAGACGGCGGGGCCGGGCATCGCCGATCCGGGCGCCACGGAAGAGACGCACCCGAAGACCCGGCGGCGCGACCGGGCGAGACCGCCGAAGCTGAAGTTCCACATTCGGCTGCGCCGCGACCGCTCGCTGCTCATCATGGTGGTGCCGGCGCTGGTGCTGGTGGTCGCCTTCAGCTACCTGCCGATGTTCGGCACGGTCACGGCCTTCCAGTTCTACGACTACATCGCAGGCTTCTTCCACAGCCCCTGGGCCGGGTTCGGGAACTTCCAACAGCTGTTCGGCGATCCGAACTTCTGGCACGCCTTCGAGAACACCTTGGTCCTGAGCTTCGTGCAGCTGGTGCTGTACTTCCCGATCCCGATCGCACTCGCGATCATGCTCAACTCGGTGCTCAGCTCGACGGCCCGCTCACTCATCCAGGCCGTGGTGTACCTGCCGCACTTCTTCTCCTGGGTGCTCGTCATCACCCTGTTCCAGGAGATGCTCGGCGGGGCCGGCGCGCTCAACCACTTCCTGGGCGTGCACGACCTCGGCGCCTGGACCGTCATGACCGATCCGGGCACCTTCAAGTACCTGGTCACCGCCCAGGCCGTGTGGAAGGAAGCGGGCTGGGGGGTGATCGTCTTCCTCGCCGCGATCGCCGCGATCGACCCGAGCCAGTACGAGGCCGCCGCGGCCGACGGAGCAGGCCGCTGGCGCCGCATGTGGCACATCACCCTGCCCGGCATGCGCGGCGTCATCGTGCTGATGCTCGTGCTGCGCCTCGGCAACGCCCTGACCGTGGGGTTCGAGCAGTTCCTGATCCAGCGCTACGCGGTCGGCTCCAGTTCGGCCGAGGTGCTCGACACGTACGCGTATTACTACGGCGTCGTGGCCAACAACTTCGGCCTCGGCGCGGCGGCCGGCCTCTTCAAGGGGATCGTCTCGCTCATCCTCATCCTCGCGGCGAACAAACTCGCCCACCTCGTCGGCGAAGACGGCCTCTACAGGAGCAACCCGTGAGCACCACCTCCCTGAACCGCCCGCGCGCCCAGGCCGCCAGGCGGGCGCCGAAACGGCCGGTGTGGGAGGAGAAACCCGGCGTCCTCGGCCAGTTCGGCAAGGTCCTGAGCCTCGGCTTCATCCTCCTCGTGATCCTGCTCCCCCTGTACTGCGTGGTGATCACGAGCTTCTCCACCCAGGGCTCGATCAACCTCGCGGGCGGGATCGTCATCGTGCCACACGGCCTGACCCTCGAGGCGTACCGCCAGATGCTCGACGGCGACGTGGTCACCCGAGCGGTCGTGGTCGCCTTGCTGATCACGCTCGCGGGGACGGCGATCTCCATGGCCGTGTCCGTGCTGTGCGCCTACGGCCTGTCGCGACAGCGCTCGCTCGGCCATCGCGCGATCCTGATGACGTTCATCGTCACCATGTTCTTCAGCGGCGGCCTGATCCCCACCTTCATCGTGGTCGCCAACATCTTCCACGGCTACGACCAGTACTGGGCACTGATCCTGCCCAGCTCGGTCTCGGTGTTCAACATCCTGATCATCAGGGCGTTCTACATGAACACCGCGCGCGACCTGATCGACGCGGCCAAGATCGACGGGGCGGGCGACTGGCGCATCCTGTGGTCGATCGTCCTGCCGACCTCCAAGGCCGTGAACGCGGTGATGGCGCTGTTCTACGGCGTCGGCTACTGGAACAGCTGGTTCAACGTCATGCTGTACATGCCCGCGGACAGCCGCAAATGGCCGATCCAGTACGTGCTCTACGAATACGTCAACCAAGGCGCGACCATGCCCGGCGTCTCCGCGCACGACATCGCCGGCCACTCCCAGCCCGCACCGCTCTCCCTGCAGATGGCCGTGGTCGTCCTCACCCTCGTACCCATCGTCGTCGTCTATCCCTTCGTACAAAAGCACTTCGCCAAGGGCGCCTTGACCGGCGCCATCAAGGGCTAGACAGGATGAGGCTGCACATCGATGGTGACACTCGCGGACGTCGCGGCGCGCGCTGGCGTGTCCGCAAGCACCGTCTCCTACGTGCTCAGCGGCAAACGGCCGATCACCGAGGAGACGCGGGAAACGGTCATGCGAGCGGTGGCCGAACTCGGCTATCACCGGCACGCCAGCGCCGCGGCTCTGGCCTCGCACCGCGCGAACACCATCGCCCTGATGGTGCCGCTGCGCAGCGACATGTACGTACCGGTGATCATGGAGATCGTGATGGCCATCACCGCCTGCGCACGCGAGCACGGCCAGGACGTCCTGCTGCTGACCGGCGACGAGGGGACCGCAGGCGTGCGCCGCGTCGCCGCCAGCGGCCGCGCCGACGCCCTGATCCTGATGGACGTCGAACTCGACGACGGGCGGATCCCGGTGCTGCGCGAGGCGTCCCTGCCGGCCGTGTTGGTCGGGCTGCCCTCCAGCACAGACGGCCTGACCTGCATCGACCTGGATTTCGAGGCGACCGGTGCAGCGTGTGCCGATCACCTCGCGGATCTCGGGCATCGCGACATCGCGCTGATCGGAGAGAGCGCGAGCGTCTACCGCAGACACACCGGTTTCGCGGCCCGCACCGTGGACGGCTTCAAACGCCGAGCACGCGAGCGCGGCCTGCGTGCCGTGCACCGGCCGAGCGAGGCCGGATTCGATTCCACCGCGGGCGCGCTCACGCGGATCCTCGACGAGCGGCCCGCAACCACCGGGATCGTCGTGCAGAACGAGGCCGCCATCGAGCCGCTGTTGCGGCTGCTCGGACACTGGGGCCGCGCCGTGCCCGAGGACATCTCGATCGTCGCGATCTGCCCCGACCACCTCGCGCTGCACTCCTCGCCGCCGCTCACCAGTGTCTCGATTCCCGCGCAGGAGATGGGGCGCGGAGCCGTGGAGCTGGTCATGAGGCAACTGTCCGGCCGGCCGGCCGCCTGCACTACCCTGATTCCGCCCAGGCTCGTCGTGCGGGGTTCCTCGGGTGCCGCACGCTAGGGCCGTGGCCCTAGGCGCCTCCGGGCTCCGTGCGAAGCAGCAGGCTGCCGTGCGGCGGAACATCGGCGATCAGGCGATCGGACAGCTCAGGGAGCTCCTTCTGCTCCCACAGGTCCACGACTCGGCCGCCGGGCACGCATCCCACCGCGAACCAGGCCGAGTCCAGGCTGATCGGAGTCTCCCCGGTGTTGAACACGGCGACGTAGCGGCCCGGCACGCCGGTCCGGTCGGCGGTCCAGAGGACGAGCTCGTGATCCCGCAGCACTTGGCGGTTGTTGCTGCTCTCGGAGAGGACCGCCAACACGTCGGCGTTGGTCAGCAAACCGAGCGTCTGTTCGTCGGTGCGCGGTAGGTCTCCGCCGAACATCAGCGGGGAACGCGCGATGCACCACAGCGTCATCAGGGTGCGCTGCTCGTCCCACGTCAGCCTGCTGTCGCGTTCGGGACCGACTTCGGCGCGGATGCCGATGCGGCCAAGCGGCAACATGTCCGCATCCGGCCACGAGCCCGGCCCGGCGTACGGGGCCCACATCGCCAGACGGTCGAACTGGGCACGTACGTCGCCCCACCGGTCCCACAGGTCGTCGGCGACCCGCCACATATCAGCGTGCTCACGCAGATGCCCGGCATACTCCAGAGACATCGCCCGACCTGGCGAAAGGCTGAGCGTCATCGGGCGTCCACAGTCGCGCATCGCCTTGGAGAGCGCGGCAATCTCGCGCGCGTGGTACGGGTAGAGCATGTCGTCGGCCTTGACGAAGTCGACGCCCCACGCGGCGAACTGCGCGAACAGCGAGTCGTAGTATGCCTGCGCACCGGGATGGTCGTGATCGAGCCCGAAGTTGTCGCCATTCCATGCGCACACCGAGTTCTGGTCGGCGATCTGAGCGGCGGTACAGCTGGTGGCGGCGTTCGGGTGGCGTGGCTGCCCTGTGTCCTGTGCGGGCCCGTCCACCGAAACGTGGGGAAGCGCGCGGTCGAGCCGTCGCGGCAGCCACCAGTTCGCGGGCCCGCACAGGTGCATCACGGCGGGCACCAGGACCATGCGCACGATGAAGGCGTCGAGCACGGCGGCCACCGCCAGGCCGAAGCCGAACTCGGAGATCACCCGTCCCCCGCCGGTCGCGAAGGACCCGAACACGAAGAACATGATCGAGGCCGCGACCGCGATGACCTGGCCGGTCTCGCCCTGTCCGACCCGCACCGCGCGGTGGTTGTCGCCGGTGTGCGCCCATTCCTCGCGCATCCGGCTGACCAGGAACACCTGGTAGTCCATGGACAGGCCGAACATCACCCCGACCACCAGGATCGGTACGAAGGCCTCGATCGGTCCGGCCGATCCGACGCCGAGCAGGTTGCTGCCGATGCCGTGCTGGAAGACGATCACGATCGCGCCGAATGCCGCGCCGATGGTGAGCAGGTTCAGCACGGCGCCGAGCGCCGGGATCAGCAGGCTGCGGAAGGCTATTGTCAGCAACAGGAACCCGAGCGCGGCGATCACCAGCAGGAACAGCGGCAACTTGCCGAGCAGCACGGTGGCGAAGTCGTCGTTGATCGCGGTCGGGCCGCCGACGTAGACGTGCAGGCTCGTGCCGGCCTCTATCGGGGGGATCACCTCCTGGTGCAGCTGTGTGATCAGGTCGGCGGTCGCGGCCGCCTGTGGTGAGGTGGTGGGCACCACGGTGACCACTTCGACGTCCCCGCTGCGGTCGACCGGCTCAGCGCCGGCCGAGGCGACGCCCGCGGTGGTTTTGAGCTCGGTGACCAGCCTGGTCAGCGCGGCCTTGTCGGCAGCGGTCGGGGCCTGGGCGACGAGCAGCAGCGGGCCGTTGAACCCGGGGCCGAAGCCCTGCGCGACCAGGTCGTAGGCCTGTCGGTTGGTGGAGGTGGACGGCAGGTTGCCGTTGTCCGCCGCGCCCAGGCGCATCGAGAACGTCGGGACGGCGACCACAGCCATCACCACGAGCGCGAGCCCGCCCAGCGCCTTGGGCCGGGCCTGCACCAGGGCGGCCCAGCGCGCCCAGAGCCCGACTCGAACGCGCAAGTCCGCCTCACCGCTCACCAACCGGCGGCGCTGCTTGCGGCTGAGCACCCTCAGTCCGAGCATGCCGAGCAGCGCCGGAAGCAGGGTGATCGCGGACAGCACGGTCATCACGACGGTCACGGCCGCGCCCAGCGCCATGCCGCTCAGCAGGCTAAGGCCCAGGGTGAACATGCCGAGCAGCGCAATTACCACGGTCAGGCCGGCGAAGACCACGGCGCGTCCCGAGGTGTCCATGGCCTTGGCGATCGAGTCCGCCACGCTCATGCCCGCCATCAGGTTGTGCCGGTGCCGGTTGACGATGAACAGCGCGTAGTCGATGCCGACGCCCAGCCCGATCAGCGCCCCGAGGGTGGGGGTGGTTGGCGAGAGCGTCATCGCGTGGCTGAGAAGGATCACCGTCAGTGCGGCGGAGCCGACGCCCGTGACCGCCGTGACGATCGGCAGCGCGGCTGCCCAGAGCGAACGCATCACCAGCAGCAGGATGATGCCCGCCGTGAGGACGCCGACGATCTCGCTCGTCCCCGAGGCCAGCTTTTCCTTGGTGAACGCGCTGCCGCCCAGTTGGACGTCCAGGCCGCTTTGCCGGGCAGCGGTCGCGAGATCCTGGACCCGCGTGACATCCGCGTCGGACAGCGCGGCGCCGCTCTGGGTGAAGTTCACCGTGGCGTAGGCGATCTTGCCGTCCTTGCTGATCTGCGCTGAGCCTCCGGCGGAATACGGGCTGACCACGTAGGCGACGCCGGAGGAGCGGGAGATCTGCTGCAGGGCGCCGGCCATCCGCGCCTCGACAGGATTGTCCGTGACGGTGCCGCCGTCCACGCGCCACACCACCATGCCGCTGGTGCCCGCGCTGCTCGGGGCGTTCCTCTGCAACAGGGCGATGGCCGTACCGGACTCGGTGTTGGGCAGGGTGGGGCTGTCGACGAAGTTGGAACCCGCCGAGATCGCCAGGAAGGTCAGCCCGATCAACACCCCCAGCCAGGACAGTACGACGGCGAGTCGGCGCCGGTGGCACCACCGGGCGAGGACGGACATCAGGGACCTCCGATGGAAGATACGAGAAAGAACACGGCATGCGCCGGTTGTCTCCGGCTGCGGCCAACCCTGCCGACCCGCCCGCCTCGCGTCGTTAGCCAGGCGCAGGCTCCGTGCCCTACTGCGTTCGCAGCAGCGCGGGGCGGTACGAAGCGCTTACCGTCGTTTCGTCCGCTGCCGGGCACCAGACCGCAGCAGCAGGAGCGCTGTCGCCGCGACCGCGAGGACGAGTGCCGAGAGGATCAGTCGGTACGGCAAAGGGCTTGCGGCCTGCGCGGCCCCTGTGGACAGGACGTTCTTGATCGCGCCCGTGAGTTGATCCGCGAGGTAGGCGACTCCGGCGGCGTTGGGGTGCAAAGCGCCGGGTTGCGGGCTCGCCGAGAGGAGGGAGAGATTCAGGCCATTGATCCATGGTGTCCCGGCCGGCCGGGCTGAGGCGGCGCAGGGGGTGTGCGCGAGGGTCGCCGTCAGGGTGGGGACGAAGGTGTCTCCGGCGGCCAGGGTGTCTGCGCGGATCGCGTCGTCGAGGGCTTGTTCGGTGTGGAGCAGGAAGGGGATGTCGGCGTTGGTGAACGGGTAGCCGTCGGTGGGCGGCGGGAAGCCGACCGCGGGGCGGTAGCAGCCGTTGGCCGGGTGTTGGCCGCGTCGGGTGCGATCGCTGGATATCCGATGACGAACACCGCGGCGTGGGGAGCTCTGCCGCGAATGGCGGCGACGGTGGCGGAAATGGCCGGGGCGACAGTGCCGTCGAGCCTTGCGGTGAGGTTGTCGGAACCCTCTGCGGTGTAGTGGGTGCCACAGTCGCGCTGGAGCGGATGGGTCAGCAGGGGGCCGTCCGGAGAGGCGGCGGCGCAGTAGGCTGCGATATCGGCGAATCCCAGGTCGTTGCCGCCGATGGTGAGCGTGACTATCCGGGTACTGCTGCTCAAGGCCGAATCCTGCGGTGCCGCGGTGCCGTCGCCGGTGGCCTGCGCGGTGGTCGTGATGTTCGCGGTCACCGCGCCGCTGCACGCGACGTCGGTCAGGGCCAGGCCCAGGGCGGAGGTGACCTGGTGCGGGCAGTCCTCAGCGGACTGGGCGCACCCGGGGACCGGCCGGTCCGTGAGCTGGGTGAGGCCGTATCCCGACGAATAGGAATCGCCGAGCGCGACGTACGCCAAGCCGGCGGTGTCGCCGCCTGCCGCGGCTGCGGCGCGGGCGGGCTCGCTCAACGCCGGCAGCGGTGCGACACACGCGAGCAGTGCGGTTGCGGCCAATATGCGGCGAAGACTGTTTGACACGCTCCTGTGTCGGCGACTCCAGCGGGCGAAAGCGGACATCAGCGACCTCCGGGAACGGCCGCTACGAGAGCGGGCGCAGTAAGGCGCCGGTTCTCTCCGGCTGCACCCGACACTGCCGACCCGCCCGCCGCACGTCGTTAGCCAGACGCAGATACCTTCCCGTACTGCGTCCGCAGCAGAGCGGGGAGGTACGACCTCGTTCCGGGCGGGCTCACCGCACCAGGGAGGGGTTCCCGATCAGGTGGCCGTCGGCGTCGTAGAAGTCGATCTGTGCGATGTCCGCGTTCAGCCGGCTGTCGCCATTGACGGTTTCGGCGTTGACCTGGATCCGCACCGTGTCGACTTGGGTCGGCGCGGGCAGCGCGAACGGGATGTCTTGTGCCGCATTGCCGGTGATCGCCCCCTGCTGTTGGAGCGGTCCGCCGGCGCTCGACGTGCTGAGGGTGGCGCTGGTGATTGTCATCGTGTCCAGGCGGCGCGTCCTGACGACCACCTTGCTGATCGTGACCGGCTCGGTGAACTTGACCTGCACCCAGTGCGGCATGGGCGTGGCCGCCGAGGACCAGAAGCTGTTCAGATTGCCGTCCACCGCGTTGTACGGGGTGAAGCTGGTGTTCCAGAACGCCTCGTCGTCCATCGAATCCGCGGTGACCGCGCGCAGCGGCAGGCCGGAGGGCCCGGACGCCGAGCCCGCGGACGTCCGCACGGTCGCCTCCGCGGCCTCGGCGCCGGCGGGGACGGTCGCGACGATGAACGCCGGGGACAGCACGGTGGTCGCCGCGGCCGGTGTCCCGCCGAAGGACACGGCGGCGTCCGGCGTGAATCCGTTGCCGGTGATGATCACCGGGGTCGGTGTGCTGGACGGGTCCGTGCGCGGGCTGACCCTGGTAACCAGTGGCGTGGCCGCCGCGGTGAGGTAGCGGTAGGGCGGCTGCAGGCCGGCGGCGCTCAGGATGTCGGTGGGCAGGTCGGCCGGCGCGGGTCGCAGCGGTAGTTGGATGTTGCCGGAGTACTGCAGGTCGGTTGGTGTTTGTCCGCACGGCCAGACCGCGATCTGGTCGGCGTGATAGTTGTCGATGAACCGGATGTGCCCGATGGGCAGGCAGCCGCCGTTGCCGGCGCCGTTGCCGAATTCGACGTTGTCCTGCCAGGTGATCCAGTCACTGCCGATGTCGTCGTAGAGGGTCAGCCCGCCGTGCAGGTCGTCGAACACGACATTGCCGGTGACCGCGGTGCCGTGCCGGAAGCTCGCTTCCTCGTCGATGCTCCCGTCGGCGACGCGGATGGTCTGGCCTTGGTGGCCTTCCAGGTAGATGGCGCCGCCGTCGGACAGCACCGCGTGGAAGTCGTAGATCAGGTTGTCCGAGACGGTGTTGTCGGAGTTGATGTTCATGGTGAGGTCCGGGTGGTCCGGACTGTCCAGGTGGCCCTGCACCGCGCCGCTGTCGATGCCGTCCCACGGCACGTCCGTGATGTCGTTGTGTGTGACAGTGGTCTGCTGGGTGAAGAACAGCAGGATGGCGTCCGCACCGGAGTACTCGGCACCGATGTCGTGGATGTAGTTGTTCTCGATGGTGTTGCCGAGGTTGATCTCGCGGTCGTCCGCACCGACATCCGCGGGATGCGGGTCGTCGCTGCTGCCCAGTTCGATGCCGATGCCTGAGATGTCGGTGAGCTCGTTGCCCTGCGCGAGGTTGTGCTGGCTGCCGTAGGAGAACGCGAGGCCGGCCGCGCCGAGGTGGGTGAAGGTGCTGGCTTCGATGGTCACATCCTGTGCTGCGCGCCAGGTGACGGCGGCGGGTTCCTGCGCATAGGAGCCGAACGGGCAGGTTCCGACCGGATCGGTGTAGATGCAGGTGCCCTGCGGTTGGGTCTGCTGGTCACCGGTGATCCGCAGGTTCGCCTGCACCTCTGCGAAGCCGTTGGGGCCGCTCGGGTCCAGCCAGGTCGCGTAGGCGAAGGTCAGACCGCGCAGCGTGATGTCGTGCACCGGACGCTCGAGCGTGCCGTTGCCGTTGACGAGCGTCTGGAGCACCGGCACTTCGGCGTCGTCCCGGTTAGGGTTCTGGCCGGGGGTGGCCAGGTAGTAGAGCCGGTGCCGCGTGCCGTCCAGGTACCACTGCCCCGGGTGCAGCAGTTCGTAGGCATCCTCGATGCGGGTCGGGGTCGCGGTTGCGGACAGGTTCGGGAAGTTGGAGCCGGCCTTGACCTGAAGCGGCGGCATCGGCCGATTGGTGATGTTGTCCCAGCATGGCTGCTGCATGGTGATCTGCGTGCTGTTGATGCCGGCCACCCGGCAGCGGCTCTCCGTCCATGCGCCGTTCCCGCCGGTGAAGACGAACTCGATGTCCGACGGATCGCGCCACCGGGCGTAGCTCGTGTCGGCGGCAGTGAAACCGCCCTTGGTCTGGGTCAGCGCGACGGGTGCGGTCCCCTGCGCGACCGGGATGCGCGTGCCGTTGATGTACAGCTGGCGCGTGGACGTGGTCTCCGGCGCGGACCAGAGCCCACTGGCGGGGTCGATCAGCTGCCAGCCGGTGACCTGCCGTCCGCCGCTGAGCACCGGATGCGCGCCGGGCGCGGCCTGCCAGATCACCTGATGGCCGCCGGTGCCGGAGTCCGCCGCGGTGAAGGTCAGCGGCTTGCTCAAGCGGTACGTGCCGTCGGCGAGTTGGACCACGACGTCGGCGTTCATCGAGTGGGTGAGGGATCTGACTTTGCCTTGAACGCCGTCGATCGAACACGGCCGGCGTTGCGAGCAGGCCGCGCCATGACCGTCAGCAGCGACATAAAGCCTCTGCGGCGCAGCGGCGAAGGCCGGCTGGGTCGCAATGACCAGTGCGGACGCTGTCGCGCAGGCAATCGCGAGCGCGACGGACTTCCAACTGCGCATGGCTCTTCTTTCACAGGCGGCGGCTTCACAGGCGGCGGATCGAACCTGCGAGGACGATCGGCGGCAGATCCTATAGGATATTGGATCGACTGACCAGATGCGGATCACCGAGCCGCTAACCTGGACTTCCGAAGCAGACAAAGGGGGTCAGCCGCGCGAATGCCGACCAGGAAGAGTGTCAAGCCGGCCGCGCGGCCGGCGGCCGCGCCGCTGGTGGCCGCCGAGGAGCTGCCTCGGCGCAGCGTGCTCAGCGACGCGACCTACGACGCGGTCAAGGTCCTGATCATGGACCACCGGCTGGCACCGAGTGCGCGGATCAGCATGGACAGCCTGGCACGCGAGTTGGACGTGTCCGCCACGCCGGTCCGCGAGGCACTGGCCCGGCTGGAGGCCGAGGGGCTCGTCATCAAGCGTCCACTCGCCGGTTACACGGTCAGCGCGCAGCTGGACGCCGCCGCGGTCGAAGACCTGTTCCGCATGCGCCTGCTGCTGGAGCCGGAAGCAGCGCGACTGGCGGCAGGGCGCCCGGTGGACCTGACCGGACTGACCGCGCGAATGGCCGACGTGCCCGCCGGCGAGGGCTATGCCGCCTACCGCGACCAGGTCGCCCTTGACGCCCATTTCCACGAAGCGATCGCCACCGCCTCGGGTAGCCCGCTGCTGCACGAGGCGATCAGCCGGCTGCGCGCGCACATGCACCTCCATCGGCTGTACTGGCGTTCCGGTATCGCAGTGGACACAGTGGACACCGCCGCCGAACACGAGCGCATCGCCGCCGCGCTCGCTGCCGGCGATCCCGATGCGGGGGCCGAGGCCATGCGTGCCCATCTGCGTGCCTCATACGACCGCCTGGCCCAGCTCGCCGCAGAACTCTGAGTGCAGCAGCGAGCTTACGGTGATCTTCGCGTCGCCCGGGATCACGCAGTCCAGACGCGCTCGGCGTAGTCCGCGAAGTTCTTTCCGAGGATCTTCTCGATCCTTTCCGGGCGGTAGCCGCGCTGTTCCAGCAGCCGGATCAGCTGGTGGAACTGGTCGACGCCGCGCAGGTCGAGGACGAACGGGAAGGCGTCCGCGCGCTCGCCCGCCGCGCTGACCCCGGCCTCCTGGCGCAGGGCGACCTGCTCGGCCAGCTGGTCCCGGTAGGCGTCCAGGTCGTCGATGGCGGTGATCGTGCCGTCGGTGCCGATCCCGACGTGGTCCTCGCCGCAGACGTTCACTGCGTGGTCGATGTGCTCGACGACGTCGGCAGCGCGGGCGTGGCCGATGGGGTTGAGGAACGGCATGAAGTAGATGCCGACGAACCCGCCGCGCGACGCGACCAGGCGCAGTTCCTCGTCCGTCTTGTTGCGCGGCAGGTCGGTGAGCGCGCGGCAGCCGGTGTGGTTGATCGAGATCGGCTGCCGGGAGATCCGGGCGGCTTCCAGGCAGGTCTGCTCGCCGCTGTTGGTTTTGGCTCCAGTTCAGCCGTCGCCGATACGGCTTGGTCATCGCAACATCCTTCAATCAGGCGTTGCGACCACCTCTAGAACCCAGGGGCCTAAGCTTGAGATTTGAGGACGTTGGGATCGACTCCTGGCGGTTTATGTTGAGGTAATGGTTTGCTATATGCCTGGCGTCAGGGTTGCGGAGTGCCGCGTGCCAGGCTCGCCATGAGCGTGATGTCC
>Ga0307507_10008031_pt1 | contig 14860 bp, 15 predicted proteins | sample 7_EM_MG_FD_207223 | JGI IMG/M metagenome (GOLD analysis project Ga0307507, IMG submission 207223) | Populus trichocarpa ectomycorrhiza microbial communities from riparian zone in the Pacific Northwest, United States - 7_EM | ecosystem: Host-associated > Plants > Roots > Unclassified | place... | reverse complement strand
TCTCTCTCTCTCTCCACAGAGTATGATACCGGTAATAATACCAACACCGGTATTTTCTATGAATTACTGCCAACAGATTGGGGAAAGGTGCAAATTTTTCTTTTTTCCACCATTTCGTGCATTCGATCCTTTGAGAATTTAGACTCATACCGCACTGCGTCTCAGGAATTCTAGCCAGGGATGGATTTTGGTGACTACGGTAATTCCCACTGCGCCCGAGGTATGATACCGGTATCACTCGTGACTTATAATACTACCGACATCCGTGCTACCAAAATCGGTACTCACCAGGGTCACTTGCAGCAATCAATCCTCGTCCCACAGTTGTTTGGAGTACCGTACGGTACTCGAGCACAGTAATCTGTGCGGACTCGGAAAACATAACCCTTGTCTGTATTGTAGAGAGAGATTGTATGGGATCAGCGAGAATAGTCTTCCGAGTACTGAGTGCAAGTCAAGAAAACATGATAATAGAGTCTACAGCACCATGAGCTAGACCATGCAATATCAGTACAAGTACCGGCATTCGTGTCTCCGAGCCAAGAATTGACACCCGTTTGCCCTTTCTGCGGCATGCCCCTGGTACGGTAGCTACCGTGCTCCAAAAATGGTGCTGATTCTTGGCGTGGAGACACAACGACTGGTAACAGCAGTAGGACAGGCCATGATGCTGCTCAAGTCCAAAATCCTTCTCGCAAGGACTGACTGGTACTGCTGGGGCTTTAGGCTCCGTAGGACAATCCACTACAGTATCAAACAAATTCCTAAAATTAATAGTCTAAACACCGCTCCTTTCCAAAAGAAATTCCAAAGCAGTCTTATCAACATACAAGTACTTAATATTTAAAAAAAAAAAAAAAAAAAAAAAAACTCCGTCCAGACCAATCCATTAACAACGAAATTCGCAATACCATGTGCTAAACTTACATCAGCATCTATGCCATCCATCATTCTCCACCTCCTCCCACAGCTATAAAAGAAATCGAAACATAGGCCACCCACAACACCCACTACCTGTATCATACACTTCAACTTGAAGAAACCCTCTACCTCCTCCACTTCCTACTACTCGCCATCAGAATTATTACTGTAAACAAAACACTAACGAAGGATAAACGCCCAAACATTGTTTTTTTGTGTGGAGGAAAGAAAGAAAGAAAGAAATGACAAACCCCTGACTGATATGAGATGAAGTGCCAAGAAACAACATACAAGGAGACGAATGAGCTGATTTTACACGCACGATATTTCCATAAAACTCCAGCCTGAAGATGAGGGAAAAAAAGACAAAAAAGAAAGTGGGAGACAAGAGAACAAGAGACTCAAGCAGGGAAAATGGACTAAAACACATGGACCTTCAATAGACTCTGGTCAAATCGCAGAGGCATAAGGAGTGAAAAGATCAAGCAAAAGGCGATGCCTTCTAGGTCAGGGTGTAGCAAACAGACCCATCCCATCCCATCCCTTCTAATTTTAACGGAAGAGTAATACTTTCCACTCCTTCTTTCCCTTGTAGAAATTCTAACGCTCTTCGGGTTCGAAACCGAGAAGAGCCGATTCGCTCCCTAGCTATCAGACAGCACTGCTACATTGACTGGTTAGATCCCTCACTCGCAGAAAAAAATTATATAGGGTTCCTTCAAGAGTTCCTCGCTACCAACCTCCTCTGCTTTTTCACCGGCGGTTCTCCACCTTCAGTAGGCTTTCTCCTGCCTCCTCTGCCTCCGCGGGGGCCCCGTCCGCCTCTGTTTGGAGTCTCTTCTCCCTCGTCGACACGTCTGCGTTTGCTCCCAGCAGTTTTAGCACTGGTGGGCATTTCATCCCCGGAATCACCATCAACGGCGGTCCTGCGTCTACCACCGCCTCTACCCCTGCCAGGCTTCCTCTCGCCTTCAGTTTCCTGCAAGAAGACTTGTGGTTGATATTTCCTTAACCAGCAATAAACGCTCATAGGGTTTCGTGGGTCTCCTTCTCCCTTGCTAGCATTAGGGGAGATGTGGATAATCTCAGGCAGAGCAGGTATCTCCCCACCGAGATTCTCGTCGACATTGGCATAGAAGACCTCCTCCTCCTCAATAGACATCAAGAAGGGGCTGGTATTGCGCAAGTAAGGTGGGGTAGCACCACGACGATAAGTATTCTCCAATACTAAGAGCTTGCGATTATTGGGGGTGTGTGGGGGGGCGGATTCCTGAATACCTTCGGGCATCTCGTCCACGGGCTCCTGCTTGAGCACAAGGGGTGCGGAACCATTGACACCATTTGCAGCAACCTCAGCGGCAGCCTTCTTGGCTTGTTCTTCAGCCTCCTTTCTCTCTCTCTCTGCATCAGCCTTAAGCTTATCCCGAATGTATCTCGGTGGTGTCCCGGGGATCCCGCGCCTATGTTTCGATTCACGTATCTCTTCGAGATAAGCTTCCCGGTCATCATCATCCATGTCATCATCCTCATCATCGCTATATCTCGCGCCGTGGCGTTGTATTGGTGGAGTTTCGTCGTCTTCATCATCGTCATCAGTGCTGTTGTCATCTTGGTCTTCGGCCTCTGCATTGTTACCGTTGACAGGGGCTGGCTCCAGTTGCATGGGTTCCACATCATTGTCATCAGCGAGGCCTGCAATCTCTTCATCCAACCCTCCCATCGTAGCAAGTAGCGTAGGCGAAAGAAAACGAGTCGGAGTAGCACTAGAAGGAGATCCGATGTTAAAACGACGAGATTTTGGAACATGTGAAGACGAATTCAAGTCGACCAGAAGATCTAGAAGGCGCCTGCAACACGTAGTTTAGCTTCCGGATTGCAAGATAGCCTATACAAGCAAATAAACGGAAATATTTTATTGCGCACGTATTCTCTTCTTGTATGCGCTTAATTGCAGCGGACGCGATTTGATCTTGTTTAAAGAGCTCATCTGAGCGTTTCATGACCTGGTCGAACTTGAAGCGAAGCTTTTTATACTTCTTCCTATTGAGGCAGCATGTTAGCGACTGCCGAAAAAAATGCAAAGCGTATGCGAAAGACTCGGAATAACAGACTTGTAAGATTTATAGTGAGCTTTATCACCTCCGGCATTTTCGGCGGCAGACATGTTATTACGAGTTGAATTTGAATTTGGTGTTCAACGGGGGTCAAGTTGTCGTTTAAATAAGGTCAGGAAGCTGCGCGGATTGGTTGATAGAAGGAAGAAAGAAAAAATGAAGAGAATGCTGTTGTGACGAGTGAAGGTAAGAAGGCAGAACGTCCAAGGGGGGGTGATGATGACGGATGGATGGGGGGAAAGAAGAAAAGGATCGGATGTGGTGGGAAGGGAATATGGATAAGCCTATAACGAAAGGAAGGGTAAAGGAAGGGGAAGGGTAAAGGAAGGGGAAGGGTAAAGGAAGGGGAAGGGTAAAAAAGGGTGGGAGAAGACAGTTGTTGGTGACCCCAGAAGTCTAGCCTCGCTCACTCTCACATCGACGGCAGTCGTTTCTCTCGACGCTCGACTTCCTTCCTTTGTCTTTTACCAAAAGAAGATTTCCCAAAAGCTCGCGTTTGTGGCTGGGGCTCAGGGGTGTGGCTGGATAAATTACATAATATTCTTACCTTAATGTAACTTAGGGCTAAACCCGTGCGACTGCTACCGTCCAACAACAGCTTAGTGCCCACTCGGTTCAAACCTCCACCACACACAGCGAGGTTGACTAGGAAATTTCGACAAACGCCAACAGCACGATTCAGCAACTCATCACGACACCACCCCTCACCGATCCGCCACAATGACAAAAGGAACCTCGTAAGTTTTTCAAGATTAGGAGCCCAATTTCTACAAGAGCAGAAAAAACTAACAATTTTACAGCTCGTTCGGAAAGCGCCATGTTAGTTGACCCTCTCCCTAAACGGGAAAAGAAGGAAAAAAAACCCGCTACCTCATTCCCGACCAATAGCTGCTCTTGCAAACTTCACGACGAGATTCACGAAACTGACTTTACTTTCCGCATAGAACAAATCACACACTTTATGCCGACGCTGTGGTCGCCGCTCTTTCCACATCCAGAAGCACACCTGTGCATGTTGTGGATACCCAGCTGCCAAAGTTAGGAAATGTGCGTCTTCCTCCTCCATACCCTCCACCTTTCCAGCTATCTAACGGGCACTTATGGGTGGAATATAGATAACTGGTCCGAGAAAGCGAAGAGAAGAAAGACCACAGGCACGGGCCGTATGAGATACCTCAAGACCGTCACTCGCAGGTTCAGCAACGGATTTCGACTCGGCACCCCCAAAGGCGCCCGTGGCCCTCAGAGCAATGCCGACACGGTCGAATAAATAAAAATAATCCTTTTATTTTTCCGCTTTTTCGTTGCATCTTATCGCTTCATATTTTTCCGGGTTACAGGTTCTGTGTAAAGGGATGAGAAATTTCCTCTGCGGAATGGGGTGTTAGCAAGGGAACGGCCTGAAATTAAATTAAAATTGGCAGTTGTTACTGCTGAACTTGCGTATGAGGTGTTAGCATTCCGCGAGGGGTGATGGTAGTTTGGCTGGAATTGAATGGGGGGAAGTGAATGCAATTATGATTGTGCACGGGATTTGCAAGGGCGTATGTTCGGATATGGCGCTGGCGGAGAAAACTAGACTTGTTCCACCAGCACACGGGCCAATCTGCTCAACCACACACGAGTTTACTCACCAGGGCGACATGTCTAGGGCTAAATACCTTACTGATATCGAAATGCTCACCCCCCAGAAGAGTTTATACACGCCTAGGAATTACTCTAATTAGAAACACCTCTACCGCGTACTTATAAACCTGTAGAAACCAGTAGAGCACTCCAATTCAAGGTATCCCTAACTACCGACTCCATCCTCCTCCTCCCAACACTCGTCCATTAAAAATAGTAGCTAGGTCTATAAAAGGACCAACACCTCAACTCCCCCCCCTCACGTAGTGAAAGTAAAACCCTTAATCAACATCAACCCCCTTCCCCCTCAACTCCCTCTTGGCCGTCTCAATCTCAACCACAAGCTCCTTATACGCCTCCTCCGTATCTCGAAACGTGACAATCCCCCACCCAAGCGAGAACAACAAATACGCGCCGAACGAGACGAGTCCCCAGAATGGCAACTGCGCACACACTCTCTTCCATTAGTCTCTCTCTCCCTTGTTTGTTTGTTTGTTTGTTTGTTCTTTCTTTCTTTCTAATCCGGGGGATGAAGGAAGGAAGGAAGGAAGGAGAGAGCGGCTTACGACGGGAATAATCTCTTCTTGAATTTTCTCCGGGAAGGGGATTAGGCGGAGGTATGCTGCCAAATAGAGCTATGATATTTGGCAAAAAAATATATATGTTAGTATGGAGTTGGTGAGGAAGAATAGGGGGTTGAGGGGGGGGGAGGTTTACGGAGCTGAGGAGTAGTGCGATGGAGATGGTTTCTGTTGCGCGGGTCATTTTGGTAATAAGTAGTAGTAGTAATTGTGGTGGTGGTGTTGTAGTGGTATGTAGTTAGAAGTGGTGGTAGTAATGAGCGTGGTTGTTTGTCGATGACTAACTGTCGATGAGGACACTTGCCTGCAGTGAGTGGGTGGTGTTTGCGGCTTAAAATTTTGTTCTGGGACTGTGCTCGAGCACTCGTACAGATTTCCCCTTTTCCACTTTGCTGGTACTGTTCCAGGACAGGGGCTTGTCTTGGCAGGGATGAATGGGTCACAACACGTTTTTCTGTGCTGGACTGTATGAGTGATCTATCATGCTGGTAGGCTTTTTGATTTTCAGCATAAAGGCTAGGGGTTGTCACACAGTGGAGAATTTTTTCTTCCAAAAGTTCATGAGCTAGGTATTATTTGTTTTTACAATTTTATGATATTACATGTACTTTGAATGTTTTAAGAACCTCGTTGTGATAATATTTGTGTGGTGTACTCGAGTAGTGGAATGTGATCGAGGAGTGCGCACTCTTACGCGAGTGTAGCCTCAGCTGGGGCCACTGTGCTGCCCATTCCTAAAGGTCCGGCACCCATTCCTGGGATGAAGAGTGGGAGGTACGCCTATCATGTTTATGTTAGCCTTCTTCATGAAATTGGGTGAGAGCGAGAGAGAGAGAGAGAGGAGGGGCAGACAAATCCGAGTGACATGAGACTCATTCCCACTCCAAAGTATGCTGGTTGTTTACCGCCCGCAACTTGCGCTGGCGTTTCGTTGAGCCAGGCTTGTATCGCGAATATCGTGGCGGTCCTAATGCACTTAGTCTTGTTTTCGCTTTTCTCGTTTTCGCTTTGATGTTCGTTGGGTGGAACAAGAAGGCTGCGCGAAAAGAGGAGGGAGAAGAAGAGATTACCATCCGACAACCCTGAACAAACAAACATTTCACATCAGTCAATATATAAGGCTCAGGCTGTCAATTGATATAAAGTGGGTGAGAGATGACAGAACTTGTTACGGGTGAACATCTGATCCATTCCATCCATCCATCACTTCTGTTAGCCAATCTAGGTCGCCCTTTGACGAGAAGAGTGAAGCTTACGGCCGCCATAGGAAGTGTGCTTGTCATGGTGGCTTTTTTTCTCTCTCAGGATTAGTATTTGAGTTTCTCTTTCGTCCCCTCCTTCATCCGAACTTTGGGGGAGAGAAAAATGACGAATGTGCGTATCGTACCGGCAATATCGGCTATTGGAAGAAAAAAAACAACTCATACGTTAGCAATCCAGATTGCGGAAATCCAAAAGAAAAGATGAAAGCGCACTCTCGTTGGATTTGGTTGTTGGGGCGACATATGGAATGACTGGATATTGTCAGTTTGTTTCTCTTTGTGCGCTGTGGTTTTGAGTGGGGGAGGGGATTACTCAGGTCGGCACGGCGCTGGTCTTTGAGATTCTTGTTCGACATCCTGGAGTTCTTGAAAGGTTTTTTGTGGTATGGGTGAATTGAGGTTGTGTGGTTTTGAGATCAGAGGTGAGCTTTACAGCAGGGTGCGGGCTTGAAATCTTGGGCAATTGGGTAAAGATAAATGAGCATTGAAATGAGCCTACAGCAGTTAACAACTGATAAGCCAGTGCACCAGTGGACCAACAACTCTGTTATTTTGGAAAAATCGCTTACTCTAAAGGGCAGTTTTTTTCCCTTCCCATCCGATAATAACCTCTGACACCAGTCATCCAACACACAACAACAACCTCCGGCTGAGGACTAGGCCGATCACGCCAAGATTTTGGGAGAAGAAAAAAGTTGTGAGCCCCAAGGCGAAAGTCCCCCTTCATCCAACGGTCTGCCCACCACAGCCACCGTTCGCAATCACCTCTACAACCATCAATCACCATTCGCAATGGCCCGGAACAGGAAAGAAAGAGAAAAATCTCCTTCGGCATCTGACGAGAGCCCTAACACAGATGATGCCAAAATACAAGATATGATAGAAGAGCCCACCAAGACCCAAGAGAAGAAGTCGAAGAGGGAAAAGAATGGAAAGGACAGGAAGGACAAGAAGGACAAGAAGGACAAGAAGGCTAAAGAGGACAAAAAAGGCAGACCCGAACCTAAGAGTGCAAATACGCAGCCAGAGCACAAAGCTGAGGAACCAACGACCCAGAAGACCGCCGAGGCCGACAGCTCAATTCCATCCAAGCGAAAACGAGATACCACTGTGGAGGAGATAGAGATTGACATCCATGCCCCAGAGCCACCATCCAAGAAGGCTCTACGAAAACTCAAAAGGTCTGGTGCTACATCTATTTCCACTAGCAGCGGTTCTACGAGCGCTCGTGCCGTTACAGCCCCCACCACAGCCCCCACCACAGCCTCTAAACCCGAAAAATTTCCCGAACATGCATCTCAATCTCGCTCCAAGTGGGGTATCTGGATAGGTAACCTGGCGTTTTCAGTAACGAAGCCAGACTTAGAGACCTTCTTCACCAAGCCTCCATCGACGATCCCGCGCATAGGAATAACTCGTATAAATCTTCCGTCGAATCCGCAAACTCGTCGTAACAAGGGCTTCGCCTTTGTGGATTTTTCCGACGAGGGATCGCTCAACTATGCACTCACTTTGACAGAGAGCTTATGGAACGGCCGTCCAGTTCTCATCAAAAATGCCAAGGACTATTCCACAAGAACTTCCACTCCGGCTGTCAAGTTGGGCGCGGACATGAGCAAGAACCCGCCAAGCAGGATTCTCTGGGTTGGCAACCTGGACTTTACTACGAAGGAGGAGGACCTGGCAAAACACTTCGCCTTTGCGGGCAAAATTGTGAGAGTCCGCCTGACAACGTTTGAGGATACGGGCAAGTGCAAAGGCTTTGGGTTCGTTGATTTTGAAGATGAGGATAGTGTAAAGAGGGCAATGCTAGGGCTCTCTCCGGACGATAACGAAAAGTTCGAGACTGCCGAGGGCAAGGAGGAGAAGGAATTGGACAGGCTGCGCAAGAAACGAGGTTTCATCGGAAGTCGGAGAGTCAAAATGGAGTATGGGGAGGACCCTTCTGTGCGCTACAATAAGCGCTTTGGGAAGGAGAAGGGTGCTCAGGGCAATGAGGACGTCACCAAAGGAGCCCCTGTAGCGCTCATGGGATCTCGAGGTAGACTCATTGCCACCGGTGGCGTTGGAGAGCGAGAAAAGGACACGAAGCCCGGCGAGAAGAGGAGCAAGTTTGACAACCCGAAACGCCCATTCAACCCAGGGGCTGCCTATTCGGGCGACTCACGGCGTACTGGTGCAATCATAGAGAGCAAAGGGAAGCGAGTAAAATTTGACTGAAATATTACCCCATCATTCGAGTGAGACGTCATGTCGGAACACTTGTACCTATCAGATGCTGTTGTGCTATTAGAGAGCAAAAGCCCTGTCACTATATATAACTTAGTAAGCCCGTGAATAGCAAAAATGAGACACTCCGCATCTGTCTGCTCTATCTGGGAGAACAGAACGTTTCATCAATCGCCCAAACAAGCGCTTTCTAGCCGAGTAAGGGGGGAAACAATTCACATACCATTTTCTGAGCTTCATAGAGCTACTGTAAACGTCCATTGTCGAGATTTAATGAACCGAGCGTGATTCAGCCGAAAATTCAAAAAACCACACAAGCACCTCACCGTCACGAGTGCAATTTGAGAACTTTACCGCTGAAAAAAAAGAGGGTAAAATAAATAAAAAAAAGCAAAAAAGAAGAGGAAATCCACAAAAGATCCGGGTTTTGGGTGTGCAGTGGGTGTTGCATGATCCCAGTGCGCCGGTAATACCGTAGAGTAGCTGTGCATTCTTGCAGGTTGCCCAAGCGGGGCACTTTTGATTTCATATTTTCGTATTGACTTGTACCGTAGCCTCGTCCATATGCTGATTGGGGGAAATATCCATGATACCACCCCAAATTAGCCTTACGGGAATGAGCTGTTTGCGTTTTCTTTTTTCCCTATTGCCTTCGATTGCATCTTCCTTTTTCTTTTTCGCTTAACGTCTATGGGATGGCAGGCCGCTACCTATAAAGCTACGGTATAGCTATAAGGCGAATGTGGATTGCGCACATTATCGTATGGTTGGTTGGCTTCTATGAGAGATAGGTACCCTACAAGTACTCAAATACTGCCACCACATTATTAGTATATCAATACAGTAGTCCGCACACGCAGGACTGCCCTGCCTGCCTGCTCTGACTTCTAACAACACAACCACTACTCCCCATCCTTTTCTTAACCACACGCCCACTACTTCCCCCAAATATCATTATCGTTCTATCACCAGCTTTACACATCCCACTCAATAGCTAGGCATATCTCTTCGCCCCCCAAGCTCCTCTCGCCCGATCTATCTCTTTTATTACTTTAAAATTCTGTTATATAACCGCCTAATACACTGAACTTGTTCATACCTTCGACCCCACTGCTTCTAGGCGAAGGAGGAGAAAGGCCTCTGATAAACTGGATCTAACATCACTTTGAGCAAGGAACAGAAGGCGGAAGAGAGAAAGAGCAGTCCTCTCTGTAAAAACGCTCAAAATGTCGGACTCAGTGTCCTGGGAATCCAACTTCCGCACGAGAGAAATCGCCGCCCACGAGTGGGAAGATATTAGAGATGTATTCGAAGACCTTTACATAGAACAGGGCCAAACACTCAAAATGATAAGACAACATCTAGCAGAAGACTATGGATTTTACGCAAAGTATGTATTAACCCTTCTCCCAGCCCTTTTGTGTCCTCAACAGTAGCTAACTCTCCTAGTGAGACACAATACAAGAAAAAGATCCGCAAATGGGACATTCAGAAGAACCTTAGCCGAGATAAAATGGTAGCCATCGTGCGATTATTGGATCATCGGACTATGAAAGGGCTTCGTACCATGTTTTCCTTTAACGGTAAACCTCTCAGTCACGAGAGGATTGACCGATCAAGGAAAAGGTTCAATCTGCCTGGACCCGATGTCCCGATTGAGGGAGAGATTCATTATGAAATTGGTGGGTAAAGCTATTTTCGGACTGCTTTTTAGTTTTATTTTTATTTTTTATTTTAAAGTGCTTTTATCGTATGGGATGTTTGTACACCGTGGCAACGATTGCTAACCTATGATCTCACTACTTTACAGAAGGGGTTGAGTATTGGGATCCTGAAGCGGATAAACCAGCGTCGCAACTTGATCCTGGATGCCCCGCACAACTGGAGCTCCAGGAATCAGAACAGGCTGCACTGGTGGAGAAGCAAGAAACACAATCCTCACCATTTCAGGAAGTGCGAGTACCAGTCCATGATGGCGTTGTATACGTGGCAGGAACGGGAATTCCCACTACGAGAAATCCTGAACAAAATGGAAACGATGGGGCCGCTTACCAGCCACCAAATGACGACGAATGCTGTGCAAAGCCTACCTCTAGATTCGCCCCAGCAAACATTGAAAAGTTGAATCAGGCGTCAAAGCGACGCTGTAATGACTCCGATGCTGGTGACGCGGCGGATAATAGAAAGTCACGCAGGACCTCACGCCACGGCGATAATGAGGCCCTACCGGACGCGCTCACTCAACTAGCGAACCTTATTGAGAACGGTAATAGGGAGGAAAGGGAGAGCTCAGATACGCCTCCTCCTGCTCCTGTCCTTATCAAACGCCGAGGTTCTCTATCCAGTATGTCTGGAGAGGTGGGCTCGCCGGGACTTAGGTTTCAGGTTCTCAGTATACGCAACACCGGTTCATCTTCGCCAGAACCACAACCGCCAGGCCCAATGTTGGGCGGTGGCTCACCGCCACTGCCGCCCCCTGAGAGACGAAATTCAAATATTTCTTTACCATCGTTCTCGGAGCTCGAGGCATATTCATCATCATCACTACTGCCACCACAAGCGAGACCGGCATCAGGTACATCCCCCCCACTACTACCGGTAGTCCGATGGAGCACAGGCCCGCCATCACCGGCTGTGGCATGGGGGCCTGGACAGCCACCACCGCCAACACAGCGAAAAGGTTCGACTTTGGCGTTGGCGCTGGGGAACAATCCCGGCCCTATGGAATTACTCAGTGAACCTATCACTAGGGACCCAGGGGGTGAGCCATTGTATTACACCAGTCAGGAGGGCTACGCGGGGGTACCGAGGAATGAGTATATTCCTGGGGTGACTAGGGCTGGAGGGTCCGGCCTAGAGTCGCCATCGCCTCCGTCGCCAATGTCGCTGGTATCGGTGTCGTCGTCGTTGCCACCCTCGTCACATCATTCCCCATCACTCTCACAACTCCCCCACCACGACAACCAATCACCCGAACCACCAGCAACCCCGTTCCAAGTTCCCACATCACAAGAAATTACCAAGTTGGTCACTGCAGCCATCCGCTACTCCACAAAATCCTGGTGGAATGATTTGCGGGATCTGGAAGTCCAAGAAGTCAAGAACCTGACAAACCTCCTCGGCCGCGAACATCCAGACACTCTCGACGCCCTGAGCGCCCTCGCAACACTCTACACCACCGCTGGAAAAGACACAGAAGCCAAGGAACTGCATAAATACGTATATGACCAGCTCCGCCAGTTTTTCGGCCCAACGCACCCTCGCACCGTCGTGGCACAGCACAATCTCGCGGGCGTGTATCTGGCCAAGGGGGACTACCCTGCCGCACTAGCTATGGCAAAAGAGGCCGCGGAACATAGTAAAACCGTGCACGGGGCCGACCATGCCGAGACCTTATCCTGCTTGGTGCAATTAGGCTACGTACTATCGAGGCTAGGGGAATTTGACGAGGCGATGCGAATCGCAAATAGTGTAGCAGAAGCGCAGCGGCGGAAACCGGAGGGTGTAGCGAACCGGCACACTACCCTATCAGCAAATAAGCTGCTCGGCACACTCCTCGAGAAGAAAGGCCGCTACCAACGCGCTAAGGCGATCCTAGAGGAAGTCCTTGCCTGCCAGGAGGAGCTATTCGGAAAAGACCACCCAGAGGCACTCTCCGTCATGGACTCCCTGGGCACGGTGTACCTATCCCTCGGCGAACCCAGAAAGTCCGAAGAAATCCTCCGCCGCACAGTTCACCTCTCAACAGAAAAGCTCGGGGGAAAACACCCGGACACGCTCGACTCCAAACACAACCTTGTCAACGCACTCCTGAAAAATGGCCATTTTGCTGCGGCGAAGGACCTCGCAGGAAAGGTGTACGCCGAAACCCGCCAAGCCCTCGGCGATGAACACGTGAACACTGCGTTCTCCATGGTGAACCAGGCGAATGCGCTCGTGGGCCTTGGAGACGCCTCCGGTGCAATAAATATCCTCCGGGCCACCTTGGATAAATTGGCTGTCATCTTGCCCGCCGGGGACTCCCAGGTGCTCTTTGTGAAGGAGAAGCTTGCCCAAGAATTAATGAACTCATTTAGGATCTCTGAAGCAGAGAGAGTCATGCGCGAAGTGCTGGTCGAGAAGAGGTGCGCCCTCGGATATGCGCACCCTGATACCGTTCGTGTAGAGGAGTGGCTATGCACGTGCTGGGCGGGGACGAGAGAGGCGGAGATGAAGGGGCAGGGTGGGGAGAGTGCTGCCACTACTATTGGTGGGCAATGGATGCGGCAAGAGGGTTTTTCTGAGGGGGCGGTGACAGGGGGCAGTGTTAGAGTATGACCTAGTTGGTGGTATAGCGGTGGTTAGGGCATTGTGCCCTTTCTTATTCTGACTCTACTCGTTCTTTTTTTTTCTTCTTGTTATTATAATTCTTTCTTTCTTTCTTTCTTTTATGGGAACCCCCCTGCAACGCCCCGTTATTTCGCTAGCTATTATGCGACTGTCCATTCCACCCCAGCCCGCTATCACCTTCTTCTCCTCCTCCTTCTTCTTATCAATATGTACTTTTAGACTACATACCTATTAGTACCCCCCTCCTCTTTTTTTATATATATATATTTTCCTCCCCTCTCCTACTTTTCCCCTTCTTTCTTTCTTTTTCTTTGGTTGGTATACATATAAAAGGTTCATCAGGGCATTTGGGACCAGAGGCGTTTACTTGTTTGTTTTCTTTAACTACCGGTATGTTATGTTAATAAAAGAAAGAAGGAAATGAAATAAATAAAAGAAAGGAAGAAGGATGAAAAATTACATTCCAACGACATACTGATAAGTCAGGTCAGATTAGGTATTCATACTCGCTCACTCGCTACCGACTAGACTAGACTGGATGCGGACTGGACTGGACTGGACTACCGGTAGGTTAGGTTGTGAGTTTGGCGGGGTTGGCAAGGTAAAGTAAGGTAAGGTAAGGTAAGGTAAGGTAAGATACGGTGTATACTGTATTGTGTAGTAATCTGAACACCGGGGGGGGGTTCAAGTTGTTGTTGAAAATTTAGGATATGATATTATGATGATATTGTGGGAGAGATATGTTGAGCGGGGGGTTGCTATCCGGTATCATATTATCATGAGGTTCTTTCGCTAGTCGTGTTGTGTCGTAACTTATTTAGGTCCGGATGAGCGTATTCCTGTAACAACGGTCATTCACTACGATACGTATTTATTTATTTATTTATCTATTTAACAAAGTGTACAGTACAGTACGGTAGAGATATAATAGCTAAATACCTAACGCTTCACTATATCACAAATAGTATAATAGTATGAGTATTATATGATACCGTAATTTCGGAAAATTTAAAAAAGTGTGGGTGGGGGTGGGGTACTTGTACCGTAAGGTTACGTTGCACTAGCTCGCTCACCCCCTGCTTCGTGGCCTTTTCAAGATGACGAGTAAGATATATTCGTACCGTACAGGTTCTCCACTACCGTACTCTAACTCATCATGGCAAACTCAACTTAGTTCTAATTAAATTAATCCCCTTGCGCATTTTTCCCGTCTGGCTAGCTGATGTGATGTTCCGTGTACTAGTACTTGTTACCGTATCGTATGAACTCTTGTGGATGGAGCTTAAGTTTAACCTATAGATAGATAGATAGATAGATAGAGCTTAGATAGGGAAGAGAATGCCAGAATCTAGCTAAACTGGTTATATCATACTGTGTGTATGTATGTATGGATTTGGACGCCGGTCATGGTAAACCAACTCAACTGTTGCCACCCGCCGGACAAACAATAAAATAATAAAATGATAAAAATGATAAAAATGATAAAAAGTTAAAAATAAAATGATAAATGGTAAAAAAACAGAGTTTAAGTTAAGTGTGAATTGGTGTACAAGTAAAGAATATCCCCCTCCCCTACGGTACCTTCCAAAGCGACGCCCCGGGCCGGAAAAAAAACAAAAACAAGATGAAAAGTAAATCAAAAGTTAAAAAAGCAAGGTTGGAGAATTCAACAAATGAACAGAATCCAAGTTTTTTTTTTCCTTGGAAAGAAGAAATAAGAAGGAAGGGCCCCATTAAAAAAGATCTAGTCATCAGTATGTATACCGGCAGTTACTAACTTGTATTGTACAGCCAAACA
>Ga0307507_10008030_pt1 | contig 14861 bp, 2 predicted proteins | sample 7_EM_MG_FD_207223 | JGI IMG/M metagenome (GOLD analysis project Ga0307507, IMG submission 207223) | Populus trichocarpa ectomycorrhiza microbial communities from riparian zone in the Pacific Northwest, United States - 7_EM | ecosystem: Host-associated > Plants > Roots > Unclassified | place... | reverse complement strand
CAGAGCTTCGCGCAGAGCCTCGTGCAGAGCCTCGTGCAGAGCCTCCGTACGCAGAGCTTCGCGCAGAGCCTCTGTACGTAGAGCTTCGTGCAGAGCTTCTGTACGTAGAGCTTCGTGCAGAGCCTCTATGCGCAGAGCTTCGTGCAGAGCCTCTGTACGCAGAGCTTCGTGTAGAGCTTCGTGTCGAGCTTTATATAGAGCTTCGTGTAGAGCCTCGTGCAGAGCCTTATGCAGAGCCTCTAAGTAATAAGACTATATAAGATTGTATAAGATTATATTAGATAATATATACTAGTTAAATATATAATTGCATATCAAGAAATATATAGTTACCTTTTAAAGTTGCTAAGTAGGTTAACTGCGTGTCAAGGAATATACAGTTAGCTTTTAAAGTTGTTAAGTAGGTCAACTGCGTGTTATTTAACTTTTAAATATGTTAAGTTGGTCAATTGCGTGTTAAGTTAGTTAAATTGCATATTAAGTTAGTCAATTGCGTGTTAAGTTAGTTAAATTGCGTGTTAAGTTAGTTAATTGCGTGTTAAGTTGGTTAAATTGCGTGTTAAGTTGGTCAATTGCGTGTCAAGTTGGTTAATTGCGTGTCGAGTTAGTCAAATTGCATGTTAATTACGCGAAACGCGAAAACCAAAGTCTACTTGAATCTCATCCTGCGAATATTTTCCCGATGTATGCTCTCTATTAATTCGTTAAGAGCTATGCATATAAGGTTATATTCTCGTTAAAATCTATAACCTTTAGATAAGGTGGTTTTTTAAATAGACCTTCTTAAAGTGCTTCTATGGCTAGGTTAACATAGGCCCATATTTACTAATTTATAAGGGCTTAGAGTTGCTATAGCCATTATTCCCAGTCTTCTAGCTTATTGAGAATGATCATCATTAATAAACTTAACGTTAGTGGAGTTATTTAACTAATAGGCAAAGGAGGAATTAAGATGGTATTTTGTTATTAGGATCGTCCTTATTATTAGGATCGTCCTATAACAATTAAGGTGGAATCTCGTGGAATCTCGTGGAATCTCGTAGAATCTCGTCCTGTAATAATTAAGGTAGGATTTCTATCAGAGTCTGCGTCTTAATAATAAGGTAGAATTTCTTTAAATAATTAAGTAATAGCTAAATAGCTTCTTAAGTCAGCGGACTGGGCTTATAACTGTTACGAAGTTCGTATAGAACAGTTCATTAATAAAATAGGTTAATTGATTAATAATCTTAACTTAATCATTAATTGATGTTTCTTATAACCCCCTAGGGCTTTAAGCTACGAAGAGACTTTATAGTGCACGGGCTCCGTATACGTGACTTATGTATATAACCTACGCCTTTACAGAATATAGATTATCTGACAATTACTAGGCCAGCCAAAAATCGCAATTATACTAGTAAAGCCTTCCGATCTTAGCCAAGTTAACTTAGCTATAAATATTATATTAAGCGATAGGTGCTATAAGAGGACAGGGCTACTAATTTTGCTAGCGATATATCTTTAAGAGTGTCTATATATAGCAATACTAATTCTAATTTGTCCGCATCTAATATAGGGCGGGAGCTTAGTCTGGGTAGAATATCTATAGTTCTACCTATGGATATTCTACTAAAGAAGCTAGTATAGCGCCTAAAGACTAAAGCTAAGAAAAGAGCAGCTCTCTCTAATTATATATATACTCTTATAAATAAGGAAAAGGGCTACTTATAAAAAATTATATTGGAAAACTATAAGGAACAGTCTCCGTCCACTAGTAGCTAGGGTTATTACTTTAACTATAATCCTACTTTATAGGCCTTTAAAGAGTTTAATATCTACAAGCCGTATATAGAGGGGATTCCAAGGAAGATATAATAAAAGGCCTTTGCTGTAAGCATAAAAAACTAGTTCTGTAACTAGATAGAGAAGAAATATTAGCACGCTATTTAGAATCCAACCTTAAGCTATATTATATCCAATAAGCAAATTACTACCCTCTATAGCTATGCCTAGTATATAACTAGCTATAAGGCGCTTAAAAAAACCTACCTAATTATAATTATAATTAGCTTAGTAATAATCTAAATAAGTTTATTACCTTTATTTAAGTGGAGGTAGAAAAAGTAAATTAGGCGGAGAGCTAGCTATTAGCATTAGTAAGTAAATTAAAAGATAGTATAGAGTAGATATTACTATAGTCTAGGGTAGCGGAGAGGCGTATAGTATTAGTAGCTTAACGTCTATAAACATAAGTAGCCTAGCTACCTTAATTAATATCTACTGAAAATTTGCATGTAGGGCTGCCGACACTATTACCTTCTTAGCCTATATCTAGCAGAAACACGTAGCTGGCTAGCTTAAACTCTAGCTAGTAGAATACCTCTAGGCTAAGTATACTAACACCTTATAACGGATATTAGTCCTAGCAACGCGACAGTTAGGTCTAGTTTTTAATATAGGGCGGATATCTAGGATCCTAAAGTTAGGCTAGGTATTAATAGCCCTAAGGCAATAATTAGCGTCAGTTATTATTAGGTATTAAGTATTAGCCTCTTAGACATTAGGGTCTATACTATAATAATAGATATTATAGTATTAGAAACCAGTCTTTAGGGTAGGCTAGGTATTATAGCTATAACGGAGCCTTGTAGTAGGAACTACGATGGACTTGTTAATAGGCTAGGTGTATAGATAAATAAGAAGTCAATAATATAATAATAACTGGTGGAGTAGTTACCCAACAGATTAACTCCAATTATATTCTAAGATTTACTACAAAGAGAGAACTATCTAGGTAGGAACTGTGGTCCTTTAAATACACAACTATACGTCTAAGAAATCCCTTCGCTCTATAAGGTACGTGTGCTCTATTTGCTCTATTACAGATTATACAGATTATATAGCAGCGATCTATTTGGATCGGAGCCTTTTTGGCGTAGATAGTTGGAGCCGATCTGCATTGGCTGTGGATCTACTGATTTTTTTGGTGGCGTGGAGTGGATTTCGAGGCTTCGGAGCTCCAAGAGCGCCAGTACTATACCTAATATAGTAGTAGCTAAGCCTAGTAGAGTAGTAACTAAGCCTAATATAGTAATAGTAGGTAGGTGCGTAAGGGGGAGGGGCTGAAAGGGTAATTAAGAAAAGTAAGGGGCATAGAGGTACGTGCCTGTATGTGTGTACACGTGACTGCACGTAATGTCACATGTAGTCACATAATAATAAGATAAGAGAACTTCTGCTACAACCGAATTTTGTGCACGTGCCATATATTAACACTAGAGCTCCGCAGCGCTCCTAGCGTCAAATCGTTATTTTGGTGGATGGAGTGGATTTGCCTTTAGATCCGCTCCACTCCGATCCAAATAGATCACTGTTATATAGATTATACAGATTACACCACGTAACCTTAGCTACCATTCTTCGTTACATAGTTCCACCGGATTTATCCTAAACTGTGCCCTTATTAACTAACTAGCTTCTTCCAACTCTTCTCTAAGTAGTTGTAATATTATACTTAAGCTGTCCGTAACACTATCTCCCTCCTCTTTATCTTCGTTCTTAAAGATTTCTAATATCTCCAAGTCGTCCACTAGAGGTGTAATATCCGTTTAATTTACCTAGTTAATATCCTTACTTATTATACCTAAAGTATCTCCTTCTTCTTCTACCACTTAACGTGCTCGCACTATAGCTGCCATACTGTCGCTAGGTAAAGTTATACTATCTCTATATTCTCGTTATATAAAAGAGGAGTTAGTTTATATCGCGTTAGCAAGTCCTTTATCCCAATAACTATCCTCTTATTTAGAGTGCACCAAAGCAAACATTTAGTCGTCTTGCGACGTTCGCTTTATTTCTAACGCTAAGTATACGCATCCTATAACTTTTAATAGTCTGCGAGTTTCCTAAGTAACTTATTATAGGGTCTTATATTTAATCTGCCGCTATAAAGCTTAATAATAAGCTATTAGTCGCTCTAGTAGAGCTCCGGCGTTCTTATAACGCTAAATAAGAGGCTGCTAACGCTTAGTAATAGGCTCTTAAGTCTTATCTAGCTGCTTTTACTTAGTTAATCCGTCTTAAGAAGGTTTATAAGAAGGTCCATTTTAAGAAGTAAAAACTTATTTAACAGGGTCTATCTAAGCTTGGTAATAAACGAGTAGTGTCTTTAGGGAAGGAAACAACTCCAAATAACGTAGTAGTTGCTCCTCCTAAGTTCCCCTTAGGTAACTTATCCTTTAGCAATCCTTTTTTAATACTCCCTAACCTACTTTGCCCTAATACTCCTGTACCTTTCCTATAGCGTTTTTTAGGTTGCTTAGTAGCTCCTAGGTAGTCTTACTATAGCCTATCTACTTTACTTTATACTATATTTTATCGTCTATATCCTTATAACCAACGATCTTTAAAACTTGCCATTTATCTTCCTCTTATTCTTTATATATGTCTACCCTATAGACTAGTAGCTTAACATTCCCATATGCTAACTCTAGCGTTGCAATATACTATATAGGGTAGATCTTTATTTTAGCTAGTAGGTTTAACTTAAACATAACCAATAAAATTCTTTATTTAATTTTAAAAGGTCCTAGTCTAACATAGTCCAACTTCTTACTTAGTTATTAACTCTTAAAATTTTTGTATAGTAGCCACAATTTATCTCCCTCCTTAAGATCTAGTTCTCTAGATCTCTTAACATTATAGTACCTTTTTATCCGTTCTTATACTAGTTTGGCTGTTTCTATAAGGTTTGTATAAAGATTTATTAAAGTCTCTATTCTTTCTTTGGCTATGCTACTTATTTTCTTTACTTAGCGTAGCAATAACAATATTCTTAGTTTGTATCCGTAATTCGCCTTAAATAGTAACGTTCCCATTCCATCTTATAGTATTGCATTATATATAAACTATATAACTAGTAATAACAATACCTAATTATTTTGCGTATAGTTAACATAATGCCTTAGATATTGTTTTAGTATCTAGTTTAGTCTTTCCATTTATCCGTCCGTCTGCGGATAATATACTGTTAATATTACTACGCGAACCCCTTGTTCTGCTAGAAATACTTCCTAAAATACTACTACAAATCTTAGATCTCTATCCAATATAACTTTATTTAGTGCTCCGTGTCTTATAAACACTTCCTTAATATAGATTCTAGCAACATCCTCTACTAATATCTCTTCTGTGCATACTATAAAGTATCCCCACTTTATTAGCTTGTCCACTATTACTAAAATTACATTATAATCTTATCCTATAATAGGATCTTTTAACTTTAGTAACTTAACAATAAAGTCCTATAATATAACCTCCTATAGTCTTCCTGGTATTTTAATAGGTTATAGCTCTCTATACAGCCTATACCTTATTAGTTTATTCCTCTAGCAATCTAGATATTCCTTTATAACTTATCTTACTAGTCCCCAAATTCCCTAAATAATATATTCCTTTTAAAGTCTTAACACTAAGCCTATAGCTCTATTGTGTCCTTGTGTTATTCCCTTATAGAATTCTTTAATAAACTCTTTTACAACTATTCTTAGAATATAGGTTGCTTCTCTATTTTTATACTACTCTAAGTCTAAATCCTCTGCCTATGCCTCTTAAATCTTCTATATCCAATTACTTTCTGGTAATTTATAAACTTAACCTTCCTTAGTCGCTATAATCTTTAGATAATTGTACCTAATTAATCCATCTTAGTCCTATTACAGTAAAGCTCCTAATAGCTTTTCTTTATTTTATAACTTAGCTTTTCTACTTAGAGCATCGGCTCGTGTATTTTCTGTACCCTTAGTATACTAAATTTCGAAATAGTATTCTGTAAGCATTTCCGCCTATTTAACTTATCTTTAGTTAAGTTCCTTTATTATTAGGAACCCTGTTAGGTTCTTATAATCTGTTTTAACTATAAACGGTTTCTCTATACCTTATAAGAATGCTCTTTATTCCTTAAGTGCTGTAACTATACCTAACAACTCTTTATTATAGATGTTATAGTTTAGTTCTAGTAGTATTATCTTCCAACTATAATATGCTACTAGATGCTATATATCCTAATACTTTTATAGTAAATATGCTCCTAGTGCAAAGTCTAATACATCTATCTCAACAACCGTCTCTAACTTTAGTTAATAGATTTTAAGAATTGGTTCCTAGGTAAATAACTCCTTGAGTTCCTTAAACAACTTCTTTTACTTATTTCCCTATATCCATAGTTCCTCCTTCTTTATTAGCCTTATAAATAGCTTAATATTCTTTAACTATTGTATAATAAACCTTCTATAGTAGTTACAAAACCCTAGGAATAATCTTAACTGTGTAACGTTCTCTGGTTCTTGCTAACTTACTATAGCCTCTACTTTCTTTAGGTCCATGTCTAACTTACCTAGCTTAATAATAAATCCTATAAAATTGGTTTTCTTAGTAAAGAACTTATATTTCTTAATTGCTACTAGCATCTGTTTTTCTTATAGTCTCTTTAAGACCCATTTAACGTGTTCCCCGTATTCTTCCTTACTTATAGAGTAGATAATAATATTGTTAAGGTATACTATAATAAACTTATTAAGGTGTTCTTCTAACACACTATTAATTTGCTTCTGGAACGTTACTAGTGCGTTTATAAGCCTAAACTATATAACTAATAGTTTGTATAGTCCTTTCTTTAACCTAAAAGCTGCCTTCTATTTATTGCCTTCCTTAATCCTAATTTAATGGTACGCCCATCTTAGATCTATCTTTGTAAAGATTTACGCGTTACCTATCCAGTCTTAAATTTTGCTAATTAAGGGTAAAGGATACCTATCCTTCCTAGTAATACTGTTTAACTATCTATAGTTAATACACATCCTAAGTTCTCCGTTTTTCTTTAGGATAAATAGTATTAGATATTCTGCTAATAACTATAATAGTCTAATATATCCCTTTCTTAAGTTCTCCTGGATAAACTCCTTAAGCGCTACTAACTTGGTTTTAGTAAGCCTATAGATTAGAAAAAACTTTAAACTAGTTCCTAGTTCTAATTCTATTTTATAATTCTATACTGCATACTCTAATAGCTTTTTACTTTCTGGTAACTATAACTTTTTACTATACTTGTGGTATCTCTTTAGTACATAACTTAAGCTTTACTTAGTCTCTTTATATATTGCTCCGACTTAGTACTATACCAACTTAGTTTGCTATTATATCTTATATTATTAAGTATTTCTAATATTAACTTAACCTATAACCCAATTAATCCTTAGATTATATTCCTATAACCAAGGTATTTCTAGTATTGCCTTATCCTATCCCAATAGTAGGATATTAAAAAACATTCTAACTTATCTTCCTTTAATGGTTAGCTAAATAGGTCCTGTTTTAAGATTAATAATGCCTTCTCTATAGGCTATCTAGTCTCCTAAAATTATTATAAGTGGATATAGGTGTTCCTTTTGCCTGTATAGTAATTCCATCCTTTCCACTGCTGCTAGTAATATATAGTTCCTTATTACTCCACTATCTATTAATACTTTAAACTATTAATCTTGCTATTTAACTTGTAAATTTAGGTGTCGTCCTTAAATTCCTTTAAGGGTTTAAGGCTTTACCACTAGTTCCCTCTAGTCCTATAGGCCTCCCATTTTCCTAACTTTTAGCTACTAGATCTTAACTATACTTAGTCCAACTTAGGCTAATACTTAGTTTATTTCTTTTCCTCTATATGCTATAGACAAGTATTCTCTAGGCAGTCCCACCACTATTATCTATTTAGGTATTCTTTTATAAGGAATCTTCCTGGTTAAAGTATTAGGTTCCCTTAACTCTATACTTCTACTAGGTGCCAGCCGTGCATATACTTAGCGTCCCTAAACCGTTTCTCCTCTAGTGCCCAATATATCCTTACTAGGTATTTGCGGTTCTTGTCTTTTAGTGTCCTATATATATTGTATATATTATCCACGCAAGCTATCCATAATAGTGTGTAATGCGCTAGGTAACTTAGGTTAACTCTAGACTTATCCTTATCCTTAAGTTTAAACTTATACCTAGTTAATTTAACCACTAGTATCTATACTACGGGTACTAAAATTTATCGCTTGCTTCTCTAGTCCCTAGATCCTTCTTCTAGGTTCCTTAACGTTATAATTAATGCTCCTTTAATGTGACTTATGCGTTTTTCCGTAATAGGTTAGTTTTAAACAACTTTTTTATCTAGCTACACATAAAAGTCTTCCTATTTATTATTATGTTGTTGCCTATACCACTTCCCATATAACTGGTTTAGTGTATATAGTTTATCTATAAAAAAAAGTACCTTACTATTGCTACATCGTGACATCCTTTGGTGTGTCTTTCTTTAAACCTAGTTAGGATATCTAGATCCTCTTCTTATTCTAGTTTATTTAACTACTTTGCTCTAGGCATCCCCGCGCTAGGCCTATTAGTGACTCTTTATATAGGTACTCTGTTCCTTTTACGACCTTATACACTAGATCTCTAATCTAGTTTTTACTCTTGCTATACAATAATTCTCGCTTTAAATTTATCTATAGTTTCTTATTTTCTGTGTCTTATAGCTAGATCCACAAAGTCGTCTTACTTCTTAATCTTAGTATTAATTTTTTAATCTTTAGGCTAAATACTACGTTTACCTAGGATTGCTAATGTTCTTATTCGTTCCCTAAACTTGTAGTTCTTAAACTTGCGTCCTATACTTATTTATTTGTTACTAAACTAAGTTGTTACTCTTTCCTATTGGTTTTCGTCCGTTATAGGTTCCTAAGCTGTCCTTATTGCACCTTGTAAGTCTAGAGCCTTTCTTATCTCTTCTTAAGAATCTTAAACCTGTGGCCTTTTGCCTTTATTAAGTGGTGAGCTGGTACTAGTAGTTGTCTGCTTGCCTAATCCTTTATTAACGTTACTCCTTCCGTCTTGTAAAGTAATGGATGCCATATCTAATAGTGTTATAATACCTGTTACTAAACCTTGCGCTATAATAGTCTTAATTTCTGCTTCTGTTTTAACTTCTTTAAGGTCTGCATGCTTCTAGTAAGCTGCCCTTATTACCTTATTGTCGGTAAATGCTTCGCCTATATTAAATTTATTGTCTTTAATATCCATTCTGCGAGCTGGTTTATTAGTTCCTCTAAACTTAGATAATAATAGCTCCTATAGCTAATAGCTTGCGCCATACTTAGCGTCCTTATAAATTTGGCATGCGTTGTTATAACAAAATGCGAAATTGTTAATTAAATATTTTTTTATTCCTTGTAGTGCACCGTTGTCCCTTTATACGTATATGCCGTCTACTAGTCTGGTTCCCTTTACCGCGTAGTTACTCTAACTACCTCTATAGTCTCTAGCGAAATGACCTTATTTTCCGCAATTTATATAAGCTCCATCTTTAAACCACTAACTTTGTTAAGGAGTTCGCCTAAACATCTTCTGCTCTTAAGATCCCTAGTTTAGCCTCTACTCCTTAGTCCTTTAATTACTTAATTCTTAACCTCTGGGTTTTTATGGTTTCTTACTCTATTTCTTGGATTCTTTAGTACTGCTTAGGTCCATTAGCTCTGCGCCATACCATGGTTTTTAACTCTGCGTCTGTTATTGCGTACTCTGCGTCTTATATAACTATAGAACTCTATCCTAACCTTTCTTAGCCTGTTCCCTTTGATAGATCCTATTATTAATCTTTATTACTTAATCTGTTAGTTCCCTTAGGGTATTCGCATCTTCTATTAGAATAATTGCGTCCTAGACTTTTGCCTTAAGTCCTTGTTTATACCATGCTATAAGCGCCCTATTATTCTACTTAACTTGCGTTATAAGTGTCTAAAACTGTGTTGTGTACTTAATTACTAAAACTCTTTATACTAGGTTCTGAAGTTTTTATTTTGCTATGGTGGTTGCCTCTAGGTCCCTAAACATCTATATTAGTCGTTCTATAAATCCTCCCTAACTGGCAAACATATACCTAACCTCTTGGTTTGTTATTGTTAACCCGTTTTTCTATATTTTGGTAAGGTAAGGTTTAAACCACTTAAGTGCTCTTCCTAATAAGAATAGTCTCGCGTAAACCACTCTGTCCATAGGTATAGCTAGCTTGTCTCCCTCTTACGTAACTTTAAAACTTATTTGCGTAAGGAATCCCTTAAGCTTGGACTTCTCTCCTATAAACCGTTTAACTAATGGTAGCGTAATCTTTAAAGCTCCTATCCTGTTAAGTCGTTCTTTAAGTATCGCGTTGTTGTTTATTAACTAATTAACTAGTAGTAACTCTTTGATTAACGTCTGATACAGATCCTATCTGGCCCACGCAGACTACTCCGTCACAGGGGGAAAACTTGTAATTTACAGGAAGAAAACCCTGCAGTTGGGGGAGGAAAAACCCTATGAGCCACCTTAGTAGGATGAAAAACCCTAAATTGCCATGCCTGCACGTAGCCGCGGCCCTGCGGGCCTACAGCTACGTCCTCCTCCTTGGATATTTTGAACTCCTTAGGAATCACTGCTTCCTTCTCTAGCTTATCCAGAGCTAGGGTTTACTATATCCTAGCTAGGCCTTGCTAATTAATTGCCGTATGCTTGTAGTTGTGTCCTATATCTTAACCACCCCCTGTATGCTATCTCTTATTAACTATTGCCATATATGCCTTGCCTCCCCCCCCTAAGGCCTATTAAAGGCGTAAGGGGGATTCATCCGTTCTACTATCCTAATACTAAAAGATAAAAGCGGGATGTGTATATGTGTATCTGGGTATCTTTTATGCCTAGGCCCCAGTTACTAGGCCCTCTTTAAGGGCACCACTCTATTAAGAGAAGACAAGGAAAACCGTATAGGGTTATCTAGCTGCCTTTTAGTAGTATTACGGTAGTACGGCAAGTGACCGCATACTCCGCAGGCGATCGCCCTAGGGGTTAGGAGGGGCCATATATTTGCTTATTTGTTCGCTCGTTCGCGCTTATCCATTCATTAATATAAGGTTATTAATGCTTTCCATTAGGGTTTTTAGGGATGTTATTAAAAACTACACATCTATATTGGATTATACAGGTGTCCTAGATAGAAGAACAGTATAGTAGTCATCGTATTATAGAGGGCCAACAGTAGTGGTTTTTAAGATCTCACTATCCAAAAATTTCTTACCACCGCCCTTAACGCCCACAACCACCACCAGGTCCTGTCCGCACGCTGTGCGACGTCTCTACGTTGGCTCTAGATCTGAACTTCGAAGACCAGGTTCGTAGCCGTCACCACGTACAGGTGCAGAGTCCGATTTCGACGGCCAAACTAATTAACTACTTCTTGTAATTGTCCTATCGTAACTACTTGTAAGTCAGTATCTGCTATACTGGTGTCGTTACCCAACGTAGTTGCTGCCGTCGATGGTGTCGTGACTGGTGCTTTAGGTGGCATATTGTTTAACTTTGTTAATACTATAACTAGGTAGTGAATATGTAACGGAGCCTTGTAGTAGGAACTACGGTAGACTTATTAATAGGCTAGGTGTATAGGTAAACAAGAAGTTAACAACATAATAATAACTAGTGGAGTGGTTGCCTAATAGATTAACTCTAATTATATTCTAAGATTTGCTACGAAGAGAGAACTATCTGGGTAGGGACTGTGGTCCTTTAAATATATAACCGTACGCCTAAGAAATCCCTTTACTCTATAAGGTACGTATGCTCTATCTACTCTGTTACAGATTACACAGATTACATAGATTACACAAATTATACCATGTGACCTTAGCTACCATTCTTCGTTATATAGTTTTACCGGATCCATCCTAGACCTGTAACGGCTCGAACCATTGAACGAATGTCTTAACGAAGACTTGAACAAATGCTTCTAACACGAAGCGAACGAATGCTGTATTACGAAGATATCAAGGTGAGGAGCAAGAGAAGTAGTGAGGCCACGTCTAAATACACAAGCCAAGCCCTAAGCGAACCCCTGACTAGGTGACGCGCCCCAGCGCCGTCACAAGACCGTGCCCTTATTAACCAACTAGCTTCTTCTAACTCTTCTCTAAGTAGTCATAACATCGTACTTAAGCTGTCCGTAACAATAGCTCACAAAGCAGCCCTATATCTTAACCCTTAGAACTATCCAAATATTAGAGCTTATAGCGTAGTATTAGGTCTCAGCCCTTAGAGCAATCTAGATATTAGAGCCTATAGTAAAGCATTAAGTCTTAGCCCTTAGAGCAATTTGGATATTAAAGCTTATAGCGCAGTATTAAATCCAAATCCTTAGGGCAGTCTAAGTATTAGAGCTTATAGTGTAACACTAAGTCTCAACTTTCAGATAAGCCTAAGGTTTAATATTCACAACACTATACTGGATTTCCAATTATAAAAAATCCCAAAGTTTAAGATTTGTAGTATAGTACCAGTTCCTAGGTAGTAGGAAATCCGGAAATTTAGAATTTATAACGTAGTATTAGATCTCCGCTCCTAGAGAATCCTGTAGCTTAGGATTTAAGTTATAATATTAAATCTCCACTCCTAGGAAACTCTAAGGCTTAGGGTTTGCAGGCTAATGCTTAATCTCCACCCTCTAAACTAGGCGTAGTTTAGAATTCACGTTCTAATACTCAATCCCCACCTTCTAAATTAGGTGTGGCTTAGAATTTACAGTCTAATATTTAATCTCCGCTCTCTAAACTAAGCGTAGCTTAGAACCTACAGCCTAGTGCTTAATCTCCGCCCTTAGTTTTAGATATAACGCAGCTTTAGCAGGTTAGTATTTAATATTCCTTAGCATTCCACTTATTTATTAACTTAACTAAGACTGGGGTAAAGCTCTAATTAATATCCAGGTATTAAGTATTAATCTCTATATATGTATTTAAAAAGTCCATTAGATTCTTATCTAAAGAGATATTAAGGTTTATACTAAAAGCTCCTAAAACTTATAGAACCTATATTATATTAGCTATTTAGTTTAAGTGTCTTATAATTCTCTTAACTAGATATTATCTGTTCTTCTTAGGCTACTATGCCTTAAGCCTCTTAGCCAATATTAAATCCGCCTTATAGTAAGAGAAAACAAAAGAATATATCTGCGTACTTTAAAAGTAAGAAATCCGCTTACTAAGTAAACCTAATATTCGCTTATAACCCTTCTCCAGCACCTTAATTAAGCGGTAATTCTATATTAATATCACTTTATAAGTTAACTAGACGGCACCCGCTTACTTTAATTAGTAGTAACTTAACTATAAAGGATTTGCGCATTACAAATAAGCGTATATAAGGTGGTTAATATTTACTAAAGTAAGTCACTATAGTAATTACTTGTTAGTAAGCTAATTTAATAAAATCTATAGCGTGGATATTTACCTTTAATCAACCTCCGCACTTTCCACCTTATAGCATCGCACCATAAACTTTATCATTGTTATTTTATTTACTGTCTATTAGCATACTGCTCTCTATAATGCCTTCTTATATACCTCTAAATACGTCTAACAGCTATTTAGTTAAGGAACTTAATATACGCGATATTAATAATAAAATAATTAAGGACGCTTTTAAGGACGCTCTTTCTTTTACTAATCCTTTAGGGTCTCTACCTAGAGAGTAAGCTTTCTAATACTAAATTATGCCTATAGCTAATATAATTTTAGGAAATATATACTAAAGCACTCTTTATTGGATCTAGCAGAGCACCATAATAAGACTATTATAAAATCCGCTAGAAATCCGCTTACCTTTTTACTGCCTGCCTCTTTGCTGCCTACTTCTTTACTACTTACCTCTTTGCCGCCTACTTTTAAGCTACTTGTTTCTTCGCCGCCTACTGCTTCTAAAAAGTTTAATCATTGTCGTGCTTCTACTTCTTTTAAGAGGCAGGCTAATAGAATTACTGTATAAAATGTTTAGTACAAGATAGCCTTTAAATCGTATATATTAACTATACTATTTTGTCGGTATCACCCGGGGGGGTACTGCAATTGCAATATAAGGTAACTGGTTCTTAATTCATTCGTGTTCTGTTTTCGTCTACCAAAGGAGAAAGAAAGGGGTAGTAAAGGTCGGACTATCTATCGGGCCGTAGGTGGTCAGGTGACCTACGCTACGCCATACGGCCCCTGCCGCATACGCTCTGCGCATAATGTAATTTATAACCTCTACTCGTACAGACATATTTTTATATCTTGTCTACTAATTTACCTCTTATAGTAATCCAATAGAAATATTAGAGATTTTAGATAACGATAAAGAGAGAAATTTTAATAACGCCAACTCTCCTAAAAGCCCTTCTCTATCCTCTTATAATCTCCGTAGCCCTTACAAACTCTATAGTATATAGACGGCCCAAGCTATAATATCGGATATTAACATAAATAAGTACCTTCCTATTCAAGTGCCGTTAGTAAATAAATAGTATACCCTAAAAGCTAGCTCTTAGGAGAATATAAAGGAAGCTTGCTAGCGGATATATACCTATATCTAGAATATTAAGGGTAGCTCTAGTATGCTGCGCGATCTACTATGCGTTCTATACATTAAGCAAGACTATAAATATCGCGTTTATAAGCAGAACTCTAGGCCGCCTTTTAAAGGTGCGTGCTTAAGATATTGCTTAAGTAGTAGGTTATGCGAAAAGGTATATACTAATAGCATACCACTATTCTATTAGCTAACATATATATAGAATAGTTCGCTAAGACTAGAGCCAGTTACACCTTAGCGCAAAAAACGTGCGCTATTAGCTTCTATTAGTAGTCTAGCTGGAATACCTACATCGGGAAAATATGGTACCCTACCAATGGCCTCAATGGTTGGTGGTTGACGCAATTGGCGCGCAGTTGAGGGCATTTGGCAACTCGACCGACTAGCCTATGTCGTGTTTTTTTGACACGCAGCCT
>Ga0307507_10008029_pt1 | contig 14864 bp, 6 predicted proteins | sample 7_EM_MG_FD_207223 | JGI IMG/M metagenome (GOLD analysis project Ga0307507, IMG submission 207223) | Populus trichocarpa ectomycorrhiza microbial communities from riparian zone in the Pacific Northwest, United States - 7_EM | ecosystem: Host-associated > Plants > Roots > Unclassified | place... | reverse complement strand
CTACGCGTAGGTATATCACCTCCTTACGCCCTTGACCCTTACGATCGATCGCGCAACGTCTTGTAGACTCCTCGAATACATACGTTCTGTAGCCACTGCCCCCGTCCCGTGACAGCAGGCAGATAGACAGGTAGGTAGGTAGGCAGGTAGGCAGGCAGGCAGGCAGGCAGGCAGGCAGGCAGGGAGGTAGGCAGGCAGGCAGGCAGGCAGGCAGGTAGGTCGGTCAGTCAGTAGGCAGGCAGAAAAGAACCGTCGCTATATTGTATTAAATTATCTAAAATAATATAATTTATTTTACTAGCCTTTATTTATTAAAAATATACTACTAACTACGCAGACCAAGTAAATACTATTAAGTGCGCGGGAAGAGCAACACTTATCTATTGCTTAAAGTGAGCAAGATATACAAAATGCGCAAGGAGGGCATTATGCTGTAAATGCGCAATTAGCTGCACTACGTTGTTGGTTTCTATTAAATGCGGCAGTATGCCGCTTCTTAGTCGATACCATACGCTACACGTTAGAATGCGCGGAATGCGCATTTGGCCGCGAAATGCTGCCAAATGCTGCAAAAATGCTGGTAAATTTTTTCCTTTCTTTAGCTTTGGATCCTTATTTATAGATAATCTAATTATATAGGCTTGCGCGACTCTCTTACTATGCTTATACCTTAATTAACTAAGTCGCTAACATTATCTAAAGCTTATTCTACCTTTTTTTTTTTTCTAAAAAGGAACTTAAATATATCTATAAGGACATAGAACAGGACCTTAAGGACATTACTAGGACTATAAGGATAGGATAAAACCAAAAGAATATAAATAGAATGCGAAACCTAAGAATAGGACACGTATAGACCAGAACCCCTAGAAAATAAACAAATACTAGGAATTACCTAAAACCCCTACTACTATGCTAAGAAATACAGTAGCCAGCAAAGCTGCTGTAGGACCTATAAATACCTCTAATAGTAAAACAGTCGCCGTCTTAACCCCCTAGGAGGAGCTTATAGTAGCTAATACCAAAATTAAATGGCTTTAAGAGCTGCTTAAAACTAGAAACACCCCTATACCTAGTAAGGAGTTACTAGACACCTAGAGACTTGCTATAGTCCTTAAGGCCCTAGCCTAATATATAGTATTAGTATTATTGCGGTCCGCAAAGGTCGTAGACCCCCTATTGCTTATAGATGGAACTAACCCTATATTTAATAATTAGAAGCTTTAACTATAAAATAAGCTTAAAGTTAATACAGACTACTTCCCTACTACCTAAGCTAAAATGGCCTATGTCTTTAGCCGTACTAGTGTAACAGAACCTTGTAGCAGTAACTACAGTAGGTCCTGTTATTGGGCTGGGTATATAGGTAAGAACAAGTCAACAACATAATAATAACTGGTGGAGTGGTTGCCCAACAGATTAACTCTAATTGTATTCTAAGATTTACTACAAGGAGAGAACTATCTATGGTAGGGACTGAGGTCCTTTAAATACACAACCGTACGCCTAAGAAATCCTCTCTTATACATGAGGTACGTATTATCTATCTTAAATATAGCGTCCCCTTTATTTAACATAGTTAACGCGTTTAACATCACGTGACCTTGGTTACCATTCCTTATTATATAGTTCCACTGGTTCCATCCTGGACTGTGCCTGTATTAACTAACTAGCTTCCGCCAACTCTTTCCTAAGTAGTTATAACATTATACTTAAGCTATCTATAACACTATCTCCCTTCTCTTTATTTTTATCCTTAAAGATTCCTAACATCTCTAAGTTGTCTACTAGAGGTATAATGTCCATCTAATTAATCTGGTTAATATCCTTACTTATTATACCTAAAGTATCTTCTTCTTTATACGCGTAATGACATGCTCGTTCTGTGGCTGCTATACTATTGCTTAGTGAGATTATGCTATTTCCATATTCTTATTATGCGAAAGAGTGGTTAGTCTATGTTATGTTAGCAAGTTCTTTATCTTAACAACCCTCTTCCTGTTTAAAGTGCACTAAAGCAAATATTTAATTATCTTGTAATATTCGCTCTATGTTACGGGACACCCCCATAACACCTTACATACGTCCACCTATTTCTACCAACTAAACAACCAAAGACCAACCATAAGACGGCAATCTGACAGCAATCTGCCGTATTCCGCCGCAATCTGCCATCTCTACTGTTGGAGTTGCTAACTGGCAACTTCAAGGACCTCTAACTGCCGAATTCTACTAAGTTCTACCAGAACCGCCACCTAAGCTCTACCCTACCCGTGCGTAGCATAGTACCCGTTAACCTAGCAACTAAGCGAACGTTATATACCCTTTTTCCCCTATTTCCTACTTTCCTTTCCTTATACAACGTCTTAACTTCATTACACAGTTTATGTACATAGCTTGTGACGGCTCGCATAAATGCCCCTAAACTAAAGCTTGTGGATTGCTATCTAATAAAGATACTAAGCTAAGGAGAAGAAAAGAAGGGGGTCGCAAGGACCATAGTAAACATATATAAAGGGGCAGCCGCCAAGGCGCTAGCGGTAAGCGAGCCAATCGTAGGTTGGCAGAATATGGCAGCAGCATGGCAGAATTTGGCAGGTAACGCGCTTTAGCACCGTCACATTACCCCCCCCTCCTAAAAAAGCCTGCCCTTAGGCGTTATCCAAGCTCCCTATTATTGTCCAAATTATTATAATTATCTAACCCTTCTTCCTAGTATTTAATCCAGTTGTCTAATTTACGTGGTGGTCCAGGGAGGTTAGGGTAGGCTAAGTGGAAGTCCTGTAGCTTATAGGGGGAGTACTTAAAATCAGATACAGGGTACCACTTTAGGTTATCGTCATGGCCTACCTAGCTTGCACAGTATTTTAAGACATTACGGACCTTTTTTACTGCTAGGATTTCTTTAACTTCCCATTCTTTGTCCTTAGCAATCTGGATTGGCGGTAGGGGGTCGTTATACTATCTAGGTAGTGGATCATCCGCAGCCTTTTATAGCCGGCCCGGAGAGAAGACGGGGTGGATCCCTATTAACTCTAGTAGCTTAACCTCAAAAGAGTATCCTACCTTTTAAAGAGTCTTATATAGGCCAGCCATTTGGTAGTCTAACTTGCGGCTTAGCCTCTAGGTTTTCCAGTTCTTTATTAACACCCATACCTTATCTCCTACTTAGAAGTCTTCCTTGCAACAATATCGGTTTATATTAGACTTCTTTTTTTCTTACGCCTTTCTTATAATTGTTTAAGCAGTCTCCTAGGCTCTATACATTCTCTCAGCAAATGCCCGGGCCTCTTTATAGCTAAGGCGTTCGCGGGCCGTAGCGGGTTCCATAGGCCTATCCCAATTAAAGGACGTTCGTGGTATATACCTATAGAGCAGTTTAAATAGGGACATCCCTATACTATTATAGGGGAGTATAAGCTACGCATAGTCCATTATAGGTAGTAATTCCGACTAGTTGTCCTAATAGTAGTCTATAAAGGGCCGTAGTCGCTAGTCAAGGTACTAGTTCATAATCTCAGTTTAGCCGTCAGTCTAAGGGTGGAATATAGTAGAGAGCTTAATCTTAATCCTAAGAATACAGCAAAGTTTATTCTAGAAATCTAATATAAACTAGGGGCCATAGTTAGAGATAATTAATTTAGGGGCGCCGTAGAATCAATAGATGTTGTTAATATAGAGGCAGGCCATATCCTTCACAGTTATGGTCTTAAAACAAGGGAGGGAGACAGATTGCTTACATAGTCAGTTAACCACTACAAAGGCTGTATCGTGGCCGTAGGTGTCCTTTAGAAATGACTTAAAGTCTATAGTGATATATTGCTAAGGGCGTTCTGGAACTAGCAGTGGTTATAGCTACCTAGGAGTTTAATCCCTAGGGGCATTTGCACGTCTATAGGCGTGGCAGTTTCTAACAAATCGATCTATATCAGATAGAAGTCCTCGCTAGTAGTAATAGGGCGCTAATAGTTAGTAGGTCTTATTACAACTAGGGTATACCATAGAGACTTAACAGTAGGCTTCACAGATTAACTCTATTTATAGGTTATTAATATTTAGAACTATAAGCCATTCTTAGTATAGAAGTAGTCCTTCTTCCATTTCCAAATCAGGGTCCTCCTTTGCGGCTTAGTTACGGAGGGCCTTTAGGGAGTCAGCCGTGCGGTTCGCAGTTAGGATGCGGTTAACTAGCCCTATTAGTTCATCTAAGACTGCTCCCTTTAAGGGTGCTAGCTTATTCCGTTTAGAGTCTAGTTCTTTAAGAATTTACAGGTTAAGCTATTTGGGATAGAGAAGGGCACGCGTCTAGTATTAGGTCTTTAGCTTATCCTAGGGTCCTATATCTTATTCCCTTTAGGTTAGTATATTAGCTTTAGTATTTTACTTACCAAAACAATATATAATTATAAAGAAGAATTTGGAGAGTATTTTAGCCTAATGGGCTTATTATCCAGTAAGCTGCTTTATAGTTATAAAGTACTCTAGGGCTTTATAATCCGTATATATCTTAATCCAGGAGTTCGTACCTTTAAGCTCTACGCGCCATTAGGATAATAATCAGATAATAGCTAGTATTTTTTTATTATATACCTTATAGTTATACTTAGCTGGGTCTATTGTTTTTAAAAAAAAGGCAATAGGGTACTATTTGTCATCTAAATATAACTATAATAGGATTCCCGCTACAACTCCATCGGAAGCGTCTATCTCTAACATTAATTTAAGGTCCGGGTTATAGTAATAAAGGATTAAAGAAGAGATAAGCCAATCTTTTAACTCTCTAAAGGCTTCTATATAGTCATTATTAAAGACAAAAGGCGTGTCTTTCCGGGTAAGTTATATAAGAGGCGTTGCCACTACTCTATAGTCACGGATAAATCGGTGGTAGAAATTACAAAAACCTAGGAAGAACTGGATACCCTTTACAGTATAAGGGGGCTGCTAGTTATGGATTACGTTAACCTTTTTAGGGTTGACTTTAATCCTATTTATACTCACTATAAACCCAAGGTACTTTATACGTTTTACCCTAAATTTACATTTCTTAATATTAACTTGCAAGCCTACGTTCTGTAATCTCTCTAGGACCTTCTTAATATAAACTTAGTGCTTAAGTTTGTTGTCTAAGTATATAAAGATGTTATTTAGGTATACTGTATAGAATTCGTTAAGGTAATTAAAAAGAACATTATTTATATACCTTTAGTACGTAGCCGGTCCATTTGTTAGTCTAAAAGGAAGAACTTTACATTTATAGGACCTGTAACGGGTATAGAACGTTGTTAAATCTTTAGATGCAGGGTCTATCCTAATTTAGTAAAAAGCTTGGCGGATATTAAGTTTAGTAAAGATCTTTACCCAGCTTAGACATGCGAGGGTTTCGTTAATTAAAGGAATAGAATACCAATCCTTTTAAGTAATAGCATTTAGCTTCCGATAGTTAATATAAAAACAAAGGCCTCCACTAGGCTTTTTTATAAATAGGATAGGGGAAGTAAAAGGGGCTTAACTTAGCTTAATAAACCTTTTATTAAGGTTATTAATTAAGTACTGCTTTATTGCTTTTAGCTTATCTATTAATTGTTAGTAAAGGGGGCTATAGCCTAGCAAGTTATTGGCTTCTAATTAAATCTTATAATTATATATCTAGTAAGGGGGTAACTTGTCTAAAGCCACCCTTAAGAATACGTCCTTATACTTGGTATAGATAGTAGGAAGAAGACATTTAACTAGTTCCTTATCAGTTTCCTTAATTAGCTTTTCTTCCCTCTTATTAATAATCCAGTTAATCTTATATAGGCTTGTTGTAAAGACCTTATTGTCCTTCCAGTACATATTAAAGTGGAATGCTATAGCGCTAATTGCGGTAATATCTACTATAGGGGGGTTATATAACACTAGGGGTATGTGTAACCTTAGGGCCCTCCAGGGTATTAGCGTTATCGTTACTCCTTTTAACTCCTGTTATATCTTTTAAAGGTTATCCCTTATATCTTATTAGTATATTCTTTTCCACACCAGTCAGATCTGCGTGATTTGGACATCATCTATGCTACTATCTGTCCCGCTTCTATAGGTAGAGTCCTCCTTAAACATAGCGCTTTAGGAGAGTATCTTTATTAATATAGAGTTCTTTCTAGCTTCGCGGCGGGCATCTTCTTAGGCAAAGGCTAGGTCACGGGCCCGGACATCCTACTAATATATAGGGTTAGACTTTGCAGCTAGTGTCTTATAGTTAGTTCGGATTTCTCTAACAAAGAAGGGTAATTTTGGCCTATCCTCTGGCCAGATAAACTGTCTTTGTTATACGTTCAGCCAAATATTAAAGTAGGACATCTATTTTTGGCTAAGGATTATATTATAGGACCCTAGGTCTAAGATACAGAAGGGGATGCCGTATTAACATTGTCCATTAAGGGAGATATATAACTTTAGGACATGGGTAACCGGCTTACCGGCTTAGCCGTTATAGCCTTTTACCTGGACAGGCTTCTCTAGTAGGGTGGCTTTTACATTTAGAAACTTAGTAATATTAATTATATAGGTAGTATTTATAAAGGCAAAGCCATTTGCTCTAGTGTTAATAAGGGCAGTTAAGTTAACTCTATATCTATTTTAAGATACTATACATGGAACTATAAAGTGTTTTCCACCCATTAACTAACTTAGATTAATCTCTTTAAGATTAATAGAATACCCTAGGGGGGAGTCTTTCCCTAGGGTTCTTCTTTTCCTAACTTATTGGACGTTTCTCCTTCCTCTATCTCCTTAATATCCTTTAATTCTGGGCAAGATAAGGCAAAGTAACCCTCCTTATCGCAGTTATAGTAAGTGGCTGTAGCAGGGTCAATTGGGGTATTGCGACAAGTACTGGTTAAGGTTGTGGTACATAGCTAGTCAGGCGAGGCTTGCTGGTGCGTAGTTATAACCGCTTTTAGTATAGCAGTGGTTATGGCTGGTCTTCCTACTCTAGCTCCTGTAGGGGTGGCGGGTAAGCTTTAATCGCTATAGGGTCGCTTCTATTAATCTAAACGGGCGTTAATCCGCTTTAGCTCTAAGTCTAACAATAGGTAATAAGCTGCGAGTCTTTTATAGGTTAGTAGGTTATCTAGAGTTACAGCGATCTTCTCTTATAGCCTAATTATTAGTTTATTGTAAAGGTCTAATTAGTAGTTTTTAAGAGGGACCTGGCCTTCTCCTACAAGGTATAAGAATTAAGTCTGGAATTTAGCAAAGGGTTAGTTCGGCTTTATTATTAGGCAGTTATAGTCGTACTAAGCGTCCCGTACTTTATTTAGGTTGACATAGATAGCTACTAGGTGCTGCAGCATCTCATTAACAGATATAAATTGGATAGGAGAGTCATCTTCAAACTTGGCTTAAAGGTGACGTTAGGCGTCCCCTATAGTTTGGCCAAAAAGGTAGAGCATTTTGGCCTCTTTAGAGGGGAAATGGTTATAGTTAATTTAGAGTTTTCCTTATACTTAGATCCTCCAGTTCTTAAAGGTAGGGTCTATCCCATTGGACAGTAGTTAAGGGTTAGGAAGCTTAACAGATTTTAATTACTTTATTATTATATCTATACTTTCTAGTGTATTGCATTTGGTTAAGCGAATGGGTTAACTAAGGCTTTATAAAGAGGAGGCTAGGCTACTTTATAAGGCAGTAAGGCTTTCCAGGATCTCCTTTAGAGTCTCTTATATACTTTAGGCTTGAAGACAATTAACCTTCTAATTGGCCGCAAGGGCGCGAATCTGTTCGCGTATATCTATAATGTTATTATTGTCTTTAATTTCTGATCCCAATTGGATCTCGTGTTCCTCTTAGGTAGAGGTAGGTCTTTTAAATAAGCTTGCTTTAGGTGCCATTATTAGCCTCTTAGGGTTTATCAGTCTTATGCACTTTAGTTTTAATTCTAGGGGTATAGGTCCAGTCCTACCTGGCTTATAAAGTGGGATATTATTAAGGCCTTCCTAGGTAGTATAAAGTTGTTCTGGTGTCTGAGTATAGTATGTTAACACGTTATTGCAAACGAAGTTTCTTTTGAGATATAGGGATATTATTAAGGCCTTCCCAGGCAGTGTATAGAGAGCTTAGTATAATATAATGGCTCGCATAAATGCCCCTAAACCAAAGCTTATAGATTGCTATCTAATGAAGATACTAAGCTAAGGAGAAGAAAAGAAGGGGGTTATAAGGACCATAGTAAATATATATAAAGGGGCAGCCGCCAAGGCGCTAGCGGTAAGCGAGCCAATCGTAGGTTGGCAGAATATGGCAGCAGCATAGCAGAATTTGGTAGGTAACGCGCTCTAGCACTGTTACATAGCTTAATAATATCTACTTTGCTATATATTATTATCGCTTATGCTCACTCCGTGACACTATGTTGCGTTAACCCTATATACCACCCTCTGAAATACAGAATAACCCCAAAGCCCCTATAACAGCCGTTAGTATTATATCCGCACTCTAAGAACAATTAGTAGAAATATAAAAGTCCTTTATAGACGCCCTCGCACAGAACTAAGCCACTTTAACTTAACAATAAGCCGAATAAGAAGCATGATACTGGCAATTAATTAAAGACCTCCAAGAAGAAATCCGCACCCTTAAGATGCCTATATTAGGGCCCTAAGACTAAACACTATCTCTAGAGATAAATACGTGGAACGAGAGCCCTAAACCTATAGTAGTTACTTACCCTAAACCAACTACTGCACCGTAATAATCTAAACAACTACCAAACCCTCTAATATTTACTAGTAAATAATAAGAACTCTAATCATTTCTAAGCCGGCTTAAAAATAAGCTAACTGGTAACGCTAACTACTACCTAACTAAAGCTAACCGACTCTGCTACGCCTTAAGTTAATTAGGAGGAGACGCAGCTAACCTCATTAAACCTCTTTAACTAAACTTAGTACTAAGCCTAATTGTACTTCTTAAAGCTATGTATAGTGACCCAAACCGCCAAGCTACTGCTTAGAGAAAGATAAACCACATAACTTAAGGAATAAAAAGCTTCCTAGTATACTTCTCCAAATTTAACCGTTACGTAAAAGAAACAGGCTAGAACAACTCCGCACTAATTAACAGCCTTATTAAATCCCTAAGCCCCAAACTAAAAACCTCCTTAATAGGTATAGACCTACCAGGAGCTTTTAACGCCTACACAAACGTTATCAATAAACGATATAATAATATACTACGCCTAACACCGAAGTCCGCTCCTTAATATAATACGACAAACCCATAAACGTCTACTAAGTCATCGTCTCAGCCTAAGCACCCCGACGCCATAGATATTAACACTGGAACCCTAGGATATGCCCCACTAGGGTCCTCTAAACGAGGATAACACACTAAGCTAGGCCTCTGTTTTAAGTATAGAAGTAGCTCCTACTTCTCTAACCACTGCTCCGTCCCTATGCCCTAACACAAATTACAAACGGCCAACACCAGCAGCCGTTTACCGCATTAATCCTCCAGTTACTATCCCCAATCTCTACCTAGTTCCAGCCCCACATCCAGTAAGCACCACTTATAAGGACAAAGCTATAACTGATACGCTATAAGAACTCCACCCCAATCGCCTCTAAAAGGAAGGTTTTAGAGCTAAGTCGCTCTCCAGGATGGCGCTGCCTTAGGATCTTATTAAATGCTTTGGATATCACGAACTCTAACTCTTAGGATCGCAGTATAACTATTAACTGTTGTCTTCGGTAGAACAATTAATAGGTTAATACTTAAGTCCTAATTAATACAGGAGCTAGTAGCATAGAATTCATTAATAAGATCTTTATATAAGATAATAGTTTTACTCTAACCCCCCTTAACCGGCATATTAACGTATTTGGATTTAATGGCAAACGCACTGTCTTAGGCTATATTACCCATATAGTATTCCTAAGACTCTAATACCTAAACTATAAAGAACTGATTAAGCTTTTTGTTACCACTCTAGGTTACTTAGTAATACTTAAACAACCTTAGATAAAGCTATATAAGGTAACCATTAATTAGGGCAACCTTAAGCTTCTATTTACCGCCTCCCGTTACAAGCAGAAGTGCCTTATAACTCACTGCTCAGACCCTAAACTAAAATCTAAAAAATCCACTAGGATCTATTAGTCTAAAATTTCCACCAATATCTACCCTATACCTAAAAAGTCCACCTAATTCTACTAAGAACCTAAAAATTACACTAAACCACACAAACTAACCCTAACTACTGTACCACCCTAAACCAAGCAGAAGCCTAAACTTAAGCTTAACATATAAAAGTACTAGAAGAACTAGTATTCTATTATAAAAAGGATACTTAAAGAACCTAAACCCAAATCTGACACTAACTTTATACCTAACACTAAACCTAAAGTTAAACAAGAAACAGTAGATAATTAAAAGGAAGTTACTAGCTGGTAACTTACCCCCCTTTCTATAGATATCTATATAATTGGAGTTACCCTATTAGCACAACTTGCCAGGAAACCTAAATATATAATCTTTACCGTTATAATAGCCGATATTGAAAAGGCCCTAGTACTAAAGAAGCACACTAACCCTGCTATAAAAGTACCAGTATGCCATTATAAGCATCTAGAAGTATTTTTACAAAAGGAAGCCAATAAGTTAGCGGAGCACCAACCATATAACCACAAGATTGTACTTAAAGAAGGAAAATAACTAGGATTTAGACCCTTGTATAAAATGTCCTAAAATAAACTCTAAGTATTGCGAAAGTACTTGGACAAACACCTAAGTAAAGGATTCATCAGAGCAAGCTCTTCGCCTATAGCTACACCTATAATCTTCATTAAGAAACCTAGCGGCGGTTTACACTTCTGTGTAGACTATTAAGCTCTTAACGCTATTACCATTAAGAATCGGTACCTACTCCTATTAATTTAAGAGACACTAAACTGATTAAGTAAGGCTCGCTACTACACAAAACTTAACATTATCCACGCATTTAACCGCCTCTATATCATAAAAGGAGATAAATGGCTTATAGCATTCCGTACTAGATACGGACTATTTAAATACTTAGTAACACTATTTGGCCTCGCGAATGCCCCAAGTTTATTCCAATACTTTATAAATAATACCTTATAACCTTACCTGGACGTTTTCTGTACTGCTTATATTAACGATATCCTGGTATATAGCAATAACCTAGCTAAATATAAGAAACACGTTAACCTTATCTTAAAAGCCCTACGTAAAGCTAGACTATAATTAGATGTAGATAAATACAAGTTCTATAAAATAGAAGTTTTATACCTCGGACTTATTATCTCTACAGATAGTATATAAATGGACCCAAAGAAGATTAAAGTAATTATAAACTGGTAAGAACCCAAGAACGTTAAGGACGTAAGAGCCTTTATAGGATTTGCTAATTTCTATTAATAGTTTATTAATAACTTCTCCACCCTAGTTTTACCTCTTATAGCTCTAACCTAAAAGGACAAAGCCTTTATCTTTAACAAGGAATATAAAAAGGCCTTTGCCTATCTAAAAGTTATATTCACTACCGCACCCGTACTTTAACACTTTAACCTAAACTAAAAGAGTGTTATAGAAGCTAACTCATCTAACTATATCACTAGAGGCATTCTGTCTCAGTATAACAAAGAAGGGGTACTGCACCCTATAGCATACTTCTTAAAACAACTAAGTCCAGCCAAATATAACTACAAGATCTATAATAAAGAATTGTTAGCTATTATTAGATATTTCAAACAATAGCGACCTAAACCGGAAGGCGCTGGATTTCCAATTAAGGTCCTCAGCGACTATAAGAATTTATAGTACTTTACAACCACGAAACAGCTAAGTTATTGTTAAGCCCACTAGTTAGAATATCTGTCTTAATTCCAATTCTTAATTATATACCGCCTAGGCGTTTAAGGTCAAAAACCTAATACCTTAACTCGACATTTACAAGACATAACAGTATAGGAAGAAGCGCGCGCCTACCATAAACAAACCCTGCTTTGTCCCGAATTATTTAATCCCCTAGCTAAAGACCTTACAATATATATCCTTAAAATAACTAATTAATTGATTAAATAGATTATAATTAATAAATACCTAAACAACAAGTTTATCTAAGAGACACTTAAGCTAATTTAAGATGGCGTTAGACGCTCTAAAAAGATCTCTCTAAGTAAATATAAAGTTTATAGAGACTGCTTGTACTACCAAAACCGCCTAGTTATCCCTAATTATAATAAACTTAAGCTTAAGCTCCTTAAACACATATACAACCTACTAGTAGCCGGCCACCCAGGCTAAGGAAAAACCCTAGAGCTACTTTAATGGGAGTACTACTAGCCAAACATGTATAATATAATATAAAGGTACGTCTCTAGCTGCTATACCTGCTGACAAGCCAAAGCTTTATATAAGACATATAACGGCTTTCTAAAGCCACTGCCTGTTCCGGACCAAAGATGGAAGGATATCTTAATTAACTTCATTATTAATCTCCCTAAAAGTAAAGGCTGCATAAACATTATGGTAGTTATAGACCGACTATCTAAGATAAGACACTTAATTGCCTGCCCTAATATGTTAGTACCTACTATTGCCTGACTGTTCCTAGATTATGTATAGAAACTCCACGGACTCCCCAAAATAATCGTCTCTAATAGAGGCCACCAGTTTATCTTGGCGTTTTAGAAAGAACTGACTACCCAACTCTATATTAAAGCACTATTATCTACGGCATATTACCTAGAAACGGATGGTCAAACAGAACGTGCAAATGCTATAATGGAACAGTATATTTGGATATACACGTCATATCTGCAGGACGACTAGATGGACTGGCTTGCATTTGCCGAGTTTACTGTAAATAACTCTGTCTTAGAAACCACAAAGGTCTCCCCGTTCCTGGCTAACTACGGCCAGCACCCGTAAATAGGTTTTAAACCCTTTAGTAATGTTCCTTATCTAGCTTATTAGGCCTTATAAGTTGCAGAAGCAAACAAATTTATAAAGAAGATGGAAGAACTATAGGAGTTCCTTACTAACAAAATAATATAGGCCTAGTCTGTCTATAAAGCCGCAGCAAATAAGAACTAAACCCTAGCACTAGCTTACTAAATTAGTAACTTTATCTGGCTAGATATAAGAAATCTAAACACAAAACAACCTACTAAAAAACTTAATTGGAAGAACGCTGGCCCTTATAAGGTTAAAAAAGTTGTCTCTCCTTATGCCTACCAACTGAAGCTCCCTAATACGGTTAAAATCTACCCTATATTCCATACGTCAGTCCTCCGCCCTGCCGCCCCTATATTAGACGCCCTGCCTAGATAGATCCAAGACCCTCCCCTACTAGTTAAAGTAGATGGTAAGGATAAGTACCTTATTGAAAGAGTTGATAATATTAAGTATAACAAACGGAAACGCAAATATATATACCTTATGAAATGGAGAGGTTTTACTAAACCCTTATAGGAACCTGCCAACTCTATAGGACTTACACAAGCCGTAAAAGACTTTCACAAACTCCACCTAGAACTACTACAGCCCCATCTTACAGATGCTTGAGTTTAAAGGGGGGGTACTATTATAGGACACCCCCGTGACACCTTATACACGTCCACCTATTTCCACTGACTAAACAACCAAAGACCGACCACGAGACGGCAATCTGACAGCAATCTGCCGTATTCCGCCGCAATCTGCCGTCTCTACTGTTGGAGTTGCTAACTGGCAACTTTAAGGACCTCTAACTGCTAAATTCTGCCAAGTTCTACCAGAACTGCTACCTAAGCTCTACCCTGCCCGTGCGTAGCATAGTACCCGTTAACTTAGCAACTAAGCAAACGTTATGTACCCTTTTTCCCCTATTTCCTACTTTCCTTTCCTTACGTAATGTCTTGACTTTATCATACAGTTTATGTATATAGCTTAATAATATCTACTTCGCTATATATTATCATTGCTTATGCTTACTCTGTGACACTCTACCTCTAACACTAAGTGTGCGCGTCCTATAACTCTTAACAGTCTTCAAGTTCCCTAAGTAACTTATTATAGGGTCTTATGTTTAATCTACCGCTATAAAGCTTAACGGTGACCTAGTGTAGGCCCTGGCTAAGCTTAAGTGGTCTCGGAATGCGGAGCAGAAGGCCCTAGACGCTTATACTGCAGCATCCACGCGGCTACTTCGTCTTAAGAAAGTTTGTAAGAAGGTCCGTTCCAAGGAGTGGAAACTTGTTTAATAAGGTCCATTTAAGCTAGGTAATAAAAGAGTAGAGTCTCTGGAGATGGAAATAACTCTAAATAACTTAGTAGTTGCTCCTCTTAGGTCCCCCTTAGTTAACTTATCCTTTAGTAATCCCTTTTCTATACTTCCTAACCTACTTTCTTCTAATACTTCTATACCTTTCCTATAGCGTTCTCTAGGTTGCTTAGTAGTTCCTAGGTAGTCTTATTATAGCCTATCTACTTTACTTTATACTATGTTTTATTATCTACATCTTTATAACTAATGGTCTTTAAAACTTACTATTTATCTTCCTCTTGCCCTCTATATATGTCTGCCTTATAGACTGGTGGTTTAACGTCTCCTTATGCTGGCTCTAGCATTATAACGTACTATATAGGGTAGATTTTTATCCTAGCTAGTAGGTTTAACTTATATATAACTAATAAAATTCTCTGCCTAATTTTAAAAGGTCCTAGTCTAACATGGTTTAACTTTTTACTTAGTCGCTAACTCTTAAAATTTTTATATAGTAGCCACACTTTATCTCCCTCCTTAAGATCTGGTCCCTTAGATCTCTTAGCATTATAGTACCTTTTTATTTATTCTTGTACTAGTTTAGCTGTTTCTTTAAGGT
>Ga0307507_10008028_pt1 | contig 14867 bp, 16 predicted proteins | sample 7_EM_MG_FD_207223 | JGI IMG/M metagenome (GOLD analysis project Ga0307507, IMG submission 207223) | Populus trichocarpa ectomycorrhiza microbial communities from riparian zone in the Pacific Northwest, United States - 7_EM | ecosystem: Host-associated > Plants > Roots > Unclassified | place... | reverse complement strand
AAATATACATTTGGTTGTATTCAAGGTAGACTCCACCTGGAGTGTGTGGGGGAGTGTAAAGTATACAAACAACCCTGCAGATGGCAATGACAGCAATGTGTCATTTGATGAAGAGAACCCCCATTACAAGAGGGTGGATAGCTCAAAGGAGTACTGGCCAAGTACTGGCAGTATTCTGTTTACAGTACTGGGGGGTTAAGTACAGATATCATCAAGTTCCAAAGAAGACATTCAACAATGCCAAACAGGTGACTTTTGATGTGCTTGACATGTGCCCTGTGGATGTCATTTGACAATTTATGAATCGTTCCTGGTGGTTTATGAGTGCATATTGCATAAAATTAACAGGAAAAGCAGCGGCGTGGGCCATCTGCAAGCAAAAGAGCCATAGGTCAATTTCTCAAACCACAATGATGCACCTCAACGCCATAGTCAACCCTTAAAATTTGCTTAAAATGTCCCTAGATGACCCAACAACTCTCCCAAACTTTTGGCCACCTTAATTACTTGTGGGAAATTTATAAAAAGCATGTTTTCTGACGTTTTTTGACACTCCGAGTTCGAATCTGAAGTCAGATTGCCGAAAAATTCAGTAGTTCTTGAGATATCAAAATTGTTGTCTTTGTTTGTCCGCGACTGTACCAGGTTTAGACAACGTCACGCCACCATCTGTAACGGCACGGGACAGCTTACATAACCGTGACAGTCGCGAATTTCAGAAGCACTGACGTTGTTCAAGTTCAACACTTGCACCGTCGCTATGGATTCAGTGGTTCTGGAAACAAGTTTGGGAGATGTTCAATTAGAGCTCTATTGGGATCACGCACCACGAGTCAGTCACCACGCCCACCGATTCTGATACTGATCCATTACATATACCACAGACTTGCAAGAACTTTGCAGAACTGGCGAAACGAGGGTATTACAATGGTGTCGTATTTCATCGCGTTATTGCCGTATGTCTGATTTTTAATTTGCCAGACCGATTCTAATACCATACCGAGCAGGATTTCATGATTCAAGGAGGTGATCCAACGGGAACAGGCAGAGGGGGAACTAGTATCTACGGGCAGAAATTGTATTTTCTTGTATCCCAATTTCTCTGTTATCTCGTTGACTTATCCGACAGTGAAGATGAAATTCACCCTGAGCTGAGATTCACGGGTGCTGGTATCCTCGCAATGGCCAATTCAGGTCCAAACACCAACGGTCAGTGTAGGCCTAATATTGAATTTGAACCGACTATTTATTCTTTCTGATGTGGCGTTACTTCCAAAGGATCGCAATTTTTCATAACTCTTGGTCCTACACCTTATCTCGACAACAAGCACACTATCTTTGGCCGGGTAAGCTCGGGAATGCGTGTCGTACAACGGCTGGGTGCTGTGGCAATCGATGCGCAAGATCGGTCTGTCCCTTCGCTCCAATCTCTATTCCAAATTGACGCTGACTCTGGCGTTTTGAAGGCCTAAAGAGGATATCAAAATACATAAAGGCCGTGTGGTTTGACTCCGCAAACTCAGAGAGGTCGCTTGGAGCACCGATTGACACAATGTAGCTTCATTCTCGGCCTTCTCCACCACACTCATCAATCTCTGTATCACTTGTAGCTTTATAATGCTCTTGGTCGTGGTTGACCCGTGGCCTGTAAGACTTCGAATTCCAACACAGACGCTTGCAACCATAAGCTCTTCAAGTTCCATGTTGGTCATCTCAACGGGTCCACGGTATTGCACAGCTTAACCTTAATGTTTCTATCTCGTTCTCTCGTGCAACACTAACTATAACGCCCATACACACGCAAAATGACTGATAGTACCCTGTATTTGTGCTTTTGCAGATGATTATAACAATTGAGGTGACCGGATTGAGAGTGAGAGAGATTACAATACTACGTATGAGGAGTATCATATGTCATGAGGGAGATGAAAGACACAGAGGAAGAAAGGAATAATGGTTCATCAATGCAGGCCGTCGAAGGCCAACTCTATTAGTTGCTCATAGTCTGCGAGTTAGAGGTCGCCGAGGTCGTGTCGGTGTTTCGTTATTGTCGGGTAGTTGGCCAATCAATGGAGCTAATGATGGCCCACCAGAAGGAGGGAGTTGTGGTCGTCGAGAAGGGCCTACTCTCGGCCGGCTGATATGGGTATGAGTGGTCCTTGTCGTGGTAACTGTAGTTGTAGGGGCCCATCGAGATGCTTCTACACCCATCGGTTCGGTATCAGAATCCCCCTGGATATCTATGTCCACATCATCATCGGGATTTTCTTCGCGACGATGGTGGTGGTGATGAGGCTGGAGCTCCACTTTGATTTCGACGGATTCAGATTCGGAAGGGACAAGATCTTGATCCATAGCATCAATATCGACTTGTTCCTGGTCGTCATTATCCTCCTCGATTTCAGTCATCCGCTTAATCCTCTTTGTGAATTCGTCCTCGTCTTCTTCCGCATCGCTGAAGCCGTCTTCATCGTACAACCCGGCGGGGGGCTCCCCAAGCCACTCTTCGTCCTCCTCATTACCAAAGTCCCACACATCAAGGACAGTTGCGTCGTTCCTGTTACTTGCCGCAACACACCAGCGTCCTTCAAAAACGACCTGCCAGACTCCGGTAATGCCAGTCAGGAGGTCTCTGACGACTGTGCCGTCTCGAATGTTCCACATCTTGAGGTTGCCGTCCGAGCCGCTTAGAACCTTGAACTCGTCATGTTGGAAACACGTAATGGCTCCTGTGTGAGCTGCGAGTGTATGTCGAAGGTCACCAGTATCAGGATCCCAAATCCGAAGGGTGGAATCAGCAGCTGCGGACACGAGATACGAAGGTGACAAGCCAAGGAGTCCGACCAGCGACGTATGGCCTGTCAATGTATGTTGGCATTGACCTGTTTGAAGATTCCAGACACGAACAGTTCCATCCATGGAACCAGAACAAGCCTGACTGCGTCCTAAATCAAGAACAACGCTGTACACTAAAAGGATGGCAAAAGAGTCAATCTTCGAATGTCAAACAAAACAAAAGTGAAGAGTATGCTACCTTTCTGAGTATGGCCGACCAAAACCCATCGACAAGCGCCAGTAATGATGTCCCAAATGCGTACAGTACAATCGTAGCTGCCCGAAACGAGGGTTCTGCCCCGAGCGGCCAAAGCTCTAACAGCATGGTCATGCCCTTCCAAATGCAATCTATGGTAGGGGTTTTCATCAGCGTCCTGTTTATCACTGATTAGTGGCTGGCTTTGGAAAGGAGCTAAGAGCACATACACAAACGTCTGCAGGATCTACCTCCGTTTCCTCGGGACCAAAGCACCGATACTCAGCTTCTCCTGGTTTGGGTAGAGTCCACACCCTGAGGGAGTGATCTCTACTGCCTGTCACAATTAACGGCCGTTTAGGCCACTTTTCCCGTGTGACAATCCCGCTGTCATGTTCAACATCGACAAATTCAGGCTTCACGATGGCAAGACACCGGACAGTACTTGTGTGTCCACCAAATACATGGGTGCACTTGCCCGTCGAAAGGTCCCATATTCGCACAGTCCGGTCCGTGGACCCGCTGACCAAGGTGTCTTTGCTAGCTGCCAGAGCCCAGACGCCACCTTCATGACCTTCAAGTGAACGAAGCAGCTCTCCAGTATCCGGGGAATAGACGTGGATGGAATGGTCATCTGAAGCGGAGATGATGCGGCCGTGAGAGAAGATGAGACACGTGACGACCGCAGAGCCATGCGCGGGGAACGATACGTGTTTGGGTTCTGGGTTGTTAACCCAACGTGTCCGTGTTAAGTGCCTGGATTTAAAAAGAATCTTGTAAGGATGCGGCAACGGCAGATGGTTGGGAATAGAAGTTTGGAATCGTTGTGCGTGTCGTCGGCGTGCATAGATCGAATTGGCGAATGCGTTCTCAGACTCCCCCCCAAACCAAATCTTTGTGCTTTTGAGCAAGTCACGCCATAGAACGGGATCAGAATCGATGATTGCCCGCCATGACTTTGAGACACGCGAAGCGCGTGCTAGCGTAGGAAATGGGAGGTAGCTCAAGATGTGTGATACCAACTCGGGTGGTAGTAACGTTAGAAAATCGCGTGCCAGGGTCGGCGTTAGGACGGAATGGAGGGTACGGAGAACAGGAAGCGGGGAGTGGCGTAAGAGTGTCAGTAGGAAATGCGATTGCAATGGAGGTGGAAGGCTTGTGAAGTGAGAAAGTAAGGATGGCAAAGCCAGCAGCGTCGTCAAAGACAAGTCCGGCTGTAAGGGGGCCTGCGGTAGAGGCGAGGACGCCCCACTTGGTGGCGCAGATGGCCATATAGTCTCTGGTGGCGGCGAGCCATGGGGTGACGGTAAGGGTGAAGGGGGGGCAGCTGCATTAACGGTGGATATCTGTGGAAGGGGAGTAGCCCTTGCTTTCTTTCGTGGGGGAATTGTTGTATTGGTTATTTCAACGCCCTCCATCATGTTGTCCGCGTTATGTGCCCTCTTCTTCCCATAACGCTCAACAGCTTCCGTCAGGCCCACAACATTCGAGTCTTCAACCTCTTCATCTCGCTTCAACATATGCCAGCCGACACCTCCCACAGCCTCCTGCTCTTCTTGCATTTCGTCATCCCCACCCTCACCATCAGCACGAAATGTGGCGCGTGCACCGTTCGGAAACACGAGTGGAAAGTGCCTTAAAGATTTGGGCAGACTTGCATGGAGAAGTGGGTAGTTCTTGGGGTCTTTTGGCGAAGATGGGGGTGGCAGAGATGGTAGTTGAATTGGCGCGTATGTGGTCGTTGTCGTCGTTGTCGTTACTACCCTGTAAAGTGGGTCGGTTAGTAGCCTTTGCGAGTACAAAAATGAGGGATACCAACTTTGTTGTGCTCACTGAAGGCTGGAGAACGAGGAAGGGCCTGCTGGCGCTCATTGTGTTACAGATGTGGAACAAAGAGGCGAGTTCAAGAAGGAACAACAACCTCGGCGTCGGAGTTGACAACAGTCAACAGCTGTCAACATCCACTGTCCCTTGAACCTATGTACATCATGGCCTGGCCCTTGTTCTTGCTTGCTTCCTTGTTCTCTTACCAGCCGGATACTTTGCTCTGATGAGGTATTCTTCTCTGATGCTCTTGTAATTCTGTGCGGGGTTTTGTCGGCAAGGATTCCATTGGGGGAGCACCTCGGTCGGCAAACAAGGAGCTACGAAAATAGATGCGCATATGGCTTTCATACTTGCTGATTGCTCCGGCTCTGAAGGGATTTGCGGCGTCGTCTGAGATGCTAAGGTGGATGCTGAACCGAGAATATGCGAAGCTGGCGACGGGCCCCATAGGGTTTCCTCCGACATTACATTCAGAAACAACGAAGCCATGACACTCTGTCTAGAAGCAGGAGTACGTACTGCTATTTCGCAAGCGGACTGACGCTGACCGCCGTTCAGCCAATTTAATTCGCTACTGGCCCAGAAATTGCCTCCGCTCCTTCCTCTGACGTACATCTGGAAGGTTTCTAAGTTAACCACCGTTCACCCTTTCCACCTGCCGTCTCTGCCGTCCAAATATCTGTGCCACTCATCACCGTGTACTTTCGCATACAGATGGGCGATATTATATCCGCCTTTCGGACTCCTCTACTTTCATCGCCGAACAAGATCCGATGGACCTTTTACATCGTTCATTGGTCTGTTCTCAATCGCGTAGAGTTATCGTGTGCTTCACTGCTACACATATGTCTTTTTCCTTTGTTCACAGTCGCAGAACTTCGAAGGCCGCCGGCTGCACCTGCCACCAGTTTTACAGAGAACTTCAACGACTGCCTGAATGACGCCCCGAATTTGTTTTCACATATACCCGTTCAGTTAGAGGCCGCCTTGTGTGAATGACTTGGCATTAGCCCGCGATCTGCCTAGTTATTGCTATATCGCAAAATCGTCTTCAAAGTCTCTTCCTACACTTTCATCACCCGTTGGCAGCTGTCATCTTTGTGAAACGGTCGAAGCGTCGGAGCGTCTCACCTTGTGGAATCTCATTGCTTCACAATTCTCGACATTTGCGTCATGATTGACCTCAATCACCAGCTGTGTGTGTGTGTGTCTTACTTTCGACATGTTGTCGCTATACTCAACATAAAGTTCACGTAGGTACTGGCGAACGTACCCCATACCCTCTTTGCGCCGTTTTGGAGCTGCTTTTGCTTGTGCCTCATCGATGTTTCATCCCAATCCTCTTAGACTATCAGTGTGGCTATGAATGCGCCTATACCAGTCCGTCGTTCCAAGGTCGATCCACTCAACCCTTTGACGTTATCATCTCGGTATGGATTTGGTGACCGCCGATTCAAGGGATCTCCTGCCCATGTTACACCCTCGTCACCCGTTGGCAGCCGTCATCCTTGTGAAACGGTCGAAGCGTCGGAGCGTCCCACCAAAGCCCATTGCTTCACAATTCCCGACATTTGGGTCATGACTGACCTCAATCACCAGCTGGTGTTTGTGTTACTTTCGTCATGTTGTCTCTATACTCAACGTAAAAGTTCACATGGGTAGTGGCGAGCGTACATCATACCCTCTTTGCGCCGTTTTGAAGCTACCTTTGCTTGTAGGGCTCCTCATCGATGTTTCTTCACCCCAATCCTCCTAGACTAATATATCATCACGGTGTGGCTATGAATGCGTCTATATCCGCCGATCTAAGGTCGATCCTCCCACTCAACCCTTTCACGTTATCATCTCGGTATGGCCGATTCAAGGGAAATTTTCCCCTGCCCATGTATGGACGGCACATGAGTTTGTATGCACTCTCTCAAAAGGTTTGTTTGGGCTACCATCACATTGACTAGATGCGTGACCTTACACACCTGTTCCCAAGGAGTCTCTGTGATTTTGGTGGCGCATCTTCACTTGCTGCCCCAATGAGAGGGAGGTCTTCTGATCGGTCTTTTGGGAAAGAAGCACGTCCTCCCACATGCTTCAGTGGTGATGATTGATTCCAACTAATAGTCTGTAGGATAACATTCATCGCTCTCGATACCGTCGATCGAGAAATTACACTTTACGTTTACTCGACCTCGGTCTGAATGTCATGAGACAGTGCGCCCTAGGATGTCCTGCGATAACGTTTCAGCTGATGCGCACGTTGAACCACATTTTCAGTCAAGTGTCTACATCCACAATCTCCCCGTTGTCTTTTGGATTCTGGTTATGCTGCTTGCCAATGTGCGACTATGTGTTGATCTCATTATGCGAGACGTTTCCTGTTTCAACGGAAAGCGATGTACCTTTTTTTTTGACAAACAATGTCAATTTCCCAAAACTGCTCCGGCTCGAACTGACACTCTGAAATCCGCAATTTTTTCTGCCTTGGATCCTAGACGACATTCGTGGGCTTATCTTTTTTGGCAGGTACAATCGAACGTGTATAGTGATCCAAGCGCAATCTTCATGTCGTGTGAGGTGAAAGTACTAAATTAGAAACCCGTCATCGAGAGTACTTTCTGCCCCTTCAAACCGCAGTGTTTAACAAGGGAACGAGTTGCAGTGAATGTCCTGATAAAGCCTTTTTCTCTCTGGCTCCCTTCTCGGGCTAATGGTTTCTATTGATGTCGACTCGACAGATGTCAATATGCGTTGACGTCGAAGCGTGCCTTGGTCCTTCTGTCAGCAAAAATGACCTGAGTATATGTAGCGCAGCTCTCCCACCAGATGCTCTCATCCTTATCGAGCATGATGACATTCGAAATTCTGAGATCTTTCTCCACAGCCCAAGCGTCATCATCGCTTGTTAAAAATTCAGCTCGAGAGTGAAGTGTATAAATCGGAACCAATACGCACCTTGAATAAATTCAGTAAAGTAAGTGTATTGGGATATTCGAATATAATCGAAACAGAGAAGGTAGAAAGATATTAAGAGGGGGAGATCTCGATTCGTTCACGTGACTCACGTAAACTCACATCTGAGGACGAGAGCGAGAGCAAAAATAACGAGCGATACGATCCCATCGCGCACCGTGACATTATTGAACTCTCGGCCTCGGCTCGACCGCACGTCTCTCGGGGCGGCGGCTATGTTGTATATTGTACGGTGCTTAGACCGCATCCCCGACTTGGAGGCGTCGTACAGTGCTATAAATAGCCCCCGTCCTGGGTCGGTGCCGTAAACGATAAAAGTTACTCGACTGGGAGGTAACATATTGGATCTGTCTGCGGGAGTTTAGGAAAAGAAATCAGTCGCAGTATTCTTGTGGGACCAATGGATAAGAAAGGTGAATGGACACTTGGAGCAACTTTAAGGAACGGAAAAGTTACTGCTGAGTTTATTGTAGGAGGGCAGTTTCTTTCCGTGGGGGGTAGATAACCATATCGAGCTTGGCTTGAGGCACAATGTGCGTCGTAGTCCGAAGCAGCTTCAACTTGCGTACACGAGTGCGAGTAGTCACGAGAATTTAAGCCATGAGATCTGAGAACCTCAAAGTGTGTTTAGAAAATTGTCGGCGGTGAATATAAGGTTTTTCGTATACTACAAAGATCGATATCATCAACGATCACGCGTGTAGATAACAGCTATGGAGTCTGACACTCGCCTTGATTAGGGAGCGGGATATTTTTCTGACGACCATAGGGTAAAAAATACTTTTTAGCAGCTGCGATGAAATCTTGAGGTTCAAGAAGAAAAAAAAGTCGTGAAAGGCGACTCTTGCGGTAATCCAGTCGCAGCCGCGTACGCTGACCATGGGCCCCGCTATTCCAGTGTCGACCAGAAGAAATGACCGTACTTGGTCAGACACGGAGGACCTCGTGTGGGAAGTCTGTCTTTGCCCACATGCAAGATGTCAAATTTAAACAACTGCTTTCCTTCCAATTTGCATCGATCCGGAAATCTGGTGGAGTCCTAGCGGCCTGCGGAGCCATCATAATTTCTGAAAAAAAAAAATACAAAAAAGGATCCATGGCCATTTTATGCATGCCAAGAGATTAAGACACCACACAAAGATTGGGCGGAGAGAGGCTGCGGAAATCTTGACAGCGGCCTAACACATAGATCAGTGGAGTACTGCTAATCCAAGCAAGCAGTCAGGGTTGGTTCCTAAAGGAGGACAAGTTCCAGCGAGTTCCTCACCAGTTTTTATGCAATAATGGGTGTCAATTTTGACTTTGGTGGGATCGTCAGGATCGTCAAAGTTACGGCAGCGCAAGACTTATCCTCATTAGTGCTTCGAGGGATCAAGGGCGCTAAAAATTCGATGCTCACCTCGTTGTCCTTATCTTGATAAAACTCGTGACCTGGGTGAGCGCTGCGTAAAGATGAAAACGCGGTGGATAGAGATAGTGGCGGCCTGCGGAAATGCGTTAAAATGACTGTAAGATGCTGGTTGTTAAGTCACACGAACAGCGAAAGCAATCAAAGATAAAATTGGGAAGCAAGCGGCCGTCGAGCTGCATTTCCCATTGGCAGGGAAACGGAATCGTATCCTAATTCGATTACGACCTGGCAAATGTAGTGAGAAGCGGCGCCGTGCTCTAGATCTTGATACAGTAAAAGTGTTTGACATCCCACTGTTGGATAGTGGAGGAGAAAGAGAATGTGTATAGTCTTCTGACATCGATTTCACATTTCGTCAAAAAGTCGATTGGCCAATAAGGATACAAGGCGGTAGAATAGGCGAAAGTCACATCCTTTGTGAGTGGCCTCATTCTTGTCGGTGTTGGGAAGAAGTCCAGGTTGGATGTGGGGGACATCTGCAGGCTTCGACCAGCAGGTTACTTGTGATAGTAGATGTCGCTGAGAATCACATTGCGAATATTTAATCGGGGGAAAAAAGCATTGAGTAAGGTGCCCTTAACGAGCTTCATCTGAAAAAAAAAAACGATTGCTAAACAAGCCTGGGAGCTCGTATGACAGCCGTTATTGGTCGAATGTCAAGAGATTTACGAAAAAGTCGCTGAATCAGTGGTCGATTAGGAATTGACTGGATAAAAAATGATGGTGTCTCGTCTGAAGGCGAAGCAGTTTCAGCGCCAGTCCACGGCAACGTTGGTTGCAACTTGCAGGATAAGTGAACCGCCCCGCAGTTCCATGGCTACTAACGGTTTCGATCTGACGTGTGGTATCGATCTAAGAAAATATCGTACCAAATCATTTACGATTTTCCGGTAAATTTAATCAGACGCAGACTCTCTGGAGAAAAGGCGGTTCAGTAGGGATAGATAAAAGAGGATGCAGTTCAAATGGGTAGTGCGAACGTGACCGTAACTATCCGTGACTGGATGGAAGAGGCATGTGACCTCAGCGTCTCTCTCTTTCCCTCGACTGCATTGCACTTAAATTTCATTCAAATCCCTGCATTGTCCACCTCCTTTTCTGTCTGGTGGCGGATTTTTAGGCTGTGTGTGTGTGTTCTACTGGGCTTTCTTGGCTAGTGTGATCTTAGGTCCGAACTTCTCCTGTCAACGGTGTATCCGACATACATCGTGAGTCGTTTCTATGTTCACAGCTGTTTCCTTACTTTGGTTGTCAGATCTCAAAGTTCACTCTGCCCCATATAACTCTACAAAAGGTCTCATCTCTTCCACGCGTGAGTCCCACGAATCTCCTGCTTTAAAGCATCGTCCAAACAGTTACCCTCACCCCGCTGCCGAGGCTTATTCTCCTCCGAGTTTGGGAGCGAAGCTCATTTTTCATTTGATCCTCATGCATACTGAAATGTCCCCATCTCACTTTACTTATTCCTCATATTTCTCTCCATATCCACAACATTTCTCAGCCTTGACCTATCCTCAACTCATTCATCTTCCCTCCGACCAGGACTACTCAGATTATTCAATGCCGCACCAGGATCAATCTACTTCTCACTCAATGCACCCACCGCCGTCGCCTTCAATTCCAATCGATCCATCACTTGCTCTCTATCCTCCATATTACTCCAACTACCAACAACCTCCGCACCATCTCCCACAGCATCTATCTTTGCTTCCCAACTATTCCTCTCCATCATCTCAAGGCTCGGATACTATTGGAACTCCGCCAACGGAGCACGTCTATCCTTCGTCATCAAACAGTAAAAGGCCCTCCTCGTCGCTATCCAACCATACTATGAGTGCCAGCAGAAAGAAAGCGCGGAAGGACGACGAATCGGAACAGGGTCACAGCCCGTCAGCCGAGAAAGAGGAAATCAAGGCCAAGCCTACCAGGGGGTCACGGTCAATATCGCTCTTATCTATTCTTGAAAACCTTATCTCACACGTTTCCATCAGTGCATGCACCGTTTGCAGGCGCTTAAAGATGAAGTGCGTTGGCGCCGAGCAAGGTCCTCCGTGCAAGCGCTGCTTGTCGGGAAACCATGAGTGTATATTTGAAGAATCAAATCGCGGGAAGCGTTCTTCGAAGTGATTTTGATCACCCTCTTTTCTTGATCACCACTTATTTGCTCTCCAGGAAACATGAACTGTTGACAAGGTCGATCCGTAGGGTCGAGCGAACCCTGGAGACCGTTTTGCGCTCGATTGGTAACCCTAGTATTGAATCTGGCATGGTTTCGAGGTCCCCTTCACCCTCGACACAAACAGCAAACACCCAAGCATTGCTGGCTGCCTCGCCGTCGCCACCTCCTCAAACCTCTTTCCCACCTCAGCATCAGCAACCTCCAGGCTCGCCCAAGCTGCATTCTCTTCCCGATAATTCATTAAATCCCTTAGGATTGCTCGCCGAAGCTAGCCTTGCCAACCGCAGAGCACAGGCGTATCCAAGCTGCATGGTTGCTAGGGGATCAGATTCCGGTGAAAAACCAAAGGTGGGCGTTGCAAGCGACAACTACTTCAAACCTGGCCCGATGACGATCTTGCCGCTTCGACGACTGTATATTGAGCGTCAAGTACAACCAGAAATGCTTAGTTTCGTTACAACTGCTGAGGTAGTTGCGTTATTCGACATGTGAGTATTGTATCTTCATCGCAGTTGACCTTGCTCAAGTTTCTTAATCTTGCTTCAGTTACTTTGATCACATCAACGTAAGTGTAGCTGTTTTGCAACCAAATTCCCCTCATTCCGCCTGCGCAGATGCATTGCAGCCTCCTTGATCGAAACTTTCACACTCCATCACTGGTTTGCTCTCGGTCACCTTTCCTCCTAACGACTAGTAAGCAGCTTCTCCTTTCCTTTCTTCTTATTATCTCCTGACCTAGAGTGCAGTTTGTTCCATTGCGAGCAAATTCTACACTGAAAAACCGGATTTACATCCTCGACTCACTGAGCTGGCCAAAAAGCTCGCATTCAGCGTTCCCGCGAAAGGCTACAAGTCGCTTGAAATAGTGCAAGCATACCTCCTTCTTTCTTTATGGGGTTGCGGTGCTGTTGAACGGTACGAACAGGACAAGACGTGGCTTCTTTTGGGAATGGCGATAAGGTGGGGATTTCTGGACTCCTGTTCTGGTAAAGGTCAACTCATACTGACACCTATCATTTGGTCATCAGGATGGGGACCGATCTCAACTTACACCGGAAGACGGCTGTGATCAGTCAAGATACACCAGAAGGCAAAGCCCGTGACGTTGAGGTGCATAACCGGGAACGGACTTGGATTCTGTGTTTTTGTCTCGATCGAAGCTTTAGCGCCCAGATGGGAAAGCCAAACTCGATCAAGGAAGAGTGAGTCGACGAGTGCTTATCAATATCACCATTTTAACGTTGCCTCAGTTGCATCATTCGCAATGCGACCAATTGGTGTCGCTCTCCAGTCGCAATTCCGTCAGATGTCTCTCTTGTAGCATATTTGGTATGTCATCTGCTCTGGTCGATCGTCGTAAGTACTTATGGGCTTCTTTTAGGAATTGCAGCGGATCCTTTCGAGAAGCCTCGATTTTTTGTACAGTGGCACAGATTCCCCCTCTGGCCTGCAAATCAATTGTGATTACTTGCTCATCATCAAGACCTTCGAGACCCAAGTTTTGGCATGGAGGCAGCAATGGGTCACGGAGCGGTTCGCTGACGGTTCGTCTGCCTGCCTTCATGTCACGCCCTAATCTCACGCAATCTGCACTGCAGGAGGAGACGGAAGCAGAGTAATAGAATACAAAAAGAAGATTTCTCAATTCTACTTCAACTATGCGATGCTTGTTCTGAATTCTTTTGGCTTGCAAGACGCACGAGACCGCTCACCCTTAAATATTGGACATTTCTGCGCTCGTGTCCACTCGTCTGCAATGGCGTGCGCGACTATCGTCCGCGATGAGCTCGGGCCTAGTGGTTTCATGAAGTTCTCGCCAGATTCGCATTTTGTTCAGACGTCCTATGCTGTCTTGAGTCTGTTGAAGGTATGTCCCCCATTGGTCCTCGATATGGGTTATTGCTCATTGACAAAATAAGTTGGTAAGACCTGAATTTCAAGCCTTCCTTGATAATGAGAGGAACACCTTGACACTGGTCAACGAAGTCGCCGATGTACTTGACAACATCGCGGCGAACCCTCTCCATACACCCGCCCTCTACAGTGGCTTCCTTCGCGCTCTCATTTCCGCCAAGCTGGACAACTCTGCCTCTGCACCCATCAACGGCGACGAAAAACAACCTTCCCAAGTACAGCCGCAGTTCCAACAGTTGGATCACGATCAGGGGAACCTGATTCGCGGTGACCTTCCTCCTTACTCATCGAGCTACGGACAGGATGCTTCACTCCTCCTGAACGAGTTCCAGTTCGACAGCGAAATGGGTCCTGTTGCGGACATGTCCACATTCCCGCCAACAATGGCCCCCAATCCTTCGGAAGATGCCATGATGAGCGGTCTTACCATGGAAAATATTTTAAGCAGCGGCTTTTGGGACAGCATGCTCGTTCCAGGTAAGCCATGATTCCCCTTCACTGCACTACTCTTAGTATTTATTCTACTTTATTTTAGGGTATAACAGCATGGACGGCCTCAGCGGGGGCTTCGTCTTTGGCGCCGGTGGCAGTGGTTTGATTACCCCACGCTTCGGTGCATCCCCTGCGCAGTCAGGTACGAATACTCCCGACAGAGGAGGTGGAGCGAGCGCGCTGACACAAAATATTATCAATGCTGCATTCAATAACATGCGTAATAACATCAAAATAGATTCATAATTGGAATTGGAAGTTCTCCTTTTTCACTCACTGTAGTTGTATATCCATGCTATTGACTCACCCTTTTTTCAACTCTTATTAGTTGTGATGTATTTTTCTTATTGCGTATAGGTTATCTCTGCTGTATCCGGAACCCCAAAATTCGTCTGGGCGACAATCACTCTAATTCCTGACCTACTATAGTTTATGGGCTGGTCTCTATGCACATATACGGAAATCTGACTCCCTATGACCCAACTGAGGAGATCAGCCTCTAGGTACAAATCTCTCGGACACGTTCATATCCGAACGGGGTTTAGGGGGGTTTCACAAGACATTCACTTTTGGACATTTTGAGTGGCATTCATCACACTGACCAGCGCGCCCTTAGACTTGGGATGAACATGCAGATTACTTACTTAGATGACTGCTTCATAGCTACTCCGGCTCAGGGTCCGCTGGTCCTCGATATCAATCAGGGGATTTCCAGGGGATGAAAAACGGAATTGCGATCTGGGATCCTTTGAGTCCACAGCGGCGGGTGGGTGGCTTCGCCAAAATACTATCCGATGTGCTATTTGGAGCAGAATTAAAACAACTATTGCGGGTTAAACAGTAGAGGACAGCGGTGATAGAGAGTTGAAACATATGGACGCTCCTGAAGCCTCTCTCAGAGGATCGCCAAATCGGTGCGTTCATGATCAACCAAAAGGCGTTATTTTTCAATTAAATGTAAAATAAATACAGCCAAATGCCAGTCAATGTCTTGCACAGCTTGCAACGCACACCTTTCACCTGTTCTTCACCACTGGCAGCAGATCTTA
>Ga0307507_10008027_pt1 | contig 14869 bp, 13 predicted proteins | sample 7_EM_MG_FD_207223 | JGI IMG/M metagenome (GOLD analysis project Ga0307507, IMG submission 207223) | Populus trichocarpa ectomycorrhiza microbial communities from riparian zone in the Pacific Northwest, United States - 7_EM | ecosystem: Host-associated > Plants > Roots > Unclassified | place... | reverse complement strand
TAATATATATTTTTAAAAAATTATTTTTGAAATTGTGGTAACGGTTGCGGTTTAAAGTGTTTTTTACTAAGAAATGCATTAAAATAATATATTTTTTATTTTTTTAAAATTATTTTTAAAATCAACACATCAAAATAATCTGAAAATAAAAAAAAATTTAACAATTTTTTTTAAAGAATTTAAACAAACGCGGTGCAACATGCTCTTGGAGTAGAAGAATTTAGATGGAAATACAATCTCATGGTTTTGAAAAGGTTGTGTAAAATTAAAAAAACTAAAGTCCATGTACTGAAATAAGAAAAAGTAAAAAATTGATATACCAATGCACAGTTGTATCCTTGCCCCAACAACCCTTTACTCCTTATTTATTGCTTAAGAAAAATAAAAATAAATATAATATCAGATCCAAATCTCAAGGCCAGCAAAGCAAAATCAAATCCAAATGTCATGAATATAAAACAATTTTACTTTGCTGAGAAATAATAATAGTTAATTAAGAAAAGAAAAGGACAGAAAAAGGGCATTTTAGAACTTCACCGTTCCATAACCTGACTCCATCTAAAATCAACCGCCTTAAAGCCTTAACTCTTAACCATGGTTAACTCAGAGTTTGGTGAGTTTGACCAGTCTGGTTTGGTTGGCGTTGCACCTCCATCCTCCCTTTATTACCCCCCCTCATTTCTCTCATGCCTTCCCCCTCAGGGAACTCTTTCTGCTTATTTCTCTCTCTGCCTACGCCCACCAACCATACAACAAGCAAGAAGCAGAGAGAGATCTTTTTTCCTCCTTGAAGAAGAAGAGTAGTAATAAGAAGAAACTGGTTTGTGAGTCTTTGTAAACAACATGGAGTCATCAAGCAGCTCGATCAAAGTGTCTCCACTTGATCTTATGCAAGCCATAATCAAAGGCAAAGTGGACCCCGCGAATGTTTCATCGGAGTCCGGTGGTTCTGTTGCTGAGGTAGCAACTTTGATCCTCGAGAATCGTGAGTTTGTTATGATCTTAACTACTTCCATCGCTGTTTTGATCGGCTGCGTCGTCGTTTTGATTTGGAGAAGATCATCTGGGTATCAGAGACCCAAAGTACCTGTACCTCCCAAGCCCCTGATTGTTAAAGACCTTGAACCTGAAGTTGACGATGGCAAGAAAAAGGTCACCATCTTTTTCGGCACCCAAACCGGTACCGCAGAAGGATTTGCTAAGGTACACTTTAGTTTATCGCAATGCTATCGATGGAGTGACATGACTCTGTAATCATCACCGTGCACGTGCGATGATGTCCCACGTGTACGGTGAGAATTCAGCTTTAGTTGATGAGTAGTTTAGCTAAGATTTTCTTTTGAATTTTTTTTAGGCTCTAGCTGAGGAGGCAAAAGCTCGGTATGACAAGGCTACATTTAAAACTGTTGATTTGGTATGGTGGACCTTTTTTTTTAATTTTTTTTCTAGATTGTTTTTTTTTAATATCTAATTTTATTTATTTATTTATTTATGATAGGATGATTATGCGGGTGATGATGATGAATACGAAGAGAAATTGAAGAAAGAGGATCTGGTTATTTTCTTCTTGGCTACGTGAGTAATTTTGATAATAGTCTACTTGTAATTTATTTTAGTTTTTTTTTTAAATTGTTTTTGATGTATGGGGGTGTTTAGATACGGAGATGGTGAGCCTACTGATAATGCGGCAAGGTTCTACAAATGGTTTACAGAGGTGAGTTTCTGGGAAGTATTAATTGGTTTGGTATTAGAGAGCAGGATTTCATAATTAGTGTTCATGGTTTTATGATTGTGTTCATATAGGGAAATGAGAGAGGGGAATGGCTCAAGGACCTTCCATTTGCAGTTTTTGGCCTTGGCAACAGGCAGTACGAGCATTTTAACAAGGTGTGGAATGTGACTCTATTTATACTTTCTTTCACAATTAGCCAGTGGTTTTAATTGCTTGTTTTTGCTGATTAACTGTTTATATACTTGTTTTGTTTCGTTGAACAGATTGCTATAGTGGTGGATAAAATCTTTGCTGACCAGGGTATGCCTACATATTTGTTTGCTCCTTGTTTTAGTGAAAATTTGTTTGGAAATTTTTTTTATATGTCGAGAGTTTTTCTTGCTAATGTTTTTATACTGACGAGTATAAAGCCTGAATGGCTTCAGACTCCTTATATTTGAATAATGTGATTCAATGAAATTTGTGTTTGTGAACCATGAATATGCAGACAAGACTAGTGCTTGTGAAGACCACATTCTACTATCAATTTGTTTGTTAAACTAGCAAATGTGCCGAGTAAAACATTCTCTACCAACCAGAAAACTATGTAAAGGATTTTGAAGCTGCGTAAAGTCAATGAGTTGCATGTTCAAACTTGCTATTACTCAAGGAAACATGATCGCTTTGCAATATGGATCTTTTGTCAATAATGCATTGCTACTTCGCAAATGTTTTGTGCGTTGATGAAGGCAGTGTGCCCTTTGATGTTAGCCAGCTTCCTTGCCAAGATAAATAGAGTCTGCCAGGTTCTCCTGATGCATGCGAAGCTTTTGCTCCTAAAGGAACACTGTTTCTACAATTCAATTGCTTGCAAAAAATAAAAAATTTGAAGCCCAATTAGCTGCATATTTAATATAAGAATTAGAGGAGTTTTCTAATTAATTGTGCGCCACATTGTGGTCCTCAATGTTTTTCCTTATTATCATCAAATGGTCTTCAAGAGTTAAAATGCGCTCATCGATGTTGTTCATTCTGCCTAGCAACTAAGTTTTCCTTGTTTTCTTTCCATAACCATTTTTCTCTTTGTTTTTTTAGGTGGGAAGCGCCTTGCCGCAGTGGGTCTTGGTGATGATGATCAATGCATGGAAGATGACTTTGCTGCATGGTAAGGAGAACTTGAATTGGTATACTGCATGAACAGAATGAATTTTCTTGAAAGAGATCTCATTCTTTCCTTTTCTTCTTGCTATTTTAGGCGGGAATTGTTGTGGCCTGAGATGGACCAGTTGCTTCTTGACGGAGACGATCCAACAGCTGTTTCTACTCCTTATGCTGCCACTGTATCAGAATATCGGGTTGTAGTCCATGACCCTGAAGATGCCCCATTAGAGGATGATAACTGGAGTAATGCAAATGGTCATGCTGTCTATGATGCTCAGCATCCATGCAGGTATCAAAAAATAATTCCTTTTGGATTTTCTGGTGACAATTTAGTAGCTTAATTTGATCTAAGTTTTGTGTTCTGTTTACTACTGAAGGGCTAATGTTGCTGTGAGGAGGGAGCTTCATACCCCGGCATCTGATCGTTCATGTACCCATCTGGAGTTAGAAATATCAGGCACCGGACTTGCGTAAGTTGTTTGCAATATCTTTGTTGTTTTCTCTTTTTTTTCCCTTGAAAATGACATCCAAACGCATTTTCATGGGGAATAATTGTAAGAGAACAATGTACACTGGTTATGCACAGAACAATTTATTATGTGCTCATAACTGTTCCTTTGTTGTTCAGATATGGAACTGGGGATCATGTTGGTGTGTACTGTGAAAATCTAAGTGAAACTGTAGAGGAAGCACTGCAGTTGTTGGGTTTATCACCAGATACTTATTTCTCTATCCACAATGATAATGTGGATGGCACACCACTTAGTGGAAGCGCCCTGCCACCTCCATTCCCACCGTCCACCTTAAAAACTGCTCTAGCTCGATATGCTGATCTTTTGAGTTTGCCCAAGAAGGTTAGCTGTTTTCTTAAGTCGAAGCATCAATGGATATCATATTTCATTTTATAGGATTTTTTTCACATTCGAGTAATTATTGTTGCAATGCATATGCTTTGCAGTCTGCTCTAATGGCTTTAGCAGCTCATGCTACTGATCCAACAGAAGCTGATCGACTAAGGCATCTTGCATCGCCTGCTGGGAAGGTTGTAAATCTACCAACAATATTTTGTCATCAAGTTAGTCCCTGTTTTAGTTTGTAGCTTTAAGTGGATATAACTTTGATTTGCACTCTTGTACAGGATGAATATGCACAATTGTTAGTTGCAAATCAGAGAAGCCTCCTTGAGGTCATGGCTGAATTTCCATCAGCCAAGCCCCCACTTGGTGTCTTCTTTGCTTCAGTTGCTCCTCGATTGCAGCCAAGATACTATTCTATTTCATCATCTCCAAGGTGTGTTTTTTTTACCCTCTTTTTTCTGGGAAGGTTCAGAATTAATCTATCTTAGTTTGTGATGGGAGATGGCAAGGGATTCATATCATGTTTAATCTAAACCCAAATTCTTTTAGCTTGCTCAATTTTCCTGAATAAAAAGTTATGGAATGTGGCAAACAAGTTGTTCCACTGATCAACGGGATAATATTGAAGAGAACAAAAATCTGGATTTTGTATTTCGTAGCTCTTTTAGAGGAACTGTAATTGGAGTCTGGATATCCCTTTTTAGCACAAAGGGAACTTTTATGTATTCAAGGACCATTTACTTTCAAAAATTGCACCTGCACCCTCTTTGGTTTATCATTCTTAATTCTGTTCTTTGGAATTTATGTGCCTAATATTTGAAATCATGACTAGCAGCATGGCTCCATCAAGAATTCATGTTACATGTGCACTGGTTCTTGAAAAAACACCAGGAGGTCGTATTCACAAAGGAGTGTGCTCAACTTGGATGAAGGTACTTGTTCAAAAATTTCTGTTCTGCTTTGTTTTTTGCATTTTATGACAAAGCAACACCTCAGGGTGGAGTGCAAAAATCGATTGAATTGGGTAGTAAATATGTGGGGTGTCTTAAATTATCACGGGGGTTGGAAATTAGTGATCAACATTTTTACAATGCTCGATGCTAGGGTTAGCCCATCTCCTTGTATGTGTGTACTGATGTATGTATTACGATTCTTCTATCCATGTTATTCTTGATCTTTGATAGAATATTCTATACACCAAGTTTATCAAGGTTAATTCTTATTTTATTCCTTCCACAGAACGCTGTGCCTCTGGAGAAAAGCCATGATTGCAGCTGGGCACCTGTTTTTGTTAGGCAATCAAACTTCAAACTCCCAGAAGATGCTAAAGTTCCCATCATTATGATTGGCCCTGGAACTGGTTTAGCTCCCTTCAGAGGTTTCCTCCAGGTTTGGACTCGTTAACTTTATGTTCAGTTGTCTTTTTTCAAGTGATCTATGTTATCACAATGAATTATCCAATCTTATAATCTTTATTTTTTATCTCCCTTTTCAGGAAAGATTAGCCCTGAAAGAAGCAGGATCAGAACTGGGATCCTCTGTATTATTCTTTGGTTGCAGGAACCGCAAAATGGTAGGTTATGTTATTATCATATATCTAGAATGCTCTGTGGTTGGTGTAGGGATATCATTTCAAGAATTTTTATTAACACGCTTACACTTTGCAGGATTTTATCTATGAAGACGAGCTCAACAACTTCGTTGAAAGTGGTGCACTTTCTGAACTAGTTGTTGCCTTTTCCCGTGAGGGACCTACCAAGGAATACGTGCAGCATAAGATGATGCAGAAGGTACTTGGTTCTGTTTCACCTAACACACTATCTGGTGAAATCAAAATGCTGCGATGTTATTTATTTATTTTTGTTATTAACTAAAGCGTTGAGCATGTGTTTTCTTTGGTTCAGGCTTCTGATATCTGGAACATGATTTCACAAGGTGGATATTTATATGTTTGTGGTGATGCCAAAGGCATGGCTAAAGATGTCCACAGAGCGCTCCACACTATTGTGCAAGAGCAGGTAAAAAAAATTAGCCTTGTTATTAGAAGTTTCTAGCTGGCTCTGTCACCATGTATGCAGTTCACCTTAAAAGTGTTACTACTGCGTTCTTTTTCATGGTTAGTAGTCACGAAAACTAGGGGAAAAAATCTAACAGAACCTGCCCCACAGACATGGTTAGCAAAGGGCCCAATCCCATGTCCATTGCTTTCCTGTGATTGAGATTTTTCCATGTCGACATTGCTTTCTTGTTCTGAACGTGGATATATTTCGTACACTCCCTTTAGTTCCTTGAAAGGCTAGAATCCACATTATGATATAAATTTGTCCCCCTTTCTTGGTGTCTGAGAGAGCCATCACATGACGCCCTTTCTCAATTTTTCTAATGTGTAATTTTGCTTGTATCGCATCCAACTTTGTGTACTTGGTTGTATATCCAGGGATCCTTCGACAACTCAAGGACAGAAAGCTTTGTGAAGAGTCTGCAAATGAATGGCAGGTATCTACGTGATGTATGGTAATTAATCGTTCGTGTAGGCCATGAAGAAAGGAGGGTGATGTGAAAGTTTACTCTATAAATACCGAAGCCTTACTGGAATTGAAGGAATTTTAAGCGAGAGGCTACTTTTGACGCCTGCCTTGTGTCCCTTCAAGTGGTCATCGAACGTGCTATCATTATAGCAAATTGTGATTCTTTTCTCTCTTCTCCCACGAAGGAATTTTTTGGTCTTGTAATTTATATATACATAATGTAATAAATGAGTAGCAGCCCTAGTTCATGACTTCATTTTCCTTTTGATGAACCCAACAAAATGGTTCAAATGACAGACAAATATTCTTGTTGTACGTCTAAGTGTTTGTATGAATGGATAATTCCAAGTTTAAGTTTGAAGTCTCTTGCTCGAAATTTCCTCGTGCAGCCTTGCATGTTTCTTTTCTCGAGTTATCCTCTCTCTCAATGCCCCGTAATCTAGGTGTCGATGTCATCCCCCCTCCCCCCTTTTCTACGGTAATTGGCTACAGACATTGCCCGGGACATGATGCTGTGATTTACCCCCTTTTTTCTTTTTCATTTTTTATTTCGCGGCGGCGAGTGAGTTAAGACGAACTTAAAATCCAGAAGCATCTCATCAGGGTACCCTTTTACAGACCACAGAGAGGACCCTTTCCTTTTTCTTGAAGAAAAATAATCCGAAGTGTGTATAAATAATTCATCTTTCTCAATGGTTATATCATCATGGCAATACTGGAGGTTTTCTCTCAAAAACTGAGGGTACCCCAACATTTATCTTACTGAACATTGATTAAAACGACAACTAGTTTGAATTATTTTAGTTAACTTGATGGACGTGGGCTGATGAGGTCAAGGTGGATGTTCCCAACACTGATAATTTAGGTTCACCACCAACCACGAGTTCATCTTTGACCTAATTAGACGCGACCAAGTCAAGATTTCATCGATGCCATGGTCCTGAATTGACAAAGAAGAGAATCATTATATTTGCTAATCAACTAAGTTTTACTGCAGATAACATAATACATTATTAGCCGCTCTTGACCCTGACAAAAGGCTGTTTAAAATACATGTTTTTGGTGGGGACAAACAACCAATTATGTCCTGCAAAGTGACTTAATAAATGTGAAGAGGACTTTGGTGGCATCCTGGGCCCTTCGCCATGGAAAAACTGTGGGCACACAGCTTAAATGGAAGTGGGTTCTCACATGGTTGTTGAGAAGAAGGGTAACCCGTTGAATTCTGGGCAACCAAACAACTCTTTACAGTACACATCTATCTCTCACGTGGTTAGTTGGTGGTAGCTAGCTGGGGTTATGCCTTTTCATTACATAGCATGATTCCTTACTCGGAACTCCAACATATCTGTCTTCCCGTGCGGCCCTTAACTCCACGGAAGTTTGATGTTAGGTTTTGTACTTTGCATACATGTGGACAAATGTGCGACCAGTATGGTTTATTATATTATTTGCATTCTCAATTTTTTATTTTTTTGATACCATCTGCTTTGGCTGATCCGATACCCGTTGGAGAAATAACCAATACGTTTTATTTGTATATAGCTTGGATTTAGAGCCTTGGAGGATGCTTGAAAGAGTCATAATGATTGTTTTTACTTTAAATCGTATTAAAATAATTTTTTTTTATTCTTTAAAAATTATTTTTCCCCAAACCCACGCAATACCATGTGGAGTGTAAAACATGAACACCATTAATTTAGAAAGGTTAAGCTAGAGATAGCGTCTGGGGCTGAATAAAAAAACCGCAAGAGACAAGAGAGAATTCTAACTTGTTTGATTTGCCTTTTTTTTCTTTTCTTGCGCAAAGCCATCTATCAAGCAGCGTTTGACCATATGTCACTTGTTACAGAAATCCAACTTTAAAGTTAATACTTACAAGTGTTTCTTGGCAGAAGAGGACAAATTGGTGGTAAGTACACTGATTTAATGGGGCCCCAAAGCTCCAAAATAAAAACAAGCCGAGCTGCTCGGCATGTTGCTTGCAAGACCACACACACAAAGATGGTCATGGAGCTTTCCTTCCTATTATACCAATGGAATCACATCAACACTATTTATTGCATGCACGCAAAAAGGGATCGCCAAAGCATCTAAACAGAGCCAGCTCAAGACCTTGTGAATAATATAAACAGGAAGGGAGCAGGGATCCAGCACAGTGATTTCCTGAAATGAGGAGAGCCACCAGAAACATAGCAAAGATAAACCCACCCTGCTTTGATTAGACCCAGACAAAATGGGGAACAAACCTCAAACTAGAGAAGAAAGTAAGATATTGAACCACCGAGGAGAAGCGTGAACCGGAAAAAGACGCATCCTATTGACAGACAGGGGCGAGCAACAATTCTCTGATTTACATCACCAAATTAATCTGCCATTTTGACTTTTTTACGTGAATAAGAATTTGGCATGTCCTTTCGTTTAATTTTACTTCTACAAAGAATTGTAGAAAGTTCTTTATCTATTATCTTTGTACTCGGTTCTCAGGTTGTCGAGGAAGGGAAAAACAAGCTTCAAACAAAGACAAACCGCTTTCTTTTTCTACTCATTAACCAGATAACCACATAGAAGAATTTCTTCAATTCACGACCTATTCTAGAAGATGGTTATGTGACACGAGAAGATGGAATCCGTGTATCATTCAACTAGATCACTCTAGAACAGGTGAAAAACAGAGGTGTTTGGTGAAAATCCAGAAGCAAGCAATCAAAGAGTTAAATAAGATGATATGAATCGGTCCATCAAGTGCAGTAAATGCCATGGCTCATATCAAAGGCAAACAACGAAACTCTAATTATAACACAAATATAATATTAGCATATCTGAAATGGAAATGGAAATGGAGTTCTATTAACTCAGTACATTGAAGACCAAGGGACATTGAAGACCTCTTCTTAGTCTCGGTCGGCATCTTCTATGTCTTCATCCTCTGGAACTCCACGAAGGTAGAGAACATTGTTGCATCTGCAGATAACATGCAACAAGACCCAGTAAATCTTCTGAAGGAATATGAAGCTTAATTCTAATGAAATTTGGACAAATTAAAGCAATTTACAATATGATGTTTCTAGAAGTTGTGCAGACATGTAGTCCTCCTATGAGGCAGGGGACCTTGCCTCAAAGTCTACTCCTAACTATTGACATCTCAGTTAGTATTTGATGAATTAATGGCATGCAAAAGCAACATAAATTACACCATACTAAGGCATGATAGAAACCAAAATTTAATGCACTATTTTGTTTTTGGCCATAAAACATTGTCTGTGACTACTGATGTCTGGAACTCTACCTACACTTCTAATCCACAACCTATATAAGAGCAACAAACATGTATGTAATATACAAAAGGATGCCTATTTGAAGCAGAAATTTTCAATGCAGAGAAAAATGCATGATTCATTGCTATCTTTTTATTACCATTTAAATGCTTTATGCAAGCATTAAATTGCATAAAATCTTCAAGAGTAATATTTGACCTATATTTATTACCGTTGCTGAGTAAAAAATCCACTTCCAGGTCTACACAATCACCAAATCACAAGACTTTACAGTATCTACATCTCATGTCTATGTGACACCTTCATACTTTATTATAAACCAACTCAAAGGAATCCAACTCTATTATAATCACAATCTGAAAGTAATTTCAGCTTTTGCTCGCAAGTGTAGAAATATGGTGTGGAAATAAAAAAGAAAAGGCGGTTTGTAAATTGGTACACTCAAAGATATTTCATAAAGTTATATCACCGCAAAACAACCATAACATGTTCGAACTTCCAACATATTTGAAATATCACCAGTTCTTAGTTTAGTCAATCCATTCCTATGTGTTGTTGCACAACAACTCTGAGATTTCAGTTTTACATATATAAAGTAATAATTACAAGGTCAAATCATTAAGAATCATGTTATGCTCAAGCCTTGTATTTTTCAATGACACTGCTTCAGCTTCTATTCTCAGATTTCTATTGTTTCCAAGCATCTAAATCAATCAATATCCCATTGTCTCAAGATTTTTGTAAAGATATTTACCATACTTTCCAAGTTCAAAACATTTCAAAACGGGGCTAAAACTTTGAATGCTTCCAGGTCCCCAACCACTTAGCATAAAACAGAAGAGGTATGTATTAGATGATCTCTAACGTGAAACTAAATATATTTCAGATCAGGGGTCCATTTGGTAGTAATGTTGGCTTTTCTCTTGGCACTAGATAGAGTCGAGGAAGGGAGAAGTGTATGGTAACATATGCTGCCGAGAGTCTTAACTCATAACTGATTTAAATGATGAAACAAGAAAGTAATCTAATCATCAACACGCTAATATGAACACAATTTATGAAAATCATTATTGTCCTTCACAAAGTAACAGCAAGAAGAACTAACAAAAGGTTTCCTTTGGAGCTTTACACTTGAAAAACTTTGAAAAGAGTTTTATGGGTCTCAAACTAAGTTGTCAAGTGGGTTTCAAAGAAGATCTGAGGCTAAAAGTACTTCTATACACAATACAAAACAGCTCTATGATTCAACCAGTGGTATCAGTAAAAAATTCCTGCTGGAATTACTAGTTATCTTCAGTTGCACAAGTAACTAAATTTTTAGGAGAGAAAGCTATTCTCATTTAGCATTAACCTACTCTTCATAGAAAAATGATCACTTCATTGCAAAGTGACGAATGCCTAGCTAAGATATCTCCCTGCCATTCCTTCTAATCCCAGTTTCAAAATTGTAACCCCTTTGTCCCTATTTGCACAAATGATTTTAGAGAACTTTATAATTTGAGAACATCTGTTACAACATTGCCATCTCACAGCCGAATCCTTTCCTACTGCACCTTGTAAAGTTCCCAACATTACTTTAAAGGGAAAAAAAATTGATTTCAAATGCACACTGACATATAGATTGCATTCATTGAGTCTATATATAAAAAAAGGAACTTGATAAATAAGAAACCTCGAATATCTATCTAAACATTCTTGTAAGAATCTTACAAATTCTTGGCACAATTACCACAAGAACAAGCTCTAGGATCCATCAAGGACAGGCCATGCTAATTAACATACACTCTCAATCTTTATCTTAAAAATTTTAGTGTCATGGTAAGCTTTAACTTCAAAGCATTTCCCTCTTTTATTTATAGTGCCATGATTGTTTTTCCTCATGAGTACAGTTGCTAGCTTTTACAAGGACCGGTCATGCTAACATCTTACCCTCAACTTTTTTCCTTAACAGCTTTAATCTCACGGTAAGCTTTAATTCAGTATTTCCCTCTTTTAGTTATAATGCCAACATTCCCTTCTCATGGGGATAAATTATAGCTTTTCAATGTAATTCATCTTATGGAAAAGAGGCCAAACATTTCATAAAGAAACAGTACTCTCGTAATAGCGTGCATGAGTTCACACAAGTGTCAGTAGACCCGAGTTTCTCAGGCCTGGATAATCAGCAATAGAGTTGAACCTTATCCCTTTGCCAACTTTTAAAGCAGGTAACTACTCCATCATTCTAGTCCATAGATGAATGCAAAATGTGCAAGCTTAGCTTACCACAGTTGATATCAACCATCAACAACGAGACACAAATATAAACCTCTTACCATAGAAGCAAATGTCCTAATTTTTCAATAACACCCAAGACTTCGTCCAATTGTTGAGAAAATGTTGAAACATAAAGAAACCATTTTAAGATACAATCAGTCAAAGATTGAAAAGCTTTTCTTGTGCCCATTGCCTAGAAACTTAAAGGAGCTTTGAGGTTCGCTAGCCATGTCTTATTATCTTGGTTTTCATGCCAACAAACACATATCTCAATAACATATAAACTTATAAATCAAAAACTTCAACTTACCTGATCAAAATCTCTCCCAGATTTCCAGTGAACTGTCCATCAATATACTCTTCAGTATTTCCCAGCTGTGAATCACATTCCATTAATTGTAAAAATCCGAGTAACATAATAATGTGCGCCAAAAAGAAAAACAAAACAAAATTTGAAACTGAAAAAATAAAATAAAAACCCAAAGTAACTTAAACATAAAGAAATAAAACTTAATCTTACAAAAATAAAAAAGAAGAACCAACAGAAGCAAAAAAGAAAACTGCAAAAAGAAAGACAGTACCTGCAGGTTCATGTATGAATCAACAGAAGCAAGAAAACCTGAAAGACCAAACCAACCAACCAATCGAAAATCATAAGCACAAAGAAGAAGTAAAACCCAAATAAGAAACTAAAAAAGGGAACAAAATTTTGACCTTTGTACTCCATTCCCCATTTAAGTTTGACAATAACAGTCTTTCCAGTCAGATTGTTCAAAAAAGGCTTAGGGTTAACTGGTACAGTCTACAAACATCAAAATATAGTTACCATCAACTATTACATTAAACATACTAACCTTTTAAAGACAAACATAAAATATCATTAACGCATAAACAAGAGCAAACGTAATAAAGAGCAGAGAAAACTCACGGCCATGGCAAACGAGAGAGAGAGAGATAGAGAGAAGGTGGAGTGTCAAGGGTTTTGAGGGTTTGTGTGTGTTTGCGGTCAATTAAATGGAATGGGTTTTAGTATTGTAATTAAAATTTTAGAAGGGCTTGTTGATGTTGTTGGGTCAAAGTTTGATGACCCAAAACCCCAGGGCTTGTTCTCTCTCTTTATGGAATTGCGAGATCATATGGCCTCCGTGGGGTTCCATGGCCCAACTAATTATGGATAAAAAAAAGGTACAACGACATGGATCGATCTATAAATTCAGTATTTAAATAACTAACTGAGACCAATTCATTAAAAAAAATTTATTTATTGTGTTAAGTTTCTCTCTCTCTCTCTCTCTCTCTCTCTCGACTGTCCATAGTAATGAAAACTGGTTCAGCCCAAGAACCAATTTGAGGCTTGATTTATGGGTTGATTAGATTAACTAGATTAACAAGGTTGATTATGATTAATTAAAATGATATCGTTTTAATTTTTTAAAGTTAAAATGATATTATTTTTAATTTTTTTTAAAAAATTAGACCGGGTTTTGATTAGATCGCAAATTGATCTATTAGATCAACCATGTTAACTCCCACATGATTTTTTTAAAACTCAAAGTAGATCAAGTCTCGAGTCGATCGGGTGAGCTAGGCCAAGTTTAACTCACTATTGAGTTTAATAAAAATATTATCTTAGAGTAAATGCAAACTAGTTTATTCATCAATTGATATTAAATCACTTCTCAAACAATCTTAAAAACACACCCACGAGTTATATTTTTTTTTAAAAAAACAAGTCTTTTGAGCATCAAATCTACTCATTAAGATTTTTTAAAATATAGTTAGACTAGTCTTGGTGTCTGCACTTTGTTATGTGACTGGATTTTTTTTCGTGTAAAAAATGATGTTCAAGTTTTGAAATGAGATAAAGAAAAAAGATATAAAAAACTAGTTATAACAAACTTGTAACTACGTTAATTAAGGCTGAGCCAACCTGGAATATCTCACGAAACCTATGACCCAGATAATATAATTGTAATAACCCGATAAAAAAATAATAAAATTATAAAGCTTTTTTTTTAAAAAAAAAAAACTCTTGTTAACTTTTCATACATGTGACTCAAGTCATTAGACTTAAGGCATCCAATTTGTAAAAATCATGAAATTTGATTCTCAATCAATCATATATTGAAGGATGTAATTGAAAAAGAATTTTAATTACACAATTTTTTTTTAAAAAAATAGCAAATAAAAAATGAGGATCGCAATTAAAATATAAAATAAATTTTATATTTAATTGAAGGGTGAAATTAAAAAAAAAAATCACCCATATCATCAAAGAAAGGTGTCCCAAAAAACAAGAACACAAATATAAATTCACACATCACCATAAACATAAAAAAAATCAAATTCAAATAATAAACAAGTATTCACAAATAATATTTACAATTAAAAAAATATTAAGATTTTTCAATATTTACATACATATTTTTTTTTAAAAAAATTATTGTCACTGTAGGTGACTATGCCTCTCGAAAATGATTGATTGTGTAGCTGGAATAGCAGCTCAAAAGGGTATTGTCGAGAGCACCCTTGGACCCATGGGTCCAAATTCACAAAAGAAATGTAAAAAAAAAAACCTTTATTATTACATCTTTATTATTTATTATTTTTTAAAATATTTTTTGACATGATTTTTTATTTAACAAATTATGATGAAAAGTATTTTGAATGTAATAATGTATTGCGTTGATTGATTTAATGATTTACTAATCGCACTTTAAGACAATACTTGTTGTCAATATATTTGCCACAAGAATGATCAATATATAATAAAATACATTATAAAATTGCAAGGAAAAATGATCTTGAACACAATAATATAACATATTAAGTGATTTTATTATTTACTTATCATACCCTATGACACTACTCGATAATGCTATGTTTCCATATATAGGATTGGAGGACAACAAAATCATTAATAACACGAGGAAAATCGCAAGAAAAATAATTTTGAAAATATTTTAAATACAATAATGTAACATATTAAGTGATTTTATAACTTATTTACCACACCTTATAGCACTGCCTAATGACGATATATTTTCCATAGATAGGATCAATGAACAAAAAAAATCA
>Ga0307507_10008026_pt1 | contig 14870 bp, 21 predicted proteins | sample 7_EM_MG_FD_207223 | JGI IMG/M metagenome (GOLD analysis project Ga0307507, IMG submission 207223) | Populus trichocarpa ectomycorrhiza microbial communities from riparian zone in the Pacific Northwest, United States - 7_EM | ecosystem: Host-associated > Plants > Roots > Unclassified | place... | reverse complement strand
CAATTTGCCCTTTCTCAAACTCTGTGAGATTGCCAGTCTTTTCTGGAGGCATGGTTGTTGAGGGGTGGTTGATCGTTGAGGTGGGGTTTTTTGAGGGGTTGCCCGGTTGCCGCCGATCGGACGAATACCTTTGTCCTAGTACTTTAAGGAACAGGGCTCGATGAGGAGTGAACGGAACACAACCGCCAATTGGGAATGGAAGGTACTAAGAGTAGCTTTACCGAAGGTAAAAGCAAGAGAGAAAAGAAAGGCTAAATAAGAGTTGTGGCATTATAAGACTAGTTCTATTGGTTTGGTTTGCTGGAAGAAAAAGACTTGTCTGTGCAGTATAAGAGAAGAGAAGAGAAGGGAGGGGAGGTTGAAAGAGGCGCGAGGGGCGTGCTACCAATGACAACCGACACAGCTCCGTGACTAAACCACGCTCTGGCGTATGATGCGGCTCTTGGTGTGGTAGTTTTTTACGGTCGGGTAGTCACGATGCGAGAGTCGGGGCTGGAGACCTTGGATTCCTCGAGGTCTTGAGCGTTACGCAATTGAGCCTCTATACCACGTTCTCTCCTCATGTTATATCGGGCTAGTCTCACTCTGCGATAGACCCATCTCAGACGTTCCCAGGAGATAATTATTATTGTTAGTAGTGTTATTCCAGCACACAGTGGGCCTGTGATCCGCCAGAACTGGCGTCGGGATAGGGGATTGTCGGTTAATTCCTTTATGTTGTTCATGCCAAAATACTGATAGGGATTCTTGTCAGAAAATTCTCATCCTATTATTATACTGGTAGAGACGAGGCAACATACCGAAGTACAAAAGCTGAGGGGAAGAAACGCTGTGGCCACGACAGTGAAAACAGATAGCGTCTGTGCTTGCTGCGCTTGCCGCGCTTGTATACCGCCGGTCTCCTTGATCGCGGCTATCATTCCTTTAGCCACTCTCTCAGAGGGAGCTGCTTTGGCCTGATCAGACTTCAAAAATGCAGAAAGCTACCCAGTCGTTAGCATTCTTGCTATCGGTTCAAGGGTGGAAATTATACAATTTTTCTTCGGATATCCATATTCTCTATTAACTCCTTGACTTTCTTGATGAAAAATTTCCTCTCTTGAACCACCTCGTTAATAGTGGTCAAGTCACTCGCCCATATCTGCTCAAGATTTTTCGAGAGGATAGGGATTGGAGTAATATCGAGGAAGGGGTTTTGCCTCAGCGGGTATCTCCTTTCGTGATCCTTAGTTTTTGTTTGGCCCCTTGTCGTAAATAGGGCGTGAAGGTCCTGGAGAACGGCAACTTGTCGCTCAGCAACGCTGATTGCAGCAAACAAACTTGCTGAAAACCAGTTAAGGAAGGTGAGGAGGTCTCGTACTCTCCTCTGCTTCCTCCTCTGAACTCTTTTCTGCAAGACTTGCTCATAAACCTTATCCCATTTCAAATTTTCTTCCTCTGTAAGAGTGATTCCTATTGGTTTGTCCAACCCCTGGGGGTAATCTTCAGGAATTTTCTTCATCCCTTGATTATTCTCATAGATTTTTGCATCTGATATCATTTCGTCGATGTCTTCCTCCTGACCGTCCCCCTAAATTAATGCTGGATTCACCCCACCAAAGGGGAAAATACACTTACTAGTTTACACAAAGAGTCTTGAAGCCTCGCCAATGTCCATGATCCCGAGTCCGTACGATTGGCAATCATGTGAACCATTGCACGAAAGGCGCCTGCACGTTCCTGAAAGTGGTGAAGTGGAACTTGATCTTTGGCACTGTCCTCCTTAGATCTGAATGTCGCCATTGTATCTCAGAACTTACTTAGCAGAGATGTTTAGGTCAACGGTAGGCAAAAAGGTAAAGCTTACTGTTATCAAATATCATATATCGCGCCTGATGTACTAATATGTCTCCCTTCTTCACTGATATCCCTCCTATATCATCGCTCACCTCCTGACCAAATGCGCCCCTGCGGCCACGGACACCAACTCCCAGGCGCTTGAATTCTAAGAGTGTAACACTTTCGCGCTTATGACCAAATTCAACCCATTTTCTAGATTCCCCAAAATACGGGAATGATACAAAAAGGATAGTTCTATCCTCCAGCGAACCTGACTTGGATGGTTCCAATGGTTTTTTTGAAGGTACTCGTAATGATATACCTGTTCTAAACTTTTCACGGCCGGGCAGTGATAGAACTCTTTTTGAATGTGCATCCCCGAAAGTAGTTGCATTCGGAAGGTGAAGCTCTTTCGCCATCGAATTTAGTAGATTTTCATCCTATTCCTAATGAGCAACTGCTTTAAGGATCAAACTATTAAGGGGCCCCACAGCAACTTACATGCGTATCATAACATTGGGGAAAGTCTCTTGAAAAATCCCTCAAGTATTAGCATCTGGAGAATAAATTTGACTCTCATAGAATCTAGCCAGTTGTATGCAGCGCGGCATTTCTCATGGCACAAATTACGGATGGGAAGGTGGTTCCTTGGGAGTAAACTTACATGATAGCCAGCCGTTCCCGTGACTGCATTAGTCGAGGTTCCTTCTCAGGGTTAATTGCCTGGCTAAATTGCTCCGACCCTATGAGCGCATCTTTGGGCACTTGAAAGAATAAATCGTCGTCTTCGCCAAAGTTTCTCGAGGAAGGGCCTCCCCTCTCAGCTGGAGAATTTCCATCCGTGCGACTCAACGAATAATTAAAAATCACGACATCGTCCTCTTTCCTATCTTTTAGTTTTTCGCTCGTGAGGTTGTAGCTCGGATACAGGAAACCTTCCTCATCATAAAACCCTTGTTGTTCACTGAAAGTTTTCCAACCATGGAAGTGGTCGAGTGATTCCTCAACGGAGGCAGGAGAAGGCGGCAGCGCCTGTGAGGATTGGTGACTGGATCCCGCTGAGGATTCGGGGGTCAAGTGAGTGCCTAGCGGAGCGGTAGAGTCCGTGTCTTGGTGGTCCATCTTGCCTTAGTAACACGGGGTTTGGGGAAAGATAGAGAGATGGTTTCCTAGTCTCTGACTAGCATGGGATTAACAGTTGACTGGAAAGCTCCATTCTTATGTACTTGTCACAGGCAAGAAGCGACCGAAAACAGGGGTTCGGAAGTAATATCATATATTTGGTTCGGAAAATATATGGTAAAAAATCCGTGCTCGCCACAAACCCACCACTCGTATTTTCGGTCACTTCTTGCCTTTAACGAGTACCGTAGAATTTCATGAAAGTCGGAATGGTGCCAAAGCGAACTAAAGTGAAGCTAAGGCAACCGAGCAAGCAGGAGAGCACGAAGAACGCCAATTCGCCATCCACCACAGTTTGCTAGCCATAGTTTAACCATATAGCGGGCGATGATTGGTCCGGATTAGGTAGGTCCAAGAAAATCCTCACCAGCGCCATTCCGACTTCCATGAGATTCTACGGGTAAAACATTCAGTCTGGTCGAGTCGAGACACTGACTGTTCACCCAGCCCAGGCTAAAATCCTTGACTGCCTCGTGAGGCCAACTGCGCCTGGCGCAGGGGGGCATAGCCAAACCCAGGAGGGAGGAGAGCCACCCGGGAAAGCGAATTCTGCACATGAAGCGGACCTGCTGGAACGTGTGCACGAACAAAACTGGCTATCACTAGAATTCTACACGGTGCTGAATATGCTAGGGACTTCTGTAACGAGCGGTAGACGCATTGCTCCAGGGCTAAAGTTAAAACCTAGACATGTTAACAACAACCTCTATATTATAAAAGAAAAGCTCCCCGTACTAGGCCATAAGGTATTCTATTAGTTGAAAACCAATAGGGAGGGGTCTAAGTGTCCTTTTTTTTTATGAAATTATGAGCGTATAAAGTCAGGCACATTTTTGGGGGGGAATTGAGGTGTCGAGGTATTATAGGTCCAGAGAAAAAACAGTCGACAAGTGACACTGGCTTTTACACAATACCGGTTAGCGAAGTCCACGGGACTTAACAAAATGTTTGGCTACTGACAGTACGTAGAGTCCCGTGAATAAGTTTACAAAAGCCACTACCATGTCAAGTGGGGGGATAAATCAGATAGTAGTGTTGTTACACTACCAGGTTTAAGAGGTCTAGTTACCTAAGGCAGAATTTCCTCAGCCTCCATCAACATCCTCCTGTTGCGGGTTTGCCTCGCCAAACTCTTCTCTGCGTGCGGGATGGCTTAGTCGTGGACTGGCTTAGTGGTCAAGAATCGAAAACAATTTGGCCGCGAGGTCCATCAAGGCTGCTCTCTTGCCCTTGTCAGCTGCCAGTCCACTGAATTTTTAACTTCGGGCTTCCATCGATGAGCCTTGCGGCTGTGTTATGCACAGCACGGTACTCCGTACTCGAATATGTGTCCAAATGCTATCCTCCTCCCTTTCGTCCTATCACTCTTTAGCATAAGAGACAGGACAACGAACAGAGTGGGCAGTGAACAAGGGCCAAAAAATCTGGTGGCAAATGCCAAACTTGGTAGTGCTGTTTATTGTCTCTCTGTCTCTCTGCTATCCTCTTTGCTGTGTTACACCTATCTATTGGGTAAAGAAAGCTTTGAAAACTCCTCGTTTATACGCCCAAAATTGCTGCTTTGAGCTATTGATGACAACTCTAAAAGAAGGGTTTTCGGATACGCAAATTCATAGATCCAAGACCATACCTTCTCCCTTCGCTTGAGGATTTTTTTTGAAAATCTCTGAACTATTAAGACTTGGTAAATTCCCCAAGCCGGCTGTGGATTAGGCTTTGCATACTAAGGCTGCTCTCCAGGCAAAAAACGCCCTTCTTGCCAGCCCAGTTACCATGCGGGGTTCAGGTCTGCGCCTACCAGTCCTGAGCCAATTATAAGGGCTATTTGAGCTTTGCCGTAGTAGCCACTAAGGAAAATAAAACAGTATATGGGGATATTGAAATTCCAAATGGGTTTTCATATGTGGTTCACCCTCTCGGGTACTATACCTTATGTAAGTTATGTTTGGTCTGGAGCGTGTGGTTTCTCGGAACCCTCTTCTCTCCACCGGTTTGAGCGCCTGGAGTACAGTACTCGCGCAGGGTAAAATCCGTGAATACCGGGGTAGTGATTCGCAACAAGCTCGGTATGTAACCAAATATTCGAGCTTAACCAATTAGTACCTTAAAAAGTCAAAGTTTAACTAATTATTAAATTAAATTTTTATCTTTAAAGCATTCACGGAACTTCTGCTCTTTTAGTATATATACTCCTGCACGCGCACACGGCCTATATGCTTCATTTCCACCCCTCTCAAGTTCTATTTACGGCTAACCCTGGTGCCCAAGTATGCTATTGAGGAGATTATGAAGTCTTCTCGATACCTATATCTCGCTTAGGGTGTGGGTGTGTATCCCTGCGCGTGTTTCATTTACCCTCGTTAAAACTTTTATCTAGCCCGAACATTGCGAGTGGATGCCATTGTTAGCCCTTGCGGTGCAAAGTTCATGCAGAATCCCATTAAAGGGTTCGACTCAATTCTTCATGATTTTATTGAGTGGCAAACCATGATGCTGGTGCAGTGCTCATCCAGGTTTCCTTCGATTCAAATCCCTCGAGTATTGGCGGTCCAGCCTCTAGCCCAATCTAAGGCAAAAACACTCGGAGAAGGAATAGTGTTCTCCAGACTGGGTATAGTTTATTTAAGGTGAGCCAGCTTGGCTTCTTTGACTGGTATTAGTAATTCTTTAAACCTGCCCCGTGAAGGCTTGACTCAATTCTTCATAATTTTATTGAGTGTGGTAAACTATGATGCTGGTGCAGTGCTCATCCAGATTATCTTTCGATCCAAGTCCCTCCAATCATAGAGGCTAGATCCATCACTCAAGCATTGGCAGCCCGGCCCCTAGCCCAATCCAAGGCAAAAGCACCCTGGGAAAGAATAGTGTTTTTCAGACAGGGTGTGGTTTATTAAGGTGAGTCTGCTTGACCGCTTTGACTGGTATTAGTAATTCTGCAAACCTGCTCCGTGAAGCTTGTTGGGGTTTACGGTACAATGGTTTGGCCATTTTAGTTACTAGTGGGTGGCACCAGTAGTTCCGCAGAAACTCGGTAGATCCACTGTCGGATTGAGTAATCAGATGAGGCTCTTTGTCTCGCTAAGAGGTCAGAATAAGGTGCAAGCCAGGATTTTCCACAAAGTAACCCTTCTCGGTTAGCTGTCACCTTTAAATAAACGACAAAAGTCTGGAAAACGACACCCAATTGTAAATATTTGTGAAAATCCTCCCTAGGGGTTACTTGCGCAAGTAATTTACCTCCTGCTCGAAGGAGCTTGTATATTTCGCCACACTTTCTTTTGACCACTTAGGGTGAAAACGAAACTATGCGGTGCTGTATGATAATACGGTATTGATATCGTAGCACATTGTTCCGTTATTAGGGTAGGGTATCCCCTTCGCAACTCTTCACCCATACTGATGATTATACATTTCACCACCGACCCCTTTCCTGGATTCCTGTCCGGCACAAATAGACTACTCCTCTGAAATCTGCCACCCTTTCGAGACTACTTATTGCCGTGTGTCGTCCCCCTGGCTAAGGACTCTCTACATGTTATCGCTTGCCCTGGAGAATTCATTTGGGAAGGGACGGGCGATTGGCCGGATATTTGAAATGCAGTTAGGTGACACGGCGGGAACGCTGATCAGTGCTCCTCCGTTTCGGGTTTCTGGGTGGAATCGGGGAAGGGAGGAAAGCTTAGCACGTGAAGCTCTGGTTTTGGAAGGGGGTTCGCTTGGGGAGGGTGGTGGGGGGTTTGGGTTTGGACTACGCGCACTACCGTATCATTTCGGCCGGTAGAAATATCCGCCAGGTACCTTATCCGGGGACAGTCCAACAAGAAAGGTTCATCAAATTTTTTCTTATCATCCCCACGTGATGAATATATCTATCGGCCGCACTGGTGTTATGAACAACCAGGCCAAGGAGAGGGTAACTAAACCCTTTGAATCGCCGCACTTCAAGCAAATACAGAGCGGTGATTGGGCAGGCCCCGCACTAGCGGTAATCCAACTCTTACGAAATGAGAGGTATGATACATTAGTTTGGGCGTTTATCAAGAGGAGTTTATTGCACGGGGCGCTTTAGGGTGCATCAACGGCTGTTGTGGGGTTTAGTAGGGGGTTGGGGAATGGTTCTGATAGTGGCGAACATGGTTACCGAACCTGTTGGTTACGTACTACTAAAGCAGAGAAATTTGTTCTTATGGGAATAACGATCGTGTGGAAAAGTTTTATCCTATAATCCGAACGTGCAGCTGTCATGGCGGCTAGTGGCAGCATTCTCTATAAATAACGTGTCGCTGCGCAAAGTCCATCCTTGCCGACATCCCTGTTAACATCTATACGAGCACATATCTCGACCCGATTGGTAATAATAAATGCACTCTATAAGTTATCCCCTCGTCTCATTAAATAGCATTAAAAATTGAGGTATAAAAATACGCATTGAAGAAACAAATACCTCCTTCCCCCAGTCCCTGTATCCTTCAATCGTGATATTTCCACTACTGACTAATGGCATAGACAGAGTTCAGCGATTGGGGCTTGCCCATATCTCGACTTCGGGAGGCCTTCATTTCTGGATTGTGGTGGCTACCGCTGCTGATCCTAGGCGGCAGAGCAGAGTTTAATGGGCAAATTCTTTATCCTCCTCTTCCTCCTCCTGGGCTAGGCGGGGGTGGGCCGGCTAGGCCTCTTCGTACGGGCTGGGGCGAGTAGGGCCTGTTCTTCAGAGTTAGCCGTTTCGGGATCACTTATCCTTTCCTTGTGAGATTAAGGAAATTGTTTTTTGACATGGGGTTTGGGTTTTCACATCAGTTCCCTCTCACGACGCATCCATTTCCGGAGAGATCGAACCGATTTCGGCCTAACATAATAGCTGAAGATTGCCGCAGCTGAACGGCCCCAGACCGCGATTATGGCTGTTAGTAGTAGTATTCCAGCAACCATAGGGCCTGTGGTTAGCCAGAATTGGCTTAGGGACATTTTGGCAGAGCTGCCGCTGAATTCCTTCATGGTCTGCGTGCCGAAATACTGACAGGGTCCCTTGTTAGAAAATACTTATATGGTGGATGGGAGGTAAAATACCGAAGCACTAAAGTTGAGAGGAAGGAACGCTATAGTCAAGATAGCGAAGCCATCTACGGCCTGCCCTTGTTGTATAAGTTGAGACCCGATCTGCTTAACAGTCTCCTCGGAGCGAACTATCGAGCCTACTGTTTCCATGATAGCATCCTCGGTGCGCTTTACCGCCCATGCTGCTTCTTGAGCTGTTCTCTCAGAAGGGGCTGCTTTGGCTTGATCAGACTTCAAGAATGCAGAAAGCTGTCTGGTCGTTAGTATTCTTGCTATAGGTTCAAGTGTGGAAATTATACTATTTTTCTCCGGATATCCATATTCTCTACTAACGCTCTGACTTTCTTAACAAAGCATTTCCTCTCTTGAACCACCTCGTCAATAGCGTCCAGGGTTTTCGGCCATATCTGCTCGGAATTTTCCGGGAGGATAGGGATTGGGGCAATATTCTTGTAGAAGGGATTTTGCCGGAGTGAGTATTCCTTCTCGTAGTCTTTAATTTTTGTTCGGTAGCTTGTCAAAAATAGACTGTGTAGATCCTGGAGAACGGCAATCTGTCGTTCAGCCACCCCGATGGCAGCAAACAGACTTGCCGAAAGCCTGTTAAGGGAGGTGAGGAGCAGTGTTCGCAACGGGGCAGTCCGTCTGTCCTGAGGGTAGGACCAGGACGGACTATGAATCGTAGTCCATCCAGTCCTAGAGGGAATTTTGCCCAGGGCTAATGGCTGTAGCACGGGGGAAGACGCCGGGCCCCACAACCAGATTGCAGAGTGTCTCAGAGTGTGAAGCCAGACAGATCTCTGCAGATCCCCACAGATCCCCACAGATCCCCACAGATGCCTGCAGACCCAGACAGATCCCCACTCTTCTCCACTATTCAAGCAGAGAACAGAGAATCTGTAGTCCGCCACAATCACTTATTGTCTTCAGATCAGGAAGACAAGAAAACAACTATAGTGTAATTGTGACACTTTAGAAGGAAAGATAGAAGATGGGAGAACTGTAATTTGGGTCATTGTGCCCTGTTGAAACTTTATCTACAAACAGGGGTGGTGATATGAGGATTGAAGACGATTTGACGTCGAGTTTTCTCGAAGGCCGTTTTCAGTAAGAGTTGACCTTGTTCAAGTGCAGCTTCAATGGGGCCATCTTTACCTATACGGTACGTATCACGAAGGTATTAAATCATATTCTTTGTTGATGAATCCAAAATAAAAATAGAAAGGAGAATTTTAATCCCTCCTGAGGTTAAATTTCCAAATAAAGGAGCACTATCGACCGGTTCTCATAGCTTAATAGTAATGAGACCGGTCACTACTAGCCCTTATAGGGAAGGTCGGGAGTTCAACTCCCAGCCGGGGTGGATGTAGCAAGCAGGCCTTTAATAAATAAAAGGTAAAGTAAGCCCTGGCGAACCACCTTTTTGCCATCAGGGCTATCAATTTCTTTTGCCCTAATATATGTCTTTAAAAGTTTGTGGGAACCTTGAGGAATGATGGTCAATGAGTACAGTGAAGACAGGAATTCCATTGCACACGATACACAATTTTTTAAACATCTGTCTCCATAACTCTGTCCAACAGCTATCATTTTACATCACAGGAGTGGGATTAGCCTGGTTGGGCGGATATTTGTTATAAATTATTAGAGCTCTTGAAGAATAGGCCCCTCCTATTCAAGACTATTTAAATTTTACCGCTGTTCGCCTATTTGTGCCAAATATGCTTAAACTGATTATTATTCGAAAAGTGCAAAAGTGAGTGATCAACGATGAAAGAAGACTTACAGATCCCCACTGTCCTTATCAGGGGATCTGCAGTCCACTACCGTCCCCTGTGGTCCTTTTATTAGGATGGCATAATAGTGTCTCACCTTGTGGGGCCTGTGGTCCTTGCTCAAACCCTGCAGTCCTAAAATGTCCCAGGACAGGACGGAGTAAAAATTGTCATCCGGTCCGGTCCAGTCTTCTTGGCAGTTTCCCCGTAGGGCCGCCCAGGCCCCCAGACCATTGCGAACACTGGCGAGGAGGTCTTGGACTCTCTTCTGCTTCCTCTTCATGCCTTGATCATCCTCATAGATTTCTGCATCTGATATCATTCGATTGATATCCTCCTCCTGATCGCCGCCAAAAATTAATGCTGGATCCATTCCGTCAATGTGAAGATAGACTAACTAGCGTGCATAACGAGGCCTGAAGCTTCTCAAAAGTCCATAATTCAGAGCCTGTACGATTGGCAATCATCTGAACTGTTGCACGAAAGGCGCCGATACGCTCCTGAGAGTGGTGAAGTGGGACTTGATCTTTGGCACTTTCCTCCTTAGATTTGAATGTCGCCATTGCATCTTTAGAGATTAATTAGCAACGATGTTTAGGTCAACGGTAAGCAGAAGAGCAAAGCTTACAGTTATCAAATATTATATATCGTGCCTGATGCACTAATATCTCCCCGAGGCTATTGTCCTCCCCACTCACCACGGCGCTGCGGTCGGGAAGGTCAACTTCTAGGTGTTTGAAATTTAAGAGTTCAACGCTCTCGCTTTCTGGACCCAACGGAATACTGCCGCTAGATTTCCCGAAATATGGAAATGATACGAAAAGAGTGATTCTATTTTCAGATGAACCTGACTTGGCCAACGCCGATGAGTTTTTGGGAGGTACCCGTAACGAAAAACCTGTTCTAAACCTTCCACGACCAGGGAGAGTTAGGACCCTCTTCGAATGTGCATCCCCGAAAGTAGCTGGATTTGGAAGGTGGAGCTCTTTCGCCATCGAATTTAGTACATCTAGTAAGTAATTGCTTTAACAGACAAAATCACTACCAGGCGCCACAGCAACTCACATATGTATCATAACACCGGGGAAAGTCTCTTGAAAAACCCCCCCTCAAATATTAGCATGTAGAGGATAAATTCAACTCCAAAAGAAGCCACCCAGTTGCATCGAGCGCGGCATTACTCATCGCATAAATGGGGAATGAGGAAGTAGCTCCTTCGAAGGTAAACTTACATGATAGCCAACCGTGCCCGTGATTGTATTGGTCGAGATTCCTTCGCAGGATTAATTACCTGGTTAAATTGCTCCGACCTTATGAACGTATCCTTGGGCATTTGAAAGAATATATCGTCGTCTTCGCCAAAGCTTCCCGGGGAAGGGCGGCTCCCCTCAGCTGAAGGACTTTCATCCGTATGACTCAACGAATAATTAAAAATCACAACATCGTCCTCTTTTCTATCTTTTAGTTTTTCGCTAGTAAGGTTGCAGCTCGGATACAGGAAACCCTCCTCATCGTAAAACCCTTGTTGTTCATGGATAGCCCTCCAACCATGGAAGTGGTCGAGCGATTCCTTAGCGAGGGCGGGAGACGGTGGCAGCGCCTGTGATGATTGGTGAATGGATCCCGCGGCGGGTTCGGGGGCCGAGTGAGTGTCTGGCGGAGCAGCAGAGTTCGTGCTTAGGTGGCTCATCTTGCCTTAGTAACGCGGAGTTTGAGGGAGGTATCATATAGAGACAGTTTCCTAGCTTCTCACTAGTAGGAGGTTAACGGTTGGTCAAAAGGCTCCATTCTTATGTAGAACATTCAGTCTGGCTGAGACACCGACAGCTCACCCGGCTCGGGCTGAAATCCTTGACTATGATACCTCATAAGGCTAACTGCGGGGGGGGGGGTAGCCGGGAGGAGGGGGTAGCCGGGAGGAGGGGGTAGCCGGGAGGAGGGGGTGGAGCTACCCGGGAAAGATAATTCTGCACATGAAGCTGATCTACTCGGAAGTGCGTACAGTACTAGGACAAAAAGATTCGTCCGATGCCCATTTTACACCAAAAGTTGCCGACTTCGCCACCCTCCCCCTGGCCACAATCATTATAAGAATCCACAAAAATTTTTGCTGTGTATTAGAAAATCCGTAGATAATATAATAGAAGTTAAAAAACTCTTAAATATCACAAAGGGATGGAGAAATGGTTGTTTAAGTAGCAGGAATTGGTTGCCATGTAACTTTTTGTATGGGGCCCCATACAAAAATCTAGGTCACTTTCACACAGGCTGATGCAATCATCAACAATAGAAGCAGCTTTGATTCCTTGCACTTCTACTTCTAGAGGTTTGAATAGATCATGATTCTCTAGCTGGAGGAAAATTTTGAAGTGTATCCATGCACACAGTGTTGGGAATTGTCCGGTTGAAAATGGTAAATTTGGCCCTAAAACCACCATCGGACGAATCTTTTTGTCCCCGTACTTTACAAACAAAGCTACGGCCACTCGTTGTGAAACATGTCTCGGCTGACTAAGCGACCTCGCCAATATCGTCTCTCACATCCATGCTATTTACAGTATACAACCCAGAACCCACCCCCCCACCTTATTAATTTGTTTTCAAGTTCTACAATGATTAACTGATCTGGATTTGCAAAGTGTTCAGCAAAAAAAGGGAACTCTTCAAGCATCACCAAGAAAAATGATCAAAAAAAAAGGCATGATATTGTACCTTAACAAAATTAACTACTCGTCGTCGAATGGGAGAAATTTTAGCTATGACAGCAGAACCCCCCACCAACCCCACTATGATGAAAACTAAAAAATACATAAAATGTAAATACATAATAGAATACATAGTAGATTTTACTCTGGTGCAAAATGAGTAATCGTGAGCTGCGGCCGAGCTTGACAACTTTCACTCCCTACACATCTCCACCTAATTAGAGATAAAAGATACAACCTACCGTAAGTACTCAAACAGAAGAAAAATGTGCTAGGACGTTGGAATTCCCCTTCTCAGCTTAGCGAGGGGAAAACACCGCGAACTCGGCCCAGAGTCGAGCCGAACAAAAAGGAATATGTATAGCCCCTTACTAGGAGAGGCAACTCCAACGTCCTAGCACATTTTTCTTCTATTTGAGTACTTACGGTAAGTCATCCCTTCATCTCATCAATCATTAAAAACTAAGGTATAGAAATGCGGGTTGAAAAAAAGTCACTCCTTCTCCCAGTCCATGTATCCTTCAATCGTGAGATTTCCACCGCTGGCTATACGGCATAGGCAGAGCTTAGCGATTGGGGCTTGTCCACCTCTCGGTTTCCGGAATGCCTTTCGTTTCTAGATCACAGGGGTTGCCGTTGTTGCTCATTGGACGGCAGAGCAGAGTTTGGCAATCAAATGCTTGATCTTTCAGTTCCCTCTCCTGGATGGGACGGGGGTAAACCGGCCAGGGCCTGTTCTTGCGAGCTAGGCCGAGCTGGGGCCTGCCCTCCCGAGTTGGACGTCTCGAGATCACTTACCTTTTCCCCACGAGACCAACGAAATTTCTCTTTGACCACGGATTTGAGTATTTCCATGGTTATAAGAAATTTCATAACATATATCCAAATGGGCTCCAAGACTGTCTCCAAGAAATATGGAAGAAGGTTCCAGAGAAATACAAACAATTTCAGTTTGATTTGAACTCTTGAGGCCATCGGAATTAGACGTTCCCAGAGGACCATTACTAGCGCCAGTAGTAGTATTGAAGCAACTGCAGGTCCTGTGGTCATCCAGAATTGCCTTAGGGACATTTTGGCGGTACTACCGCCGAATTCTTTCACGGTCTGCATGCCGAAATACTGATAGGGTTTCTTGTCAGAAAATATTTATATCGCGGATAGGGGCTGAGATACCGAAGTACAAAAGTTGAGAGGAAGGAACACTATAGCCATGAGAGCGAACCAATCTACCGCACTCCCTTGCTGCATAATTTGGGCCTCGATCATCTTGAGAGTCCTCTCAGTGGAGGCTGTTTTGGCCTGATCAGACTTCAAGAATGCAGAAAGCTTTCTAGTCATTAGCAGCTTTGCTAAGGGTTCGGGTGTGGGAATTATACAATTTTTCCTCGGATATCCATATTCTCTACTAACTCCTTGACTTTCCTAATGAAGCATTTCCTCTCTCGAACCACCTCGTCAATAGTGTCCAGGGTATTCGACCATGTCTGCTCGGAGTTTTCCGAGAAGATAGGGATTTGGGCAATATTTTTGTAGAAGGGATGTTGCCGGAGTGGGTATCCCTTCTCATAATCTTTAGTTTTTGTTCGGTAGCTTGTTGAAAATACGTTGTGTAGATCCTGGAGAACGGCAATCTGTCGTTCAGCTACGCTGGTGGCAGCAAACAAATCTGCTGAAAGACTGTTAAGGGCTGCAAGGAGGCCTCGGACTCGCTTCTGCTTCCTTTTCTGAACCTTGTTCCGCCTGGCTCGGTTAGTTTCCACCTCCCATTCAGATTTTTCCTCCTCAGTAAGCTCCACTCCCGGTGGTAATCTTAGCTCTAGCGGCTCATCATCCGGAATTCTCATCATCTCTTGATCATCCTCGTATTTTTCTGCATCTGATATCATTTGGTCGATGTCCTCTTCCTGATCACCGCCAAAAGTTAATTCTAGATTCACACGACCAAACGAGAGAATAGACTAACTAGTTCGCACAATGAGTCCCGAAGCTCCCCCAGTGTCCATAATTCCGAATCCATGCGATTGGCAATCATGTGAACCATTGCACGAAAGGCGCCGATACGCTGCTGAAAGCGGTCAAGTGGGACTTGATCTTTGACACTGTCCTCTTTAGATCTGAATGTCGCCATTGTATTGTACGTGGACAAAATTAACCGATCGCCCTGTGCCGGCGTGGCAACCCATCGCTTCCCCACATCCTCGCGCAACCAACCCCCCTGCAAAAATCATTACCACTCAACTGATTCCTCATAATATATTTTCTTTATTTATTTAAAGGAATAATGTCTCCTATTCTTCGCAGTCATGCAAAAAAACCTATACCTTCTAAGCAT
>Ga0307507_10008025_pt1 | contig 14872 bp, 4 predicted proteins | sample 7_EM_MG_FD_207223 | JGI IMG/M metagenome (GOLD analysis project Ga0307507, IMG submission 207223) | Populus trichocarpa ectomycorrhiza microbial communities from riparian zone in the Pacific Northwest, United States - 7_EM | ecosystem: Host-associated > Plants > Roots > Unclassified | place... | reverse complement strand
AGATAAATTCTGCCGATTCTATTTTGGGGCGGTCAGGGTGCGGTAAGTCAATTTTCCTAATTAGGAAGGTGCAAATTTAGATGTTAGCGACCTCCGTATACAAAATCAAATACAAATCGAATATTCCCATATGCCCACGACTTTTTTTGACTACAATGCCCTTCAGAATTCCTCCATATCGCGTCTTTCAGATCTGCGTCGCCTTATACTACGGTTGGAAGGTTGCATGGATTGCTGCAGCTACTTAAGTACATTACTTAACTGTGTATCGCATAAGAACCTCCCTAGATATATGGGGTACTCCATACCCCCCCCATATTACTCAGCAAGGGAGGCCTTGAGCTTTAGCACCAATGCACGAGCAGGTTCGCGATAGTTGACGTTATAGTGTTGTGGCTATTTTCTTATAGATACTACAGGCTCTACTTGCATTTCTTACTAATTGCCCAACTGCCTTCCTTAACGAAATGGTATGGTTCCTATATAACAAGTTCAACTTAATTGCAGGGCTCTTAACTATTTGGAAAACTCTTGCGCGCCTGTGGTGGAGTTGAAAAGTTATATAAAGGAAGGCGGCTAAGCAGGCAGAGGATTTTTGTGCCTTATAGAAGGGGCGTTAAATTGTATAGGATATTAATCGATTAATCTTTATTAACGAATTAGGAGCCAATAAGAGGACTAGCTATAGGAAGTTTGGGTAGAGTCCTATTACTATACTAGCAATAGAAGTCTCCTCAATTTAACGCTTTAAGAGGTGGAGTATACTACCTGCTTATACCTGCGAGGGCTTCCTTCTAGGGACTTTGATTTATTAAGGCTCTATTACTTCTAAAATATTTAACGTATAGATTAAAGCTGCAGTTCTCCCGCGGTGTAGGCCTAGTTATACTACTCTAGTTATAGACAATGCGTTAATACATAAGAGCCAGGTAAGAACGTCAATTTAAGTGAATATCTATATAGATTTTAATAGAAAATAGGAGCTCCAAGCTCTCTGTAAGAACGCAGGTGTTTATATAGAATATCTTCCTCTATACTCTCCAGAGTTTAACCCAATTGAGCACGCTTTCTATAACTTAAAGACGTGGATCCGACGCTATATTAATAAGCTTAGTATGCATAAAGACTTTAGAAGCTTTCTAAGGCTTGGTATAAAGAGTATTAGGAGCCGTATAGCTGCGCGATTGCACTTCTGATATGTAGGTTATCTAGTAGTTAACTAGTTAGTTCTTATTATACGCAATCTAGTATAAAACAGTGCAGAGAACTATAGTATATACTGCTTAATTAACTTCCTATAGACCTTTAAGTCTCGCCGAAGCTTTGTTAGTGTACCTAATTTTAGCCCTAGTTTTTCCTACATTGTATTACTTAGCTCCTTTGTATTTTATAAGGCCTCCAGATTAAAGTTATGTTTATTTAAGGTATCTGCAATATAATCTAGCTTAGTAGTCGACTCTACTGTGCTCTAATGGGGGTGCTTTTAAAGCTAGTTAAAGTAGCCATTTAATTCCTTAATGGAGTCGGGCCTAGGTATAATTAGGCTTATAGAAGGCTCCGGAGAAGGCGCCGGAAGAGGCGCTAGCGCTGTTATATAAGCCGATTGAGGTGTTATAGGCGTAATAGGCTGCTGATATAGGTAGGGAGCGTATTAAACGTGTAGATGTGGTTAATACTAGGTAGGGTGCATCTGGTAGGAAGCATACGGAGAAAAGTTGGGTTAATTAGTAAGCTCCATTTTGTCCTTGCGCGATCACGTTGTGCTATCCTTTTAGCTTAACTGTATGGCGATTCAAATTGACGGCTTATCTGCAGTAGCCTTACCCTTTATAATATCATTCCCCTAGGCAGTCATAGTCAATGTATTAATAGGGTGGTGATTTGCCGGGTTCTCTAGGTTACCACTATTAACCCAGTAGCTACGCCCACTGTTTGTACAGGTTGTATTTTAACAAGGCCACCGTATCGCAATTAGGGGCCCCCTATGCTGAGCAAGGACCTCAGTTAGAAGTGTACCCGGCATATTTAAGTGTTATAGAGCGGTTGTAGTACTACTTAAGGCTTTGCCTCTCTTATTTGGATTAGTAATTGCCTCTATAAGGCTTCCTATTTAATTGCTAAGAGCTTGCGCGGAGGAATTAGGTGTACCGGCTTGTAAATCTAACAAATTTAACGCCTGGGGGAGCTCTAAAAGGGTCGCGGTAACCTTAACTTTTAGACCCTTCTTCTTCTCACCATGCTAAGCATCTAGAAGTTAATCTATGGCGTTAATATCTTTAATACTGTGTACATCCATAAAGATCTCCTCGCGTTTAGTAGCTCGATTATAACCAGCAACTGCTTATATTGTTGCAGTAGATTTAAATCGCCCTAGGTGTTTCTCACAAACTTCATCTACCCAATTAATTAAGTCACGGTAGCAAAAGCAATATACATATATTCGCTTTACTATATTTGCAATAGGTGTATTATCTACTACTATACGCTAAATGAGTGTATAAGTAATAGGCTCTAACTCTAACTCCTGCCACTACGTTATATCTAGTTCAGATGCAGGACCGGGTGATTTGGGAGGAGAGAAATCTACCAAGTTAACTACCTCTTGATTTTGACGCCCTATAGAAGCTATACGCCAAGACTTGTATCGTAGAGAGGCTCTTGTATTTAGCTTCTTAAGAGGCTTTGGCTTCTTAATATTCTTCTTCCTAGCTCTTTTAGATGTTCACTGTAAAAATACTTCCTTATTCTCTGCTGCCTTCCTTAATTAACGCCGTACGCGCAGTAAGGAAATCTCTTTAAAATTAATAGAAGAACGATCCTTGCGTAGCGAGTTAACTACAATAGAGCTCTCCTTAGGGGGGTATTGAGTAGTAGAGCCGCAGTTATTATCCTTATTAGTCTCGGTATCTTCCTTATCTATAGTGTCTACTTCCTTAGGGAGTTCCTCTACAGCTATAGAAGAAGCTCTTATATAATTAGCTGGGCCTTTTTCAGAAGCAATACTAAGACGCCAGCTGCTTTTAGCAAGAGAGTCAGAGCCGGGGGGTGCTGGTGGTGGGCGTTAGGGTATAGAGGCCTGCGACGCAGCTCATTTTCGGTAGGCAGATGAGGACACCATATTGGTAAAAACACCTGCCAAGACGTCGCGATATAGATGTCGGTGTAAATTAGAGCTTCATATATTTTTATAATCTAAAAAATTTGTGGGCATACAGGAATATTCGATTTGTATTTGATTTTGTATACAAAGAAGATATTTTGATATGTGCGGCTCTTATCAAGCGAATTTGCAGAAGATAAGAAAACCACAGTATTTGCAGATCCTCTTGGCACCCCTTCAAAAAAATTTAACTTTAACATTGTACGGATAAATTATTAAATATTATGGCTTCTAAAGCAGACTTCTTACTTTTAATACCTATATTAGACTCCCTTAATATAGAAGAGTTGTTAAGCTGCTAGTAAAAGAAGGCTTTTAACCTATAGATACTAGTTAGTAGGGGTTTGCTTCGCAAATCCTATCCCTCCGTCGTGCTTTGCAGTAGGGGGTAAGCTTTAGGCAGAGCCTCGTGTAGAGCTTTAGTAGAGCTTTACGCAGATGTTCGTGTAGAGCCTTATGCAGAACCACGTGCGGCGTGCAGGTACGTAGACGTATAGATATCTAGACGTATAGATGTTCGTATAGCCGTTTGTGTAGGCAATTAATTAATAAATCAATTAATTGTAAAACCGTTTGTATAGATAATTATAGAGTCTTTCTAGTATATTAGTGCTGCGTGTTAGTAGAGCTTGGAGTAGAGTAGAGTGTGACAAAGGTACCAGAAGAGTCCTCCACACGCGTTTCCTGCTTATATAAGCAGACTTCCTTTATCCCAATTTTAGTCGGTCTCCGTAGTAAACACTTTGGTTTCCGTACAATATAGGCCTATATTATGGCCTATATTCCTTATAGTTAGATTCTATAGATTTATTTATTCTTTCCAATATTATTTAGTTTATCAGGTTATAAGCACTGGGCTGCTACTAAGCGCCACAGTCCAGCTGTTCAACTGTTTAGAAGATTAACACCTTACTATAGGTTGCATTAAGGGTTACCATACCCGTGCTAGGTTATATCTTACTATTCTATATTTAACGCCTTACTATAGGCCGTATTAAAGGTTACTACACCTATATACAAAGTCATTTCTTATTATTAAAATTACGCGTGTGACGGTGCTAGAGCGCGTCACCTGCCAAATTCTGCCATATTCTGCTATATTCTGCCACCTGGCCTACTGTCCGATACTATCTAATACTATCTCGTACTGTTTCTTACTGTTTGCTCGCCTACTATTGGCTCGTCTACTGTTAGCGCCTTGGCGGCCCGCGCTACCTATTTATTTATATAAGCCCTCGCGGCTACCTTTCCTCCTCCTTAGCTTAGTATCTTTATTAGATAGTAATCCACAAGCTTCGGTTTAGAGGCATTTATATAAGCCGTTATATTATACTAAGCTCTCCCTACACTGCCTGGGAAGGCCTTAATAATATCCCACCCTAAAAGAAGACCTTTGTCTGTAATAACGCGTTAACGCATTATACTCAGACACTAAGAAACTTATACTACCACGCCTGGGAAGGCTATAATAATATCCCAATTTTAAAGGCCAGACTATACTTAACCTGCACCCCTAAAAGAACCCTAGAATTAAAACTAAATTATATAATTCTAATAATCCTTAGGAAGCTGATAATGGCACCTAAAGCGAGATTATTTAAAAGACCTACCTCTACCTAAGAGGAATATAAGATCTAGTTAGGATTAGAAATTGAAGACAATAACAACATTATAAATATATACAAGTAGATTCGTGCCCTTATAGCTAATTAAAAGGTTAATTGTCTTTAAGCCTAAAGCATATAAGAGACTCTAAAGGAGATCCTAGAAAGCCTTGCCGCCTTATAAAACAGCCCAGCCTCCCCTTTATAAAGCCTTAGTTAACCCATTCGCTTAACTAAATGCGATATACTAGAGAGTATAGACATAATAACGAAATAATTAAAGTCCGTTAAGCTCCCTAACCCTTAACCGCTATCTAATAGGATAGACTCTACCTTTAAGAATTGGAGGATTTAAGTATAAGGAAAGCTCCGCGTTAATTATAATTATTTCACTTCTAAAGAAGCTAAAATACTCTACCTCTTTGGTTAAACCATTGGGGATGCCTAGTGACACCTCTAGGCTAAGTTTAAGGACGAGTTACCTATTTGGTTTATATCTGTTAATAAGATAATATAGCATCTGGCTGCTATCTATATTAATCCAAATAAGGTGCAGGATGCCCGTTATAACTATAACCGCTTAATAATAAAACCGAACTATTTTTTTGCTAAGTTCTAGACCTAATTCTTACACCTAGTAGGCGAAGGCTAGGTTCCCCTTAAGAACTACCGTTTGGACCTATACGACAAGCTAACGGTCCGACTATAAGAGAAGATCGCGGTAGCTTTAGACGACCTACTAATTTACTAAAGACTTATAACCTAATGCTTGTTGCTAGGTTTAGAACTAAAATGAATTAATACCCGTTCTGATTAACTAAAGAAGTCCTATAATAACTGGAACCTATCCGCCACACCAACAGGAACTGGCGTTAGAAGATAAACTATAACTATCCTTATACTAAAAGCGGTTATAACTACCTACCTATGAGCCTTGTCTAAGTTGCTATGTACCACGCCTTTAGCTAATGCTTATTATAATACCCTAATTAACCCTGCTATAGCCACGTGCTTTAATTGTGGAAAGGATAGTTACTTTATTTTATCCTGCCTAGAGCTAAAGGATATAGGTAATATTAAGGAGATAGAGGAAGAAGAAACGTTTAATAAGTTAGGAAAAGAAGTACCCTAGGGAAAGACTTCTCCCTAGGGTACCCTATTGATCTTAAGGAGATTAATCTAAGTTAGCTAATAGGTGGAAAACACTTTATGGTTCTATATACAGTATCTTAAAATGGATATAGAGTTAATATAACTGCCCTTATTAACACTAGAGCAAATGGCTTTGCCTTTATAAATACTGCTTATATAAATAACGTTGCTAGGTTCTTAAATATAAATGCTACCTAACTAGAGAAGCCTGTTTAAGTAAAAGGTTATAACGGCTAAGCCAGTAAGCCAGTTACACATATCTTGAAGCTATATATTGCTATTAATAGACGGCGCTAATTTGGTATCCCCTTCTGTATCCTAGACCTAGGGTCCTATAACATAATCCTTAGCCAGAAATAGATGTCCTACTTTAATATTTAGTTGAATATTTAATAAAGATAGTTTATCTGGCTAGAGAATAGACCAAAACTGCCTTCCTTTATTAGAGAAATCTGGACTAACCGTAAGACACTAGCCGCAAGGGTTGACCCTGTCTATTAGTAGAATGTTAGAGACCGCGACCTAGTCTTTGCTCAAGAAGATACCCACTACGAGGCTGGTAGGAACTCCGTACTAACGAGGATACTCTCCCAAAGCAATACATTTAAAGAGGACTCCACATATAGAAGTAGGACAGAAAGCGGCATAGATAATGTCCAAATTGCGCAGATCTAACTGGTATGGAAAAGAACGTACTAATAGGACATAAGGGATAACCTTTAAAAGATGCGACAGGAGCTAGAGGGAGTAACAATAACGCTAGTACCCTAGAAGCCCCTAAAGCTACTAACGCCCCTATTATCTGGTAACCCCCCTACAGTAGATATCGCGGTAATTAGTGCTATAGGTTTCCACTTTAATATATATTAAAAGGACAATAAGGTCTTTATAACTAGCTTATATAAAATTAACTGGATTATTAATAAGAAGGAAGAGGGGCTAGTAGAGGAAACTAATAAGGAGCTAGTTAAGCGCCTCTTCCCTACTTACCTCTTAGACTATAGAGACGCGTTCTTAAAAGCAGCTTTGGATAGGCTGCCCCCCTACTAAACCTATAATTATAAGATTTAGTTAGAAGCCAATAACTCGCTAGGCTATAGCCCCCTCTACTAATAATTAATGGACAAGCTAAAAGCAACAAAGTAGTACTTAATTAATAACCTTAATAAAGGGTTTATTAAGCTAAGTTAAGCCCCTTTTACTGCCCCTATTCTATTTGTAAAAAAGCTTAGTAAAGGCCTTTGTTTTTATATTAACTATTAGAAGCTAAATACTATTACTTAAAAGGATTAGTATCCTATTCCTTTAATTAACGAGACCCTCGTATATCTAAGCTGGGTAAAGATCTTTACTAAACTTAATATCCGCTAAGCTTTCTACTAAATTAGGATGGACCCTGTATCTAAAGACTTAATAACGTTCTGTATCCGTTATAGGTCCTATAAATGCAAAGTTCTTCTATTTAGACTAACTAACGGACCGGCCACGTACCAAAGGTATATAAATGATGTTCTTTTTAATTATCTTAACGAATTCTACACGGTATACCTAGACAACATTCTTATATACTTAAATAATGAACTTAAGCACTAAGTTTATATTAAGAAGGTCCTAGAGAGATTATAGAACATAGGCTTGCAAGTTAATATTAAGAAATATAAATTTGGGGTAAAACGCATAAAGTACCTTAGTTTTATAGTAAGTATAGATAGGATTAAAGTTGACCCTAAAAAGGTTAACATAATCCACAACTAGAAGCCCCCTTGCACTATAAAGGGGATCCAGTCCTTCCTTAGGTTTTATAATTTCTATTACTAATTTATCCGCAACTACGGAGTTGTAGTAAAGCCTCTTATACAACTTACCCGGAAAGATATACCTTTTGTCTTTAATAATAACTATATAGAAGCCTTTAGAGAGTTAAAAGATCGGCTTATCTCTTCTCTAATTCTTTATTACTATAATCCAGACCTTAAGTTAATGCTAGAAACGAATACTTTTAACGGAGTTATAGTGGGAATCCTATTACAGTTATATCTAGATGGCAAGTGGTACCCTATTGCTTTCTTCTTAAAAATAATGGACCCAGCTAAGTATAACTACAAGGTATATAATAAAGAGATACTAGCTATAATCTAATTACTATCCTAGTAGCGCGTAGAGCTAAAAGGCACAAGCTTCCGGATTAAGATATATACGGATTATAAGGCCCTAGAGTACTTTATAACTATAAAGCAGCTTACTAAATAACAAGCCCACTAGGCTAAAATACTCTCCCAATTCTTCTTTATAATTATATATTGCTCTAGCAAGCAAAACTCTAAGGCTAATATATTAACCTAAAGGGAATAAGATATAGGACCTTAAGATAAACTAAAGGCCTAATACTAGATGTGCGCCCTCCTCTACCCCAAATAGCTTAACCTATAGATCCTTAAGGAGCTAGACTCTAAATAGAATGATTTGGCACCTATAGAAGGAGAAGTTTTAGATAAATTAATGGGGCTAATTAATTATATCCTAACTATAAACCATATAGCTAACTCCCTAAAGGCCCTCCGCAACTAAGCTATAAAAGGTAACCCTAATTTAGAAATAGAAGAAGGACTGCTCTTATACTAGAAACGGCTTATAGTCCTAGATATTAATAACCTACAAACAGAGCTAATCCGTAAAGCCTACTATTAAGTCTCTACGGCATACCCTAGTTAAGATAAGACCTACTAACTACTAGCGCCCTATTACTACTGGCGAGGACTTCTACCTAATATGGCACGATTTATTAGGAACTACCATACCTATAGACACGCAGATACCCCTAGGGATTAAACTCCTAGGTAGCTATAACTGCTGCTAATTCCAGAACGCCCTTAGCAACATATTATAATAGACTTTAAGTCATTTCTAAAGGACGCTTACGGCCATAATGTGGCCTTTATAGTGATTAACTAATTATATAAGTAATCTATCTCCCTCCTATGTTTTAAGACTATAACTGTAAAGGATATAGCCCGCCTCTATATTAATAATATCTATTAATTCTACGGTACCCCTAAATTAATTATCTCTAACTATAGTCCTGTAATAGTGCTAGAGCGCATTACCTGCCAAATTCTGCTATGCTGCTACTATATTCTACTAACCTACAATTAGCTCGCTTACCGCTAGCGCCTTAGCGGCTGCCCCTTTATATATATTTACTATAGTCCTTACAACCCCCTTCTTTTCTTCTCCTTAGCTTAGTATCTTTATTAGATAGCAATCCACAAGCTTTAGTTTAGGGGCATTTATACAAGCCGCTATATTATACTAAGCTCTCTATACACTACCTAGAAAGGCCTTAATAATATCCCCATATATTAAAAGAAACTTTGTCTGCAATAACGCGTTAACGCGCTATACTTAAACACTAGAACAACTTTATACTACTTAGGAAGGCCTTAATAATATCCCACTTTATAAGCCAGGCAGGACTAGACCTATACCCCCAAAATTAAAACTAAAGCATATAAGACCAACAAACCCTAGGAGGCTAATAATGGCACCTAAAGTAAGCTTATTTAAAAGACCTGCCTCCACCTAAAAGGAACACGAGATCCAATTAGGATTAGAAATTAAAGATAATAGCAACATTATAGATATACGCAAACAGATTCGCGCCCTTGCGGCCAATTAAAAGGTTAATTGTCTTTAAGCCTAAAGCATATAAGAGACTTTAAAGGAGATCCTAGAAAGCCTTGCTGCCTTATAAAGCAGCCCAGCCTCCCCTTTATAAAGCCTTAGTTAACCCATTTGCTTGACCAAATGCGATATACTAGGAAGTACGGATATAATAATAAAGTAATTAAAATCCGTCAAGCTTCCTAACCCTTAACTACTATCCAATAGGATAGACTCTACCTTTAAGAACTAAAGAATCTAAGTATAAGGAAAACTCTAAATTAACTATAACTATTTCCCCTCTAAAGAGGCCAAAATGCTCTACCTTTTTGGTTAAACTATAGGGGACGCCTAACGTTACCTTTAAGCTAAGTTTAAAGATAACTCTCCTATCCAATTTATATCTGTTAATAAGATGCTGCAGTACCTAGCGGCTATCTATATTAACCTAAACAAAATATGGGACGCTTAGTATAACTATAACCGCCTAATAATAAAGTCAAACCAACCCTTTGCCAAATTCTAAACTCAATTCTTATACCTTATAGGAAAAGGCCAGGTCCCTCTTAAAAACTACTAATTGGACCTTTATAACAAACTAACAATCACGCTATAAGAGAAGATTACTATAACTCTAAACAACCTACTAACCCACAAAAGACTCGCAGCTTATTGCCTATTATTAGACTCAGAGCTAAAGCGGATTGATGCCTACCTAGATTAACAGAAGTGACCCTATAGCGATTAAAGCTTACCCGCCACCCCTATAGGAGCTAGAGTAGGAAGACCAGCCACAACTACTACTATACTAAAAGCGGTCACAACTACGCACTGGCGAGCCTCGCTTAACTAGCTACGTACCATAACCTTAACTAGTACTCGTCGCAATACCCTAATTAACCCTGCCACAGCCACTTACTATAACTGCAATAAGGAGGGTTACTTTACCTTATCTTGCCTAGAACTAAAGAATATTAAGGAGATAGAGGAAGAAGAAACATCTAATAAGTCAGGAAAAGAAGAACCCTAGGGAAAGACTCCCCCCTAGGGTATCCTATTAATCTTAAAGAGATTAATCTAAGTTAGTTAATAGGTAGAAAATACTTTACAGTTCCATGTATAGTATCTTAAAATGGATATAGAGTTAACTTAACTGCCCTTATTAACACTAGAGCAAATAGCTTTGCCTTTATAAATACTGCCTATATAATTAACGTTGCCAAGTTTCTAAATGTAAAAGCTACCCTACTAAAGAAGCCTGTCCAGATAAAAGGCTATAACAGCTAAGCTAGTAAGCCAGTTACCTATGTTCTAAAGTTATATATCTCCCTTAATAGATAACGTTAATATAGTATCCCCTTCTATATCTTAGACCTAGGGTCCCACAATATAATCCTTAGCCGAAAATAGATGTCCTACTTTAATATTTAGCTGAATGTATAACAAAGACAGTTTATCTAGCCAGAGGATAGGCCAAAATTACCCTCCTTTATTAAAGAAATCTAAACCAACTATAAGACACTAGCCGCAAAGTCTAACCCTATATACTAGTAGGATGTCCGGGCCTATAACCTAGCCTTTACCTAAGAAGACGCCTGCCGCGAAGCTAGAAAGAACTCTATACTAACAAAGATACTCTCCCAAAGCGCTATATTTAAGGAGGACTCTACCTATAGAAGTGGGATAGATAGTGGTATAGATAATATCTAAATCGCGCAGATCTAACTAGTGTGGAAAAGAACGTACTAATAAGAGATAAGGGATAACCTTTAAAAGATACAACAGGAGTTAAAAGGAGTAACAACAACACCAATACCCTAGAGGGCCCTAAGGTCACGCACGCCCCTAGTGTTATATAACCCCCCTATAGTAGACATTGCCGTAATTAGCGCTATAGCATTCCACTTTAATATATACCGGAAGGACAATAAGGTCTTTACAACAAGCCTATATAAGATTAACCAGATCATTAACGAGAGGGAAGAAAAGCTAATTAAGGAAACTAATAAGGAACTAGTTAAATATCTCCTTCCTACTATCTATACTAAGTATAAGGATGCATTCTCAAGGGCGGCTTTAGACAAGTTATCCCCTTACCAGACATATAATTATAAAATTTAATTAGAAGCCAATAACTCGCTAGGCTATAGCCCCCTCTACTAACAATTAATAGACAAGCTAAAAGCAATAAAGCAGTACTTAATTAATAACCTTAACAAAGGGTTTATCGAGCTAAGTTAAGCCCCTTTTACTTCCCCTATTCTATTTGTAAAAAAGCCTAGTGGAGGCCTTCGTTTTTGTATCAACTATTAAAAGCTAAATACTATTACTTAAAAGGATCAGTATCCTATTCCTTTAATTAATAAAACCCTCGCACGTCTAAGCTGGGCAAAGATCTTTACTAAACTTAATATCCGCCAAGCTTTCTACTAAATTAGGATAAACCCTGCATCTAAAGATTTAACAATATTCCGTACCCATTATAGGTCCTATAAATACAAAGTTCTTTCTTTTAGACTAACAAACGGACTGGCTACGTACCAAAGGTATATAAATAACGTTCTTTTTAATTACCTTAACAAATTCTATACGGCATACCTAGACAACATCCTTATATACTCAGACGATAAACTTAAGCACCAAGTTTATGTTAAGAAGGTCCTAGAGAGATTACAAAACACAGGCTTGCAAGTTAATATCAAGAAATGTAAATTTGGGGTAAAACGCACAAAGTACCTCGGGTTTATAGTAAGTATAAATGGGATTAAAGTCAACCCTAAGAAGGTTGATGTAATCCGCAACTAGCAGCCCCCTTATACTATAAAGGGTATCTAGTCCTTCCTAGGTTTTTGTAATTTCTACCACTAATTTATCCATAACTACGGAGTAATGGCAACGCCTCTTATACAACTTACCCGGAAAGACACGCCTTTTATCTTTAATAATAACTATATGGAAGCCTTCGGAGAGTTAAAAAATTAGCTTATCTCTTCTCTAATCCTTTATTACTATAACCCGGACCTTAAATCAAGGTTAGAGACGGACGCTTCTAACAGAGTTATAGCGGGAATCCTATTACAGTTATATCTAGACGGTAAATGGTACCCTATTGCCTTCTTCTTAAAAACAATGGACCTAGCTAAGTATAACTACGAGGTATATAATAAAGAAATACTAGCTATTATCTAATTATTATCCTAATGGCGCACAGAGCTTGAAGGCACGAACTCCCAGATTAAGATATATACGGATTATAAAGCCCTAGAGTACTTTATAACTATAAAGCAGCTTACCAGACGACAAGCCTACTAGGCCAAAATACTCTCCAAATTCTTCTTTACAATTATATATCGTTCTGGCAAGCAAAATACTAAAGCTAATGCACTAACCCAAAGGGAACAAGACATAGGACCCTAGGACGAGCTAAAGACCCAATACCAGACACGCGCCCTCCTCTATCCCAAACAGCTTAACCTGCAAATTCTTAAAGAACTAGACTCCGAACGGAATAAGCTAGCACCCTTAGAGGGAGCAGTCTTAGATAAACTAATAGGGCTAGTCGACCGCATCCTAACTATAAACCGCACGGCTAACTCCCTAAAGGCCCTCCGCGACCAAGCCGCGAAGGAGGACCCTAATTTAGAAATAGAAGAAGGACTGCTTCTATACCAAAAACAGCTTATAGTTCCAGATATTAATAACCTATAAACAGAGTTAATCCACAAAGCCCACTGTTAAGTCTCTATAGCACACCCTAGTCGCAATAAGACCCACCAACTACTAGCGCCCCATTACTACTAGCGAGGACTTCTATCTAATATAGATCAATTTGTTAGAAACTGCCACGCCTATAGACGCGCAAATGCCCCTAGGGATCAAACTCCTAGGTAGCTACAACCACTGCCAGTTCCAGAACGCCCTTGGCAACATATCACCATAGACTTCAAGTCATTTCCAAAGGACGCCTACGGCCACGATGCAGCCTTTATAGTGGTTGACTGACTATACAAGCAATCCGTCTCCCTCCCTTGTTTTAAGACCACGACTGCGAAGGATATAGCCCACCTCTACATCAACAACATCTATCAATTCTACAGCGCCCCCAAATCAATTATCTCTAACCGTGGCCCCCAGTTCATATCAGATTTCTAGAATAAACTCTGCCGTATCCTTAGGATTAAGATTAAGCTCTCTACTACATTCCACCCTCAGACTAACAGCCAAACCGAGATTATAAACTAGTACCTCAACTAGCAACTACGGCCCTTTATAAACTACTATTAGGACAACTAGTTAGAATTACTGCCTATAATAGACTACGCGCAGCTTACACTCCCCCATAACAGTATAGGGATGTCCCCATTTAAACTGCTCTACGGGTATACACCACGAACTTCCTTTAATTGGGATAGGCCTACGGAACCCACTACGGCCCGCAAACGCCTTAGCCACGAAGAGGCCCGGGCATTTGCCGAGAGAATATATGGAGCCTAGGAGACTGCTCAAACAATTATAAGAAAGGCGCAAGAAAAAAAGGAGTCTGATGTAAACCGATATCATCGCGAGGAAGACTTCTAAGTAGGAGATAAGGTATGGGTGTCAATAAAGAACTAGAAAACCTAAAGGCTAAGCCGCAAGTTAAACCACTAAATGGCTGGCCCATATAAAACTCTTCAAAAGGTAGGACACTCTTTTAAGGTTAAGCTACCAGAGTTAATAAGGATCCACCCCATCTTCTCTCTGGACCAGCTACAAAAGGCTGCGGATAATCCACTACCTAGACAGTATAACGACCCCCTATCACTAATCCAGATTGCTGAGGACGAAAAATAGGAAGTTAAAGAAATCCTAGCAGTAAAAAAGGTCCGTAATGTCTTAAAATACCGTGTAAGCTGGGTAGGCCATGACGACGACCTAGAGTGGTACCCCGCATCTAATTTTAAGTACTCCCCCTATAAGCTACGGGACTTCCACCTAGCCTACCCTAACCTCCCTGGACCACTACGTAAATTAGACAACTAGATTAAATGCTAGAAAGAAGGGTTAGATAATTACAACAATTTGGATAATAATAGGGAGCTTAGACAACGCCTAAGGGCAGGCTTTTTCAGGAGGGGGGGGTAATGTAACAGTGCTAGAGCGCGTTACCTGCCAAATTCTACTATACTACTGCCATATTCTGCCAACCTACGATTGGCTCGCTTACCGCTAGCGCCTTGGCGGCTGCCCCTTCATATATGTTTACTATGGTCCTTGCGACCCCCTTCTTTTCTTCTCCTTAGCTTAGTATCTTTAT
>Ga0307507_10008024_pt1 | contig 14874 bp, 11 predicted proteins | sample 7_EM_MG_FD_207223 | JGI IMG/M metagenome (GOLD analysis project Ga0307507, IMG submission 207223) | Populus trichocarpa ectomycorrhiza microbial communities from riparian zone in the Pacific Northwest, United States - 7_EM | ecosystem: Host-associated > Plants > Roots > Unclassified | place... | reverse complement strand
AAGTTTTCATCAAATCAGATGAAAGCCCCACAATAGGAACAAAGGAGAAGAGGATACTTGACAATATTCGACCTGGCACTTCAATGGGGAACGAAAAAGGGAAGCATTTTGGAAAATCTGGTTCAACGGAAAGATCAGCAGGAAGTGATATACGGTTGACTATAATAATACCTATTTAGTCTGGGCATGATGGGCTTAATTCTGCAAGCAGTAAGCCAGAATTCGTTAGGCCTACTAAGTCTAACAAGGATGGAGACCAATCTCCGGATGATGAGATATTAGAGAACGTACTAGGCTCTGCCCTACAATAAGACAGCTCGACAGCAATTCGGTCTCCGGTGGAAGGCCATGCAAGCAACTGGATCACGCAATCAGCGTTTAACCAATTTTCACCTTGGCCTCGGCTCGAAATGAGAATTCATCAGACCTATCCGGCAGCTAATATACCTATCTTTGTCCGAGCACTATGCCGAGATCTGCTCCGCTAGTGGCCGATACTTATTAAACAACAGGTGGGCCGCGCAGTGGATGCAAATTCGGATTTGCTGGACAAACGAACAACTTTTATTGGTGCGAACAATAGGACTGAAGATGCAATAGCTTAACAGAGATAGTAATGAAGACAATTTTGGTGACCAAGTATAGAGAGGAAAAAGAATGTGCGATGAGCTGATAGATATGAAATAAACCAGTGGAAAACCAACACTCTTATATCCTTCTCAAGAGAAAACCTTACGTTCAAGCACGCTGCCTGCGCATGCCGAATATGATGTGAGAGTATACCACTTGACTGCCACTCCTCCTGCAAAGCAGAATTCCATCCGAGGTGCGTAGTCGATACCCGAGGTCTTCGTAGGGTAGGAAACCAAGGATATGATTGTTGTTCGGTAGTAGAACTGTTCGCGTTTCATTCGATGAGAACTAGTGTTTGTGGTTGTCGCACTATGTATGTAGGGTGGATGTTTGACAAAGTGTGAAGCTAACTGGGGTGCAACCGCTGGTGAGGGATGATGTGTAGCGGATGGTTTGGCTTCCGTTTCGTGTGACTGCGCGAATGGGAAAATATCTATGCGTGAGTAGTTCCAAATATTCTTTCCAACAATACTAAAGCATCCGGGCAGCTAGGTCCCTCTAGTGATTCAATACCCAGCTTGGTAAAAGCAGTGACACAAGATAGTGATCATGGAGCTCCATCAATCTGGCTATCACTCTCATCTTCACCATCTCTCAGGCCCGCGGAATTTTACCATATCAGCGGTGAAGACCAATTCCCGGAAAAAACCGAGCTCTCAGAAGATTTAAGCTTCCAACAAGCAGCTGATGTCCCGGAGGTGGTTGAAACAAACCCTGCGACTCGAGCCTAATCATTGGCGACGAGCGGTACCAAGTTAATGTCCCAAACTCCGTCGGGGAGGACACTAAGGAGATGAGCAATGGGGTTGATCTGAGTCAGCCTAGCCGGGCATTGTTGCCAAGGATGTCACAAGCCAAGGTAATCCACTGTGAGCTGTTGAAACTTCTTCAAAGTAGTAGTGTTTATTTGGAGCAGCCTGAAGATCAATCCGAAAACATGAGCATGTCGGCAGTAGGGCAGGGTGGCGCCCCTGATGAAACGCCACCACCAGAAACTAAACTGGAAGCCCTTCAAAAGAAAATTAACCAACTTGAAGCTCAAGTCAGAGTTCCAAGGACGCTCGAGCAAGAACACCACTGGCCAGACAACAAGAAACGCTTGTTTTCCACATTGGACAAAAGAGCACACAAAAGTTCGCCAAACTGTTCAAGAATTGGAAGGTTACATTGAGACACTAGTAATTGAAGTCCGCAAAACTATGGAGAAGGGCGAGGCCCAAGCCAGGCGCCATTCTACGATGATTCACAAGTTGAATTATGATCATAAACAAGAGCATTTGCAACATAGACGAGAAGCTTTAATGATCCAGGAGGAACATATCAAGTACAATAAGAGGAAAGACAAGAAGCATCTGGAGGAGGCACAAGACAAAGATCGCACAGTGGCTTATCTTAGGCAAGCTCTGGAAATGGAACAAAAGGCATTGCTAAAGCACCTGCAAGCGGAACGCGAGAAGATGGTGAACCCTATGCTCTTTGGTAACGGTTCTAGAATGATTGAATAGGAAGAAGCTGGTGGGTGGTTTGATGAGAGTTCTCCAGAGATTTGTCAATATTACGATGGCGGTCTCGATCAGATTATCACTAAACTACATGGAACCGGCGAAACCAGTGCTCGCAACGGTGCGGTCCGTCCGTCCTAGTTCAGGACCATGACGGACGACATTGTGTCGTCCCGTCCCGTCATTGTTTGAACTTGCTCGACAAGTAAGATTGAAGGACCAGGACGGACGACATTGTGTTGTCCCCCGCCGTCCCCCACCGTCCCCGGTCATCATCTGTCGTCCCGTCTCGTCCGGGGCTCTTGGCAGTCCCACAGCAGGGCCCTACTGGGGCACTGGAGTATTGCGAAAACAGGGTGAAAGAGAGGATCTAGAGGAGGCCTCCGAGGAGGAAAAAAGGAATCATAGACGTGTTTCTGAGGGAGCTGGTTTGGATGAGCGACCCGACAACACTGCTATCACAGTGTTCGGTATCAGACCTTTGAGGATGGAGTATGTATTGCAGAAAAGAATGTTGATCGAGCGTGAAGGGTGTGTCAAGGAACTAATGCCATGAGAAGGGTAGAGGTGGGAAACCAATGAAGGGTAATGCCGGAGTCCTAGAAGGCGAAAGAGAAGGCATCAAATAGACTGGCACAGAGGCAGAAGAGAAAGTGAAGAATTGATCCGAAGAGCTCGGAGCACTCAAAGTGAACATAATAGAGGATTGAACCCAGATCAGACCATTGATTTTAGAGCAAGTGGAGCTAAGCTAGAAGATCAACACCTTCGAAGGTCCAGTAGGCGTGCTAGACCCAAACAAATCATCTCTCGAGTGACAAGTGAAGGAGATAAATGGTTTGAAAGAAATCCCTAAAACCCGGCCATTGGAAGGAGAAAAGCAAGCTCCGTCTATGGAGGAACTCCGAGGCCCCCTGTCGCCAACTTGTTGAGGAATATGAGTACGCTAATGTGGTCGAAACCCAAATATTGTCCCTCCAGAAGCGAATTGCGGAGTTAGAACAAACGAGCACGAGCCAAGAAATGCCCAAAGAAGATCAGGAATCCCGGACCAAGCAAACCCCAACTTTGGACAAACAAAGGTGTATTTTTGAGTCCAGGCTGGCCAACATAGAGCCCGCCAGAGAAAGTGGTAAAATGGAAGACTTTGCGACAAGTCCAAGACTTGAAATCTCATCGCCACATGGGCGCCTTTGATCGTCTTCTGTCTGAAATGCACAATGAGAAGATTTTGGCTCAGGTTGGCGGTGATAAATTGGCTATACCCTGGGAGGTTCTTGAGCGCAGGGGAAGGGCATTGCAGTATTCCCAGCCGTCCTGTCCTCGCCTTCCCAGGAGTTGACTGTCTTAGCACTGCCAAAAAAGACAGACTTTCAGCGATAGTCTGTTCTCTTTTACCACGAAGACGGACGGACTAGACGGCTAGCCTCACTGGGGCATTCTTGGGGGGTGAGAAGAATATTGCGAAGGCGTGGGCTAAACAAAGTGACAGTGAGTAGATTGACGGAATCGTAGGAAGAGGAGTATAGGTTCTATAGTCATGAAGAGTGTATATTTTATTTCCTTCAGGGTTTGTTTTCTTTTGATTATCACTATGGCAGGATTGGAAATCCAGGGGCAGGGGGGGAGGAGGGGATTGGCATCAGGGTTCTGCCCTCTTCTTTTTGTTAATTTTTTTATATTGATTACGGTGTCAACTACCTCGTGAGTTTAACTTGTAATACTCCAGACCTGCATGATAACTATTGATTGAATGAAGATTTTTTACACGACAATTGTGAATTTGCCAACATAGTAGTAGCTTATAAGTTGGTTAAAAGTATAATAGGTAGAGAATATAGATTTGAAGTAGAGGAAACTACTATACCCTAACTATATTCAGCAACACCATTGTTCCAATAATTATTATTCTAATATTGTAGAGGGTATATACTTTTCGTTGCCGGACGTTTTGGAGCAGCCAACGGGGGCCCTGAGGGTGTTTCCGGGCGTGTTGTTCTGACCCCCCCTGATTCAGATGAAAACTAGCACATAGTTCAAGCAGTGTCAAGGGGATCCTATAACCTGAGCATTTTCACATTCCAAAGACTCCCAAGAAATTACCATGACTGCAAAAAATAAACCCACTCCCAAAGGCGAAAGTGAAGGAGGATATGATGGGTATTGTTTTTTTTGCAATTGAATTCGGGTTGGTAGCAAAATGACTAAGCATAATTTTGTGAATATAAGTTACACTTTCAAAAAGTGAAAGTAACGGAATCAACCTTGCACACAAGCCGTTCTGTTGAGGATTAATAAAAAACGAACTTTTTTTGATATTGTGTACCTCTAATACTGACCCCAACTTACCCCTCGTCCCAGCTGCAGAGGGTCACCGCCAAGCCCGCCGAAAGGAAACAAGAGAAGCTTCATTTCCCAGGTCCAGCTTACCAGCTTATGCCTACAATTGCGACTGTCTTATCAGTTAGGGCCACATTAGCGATCCATGAACTGCTATGACCACACAGTGGTTTCTGTTCTGTTGGACTTGACTATTTTTTGTTTTGATTGATTTTCCTCCCATTTTCTTTAGTCTCTCTAATTGCTGTGCATTTACCCTTTAGCAGAACCTGAATGTCCCGTGGAATCTCAGCCTGTCGATATCCGTCCATCGACGTCACCTAGCCATGCCATCATTTCTGCAATTGACAAACATTAATCCTTGGAGGTACAGGGGGATTTGTTTCTTTTCAGCCAACCTAGGCCACCTATCTCAACCTCGTCTCTCTTCCTATTTCTCCGGATACATAACTCCCCCCAGCTGCCCTTTTCTGCCCTCTATTCAACCCCACTGTACTCTGTCTCCCAAATTCCCGGTTTTGAAACAAGATTTGTCTGAGATTCTTAACGGAAATATTATTACCATGGCTCCAGTTTGGCATGGCACAGCTGACTAGCAACTATCAAGCCCGAGTCTTGGACGGAGATCTTCAACGCCAGGGACAATTTCGTCCAATACCGGATCATTATCAACCCCACCTACAAGGCCCCCAGAAAGGATAAGTCAAAAAGGATCTAGTCCTGCATCTACTGTAGCTTCCCACTGCATCTCACCTCAGATAGCAGAAGCTGCGACATCTGGCTTGGCCCCCCTGTAAACAGCATTCATCAACATCTCTGAGCTGATCTCCTGAACCAACAAATTTAAGTATGATGGTACTGCTGGCCAAGCTAACGGTATGGCAGCCAGGGTTCGCTGCTTTATTCAGGGAGAGAGTAAATGGTATATTCATATTAGTGGAGTAAGAGAAGAGATCATAGAATTAATCGAGAATGCCTTCAAGGATGTTGGCATTTACAGTGCAGTCAGATTCACTTTTGACCAGCATCTGAAAGCACAGATAATCACGTGCAAGATTAGTCAAGTACATGAGAAAACTAGTCAGAGCTTTCACTTTGAGCTCAGAGGGGAAATTACCTGTCGACCTGGGCATTCGAAGTATTATGTCAGTCCGGCCCACAGCCAAATATTCTCTGTCTGAGTGAAGTGAAGTAAAGAACCGGACGTAGGCAGGAGGCCTCCGAATATATGGGTGCATGAGGATGAGTGGCATTCTATCATGGTGGAAGTAGGCTACGCAGAAAGCGGGCCCACCCTGCACCAGGAGGCCCATTGGTGGCTAGACAATTCGAAAGCAAAATCTCGTATGGTTATTATCATCCAAATTTCCAAAAGTCCTAAGTCAATACACCTAAAGTTATCCAAAGGACTCGAGGAGAATGCCAACCGGGGACTCAAAGCCGTTCTGAGAAAGCTCCGGGTGTCGAGTACTTCTATGTAATCTGTTACAATCCTCTCCTCACCGGGTGATACTTGGAGCAGGTAACCGATAGGTAGTTAACGATTACTTCTCTCAGCCTGATCGCCACTCCAACAGCTAAGTCCTCTGACTCCTATCTAGGAGTGTCGATCGCTAAGCTCGTGTTAGACAGTCATGTCTTGATTTCTGCAGGTGTGATGGATAAAATCTCTTGAATTGAAAGTATAGTGAATGCAAGAACTTAGATGGTTGCGTGACGAACCCAAATTCCAAGTCTTTTTTCTATTCTTGTTTTTTTTACTTTTTTTTTTATTTGATTTTTTCATTTTTTCATGTGCTTTGTTTTATCCTTTTTCTCGTCTATTAGGTACAAATACTACATGCAACACTAGCTATGGTAAAGAAAAACATCTGTAACAAACCAACCGGCGCCAGGGAAATAGCCATTAACCCAAGTCCCTATAGTATGGGACAAACTGCATAGCAGCCACAGAAAAAGAGGAAATCAAAATCCGACTAAGCGGGTGGAGAAACAAACATCGAGTGAAACATGGGGAGAAATAAATAGGGAAATCTTACCGGAGATACCAATCTAGAAGAATACATGTTAAAACCACTAATGAAACCCTAAGTATCCAACAATGAAAGAAGAATAAAGGGGGTGTGAAAGAAACTTTAAAACATTCGTGGCATTACAAGCATTACTCAAGGACCAAGACGTTGACATCTGCCACGGAGAGAGTGCACTACGACGATTGAGCCGAACCGAGAGTTGCGTCCATGGAGAAATCACAGGCGCGGCGTAGGGAAAGGGGCAGTAGGATGCCAGTGGAGTGAGTGGAAGGTAGCTGTAACCGAGTAACGAGATGAGACCTTCCGGGGGGAGAGCAGGGGTAGACCAAATAACTGTAGAAACTATAGGTAACCGTATGTGTGTCCGAATAGGGGGCCTCTAACGGAGGTGAAGAGAAGGGAGGAATCGACTGTGGCCTGTTGAAGAGTTTTCGCCTACTGCGAGCTGTAGTCCTAGCTGTCTGTAACATGGTCGGAAGGGTCTTGCCGAAGGGGTGAGCGCTAAGCAAGGCAGCGAAGTGCAAGCGAAATGAGGGGGGAGTAGAGCCAAACGACTCCTAGAAACAAGGACGCCAGGGCCCAAACAGATGATCAAGGAAGTAAGGCGGGAGGGGGGGGGGAGTTCACGGAGAATACAGGTGCAGCGCACTGAGTGTGCCGGGGTGAATGGTGACGATGAAATCTCATGGTGTTGAGATTTCAATCGCTGGGGGTCTGGAGGGGATGGTTTGTGACCTAAATCCCAGGGCTTTATGTTTTATCATATTTTCAATTTTGTTGCTAGCCGAGGCCAGAGGCCAACGGAAGAAGTACAACAAGAGTCCGAAGCAATAAAGGCTATGGCCGCAACAAACTTCCACCCAGTCCAACCCATTGTCAAGGCCGTGGGAACCGTGGGAGAAAAACCCCGGGTATAAAAGTGGCACCAAGTGCCTCGGCGCTGAAAACTACAACAACATCGAGATGAAACTCTCGATTAAAAGAAAGCATCTACCAAAAATTTACGGAAATACCCAACAGTGAGAAAAAGAAAAAATACGGGATCCGTGGAAGAAACACCAGAGAAAGCCCATCGGCCGTGAAGGCCTTTAATGATTCCTAACATTAAATATGATGGAACCACAACCATACTCGAGGGTGAATGTACCGGGGGGATATAGGCCCAATCGCCAGGCCGATGGCGCAACGTGTGGCGGGTTAGGCCGCGGGAATCCACAAGGCCTTAGTGGAAGTCAGGGAAATGGTAGCCTGACGCTAGAGTGTCCGCGTCGAGGGGGGGCGGTGTGTAAGGCTGTAACCGAGCCACGGGATGAAGACTGAGAGAGGAGAAAGAGGTATGCACCCAATCAGGTAGAAATAACAGAGAGGGAGGAGCGACATGAGAGCTCAACTATTCGACCATCCCGACTGTACCCAACCGTGGTTCAATCAGAGAGTACAACTCCAGGGGGCACCCCCACAAGGACACCTACTTCGATGATAACCCGAGACTGTGACTGACCCATTGAGCAATGAAAGGGGTTGCCGACCATCCAAGTTCTAAGCGAGCCAGCGAAACAAGTGCTGAGAAAGTAGGGGAGAGTCACCGTGAAACCCTATACAACCAGGCTACCAAAGCAACAGCCTGATCAGAAGGCAATGACGGGGGAGAGGGGAGGTGGTAGCCTCACCTTCTTAGGCACAAGAGCTAGCAGATATCAGGAAATATAATACTCTGTGCCAGAGGCATTCCAGGTGTCTGGCGCATTTAGTGAACATAACGTCAATCGCGAATGAGGATGCAACGTCGATCTGACTTTGCTTCCAGATTTTGCATCACCTGACATGCTGCGCCCTGAACCCATCCTGACACGGACCCTACGTTCCCTGCGCCCTGACTGCCCCTGGTGCTCTGCTCTTGCGTCCTGAACACCGGAGATTCTCGGTTGCTGCACCAGGGCGACACCTGATGATCCGCTGCTCCATCCTTATTACTATTGATTCTGGTGTATTCGGTCCGCACGTCCGATCTTGATCTTTCGCACAAGGGCTTTGCTCGTTCCGACGCCTCACATCCGGATCCCATGATCCTGAGCTCTCTCGTGCGGGTATCTTCCTCCTTGGGCTTCTCTCTCGAGAGACCCCCTGCCGGTGCACCATTATTCTGATTTCACCCTCTCTACATGCTGTATGTCCTGCTCGTAGCCTGACTTCTTCTATTGTATCTGTACGCTCCAACGTAATATCTAGATGCCCTCATTATGTCTCCCAGACGGGTGGGCAACTATCTCAACTCTGCCTGACACAATCCTGATCTTGCGCACGATCTATCCTCTTGTTTCCAACCTCATACCCTGATGTTAACTTTAAGATTGCCCAGACGCCCCCATCGCCTGTCCCTTTCCTTCATTCTACAACAAGTACTCCGAATACCACGATTTTCCTTTACACTCCCAGATCAACACATCCCCGGCAAACAACTAGTATTAATTACGTAAGCTACTCGACACCTACGCGACATATTGGACCCATCATTTCTGGATTACCCTCATTAAGGGTCCCATTGCGCACCTCTTCCACATCCCCCTGCTCACTATTACTTGTGTCCTGTTGTGCTGGCTCCATTCCGTCTAGGCTCAGCGAGAGGGGGTTGCGATGGAGTAGGACTAACAGTGCTGTCCAACGATACTTCCCTGGTCACCTCCTGTGAACCATCTGCGCTTGGCGGAGAGGAATCGAGAAATCCGAGAACCCCAGCAGGTGACGCCTGGAGGTAATCAAAAGACAAATCATTTTCCTGCTAATCGTTTTGACTATCCTGCTGCCACACTGGGGTCGCAATCCACCGGCTGCTCGGTGTTTGAATTCGGTGAGCTGGCTGTTGGGTAGCCAGGCTGGATGGTTGACTCCGCAGCTTGGCGGCTACCACAACCTAGTCGCCAGGAGTTTGGCTTTGGTGGGCTAGCCGTCCCATAGTCTAGCTTGATCCCAGACTCTGCAGCTCAGCGGCTACAGCTGCCCAATCGTCCCTATACCCGTCACGGCGGTCTTGTCGGACCCCATGCTCTTTCTCCATCTTTGCCGGGGATGGTCCTGCCAATCTTGTCCAGAATTCTCACTTGTACCCAGTCTGGGCAATTGGGCCATGCCTGAGTTTGCGGGGCAAAAAGGTCTTTAGTGGTTCAGATTATCTTAGCGTCCTGGTGACTATGAGGTGGGTTCGGGTAGTCGCTCACCTCCTACCTGGTCAGGCTTGAACTCGCCTGATTCCTTATATACTCCTGTTTGCCATGCTTGGAGGGTATGACAGAGGATTGCACACGTTAAGCAAATCATCTGGCCGTTGATACACCCAAGAAAATTGGGTTCGACAATCCCAGGCATTTCGCTGTCTCTGAAGTACTTACCCCATATTGCCTCAGGAATCTGGGGCCCCCCGAATTGAAATCTCAATTCCTGGGCGTAGTTAATACCTCCTACTAATTGGAAGATAGTTGTTCAACCAGTGCGCACTAACCCCATATCCGTTTGGGGAGTACTTAAAACGATTCTTTTAACTACCAGGTAGTCCACCCTGCGCGCAATCGGCGTCGGATGTTTAGGCAGATCGTATAATTTTCCGATCTCATGTTTAATATGGGAAACAAACTGGGATCTTACCCGCAGTTTCTATTGCGTATCTTGCCCAATTAGTACTATACCCAGCTTTAAGGGGGCATCCTCCCGCTGTATCTGTCTCCACTTACTATATTTATGTTTTCCTCCGAGGCTTCCATATTGCCTGCATCAGCTATATGATCCTGTACCTTAACCCCAGGCCCGTGTACCTCCGACGTCAAAGTTATTGGGCCTGGGTGCGGGTCAACGAACAGGGTGTAACAGAGAATGAGAGCTTGGGCCCGCATTAATACAGCCCCCTCTACTCATCTCGATGTATTTCGACGTGACTGGGTACCCGGCAAGATGTCCTCAGAGTGTGGCGTACTAGATTTGGAGGCTGGACTTGAACTTCTAACTCCAGACGTAGTGGCACTGTGAGTGGCCAGTGGGAATTAATATCGGGCTAGACTGGATGACGGGAGTACTGGCCGAGTCTAGGCTCTACCTTGCGTTATATGTCCTCTAGCTGCTAGTGTCTGCCTAACGAGTGCTGCCTCCGGTGATCCGGAGGTGGTCGAAACTCGCACAGTCGATCCTCGATTTGTTGGGTGTTTCTTCGCTGTTCGTGACCGGTGAGGCAGCCCTGCTCCAGTAGCATCTGGAATATCATTGTCTTCCGCATCTGGCTCAGTGTCTGATTCTGTCTGATCCGATCTGCAAGAGTCTTCGTACTCATCGCGGCAGTCCCCACTTTGATGAATTGTTTCTGTTGGTACCTGTGCGTCAGGTTCCGTCTCAATATGGGTATACGTCGTGCTCTGTATAGTCCATCTGCGGGGGCGCTCTGGTGGTCTTTCGAGCGCTCCGGTCGGGTTTGGTGTTGTAGGGCCCACATGCGATGGCTGCTCGTTCGGCAGTCTGCTCGGCCAGCTGCCGGTATGATTTTGTTGCGTTACCGACCTCGATTTCACTGATCGTATGCCATTGGGTACACCTTGGCGTCAGCGTCGGTTCAGATATCCTACTCGGGGGGTTGGCTGGGTGCCCGAATTAGCTTGCGGTTGTCTAGACATGGTAGAATGCTAAACGGTTGATCAATGTTAGGCAAAATTGGAATTAGGATGTGAAACAATAGAATGTATCTTTCATGTCGTGAAGACGTAGAATCTGTGGTTATGTTCAATAGACGGGTCAGGTATGATACGCTAGGATGTACTGGGGGGTTGGGAGAATCACCAACAATCACACGGTATTGAAAGGAAATATTCACCGGTAACAAGGGGCTTTCGCCTTGTTCAACATTATGATCATGATCTCGACGGCCTCGGGTATCATGGTCGTCCCAACTCTAGTTGAAAAGGTTCAGCGAGATGGGCGTCACTAATATAGGAGGCTAAGCAAAATCTAGCCACAACGAGTATTGGTAGGCAATAGTAAGTCTAGTTAGACACTCGCCCCGCCTAAAGCACATTAGGATTATCGAACCTCATCTCCTAAAGTCGAATCAACACCACCAAACGTCTGGAATTCTGTATGCACGCCAAGCTTGCGACGTCCGCAGGTATTATGGTCGTCCGGACTCTGGTTGAAAAGGTTCGATGAAATGAGGGTCACTAATTTTGGAGCCTAAGCAAAATCTAGCCACCAGGAGTAGCCCTTTGCGACACTAATCCTAGCAACACATTCGCCATGCCTAAAGGTGATTGGGATTATCGAACCTCATCTCCTAACGTCGAATTAACACCACTACAGGTCCAGAATTCTGTATTCACGCCATGCGCTCATGTGATTGATTAGTTTAGTCTGCTGACGCCAGCCCAGTTAAGGACAGAATGCACGGCCTGCTTGATCTAGGAAATACGAATTTCGTATCTTAATGCAAGGAGGCACAAGGACTAGCAATACAGGATACGAGAAGCTGATGCAAGGGCGCCCAATAATATATAAACTATTACATACCAGCTAAGGAACCACAAACTGAGAATTCTGACTAAAGCGAAATAAGATCTGGGGAAAAAAGTAAAAGAAAAAGAAATTCCCTGAGAAATTAGGAAATATCTAAATTAGTTTTGTCCAGCACTGCGTGCTTTGGAATGGCGCAGTTGGGCCGATGGTGATTCGGGGTTGTTTGGAGGACTACTCAAACTGGAGATGGAAGAAGCCCTGGGTGCCGGGGGTGTCACGGGGGCTGCCGTTCTTGTCGGGGCTAGGAGCGTGGTGCTCAGTTGTTCAGTTGTACGAGCTGCTTGTTCTGTCGCTCTCACTGAAGTTGTGTCAACCTGGGCATCAATCGGAGCAACGGCGGAGAAGGCTAGACGTTGGTCACGGATTACTGGCAGCCTGGTAGGAGGGCTGTCCTGGGCACCATCATGTTCCGAATGCAGCGCAGCTGCCAGTTCAATTGTCCGAGCTGCTTGTTCGGTCGCTCTCACTGGAGTTGTGTAAACCTGCGCTTGAATCAGAGCAACGGCTGGGGAGACAGGACGTTCTTCGGGGAATCAGCGGAGGCTAGAAGTAGCCGTGTCCTGGGTAATATCGAGTCCCGAATGCAGCACAGCTGCCAGCCCGGTGTCTGTAATGTAGTCTGCCACCCAGGGTATCTCCGTCGAACCTTCCGGACATCTTGGAGGGTCGTTTGTGTAGAGGGCGCCGAAGGCCTACAGGGCGACTCCCGCAATAGCTGAGCGAACTGATTATCGGTTGCGGCATCCGCTATTAGTGGTGGGGTAGCCCTGCGTCGTGTCGAGGGGCCCACGGCTCCCGATTACGCATCCTACCTTGTCAATTAGCCATGGTGTTTTGCTCTTAATGTTAACGTTAGGTGTCGATAATCAGGTCGTCCAAAACAAGCGCCCCCCCGTCAGGAAGCGCCTGCAGTTCCCCCTCAGTCTCGGCCTCTGGCCATTCCATCTTCTCCTACTCCTGCTCATCCTCCTCATCTAGATGCATGATCACCACGGCATCTTCCCAAACGTTGCGATGGAGAAACTGGTATCTCCCTTTTGCAGGCTCAGGCCTCTAGGGTCTATCTTCTCTACTCTTGTGACGTGATTCGATGACCAAGAGATCGAGGGGATCTTGGCCATGGTTTGCAAGGAGCCACACTAGAATATCATTATTGCTATGGAGAAAGAGGAGCTGTTGCAGGGGGAAAGGTTTTTCGGGCCCTTGACCTAGCCTGACGGCACCCTCACCGGTCACCTTGAACAGATACCGTGGGCCTCCGATTTCCACCTGCACACGCTGTCCTCTCACCACCCCAACCAAACTTTTCATGCTCGGTGTTGTCAACACACCCCATGCGATTCGCGGGTCCGAGGCGCTAGCACGCCAGGGATTGTCGAGGAACGAATGTCCCTCTTCTGGGCTTCGCGTTGGGCGAACGATATGCATTCTCACTGGCCGTTGGCAATAAGTTCACAATTGAGAATATGTCAAAATAAGTTAGTGCTAGGCTGAGGAGAGATCGAGGGGAACGATAACCTACTGAGTGATTTTGCAAGGTCTCTACCACCGGCCCGCTCCAGGCTTCACGCAGGTTAGAGGTCTGGAGTTTCCTAGCTGAAATTCTAACTATCATCCTCAGATGACGGGTGCGTTCCACGACCTCATCTGGGTGGTGGTTGTTTTTACTGTGGGTGACGCGATCTTTCATGGGCGGAAGGGCGCGAGGGAAGACGGTAATTGCTTCCACTTGTGCGTCTGTCAAGTGGCCGGGGTCAAGGTTGTAGGCTGTCATATAGGCATTAAGCTGCTCACGCCAATTGAAGTAGGCACCAGATGTGACACCAGAATTGAAGAACCCGCACAACCATTTAGCGTACGCAATGTCACCATAAGCCTTCCTAATTTGTACTCAATTGTTAGCGTGACAGATTGTGATACCTTGGTGGGGGTTTGCTTTGACCCACCCAGTGCCTGAGTCTTCAACGGCTTGCTCGAAGTGCGCGCGCTCTGCCAGGTGTCGGTTCACAAGAACCTTCGTGGTGAGCCCTATATCTTGAAATGCGAATCTGGTGCTTTCCCTGATTACTTACGCTCTCTCCTCAGCGGGCCGATGGGCAACATTACGCGGCACAGTATTTGTTCGTTTTCCGCTCTGAGCGTTAATCCTCGGGGGCAGCGCAGCAGCGCGTCTAAGGCGAATGGAAACATTAAAATTGCTCAGGATATATAGACGTAGTTTACTCACTTTCCTTTCTCTAACTGCTCTTTCTGTGAGCTCGGAGTTGCCATGGGGATATGTGCGATGTCTAGATTCAATAGAACTCAATGGAAAGGATGAGAAAGATTATTGATACGTCAACCAAAAGAGGAGGATCGTGGAGGGAGGTTGACGTAGGTAGGTCGGAATTTGGCGCGAGGTGTGAGGAGAAGAGCAAAGAGGAATGTATGGAGAGTGCGAACGCCAAAGTGGAAGGTGGGGTAGGAGGGGACCTGATATACACCTCGTCGATGCCAGGTGTACATTTCCTGACAGTTAGCCCTGGGGGGGTGTACCGTACGAGCAAAGAACACAAATGAGGGTGTGTTGGTACAACCATGTCGCACACCGAAGTGGATACCGGTATCGTGGGCCAGATGAACAAGCCACATAGCGGATCCACGAATTGTAACGCATAACATCAGCAAAAATAATCCTTGGCGCACCTAGCGCACACAACGTCAACCGCGAATCAGGACGCAACCACCTAAACTAACTATCACTGGGGGCAATTTGCACAACGCCATATCTTCAGGGCGTCACCTGGCGCAACACCATATATTCTGGGCATCACCGGGGCACC
>Ga0307507_10008023_pt1 | contig 14875 bp, 7 predicted proteins | sample 7_EM_MG_FD_207223 | JGI IMG/M metagenome (GOLD analysis project Ga0307507, IMG submission 207223) | Populus trichocarpa ectomycorrhiza microbial communities from riparian zone in the Pacific Northwest, United States - 7_EM | ecosystem: Host-associated > Plants > Roots > Unclassified | place... | reverse complement strand
TTATAGATAGAAGAGCTAGCTATTGCGTATATGCTACGAATAGTCTAGAAGTAGACTTGACTTTGGAGTGTAGATTAGCCTTCCTTTTAGAGTTGCTCCAGTGTCGGAATATTAATCACGTGACGTGGTCACGAGACCACGAAGCGAGACTAGCTAATCTGACCTTGGAGCAACCCCTTACTTCTAGACATTATCAAAAACAATAACTACCAACTTCAACACCGCATACGTATCGCAATACAGTGATATTCGTGCACGTTGATAAAGCGAGTATATCGACACTAAAGGATAAGCCCGAGAAAGACCTGGAAGACTTTATAGATTAAAAGCTTGGGTGTATTATATATGTAATAAATTCAACAATACTGCGAAACGAAGATCTAAACGTTAGCCTACTTGATAACACGTGCTCTAAAGAATACTAGAAGATTGTGTGATGGCTATTAAACGCTCTAAAGACCTTAAGAAATGACCGTAAAGGAGTTTAAAAGCTTTAAGCATAAGGTAATTAAATTTAAGATTGAGAATCAGCTCCTATTTAGATAAATAAGCAAGAATATACCATTGCGAAGAGTGGTGGATGGTAAGGAATACCAGAAGAAAGTAGTATAAGAGATATATAATAAGAACGGGCACTAAGGGAAGGAAGGAACATTATAAAGGTATTAGCACGATATTGGTGGCCCAGACTCTATAAAACGGTTAAGAAATATACAAGAGAGTGTTTTAAGTGCCAGAAGTACTTACCTAGGTAAAAGGAGGAGGCCTTATATCCAACCTAGACAGCCGCCCTTTGGGAACAGGTCTTAATGGATATTGTGTATATACTAACGGCTAAATCAGGGAAGTAGTATCTGGTGGTAGCTAAAGAGTACCTTTTAGGCTGGCTGGAAGCAAGAGCTTTGACAAATGCAATATCTAAAGCGGTAGCAAAATTCCTGTAGGAAGAGGTTATCTATAGATAGGGGGTATTTGGACAACTCTCTATTAATAGAGGATTGGAGAATAAGGATATGGTAACCACTTTTATGGAAGTATATAGAATTTATTAAGTGGTTGTATTAGCCTACTATTTATAAGGACAAGACCTAATTAAAAGAGAACATTAACCTCTAATAGTAGCGTTAGCGAAGTATAGAGGTGATTGGGTGCAGAATCTAATAAAAGCGCTTTGGGCTGACCGAATAACGGTTAAGGGGACAACGGGAATGACGCTAGCGCGAATGCTCTGCGGACAAGAATAGGTGCTCCTAATTAACCTTTACCTCCCTATATAGCAGACACTTCTATGGAATAAGGTGAGGACAATAGAGGAACTAATCGTTTTAAGAATAAAACAGTTTAAATAATAAGAAATGAACAATAAAGAAGCTTAGGAGAGGGTGCGCCGCTATTGTCTAGCCAATAAAGAATACTTTAATAAGACAAAGAATACCTATAAAAGTGAGCTTAAGCCTGGAGAGCTTATGCTGGTATAAAATGCGAAGAAGGCAAAGGATATATTGCGATGGCAAAAGCTGCAGCCAAAATGGTAGGGCCCCTTTTGGATTAAAAGGTTGTTAGAAAAAGGGTTCTATAAAATTAAGAACCTTAATGGCACTGAAATAGGAGGCACCCTATATAGGAATCGGTTAAAATGGTTTCGTGTATAAAATCCCAAGGGGATTAGACCAGAAGACTGTACGAATAAAAGCAACCATGATATAGAAGAAGTCTTTGCAGAAGAAGAAGCACTTAAAGAAAGGGCTATAGCATAAGCAGAGAAATTGATAACCAAACTACTATTATAATAGACGCGGGCGTAGAAGTGAGCATAAGAACTAGATAAAGCCTTATAAAGGAGGAGGTTAATGCAAGAGGTAGTAATAACTAAGCCATTAACATTTAATAGGAGCGAGTACGAACGCTTTAACTAGGGGATAGTTAAATTCTTAGGTAAGGGAGGGGGACTTACTCTACATCCTATAAAAAGCGAAGTTAGGCTAAACTTCGGTATAGCATAAAGTAATATTAGCCGCTGGGAAAGGTGTTCTCTAGAAAGAATTAGCTAGGTTCTTGTCTATAAAGCCCTCCTACCCTCTTGTTTAAGTAACTTAATTATTACTACTTATAAAAGAGTTTCTGTCTTTTATATGCGTCCCTTTCTTCTAACTGCACCATAATTTTACCGCGTCTTGAGGATTATACAACCCTACTAAAAAGGCAGTCTTCTATAAAGATTCTTCTATAAATAGGCTGTTACTTAGGACACCTATTACTATAAGCAGCAACTTATTTGCTTTCTTCTCTCTACCTCTATAATAAACACGTAAAGTAACTATAAGGATTAGAGTCTTCTACTACACTCCTACCTTATTCTACTACTATAAGGAATTAGGAAAAGAGTTTAGCTCTTTAAAGCTGGTTTTAAATCCTCTATCTTAATAACTACTTTTATAAGGAATAACTGTATGTGTAGTCTTCTTCCTTTTACCTTTATTACCAATAACTATCTCTTATAAGTATTTTACATTTTCAGGTTCTATAATTTTTGAATTAACATTTTTGTTTCCTTTTAAGTTAAGAGAAGAGCTACTTTACTTTAAAAAGTCTTGGTTAAGCATACTAGAGGTTAGAGTTAAGTATTATCTAAGTCTTATTTATTCTTTTAAAAAATTGTTAATATTAATGTTATTGTTATGTGAAAGTCTTGGCAAGGAAAATCTAACTAATTAGATAACTTTAACCGGCGGTTAAAGTTCCTTAACATCTTAAGATTTCACATAACGACCATTTTAATTCACCTTTTTAGCAAATACTATAAGATCTTTATTTTAACTTCCTGTTATTCTGTCTTGTTTAATTATACGCGCCTGTTTACCTTTCTTTGCGTTAAGAAGGCACTATTGTTACTTTTCTCTTAAATTGCCCGTTGCGTACGCGGAATTTTACTATAAAAATGCCTATAACTATGGAACTCCGCTTAAAAGGAAAGCTACCGCCTCTGCCTTTTACGCCTCTGCCTTTTACTATCTAGTCGATGGCCCTTGTATACTAAGGAAAGGCGCAGACAATAGAGGTTATTCTTAAAGCTGCCTAAAGCCACCTAGTTAATTAGCGCGTAAATATCTATTATGGTTTAACGTAGGTTATTTTAAACTAGGAGCATAATGTGGTTAAGGCTGCAAAAAATACTATAATTGAGATTAAAAAGGATGGAGAGCTTAAAGGAAACTTAGAAAGTAAAAAGTGGGAAAATGCCTTTATAAATATTAAGAAGCTTTCTAAGATTACTTATAAGATTAATAAGATTAAGATGGTGTAGGATATAGTTAAGAAGGAGTAAGGAGAAGAGCTTTTAGAAGGTCCCTATAAGCTCTTCTATATATATTACGCACTAAAAAGCATTTGTATCCTTATTAATTAAGCTAAAAAGAGCAAGATTGCCAGAGAGGATGCGTTAAAGATGGTTAATAATGTAATACTAAACCGCCTAGAACTCTTAAAGGCTAGGATCTTAAGGACTTTATACCTAATACCCTTAGATTTCCTTAATGCTTATAAATTCGGACTGGAAGTTAATGAGGAGCTAGTTAAGAAATGGAGGCTCGCCTATTATCTAAGCCAGGGCTATAAGCTTTTAGTACTAGCCTTAACCGTTAAAGCTAAAGGAGAGGGATCTGCACTAGAGCTAGTTACTTTGGGACCTCTATTAGGACCTTTTAAAGAGGTTAAAGGCTTAAATGTAAAGATACTATGTAGTTTGTTTCTGTTTGGAGGTAAGGTTCCTAAAGCTAATAGAGAGGACTCTAAACCTAATAAATCTACGTCTTTAGAGGATGTTTTTGTTGCTAGCTCCTTGCAGAAACATAAGGCCTAGAAAGCTTTTAAGAAATCTTCTAAAAAGAAGCTGAAAATAGGACCTGCGGAACCTTTAGCTTCTGGTAAAGCTAACAAATAAAAGGGAAAGGTAGCTATGATTGCTAAAGCTAATAGAGAGGTAATTGTTAGGAAACTATAGCCGAAACTAAAAATAAAATGCTTGTGCTATTTTGAAACGCCAGTTGAATTAATAAAGGCTCTTAATTTAAAGAAAGAACTAAAAGGCGGTGTCTCTTCTGTTTTGCAACAGTTTATTATAGCTTGGCAAGGAAATGGGACAGAAGTCCGCGCGTTATACCGGATATATCTTTAGAAAATGGTAGGATTGCTAGGACTAGATGCCAGTGCTTCTTCTATAAATTTATATTTACGAATTTACTTAGTCTCTAAGAACTATAATGCTATTAATATTCTCTAGACAGCTAAAAGCTCTTATTTTTGGTTTAAAAGGGATAGTCGTCCCAAGCATGCGAATAATGGTTTTGGGATTTACGCTTATTCTACTGTGCGACCTAGTGATTATTAAGTGGATTGTATAGGGTTGAGGAAGCTTGTATTAGGCTTGAAAGGGGAAATAGAATAGGACTTACTTGGAATCCACCAGGCCAATTTATTTAAATAGTGGAAAGATACTAGGATTTTAGACATTTTTAAAAAGGAGTTTAATATATACGCGCATTATTTGCGTAAGACCGCTAGAGAGGAAAATAGCGGTATTCTTTAGACTATGTGCTATTCTCTGCTATAGTAGGTAGTTTGGATGGATCTGGAGCACTACTAGTATATAGTGGCTTTACGCGCTAATAGGGCTACTTGTTTCATTGCATATCTAAGCTATATGCTCCGGTTCCTTAGTAGCCATCTCCCTAAAAAGTGGAACTTGGAAATTAACCTTCTCTAAGTGTATAAAGGAGGGCTAAATTCTGGAGAAAGCTAGCTTTATTCTTATGTCTCCTTAATTAATAAGAGGAGTTAGTCTTGCGTAGAGTTCCTACCCAGTATATATTAGTATATACCAGAATGGGTAGGCTTGCTTTAAGAATATAGGGAACTTAATAGTAGAGGGCGTATTAAGAATATGGAAACTGCCTAGACTAAAGCTAATGCTAAGAAGTTTAAGCTTAACTGGATGCCTATTACGTTAAAAACTGGTAAAGTGCGGTTTATAAAAGCTACTGTTATATAAGGAGCCTCTTAAGCAACATTAAGTTACTTAATTATTATACTAGACTTAATCGCAATCCTACTAAATACTAAGAGATTGGAGATCCCTGGGCTTAAGAGCTAGTAGGCCGTTATATAGATAAATCTGGACGCTTTTCCCCTGGTTTTAACTCCTATTGGCAAACCTATTTCTAATGCTCCTCTATATAAGTTTCCGGCCTATATATAGCTGTAGGCAAAGAGCGCTCTTTTAAATGCTTTAGTTGGGAGACTTTTATGGGACGACCCTTAAGTAAGAAGAGAGCAATAGTTAATCCTAGATCCTTTATTAAATAATAAATATAAAGTATTTTGGGAAAGATATAGGACTTGTGTTGCTAAGGCTGTTTGTAAGAGCTTTGGAGAGCTAGAGGAATTTAAGCGGGAGGTATTTAGGGTAAAGTCTTACTTTTTAGTAAAAGAATAAGGGCGTAAGCGTCCTGTAGATAACCTAGAATATCCTAAAGACTTAGTTTTAGATCTAGAATACAAAAATGACCTGATTAATATAACTTTTAGCGCTCCCCTGCTAACCGATTATAGTTCCGAAGGCTATTCTGAAGGCGAGGCTGGGGCTGTTACGCCTTAGGGCGCTGGGACTGCTGTGCTAAACCTTGGTCCTAATATCTTTAATAATAAGGTAGCGCCTATAGAAATCAACTGGGAGCTAAAGGATATAAGCAAGCTTAAAGAAGATGGCTTCCGAAATGCTGCTTCTAAATATTTGCCGGCATTTGTTGATGCTCTAGAGAATACTAATAAGGTAGCAGTATTACACCGCCCAACGCCTTTACTAATTTTAAAAAAGGGTACTGCTTTGGAAGAATAGATAATTGATTTTAGTGTTCTCCAACCTCCTATATAGAAGACAATATAAGCGGAAATGAATGCTGTCTGTAAAAAGGTGTCTTTGAAACTCTAGGTTGGTATTATTAATATATAGGATAATGTAAATGTAGAGCTTGAGGCGGAAGGCGTAGATAATGTAGATAAAAATGGAGGCGATAATTAAGGAATGGGTGTAGGCAGCTTTAGAGGAGTTGAAGGAGCACTAGGTATTAGGTTGTTTTTTTTCTATTCTTAAGCGTTTCTTACCTACCAAATAGGGTCTGTAAAGAAACATTAGGGGACAACGTTTTAGGTAGGGGTAGTAATATAGTGGTGTAGAACGCTCCTTGGTTATTTTAGTTTATTTCTTATTACGTGCGGGGGGCTTGGGGTTATATATATTATAGAAGGAACCTAGGCTTTAACCTTATCTTAAAAAGAATCTAACTTACCCTCTAGTTATTCTTCTACCTCCCTAGTGTAACTTATCTAGTCCCATTCCTCTTATAATGCTTAGTTAAGTATTATCTTTTAGTGTTAGGCTTTGCCCTTCCACACTAGCTCTCTATTATTCGCTGCTATAATTAGATTAGTGTCTATATATTACCTTCCCTTTTAAAAAGCAGCTAGATCTAATTAACCTATAGCTTTGCCTATAAGCTTATTAAAATATCAGATACTTAGTTTAACTTTAATAATATTTTTGACAAGATTCTTGAATCTACTCCTCTTTTTTAGCTTCCACTATAGCTTCTGCCGCTTCCTCTACTACCTCTATAGCGGCCTCTATAACAGCCTCTGTAACTACTATCCTTTGTGCCAGCATTGTCCGGCCGCTTGTCTTGCCCCTCGCGCTCTTACTAAGTAGCCAGCTCTAGAGATGTGTAGGATGTTCCTTCTTAGACAAGGAGAATCTTAAACGCGGCGGGCCTGCTGGCGGGCTTAGGTATATTATATTATATTAACACTGGCGTTTTACTGTTAATTATGCTTCTAGAGCCACTGCTACTACTACCACTATTACTATTACTTCTCTCTCTGGCCCTGCGCCAACTCCTACTGCTGCTACTACTGGCCTCCTGTCCCCTACGCAGCATTAACTCGACTTAATAAATGCTACTGCCATTAACGCCGCCGCTGGACAGTTTAGTTATTAGGGCTAGGCTTTATGGAATAGCCTAGAGTCTTGCTATTGTAAGGGGCTTACGCCCATATAATAAATAGTCTATACGGCGAGCTGGCCCCAGCGGCTTGTGCCCAGTGTGCTGCGTAGGGGTTAGTGTGTAGTATATTATTTAGCCTTTTATACTAATACAAGTCTGGCTGTATAGAGTACAATTTACAGTTAAAATAGATGTTAATACCCTAGTATCCTAGTTTAATAGGTTAGTAATAGATCTACCTAGATTACTAATAACTTATTAGTTAGCGTGGATTTAGTTATGGGACTTTAATATATAACATGCACCTAGAAAGAAGAATAGTGTAGTAAATAGCTTGTCCTAGCGACCCGCGCAAGAAGGAGAGCTAAAAGATAAGCCTAAGGAGGACCTAGAAGACTTTATAGATTTGGAACTTGGGTATATCGCATATACGATAAACTGGACAGTGCTGCGAAATGAGGATCTAAATGTCAGCCTACTTAATAATATATACTCTGAAGAATACCAGAAGATTATGCAATGGTTATTAATGCTCTTGTCGGGAATGAGGCAAGTTGCCGTCACGTATTAATGTGGCCCTGGCGTAGTAAGGAACCTTAAGTTCCTTACCCCTTTCCTCATTCCTAACAAAAAGAAGAACAACCATCATACTATCTACAAATCGTAGCTACGTGATATCCCCTTATGTAACCAACACTAATTAGTGGTTAACTTCACTGTTATACCATAGAACAGCTAGGTATTACTAAGAAGAGACAAGCCACTGTACCAGTGCTACTCATGCTAGAGGAAGCTGTCTTTTAAGGTTAGAACTGGTCCTAAACCTTAAATAGAACTCTTTCACGAATCTAAGGATCTAAAAGGCCAGAACTGGTCCTAAGCCTTTCTAAGATTACGGATTCTTGCATCCATCACGCAGAATAACACGCTTTACGAGTCTTCGCAATTTAAGGCCAGAACTGGTCCTAAGCCCCATAATCGCAAATATACGTCTAAACGCGTACCAAACGACAATCGACAATCCCTATACTAATAATACCTCCTCTCCTATAACCCAATAACACTTCCCTCCCTCCAAAAACATGGCTACGCCTACTTTAAATAACTGGAAAGACTCCTTACCACTAGGGGTAGCTAAGCACGCGAAACTTATTAATAAAGATTGGGACGAATTCGCCTTTAATATAACAACTTATACCGTAAAACAAGTTAACAGCTTTCTCCTACACCATATTATATTCTACCAAAATAGATGCTACGCCGATTTACAACTATGGGAGTATTTTAGGGAGGATTTTGTGGGATGGACTACTGATACCTAGGCACTTAGCAACGTTAATATTGTTTGGGATTTTCGAGACTTCCTCTATAGAAATGGGGTATATGTTGCTAAAAACGGTAACCCAATTGCTAGTAATATTTAGGCCGTTATTACTAGTACAGAAGAACCAATATGGACGGAAGCTAAGATTATATATTAACTATAGAAACCTAAAAACAACCCATATTCTTTAGAAGGTAACTTTAATTTATATTAAAACCCCTAAAACGCTAACCCCCCACCTAGAGCTGCTCTCCTACCTAGAGGTGCCCTCCTACTTAGAGTTGCTCCGCCTCCACCTCCTCTACTCCAGTCAACCGGTAAGCCTTTACCACAAGAAGTCACAAATCTAATAAAGGTATATTCGGACAAAGAAAAGAAGTTTAGAGGAGAACTATACAACATACTCGGAGCAAAACTACAGGTCTTCTATAACTGTTGTAACAAGGTCGGAATTTAACGCCACTAGTACTACCACGCTTTCTCCATTATGTTAAAGGGACGGGCAGCGACATTCTATTACAACCATATTGCGGGTAAAAACTATAGCTTTAACATAATACTTTAGCTCACTAGAGCTCACTTTAAGACTAATAAGAATTACCAACTTTATATATCTAAATGGCGGGAGACTATATTCTAGAGAGTTATTACTTCTAACCCAACAAAGACTTATTTAGAGTGCCTTCAATTACTCTTTAATAAACTCTAGAAAATCCAACGTGGCCTTACCAAAACTTACTAAAATGAGAACAGCCTAAGGGACCAGGTTATTTTAGTATGCCGTAGCGTTCTTAAGTATAACTTGGCGCTATACAAACCTGTGGATACATTTGAAGGAGTATATACTAAGCTACACTCCGCTATAGGTACTGTAATGCGAACACAAGAATCTTAATAGTTCTATACCAAAAACCCTACCCAACTAAGTATTCCCAACCAACACGATTATAACTGGACTGATCGAATATATAGTGGCCGTGGTAGAGAATACGGAAGAGGGTATAATTAACGTCGACTATAAGGCAACCATAGAGGTCCCAATAAAGGTTCATTTTAAAGTAATCACCAGAAGAAGTGCTATATTTATAAGAAGCCAAATTGCTAGTCAACTAAACACTCCCTTAATAAGCAAAAAGAGGCATATAATAAGTTCCGTCAGAGTATAAAAAACGTCAGAAATTGCAAGGTTACTATGGCCTACTTCTAAAGCTTCCTGGTTCAATATAAAGGCGTAGAAGATCTCAAGGGTGAGGTTAATAAGGTCAAACAGCTCCTTATAGATATAGAAATTAAGGACTACTCCCCTAACTAATACTTCACTGAGTATGGTAAGGTAGATGGCATATAAACCATCACTATTCTTAATAATTAATCTACGCTCCATTCTATTACGAAATTAGATATCTTTAACGAGCCAAAAAAGAGTTCCGCGTTTTCCTTTAACAATAGATACTCGGCATACGTCTTCTATAGTATTATGCCGGATATAGGAGCTGCAGGAGTATCTACAGTAGGAGAACCTTAAGTTCGAGCTCTTTAGCAGCTTAATAGCTCTATTTAAATCAACCAATCAACGGCAGGCCAACATATAATTCGCTTTAGTAAAGGTACTATAATCTCTCTTAGCACAATTAGGGTCCAAACCCCCTTAGGATATATTACTTTCTATATTATTCCTACAAACACTCCGTTTCTATTTTACATTAAAGATATAGATAAGTTAGGCGTCAGGCTTAACAACCTTAAGAATATACTTATTTAGGGAGACAATTGGGTACCTATTATACGCAAGTAGGGTCACCCCTAGTTGCTCCTTTATTAACTAGAAAAGAGTGTTGCTTAAAGCCACTTAACTAAGTCGGAATTACGCCAACTACACCGTCGTTTTGGCTACCTATCCATTTATTAATTGCTTAGGGTTCTTTAGCAAGCAGGCCATAAAGTCAAGGTTAAGGCAATTAAGCATCTTATAAAGTACTACTATTACTGCTAAATAAACCAGAAGTCCCCTGGCCGGTTTAAGTTCACCCTTAAAGATAACTACGACTTCAACTTCTGTATTATCGTCGACGTTATATATCTTAGCAGCAAGCTAGTACTCTAAGTTATTAACTTCTTAACCTCCTTCTAAGCCGCACAATTCTTAAAGGATATATCAGCTAGGAACGCATAGGATACCCTTTAGTTATACTAGATTAATATCTACCTAGGACCCCCTAATTAAATTATCTATAATACAGGAAAGAACTTCTTATCTACAGAGTTCCGATAATAGATAAAGGCAATAGCAATTAAGGTCAAGGAAGTCCCCATTAAGGCACATAATAGTATTAGAAAAGTGGAGTGATATTACGCACCATTACGCCGCGCATATAAGATTATCTCTTTGGAACTAAAGGACGCTAGCAAAGAACTTACCTTGTAAATAGCTGTCAAAGCTGTTAACAATTCCACTAGCCTAGATAGACTTGTACCTATATTACTAGTCTTTAGCGCCTACCCTTAAATAACTAATAATTCTCTACTATCTCCCTTTGTTATATAACGAGCCAAGGCTATTCGTAAGGCAATAAAGAAGGTATAACGTCTCTATGCCACACGCCAGGTCAATAATACACTAGAAATAAGAAATGGCCTAAACACCTTAACTACGCTTGATCTGCCACTCCAGTCTAAGGTACGCGTATAGTATAAAAAGGGAGAATAGTTAGGCCCACATTAACTTATTACAATTAATGGCCAGACTTGCACTATTTAGATACCTTACAGACCCACTTAATTCCGTTCAACTATTATTAAGCCTTACTACAAAGATAACAGTTCCGAGCCTTTGTAGGATACCCTAAAAGATGCCCTAGAGGAGAACCACGATTAACGTGCTCTAAAAGGCGACTACAATCCTAATACAATATTAGTAGATGCGCTATAACTATAACGCGGTAGAGGTCGCCTAAAGGGATTATAAAATCACTAACATCTTGTTAATTTTAAAGAGCAATTTATTACCACTATTAAAAATAGAGTCGAGTTATTAATGGCCTTTATAACAGCTAAAGAGAAGGCTGACTTTAAGCTCGCAAAACAGCTCTAAAAGGAAGGTTATATTATAACCCTAAAAGCTCCTTTCTAAGCATCCAATAAGCAGGAGATCGACGGTCTTATTATAAGAGGAGTCTTTAAATTCAAGAAGTATAACCCTACTAAGTTTAATAAAGTTCGCATCTTTAAGTTAAGAATAGTTAACGAGATTAAAGGCAAAGCTACTAACGCCCTATTTAAGAAATTAAGGCTTGTTATCTAAGATTACAACAATAATAGCAAGGAGGTAATTCTTACGCAATCTCCTATAATTTAACGAGCTAGTTAGCAAGTTATTATTACGCTAGCTCCCTCCTTAATAAAGAATAGAATAGCGGTTTATTTATAAGATATTACTCAAGCCTATACCCAATTAGAGACGCACCTTTAGCGCTTAATATTGGCATACCTTCCAAAGCAAATTCGCCACCAGTATCCTAAAGATACAATCATAGTTGTGCTTAAGCCATTATATAGAATCGCAGAGGCAGGAACTTACTAGTAGGCTACCTATAGCAAGCACCATAAAGAGAAGCTTTTAATAACTACTTCTATATTTAATCCCTACTTCCTTATTATAACCATAGGAACTCCATTCGGAATCATTGGCATGCAAACTAATAATATAATTATCTTAGGGGACAACCAATTCTTAGCTCTTAAAGAAGATAAGCTAGTAAAGGCAAATCTTATAGCAAAGCTAAAGGAAAAGCTTAGTTTAACAATACTATTACTCTTTAATAGATGTATCCTCTCCCTAAACGAGGATTCTATTACTCTGCGCCAGAAGGGTTAAGGTAAGAAGATTAACGTTATTAATGCTAATTCTCCAAAGTAAGGATATATGGAGCAACGCGCTTGCGGAGCTTATATTACTTCTATCTATTAACCCAAGGCTTCATTCGATCTCTCTATTGCCGCCCAACACCAGGAACCAACTAAGGATAATATTCTTGCCCTAAATAAACGTCTTTCCTGGCAAATAAACCATCTTAATTAGGGACTACTCTATATGCCTATTAATCTTCCTACCGCTAAGCTCTTTATATTTGTTAATAGATCGTTTATAAATAATAAAGATTTTAGCTCCTAGTTAGGATATAAGATTATTATTACAAATAAATTTACTGGAGAGAATAACTTTACAATCTATAGCAATCTTATCTATTGGAGCTTAACCAAGAGTAAGTGCGTCACTTAAAGCGTTCTAGCGTTAGAGATATACAGAATAGTCGGCGGAGTTAATATGGCAATTGCAATTGGAACTACCCTAAAGATAATTATAGATTAACTTAAACTTCCTATTATCCCTATAATCGTATGCACCGATTCATACTCCCTCTATAAGTGCTTAGTTAAGCTTGGTACTATAAAAAAAAAGCGCCTTATAATTAATATTATAGCACTTTGTTAATCCTATAAACGGCGGGAACTCTTTAAAATTTGATGAATTAACGGTTAAGATAACCCAGTAGACGTAATAACAAAGGCAAACCCAAATAAGGCTCTAGAAACGTTTATTAACACAAACACTCTATATATATGAGTTAAAGGTTAGGTTAAAAGGGAGTAGGAGTATAACATTCTGTAGACCCTAACTTAAACTAGCCAATTAGGATTTTCTATCCCCGGGATAGAAAATCGCTATTAGCTCGCTTACTACTAGCGCCTTAGCGGCCCACCCATCTTTACATTATCCGCCAAATTCTGCCAACTACCGCATTGTCGCATATTGTCGCATATTGTTTGGTATTGTTGTACACTGTCTGGTATTGTCGCATCCTGTCTATTTATATATATGTAGATGGCAACCACAAAAAGAAAAGTTGCCAGTGTCGGGAATGAGGCAAGTTGCCGTTACGTATTAATGTGGCCCTGGCGTGGTGAGAAACCTTAAGTTCCTTACCCCTTTCCTTATTCCTAATAAAAAGAAGAACAACCATCATACTATCTACAAATTGTAGCTATGTAATATCCCCTTGTGTAACCAACAGCTCTAAAGACCTTAAGAAATAAATATAAAAGAGTTTAAAAGCTTTAAACGTAAGGCAGTTAAATTTAAGATTAAGGAGCGACTCCTATTTAGAAGAATGTACCATTATAAAGAGTAGATGGCGAGGAATACTAAAAGGAAGTAGTGCAATAGATATATAACGAGAATAGATACTATAGGAAGAAAAAAACGTACATAAAGGTGTTACTATAATATTGGTAGCCTAGACTCTACGAAACAGTTAAGAAATATATAAGAGAATATTCTAAGTGCCAGAAGAATTTACCTAAGTAAGAGGAGGAAGCCTTATAACTAACTTAAATAGCTACCCTTTAGAAACAGGCCTTAATAGATATTATCTATACGTTAAAGGCCAAATTAGAAAAGCAGTATCTGGTAGTAGCTAGAGAGTACCTTTTAGGCTAGCTAGAGGCAAGAGCTCTAATAAATGCAATATCTAAAGTAGTAGCAAAATTTCTGTGGGAAGAGGTTATCTAAGATAGGGAGTGTTTAGACAACTCTTTATTAATAGAGGACTAGAGAATAAGGATATAGTTACCATTCTTATAAAAATATATAGGATTTATTAAGTAGTTGTATTAGCTTACTATCTATAAGGATAAGGCCTAGTTAAGAAAGGACATTAGCCTCTAGTAGTAGCGTTAGCGAAGTATAGAGGTGACTAGGTGCAGAATCTAATGAAAGCGCTTTAGGCTAACTAAATAATAGTTAAGGCAATAACGGGAATAATATAGGCTTAAATGCTCTATAGATAAAAATATATACCCCTAATTAAGCTCTGCCTTCCTATATAGTATACACTCCTGTAGAATAAGGTGAAGATAATAGAAGAGTTAATTATTTTAAAAATAAAATAGTTTAAGTAATAAGAGATGAATAACAAAGAAGCTTAGAAAAGGGTGCGCCGCTATTATCTAGCTAATAAAGAATGCCTGTAAGGGCAAGCTTAAGTCTAGAGGGCTTACGCTAGTATAGGATGCAAAGAAGGCAAAAGATATATCGCGATAGTAAAAGCTATAGTTAAAATAGCAGGGTCCCTTCTAGATTAAAATGGTATTAGAAAAAGGGTTTTATAAACTTAATAGTACTAAAATAAGAGGCACTCTATATGGGAATAGGTTAAAACGGTTCCTTATATATTATTATTTATTGCTTAACGTCCAATTCGGATCCCTGTTAGGCCCACGCGGACTACTCCTTATATATATATGGGGAGAAAACTCTATTTAAGAAAACCCTATGATCCGTCTCCCTACCTTTTAGGGCTCGCTTATAAGTTGCCTATAAGTCACCAGTGGTGCTCTACTACCTTACTTTTTAACCTCCTTGGGAACTACTGCTGCCGTAATAAACCTACGGACGCGCTAGTATTACACACTATACTCTACTCCTGTAGAGTTATTA